>Ga0265314_10005126_pt1 | contig 11923 bp, 12 predicted proteins | sample 4126metaG_FD_203106 | JGI IMG/M metagenome (GOLD analysis project Ga0265314, IMG submission 203106) | Rhizosphere microbial communities from Carex aquatilis grown in University of Washington, Seatle, WA, United States - 4-1-26 metaG | ecosystem: Host-associated > Plants > Roots > Rhizosphere >... | reverse complement strand
CGTCACGACCGAATTGAACGTATTGCAGATGGAAACGCGGATGCCGTTCAAATACGGCATTGCGACGCTGACAAAGATTCCGCATCTTTTTGTGAAGCTGGAACTGGACGTGGACGGCACTCGCGTTTCGGGGATTGCGTCCGACGGGCTGCCGCCCAAATGGTTCACGAAAAATCCGCAGACGCTCTTTCGCGACGATCTGAAGGACATGTTCGCCGTGATCCGTTCGGCCTGCGATCTGGCCATGCAAGCCGCTCCGGCGGAGACCGTCTTCGATCTGTGGGAGCAGATCTATAAGGGCCAATCACGCTGGGCCGGGCCGAAGGGCTATCCCCCGCTCCTCTGGAATTTCGGCGTGAGTTTGGCCGAGCGCGCGATCATCGACGCATTCTGCCGCGCCAAAAAGACGACGCTTGCGCTCGCCGTGCGCAATAATCAGCTTGGCATCGACCTGGGCCGGCTGCGCAGCGAATTGGCGGGGCGAACGCCGGCGGAACTTTTGCCCCAAGCGCCGCTTCGCGCGCTGCACGTTCGCCACACGGTGGGACTCGCCGATCCACTGACCAACGCGGATATTTCGCCCGCGGAACGTGCCGGCGACGGCCTGCCGCAGTCGCTGGAGGAGAACATCCAGGCGTACGGTTTGACGCATTTCAAAATCAAACTCTGCGGCGACGCGCAGAAAGACTTCGCGCGGCTGCATCAACTCGCGAATGTTCTGTCGCGCCTGTCGCCGGATTGCGTGTACTCCCTCGACGGCAACGAGCAGTACGCGTCCGTCTACGATTTCCGGAAATTCTGGGAATCGCTGCATTCGAACAGCGCGCTGACCGAGTTGCTCCGGCGCTGCCTGTTTGTCGAGCAGCCTCTGCACCGCGACGCGGCGCTCTCCGACGAAACGGCGGCGGCGCTGAACGCCTGGCACGCGCGACCGCCGACGATCATCGACGAATCGGACGCGGACTTGTGGAGTTTGCCGCGCGCTCTGGATGCCGGTTACGTGGGAACGAGCCACAAGAATTGCAAAGGCATCTTCAAGAGCATCGCCAACGCGTGCCTGCTCGAAAAACGCCGCCGCGAAACAGGCGGCCGGTTTGTGCTCAGCGGCGAGGACCTCTGCAATATCGGCCCGGTTGCGCTGCTGCAGGATCTCGCCGCCGCCGCGACGCTGGGCATCGAACACGTCGAACGCAACGGCCACCATTATTTTGCCGGGCTGAGCATGTTTCCCGACGCGGTGCAAAATGACGTGCTGGCCAAACACAACGACCTTTACCGCCGACACGGGCGCGGCTTCGCGGCGCTCTCCATCAATCACGGACGAATCGCGCTGGGAAGCGTGGTCGATGCTCCGTTTGGAGTGGATTTCGAATTGAACACGCGTCAATTTCAAGCCCTGGACGCGTGCGATTTTTCGGCGTTAACGTAGAGACAATCAGGTTGCCGGATGTTCGCCCGAACACACCGAGTTCAAACACTTCTGCGTCAGGTTCAGCACATCCAGATAGTCGAACGGCTTGGCGAGATAATGCTTCAGGCCCAGTTCCTGCGCTTTTTGCGCGGCGCGATAGCCTGCGGTGACAAGGATCACACATTCTTCAGGATTGATCGCACGGACTTCGCGCAGAAACTCTTCGATGCCGAGTCCGGACATGCTCCAATCCAGCAGGATCGCGTCCGGACGTTGCATCTTGTACATCTTTAAAGCGATATCACGGTCTGGCGCAAGCCGGACCGAATAGCCTTCAAGTGAAAGCGCCGTACCCAGTGCCTCACGGATGTCAGGTTCATCGTCGACCACAAGGATGTTTTTACCCATGTTGCAATTCGACCTCGTATAAAATAGTCACAACTTGCCGACCAAACTAACACAGAGTGTGGAAGTCGTGCCGCAATTCCAGCTCCCTTTGCGCACGTTTTCATTGTGATGACACGATACCGCAACCCGATGACCGAAGACTGTTTTTGAAAAAATATTAATAAAAGGTGTAAATAGCTCTCACATCTTTTAATGACTTACGGCTTGGCTTTTTCTACGGCGATAATCTTGCGAATTGCGTCGAGGAACTCCTGCACCTGCTTCTTCGATTCGACATCCGTAAATGTTGTCCGCACGAGGCAGTTCGGATGGAACGTCACGTAGAGCTCGCCTTCTTTCCGGAGAAACCATACGCCTTCTTCGTTACCCTGGTAAGTCCATGAAGCGGTATTGCCGGGCTTGGCGAGAAACTTGACCGTCACAGTCTTCAGTTTCGCATCGCCCTTCCACGTTTCCTTAATGGTGAGCGTGGCCGTGGCCCAGTCCTTGTCGAGCTCCTTGCGGTCCGACAATTTTCCAAGCACGATCAGTTCGGATTTCTTGACGAGGTCTTCTTTGGTGATCGGCTCGCCGCTGGCGAACGCGGAGCAGGTCATCACCACGGCTACAATGAACATCGCATGAAGTGCGTCACGCATAAATAACCCTCCGCTCAGCGTTAGACGCTATTCAACGATTTTGGCTCCGCGCTTAATGCCGGAAATGCCGGAATCCCGTCGTCACCATCGCCACATTGTACTTATCGCACAGCGCGAACACTTCGGCATCCTTCACGCTGCCACCGGGCTGAATCATCGCAGTGACGCCGGCTTTGGCGGCGGCTTCGGGGCCGTCGGGGAATGGGAAGAACGCGTCGCTGGCTAGCACCGCGCCTTTGGCCCGCTCGCCGGCTTTCTTGATCGAGATCTCGACCGAATCGACGCGCGACATCTGTCCGGCGCCGACGCCGACGATCGAACTCCCCTTCCCCAGCACGATCGCGTTTGATTTCACGTGCTTACAAACGATCCAGGCGAACTTGAGCGCCTCAAGTTCTTCCGCCGTCGGTTCGCGCTTGGTGACGGTTTTCAGGTTCGCGAATTCGGACTGCCAATCGATCAGGTCCGGCGGCTGAATCATGATTCCGCCGGGAAGCGTGCGGACGTCACGGTGTTCGGTGGCGCGTTCTTCAATCGCGTTATTGCGCACGACATTTTCCAGATCGCCGGCTTCGACGATGATCACGTTCGAGCCCCACTTCTTCTTCGTGGTGAGCGCCTCGCGGGCGTCTTCGGTGATCGAGGGAACGACGATCGCGTCCACCTTGAAGCCCTTCGCGCCGAGAATTTCGTCGGCGACGCGATGGTCGAGATTGCGGTTCAGCGCGAGCACACCGCCGAACGCCGAAAGCGGATCGCCTTCGTAGGCTTTCTTGTACGCGTCTAGAATATCGTCGGACGAGGCGGCGCCGCAGGGATTGTTGTGCTTCACGATGCACGCCGCGGGCTTCTTAAAATCTTTGACGAGTTCAAACGCGGCATTCATGTCGAGCAGGTTGTTGAAGCCGATCTCCTTGCCCGAGATCTGCTTTCCCTGCGCGACGCACGGTTCGCTGTAGCCGGGCAGAACATACAGCGCCGCGCCTTTCTGGTGCGGATTTTCGCCGTAGCGCAGTGGCTGCTTCAAAACACCGTGCAGCGTAAACGTAGGCGGCGCGACATCCTCACCGAGGCTTTCCAGATAACCGCAGATCGCCGCGTCGTAGCGGCTGGTGACTGCAAACACTTTCGCCGCGAGCCGGCCACGCGTGGCGCGTTGCGTGCTTCCGCCGTTCTGCTGCATTTCGCGCAACACTTCGACGTAGTCGGACGGATCGACAACAACGGTGACGGACTCCCAATTCTTCGCCGCCGAACGGATCATCGAGGGGCCGCCGATGTCAATCTGCTCGATGGCTTCGTCCGCCGTGATGTCCGTTTTAGCGATCGTTTCTTCAAATGGATAGAGATTCACCGCGACCAGGTCGATGGGCTGGATTTCGTGCTGCCGGGCCTGTTCGACATGGCTGGGCAGATCGCGGCGGAAGAGCAATCCGCCGTGCACTTTCGGATGCAGCGTTTTCACGCGGCCATCCATGATCTCGGGAAAGCCAGTAATCTCGCTGATGTCTTTCACCTTCAATCCCGCTTCGCGCAAAGCCTTGGCCGTGCCTCCGGTCGAGACGATCTCCACGCCGTGGGCCGCCAGGCCTGCCGCGAAATCGGCGATGCCCGTTTTGTCCGAAACTGAAATGAGTGCGCGCGAGATTTTGGACATTTTTTCTCCTTCAAACTGCATTTTCACCGCAGAGCCGCAGAGTTCCATTGTAGCAACGACTTTAGTCGTTCCGTTTTGACAGCCGGGCGTATTGACGACTGAAGTCGGTACTACAATGGGTTACTGCCCGGTAAACTTCAGGAACAGAATCAGGCTGAACAGCACGAACATCAATCCCGCGGCGAGGAACGCCATCCACATGTACTTGCGCATGCGTTCAACTTCGTCGCGCAGGATTTCCACTTCGGTCTTGGCCCGCTGTGCGCGAACCTGCTCGATCTTGAACGCACGAATGATCGTCGATTTGCCGGCATCGAGGCGCTGGATCGTGGGATCGTGGCCCATTTTCACCAACTCGAGATCCTCGAAGAACATGTCCGTGTCGATGTAGCGGTCGTTGGGGTCCTTGGCCATCATGCGTTCGAGCACCTGCACGACAGCGTCGGGAATTTTCGGATTCGCCGTGCGCGGATCGGGCAGTTCGGCCTTGATGTGCTGGCGCATGACGGAACTTCCGGATCCCTCGTACGGCGGCTTTCCCGAACACATATGATAGAGCGAGCAGCCCAGCGAATACTGGTCGGAGCGCCAATCGATCGTCTCCAGGCCCATGGCCTGTTCGGGCGAAATATAATCGGGCGTGCCGAGCACTTCGCCCTCGGTTGCGATCATCGGATCGAGCTTGGATTTGACGAAGCCGAAGTCGCCAAGCTTCACCACGCCCTTGCGCGTCACCATCATGTTGCCGGGCTTGATGTCGCGATGAACGATGTCGAAATTCTTGATGTACGTGATCGCGCGCAGCACCTGGATGATGAAATCCACGGCCTTGGGCGTGTCCAGCGGCCCGTCGCGCTCGATCATGTCCTCAATGGTTTCGCCATCCACAAATTCCATCGAGAAATAATAGATTCCGCGGTCGCGGCCAACGTCGTAGACCTGGATCAGGTTCTGGTGGCTCAAGCGTCCGGCCAGGCGCGCTTCGAGCAGGAAGCGTTTCTTGAATTCCTCGTCAGTCAGCCATTTTTTGTGGAGAACTTTCAGTGCTACGTCGCGCGACATGGAAATCTGCCGCGCCTTGTAGACGGTGCCCAGTCCGCCGTCGCCGATCTTGCCAATCACTTCATAATTGCCGATGCGCAGCGGGTCGCCGCCCTTTTCATCGTCGCGCGTCATGCGGCCCAGCGCGGTTTTCACCGCACGGACCTCTTCCTGGCTCATGAAGCCCTTGGCAATCATGATGTCTTCGACTGGGTCCGGATCGCGTTCCTCTTTGCGTGAGTCTTCCTGCGCAGCGAGGCACTCGCGCACCTGGACTTCCGTCACAAGGCCATTTTCGACCGCCAGTTGTTCGAACGTCTTGGGTCCCTTACGGGCCATAGTTCAGCTTCGACTCTGCCCGAAAACAGGCAGCGCCACCCTCCCTTTTTTCCACCGTAATGCTGCTACTGTTGATCCTTGTCGTTCCGGGTCTCGTCCTTGTCCAGCTTGTTGTCGTCGCCCAGTTCGTTGATGATAATCGGACCTTTTCTTTTGGCGAGAACTTCGGCGTAATGCCGCACGCAATCTTCCTGCTCGACTGTCTCAATCGAATACGGCCTCAGCGTCCGCACCCGGTCAATGGCCGCCTCGGCCGGCATCCCGCGCGACACCAATGCGCAAGCCAGCATCGTGCCGGTCCGCCCCAGGCCGGCTCCGCAGTGAACCACGGTAGCAAGCCCGTCGCCTTCGGCGCGGCGCTGGAAACTGAGAAACTTTTCGATCTGTTCGCACGTGGGCGGCGTGAAATCCTGCACCGGCATATGCAGGTAGCGGAAGCCGAACTCTTCGACAAACGCGCGTTCGAGCGGCGATTCGGTCAAAGAGACAATGGCATTGATCTTATGGATTTTCAGGTATTCCATGTCTTCGCGCAATTTCGCGAAGGTGCCCGGACGTTCCATGCCGGCCAGCACGTCGTGTATAACGAAGCTAAAATTATGCGGCATATCGGGCCCTAAACAGATGCCTGCACCATCGAACCTGAAACTCTTCAGCCCAGCTTTAATGCAAATGAACGGCCTATTTCAGCAAACGGCGCATGACTTTGCCCGTCGGTCCCTTGGGCAATTCGGTGCGAAATTCCACCGTGCGTGGGACTTTGTACGCAGCCAACGCTCCGCGGCAGTGCTGCAAAAGCTGCTCTTCCGTGGCCGATTCACCGGGCTTCAGCACCACAAACGCCTTCACGATCTCGCCTTTTCGGTCGTCCTTTATACCCGCAACTCCCGCCTCGAACACTGCCGGATGCGTTAATAATGCATGTTCGACTTCGGCCGGGAAAACCATCTCTCCCGCCACTTTGATCATTTCGCGCAACCGGCCGGTGATGCGAATATAGCCTTCCGGCGTCAATTCTCCCATGTCGCCCGTACGCAGCCAGCCGTCGGAGGTCAGGGCCTTGGCCGTCTCTTCGGGCTTGTTGTGATAGCCCTTCATGACGTTGGGGCCCTTTACCCAGATTTCACCCGTATTTTGCGCGGGCATATCTTTCAGGGACTCGGGGTCGACAATGCGCACATTCACATCCGCGATGGGCTTTCCCACCGTGCCGTGGCGGTTTGCCCACGGGAAATTGAAGGCAATGACCGGCCCGCTTTCGGTCTGGCCGTAACCTTCCAGCAGCGGGATGCCAAATGTTTTCTCAAATTGGTCGCGAACCTCGGGCGGAAGCGCTTCGCCGCCAGCAATCGCGAGCCGCAAATGCGACATATCTTGAGGCCGGCGCTCCTGCATGCGAGTCACCAGGCGGTACATCGACGGCACCATCAACAGCGTGTTGCATTTCAACTTCGACACGGTTGTAACGACGCCTTCGGGATCGAATTTCGGCATCGTCGCCAGCGACGCGCCGGCCGCGATTGGAGCCAGCATCGTTCCGGTGATGGCGAATGTATGAAAACTGGGCAGACAGGCCAATAATCGGTGCGAAGACTCGAGTTTCATCGATTCGACGGCGCTCTGCGCGTTCGAAGCCAGATTGTGATGTGTCAGCATCACGCCTTTGGGTTTGCCGGTCGTTCCGGACGTATAAAGGAGCGTGCAGATGTCATCAGGTCCGGGTTTGTGCAGTGTCGCGAGCGCTTCTTCCTTGAGCAGGTCTTCGTACGCGCAGATTTTAACGCCGAGCGGCGCAAGCTTCGGCGCAAAAGCGGCCGGGGCGACAATCATGTCTGCACCGGAATCGTTCAGAATGTATTTCAGGTCTTCGGGCGGCAAAAGAAGATTGAGCGGCAATGCTTCGCGCCCGGCATAAAGCACGCCGAAGTAAGCGACGACGAATTCGGGCGACATCGGGAAGAAAAGCGCCACCACGGGTTTGCTGGTTTGCTTGAGGATCCCCGCCGCGACGCGCTTGGCGGAATTCTGCAGGTCGCTGTATTTCAGCGTGCCGTCGGGAGCGACGACAACGGGCGCATCCGGCGTCTTTTGCGCAGCGCGTTCGAGCAGATCGATCACGGTCAAATCAGACATAATAGGATTCCCTTGGGCTTCATTTTGAACCGCCAAGACGCCAAGGCGCCAGGAACGGACTCTCGATTCAATTTTTCAGTCTTGGCGTCTTCGCGCCTGGGCGGCTCAATCTTGTTCAGTCCTCAATTTCGATTTGCGTATCGTGGTCGAACGCTTCCTCGAAATCATACACATTCGCGAAATCTTCGCGGGTGTCCGAGTCCTGCTTGGACATAATCTGTTCTTCGACGAGGTTGAAGACAATTTCGCCGAAGTCGCCGGTCTTGGTCACGCCCCATTGGTTGAGCACCGTCCGCGCCATCAGGCCGAAGCGTTCGCGCGCCAAATCACGCAGGCCCTCAAGCAGTTCCTTGCCCGAAACATGCCCGCGCCGTCCGCGCCGCTGGACTGTGAATTCGAGGCCCTCCTGCACAAAACGGTAGGCCTCGCGATGAAAGCGGTCGTCGCGCACCAAAATCTGCGCAATTTTCTGTTCGTCGTCTCGTTCTTCCGGCATGGGTTTCCCGTATCAGCCCTGTGATTCGAAGTTAATGGTAACGCATAATGCATAACGCATAACAGGCTTACGCGCCAGTTGTGCGTTATGCATTATGCGTTAGACCGTCCGCCATCTTACCCGCTAACGCCCGTCCTACCACATCACCTCGCACATAAAGCCGAACGGCCAGCAGCGCTTCGCTCAGCGCCGACAGTATGCGCTGGCAGCCGTCGACGCCGAATTTCTGCCCGAGGCTCTGTGCCAGTTTCTGCTGATCGGGCTGCAGCAGCAACATGGCGCCCGCGTCCGGCGTGGACGCGCAGACCGCCGCGTCGCGGAAACACACTTCAAGCACTTCCAGCAAACGGCGAAACACGTAACGCTGCCAGCCTTTTTCAGTCTTCGCCGCGCCCTCGGTTTCGGCCTGAGTCTCCTCGTCCTCCTCTACTTCGTCATTTTGCGCCGCTTTCTGGCTGAGTTTTTCGGCCTCGAAGAGACGCTTGCCTTCGGCTTCGGCCAGCGCCCAGAGCATCAACCCGAACTGCGGTCCAGTCTTGGGATTGAATTTATCGAGCGCATTGACCACCGCCTGGCGCCAGGTTTTCAGATCGCCTTCAAGCAATTCAATCGCCCGGCCAAGGCTGCCGTCCGAGAGCAGCGCCGCCAGTTCGCGCTCGGCCTGCGGTTTAGCCTTCAGCGCTTTCTCGAGTCCAGTGCGAACGTCGTTCGACGACAGGCGCCGGAACTGCACGCCCTGCACGCGCGAAATGATCGTTTCGAGCAACCCTTCGGGCTGGCTGCTGGTGAGAATAATCAGCGATGATTTCGGCGGCTCTTCGAGCGTTTTCAAAAACGCGTTCGCCGGTTCAGCCTGGCCGCGGCAAAGGCGCTGCGATTCGGGAATGATCACCACGCGGCGCTCGCCGGCCATGGGCGAGCGATGCAGTTGTTCGCAGATGTATTGCACGCTTTCGAGCGGGATCAGCGGGTCGTGGTCGCCGACGGGTTTCTCGGCGCGGTTCTCGCCGGAGCCCGTAAATTTCAACAGGCTGATCACGTCGGGATGGTCGATCGCCGCGCCGCGACGGTTCGCGAACCAATGGCACGACTTGCACACGCCGCAGGCTTCGTCGGGGCTGGGCGGTTTGTGGCAGAGCAGAATCTGCGCGAAAATCCAGGCGGCCGTGCGCTTGCCGATACCGACGGGGCCTTTGAACAAAAAGCCGTGCGCCTGCCGTCCGCCGTTCAAAACGGCGCGCAGATAATCCTTGGCGGGCTGCTGGCCCACGAGCGCATCCCAGATCATTTTGAGCCAGTGCCTCGGCGTGTGCCACTGGAAGCTTGTCCACGTGTGCCAAGGGCAGCCTGCCGTTGACTGCCCGTGTGGCCGGCAAAGAGCGGCTCCACTTCGCTCCAAATCCGTTCGCGCACGTCGTCGAGCGAACCCTGGCCATCAATCAACCGGTATTTTTTCGGTTCGCGTTTCGCCGCTTTTCGAAACGAATCCGCCACGGCGCGCAAAAAGACATCCCCCTTTGACTCCATGCGGTCGGCGGCGCGGTCGGCGCGCCGTTCCACGCCCACGTTCGTCGGCACCCAGACGACGAGATAGCGGTCGGGCTTCACGCCGGCCGTGGCGATTGATGTCAACTTTTCGATCACGCCCGTATCGACTCCGCCCGCGAGGCCCTGATAGACGAGCGTCGAGAGCGAAAAGCGGTCGCAGATCACCCACGTTCCGGCCGCGAGCGCCGGTTTCACGACTTCTTCAATCAACTGTGCGCGAGCGGCTTGAAACAAAAACGTTTCGGCGAGCGCTGAGAGATGATCCCCGCCCTCGCGCTGTTCGAGCAGAATTTTTCGGATCGCTTCGCCGGCCCTCGTACCGCCCGGTTCGCGAAGCAGAAGCACTTTTTTGCCACGCTGTTCCAAATGTTCGGAAAGGATGCGCGCCTGCGTCGACTTCCCCGCCCCGTCCGGGCCGTCGAGCACGATGAATCGTCCGCGAACGCTGGATTTCTTAGGCACCGGTTTCAATCTCAACCAACTTGTCGCCGGGTTTGACCTTGGCGCCTTCTTTGACCAGGATTGCGACGACTTTTCCCGCCTCCGGAGCCGGCAGATTGAACGCCGCCTTATCGGTGACGAGCTCCGCCAGGTCATCGCCGGCGGCGACGGACTGGCCGACGTCGACGTACCAGAAATTGAGCAGAGTTTCCGTCTGTTTCTGCTCGCCCAACGGCGGGACTTCGATCTGTTTCAGCATGGCGCTTTCGTGTTCCTGTCGTTAGAAGTCCGAGAGATGCTAGTGCGAATTTTCTTCAGTTCAAGCGCTCTGTATCCGAACGGTTCAATTGCGCGCGAGTTGATAACAAGATCCGTCCGTCTGATGTTCGTGATACATGAAGTAGATGAGACAAAGTTGGGATTCCTGAACGGCTCCCGCTGGTTCTTTTGACCGAAATTCCAACCCGCAGTCCGCGAGTTCGAGTAACAAAGTTCGATTTCCATGAATGTCCGTCAGTGTGGATTTTTTTATCGAATATCCTTTGCTTTCGGCCCGATTGGCCACGTCGATCGCATTTCCGCTAAGCTTGACTCCGTTAATGCTCAGGATTTCAGAATCCACAACTGTTAGTTCACCTGATGGCTGCGCCTCATTCTTATACATTAGGTCAGGCCGCAAAATCAGTATAAGCCGCCCCAGCATTCTATTGGGTTCATTCATTGGAAATTGCGACGACTCTAGGATTAGATTGTCACCGATATAGAACGAATCGTCTGACGTTTTTTGAAAGACATGGCGTCGATTGCGAAGATTTTCGAGACACGAAATTTTCAAATCAATCAAGTCACTCCACGGCAAACCAATCAATTCATTCCAGCGATTGACAGGATTGTTGAGGTTACTCATCGGTCAGCCTTAATTCTTCTCGCCCCACCGCGGCCCCAGCTCGTGCTCCGCATCGAGATGGTCCAGCACGCGGGCGACCACAAAATCGACTATCTCGCTAACCGATTTCGGGCGGCCGTAAAAACCGGGGCTCGCCGGCAGAACCACCACGCCGAGTTTGGAGAGCGTCAGCAGGTTTTCGAGATGGATCGGCGAGAGCGGCGTTTCGCGCGGGACGACCACAAGCCGGCGGCGCTCCTTGATCATCACGTCGGCGGCTCGCTGGATCAGATCGTCGCTGACCCCGTGCGCGATCGCGCCGACGCAGCCCATCGAACACGGAACAATCGCCATCGCTTGAACGCGAAAACTTCCCGAGGCCAGCGGCGCGCCGACGTTGGCGCAATCGTGGTAGATGGCGCGCTCGGCGTTTTTTACTCCGAGATCGGCGGCGCGGAATTTTCGCAGGTCAATTTTGATGCCATGTTCGGCGGCAAGCACTTTCTGCGCGGCGGACGAGAGCGTCAGGTGGACTTCGAGCGCGTCGTCGCGGACCAGTTCTTCGAGCACGCGCAGTCCGTAGACCGCTCCGCTCGCGCCTGTGATCGCCAATGCGACGCGGCGCTTAGACGACTTTTTGCTCATGCGCGGCAAATTCCTTGAAATCGATCTGCGTGACCGGCCGATAGCGATGTTCGACATTGTACCTGGCTTCGATCTCACGCGCCTGCTTCAGGTATTTTTCACACAGCGCATTGCGGTCGTCATCGTACGTGCGGTCGCAATAATAGAGTCGGCAGCCGATCGCGCGGTTGTCGCGAATTCCGCACAGATGCCCGCGCAGGTACGGACAGGTGCCCGCCTCGGCCTGTGCAGCGTCAGGCGCCACCCCCGAGCGGGTCATCTCCACCGCTTCAAGATCGGT
>Ga0265314_10005125_pt1 | contig 11923 bp, 10 predicted proteins | sample 4126metaG_FD_203106 | JGI IMG/M metagenome (GOLD analysis project Ga0265314, IMG submission 203106) | Rhizosphere microbial communities from Carex aquatilis grown in University of Washington, Seatle, WA, United States - 4-1-26 metaG | ecosystem: Host-associated > Plants > Roots > Rhizosphere >... | reverse complement strand
ACCGCCGGCGGGCACGATCAGCCGGTCGAACTGGCTGCCATCGGTGCAGATGCGAACATTCTCGATACCGTAACCGGCCTGCGGCGAAGCCTCGATCAGTGTCGCCGCGGCGGCATCGCCGGTCAGCGCCACCATGCCACGATCCTGGGGATGCAGCAGCTTGGTCAAGGTATCGCCGTTCAGCAGCAGCAGACGCCTGGCGATACCCGCGCTGCACAGGCCATGGGCGACGGAAAGGGCATAAATGAAGCCCGAGCAGGCCTGATTGATGTCAAACGCCGCGCACCGCTCGGACAACTTCAGGCGACCATGCAGGGCGCAGGCGGTGGCAGGGCTGCGGTAATCCGGGGTCTGCGTGGTGAAGATCAGGGCATCGATGCTGCTGCGGTCGATTCCGTGACAGGCGATCAGCCGCTCGGCGGCGGCCACGGCCAGATCGGAGGCACATTGTCCCTCCGCCGCGACCCGGCGGGTGATGATCCCCGTCATCTTGGCGACCGACGCCATTTCCTTGGCGCCGAATCGGTCGATCAGCTCGTCATTGCTCAGGCGGCCGACGGGAATGGCGCTGTTGATGGCACGAATCGTCGTCATGTCAGTTCGAGGCGCCCTTGACGAGCAAATCCTCGATATCGCCGAAAATCTTGAGGCGGACCATGGTCTCCGGGCTTACCGGCTCCGGCAAGGCATCGCTCAGCAAGACCATGATCGAAAGTGCGGTCACGGAGCTCCAGTTCTCGATTTCGATAAGCACGGCGTCTCTCGTCAATACACTGGGATCCACCTGTAATTCATCCGCAATTGCCTGCTTGAGGGTGGCATCCATTTTGATATGATCTCCGGTCAACTATTACTTCTCACATGAACGAGCAAATGCAGAACATCGTGGTTGTCGGTGCTGGCGGCCTGGGGCGCGAAGTCCTTCAGATCGTACGCGATATTTCTGTTGCGGGGCCTGCCCTGCATGTGAAGGGTTTTGTGGATAATAACCCAAATTGCCTCAGTGGCTACAACGTTAACACCCCGATTCTGGGGGGTGACGACTACCTGCCGGCACCGGATGACGCCTTCGTGATCGCCGTCGGCGATCCGGCGATCCGGCGGAAAATAGCCGCCGGTCTGACCGCCAGGGGAGGACGCTTCACCACGCTGATTCATCCGACCGCGGTGGTGGCGCCGTCGGCACGTCTGGCCGAGGGTTGCGTCGTCGCGGCGTTCTGTTTCGTGGCCGTCGATGTCGAACTGGGCGCCCATACCTTCCTCAACACCTATGCGTCCGTCGGCCATGATGCCCGCGTCGGCAGTTGCTGCATGCTGTCGCCTTATGCCGTAGTCAACGGCAACACCGTGCTGGGTGATGGCGTCTTCCTCGGCACCCATGCCACCGTGACGCCGTCGGGCAAGGTCCTGGGAGGTGCCAAGGTGGCGGCCGGATCGGTGGTCTATGGCAGCATCCCGGCAGGACGCACCGCCATGGGCAATCCGGCGACGCTGTTGCCCGTGGGGCGCTAGGTATTTAGTCCCGCCGTCCCAGGGCTGGACTCGACGGCAGGTTGATGAGCCGCGCGTACAGATCCTCGGTCACGCCCAACTCCATGCGCGGACAATCGCCAAACATGGGCAGCAGATGCATGGGGCGCCACAGCGGCCGCGTCATCAGGCCGGCGTCGTTGGTGGCCGCCAGGACCGCATCGCGCAAATACGCCCGCGAGCGGTCGAGAACGATCACGTTGAGCCAGTAGTTGGACTGGCAGCCCGACGGCTCGGCCACCGCCCGCACGCCCGGCAGCGTGGCGAAAGCGTCCAGGTAGCGCTGCGCCACCACCCGCTTTTCCGCCACGTAGCGCGGCAGCAATTCCATCTGGCCGCAGCCAATGGCGGCGTTGACGTTGGGCATGCGGTAATTGTAGCCGATGCAGTCGTGGATGAATTCCCAACGATGCGGCTGTTTGGCGGTGGTGGTGAGATGGCGCAACCTTGCGGCCAGGGCATCATCATCGGTCAATACGGCGCCACCGCCGCCGGTAGTGACGACCTTGTTGCCGTTGAACGACAACGCCGCCACTGCACCGAAACGGCCGGTATGCTTGCCCCGGTAGAAGCTGCCCAGCGATTCGGCGGCATCCTCCACCAGCGTCACGCCGTGGCGGGCGCAGACCTCGACCAGAGCATCCAGATCCACCGGATGACCGAAGGAGTGCATGGGGACCACCGCCGCGATACGGCGGCCGGTCAAGCGGTTGGTCAGCACTCCGCCGCGGCGTTCGCCGATATCCGCCAGATGGGTGTCGAGACGGCCGACATCGAGGCCGAGGTCGACCTCGCGCACATCGACGAAATGGGGGACGGCTCCCTGATAGGTGATGGCATTGGCGGTGGCGACGAAAGTCGCCGCCGGGCAGATCACCTCGTCGCCCGGCCCGACGCCGACCGCCATCAGGCAAGCGTGCAGAGCGGCGGTGCCATTGACCACGGCGATGGCGTTTCTGGCGCCGGTATACTCGGCCAGCATGGCCTCGAAGCGGCCGACATAGGCGCCGGCCGTGGACACCCAGCCGGTGTCCAGGCATTCCTTGACGTAGGCCCATTCGTTACCGGCAAGGTCCGGCACATGCAAAGGGGCGTTACCGCCGGTCACGCCGCCGACCGCGGCGACGATACCCTGGACGAAGGCCTCGTCAGTCAAGGAAGACCTCGTAATTGCCGTAGAACGATGCCGGGCTCGAGACATCATCGAACAGGCCTTGCTCCAGGGCGGTCAGCAATTCGGCGATGCCGTCGCGCACGGTCCAGCGCGGCTCGAACAGCAGGGTCTGGCGGATTTTCGAGAAGTTGACCTTGTAGTTGCGTGGATCGGTACCGTGTTCCTGAAAACGCACCGGGGCGTCGGGGATTTTTTCCAAGATCGCCTCGACGATCATCTTCTTGGTGAAATTGTTGATGTCGCCGCCGGCGTTGAACACCTCGAACGAGACCGTCTCCACCGGCGCTTCCAGCACACGGCGCAGCACTTCCGAGAAGTCCAGCAGGTGGCAGTACGGGCGCCAAGTATGGGCATCATAGACCAGAAGGTCCTCATGCCGGTGCATGGCGCGGGTGAACTCGCTGACCGTGAGGTCGAAGCGCATGCGGGGCGACAGGCCGAAGGCGGTGGAAAAACGCAGGACGGTGGCGTTGAAATCCACCTTGTCCCTGGCGCCCAGCAGCATCTGCTCCATGGCCACCTTGGATTTGGCATAGAGCGACAGGGGGTTCAACTCGTAATCCTCGGCGGCGATGGTACCTTCCGGAATCAGGCCGTAATTGGAACAGGTGGAGACGAAAACCACCTTGTTCAGCCCCTTGCCGGTGCACGCCTTGACCACCTGGGCCATGCCGCCGTTATTGATGGACTCCGACAGCTCGGGATACTTCTTGGTGATGGGATCGCCCACCAGGCCAGCCAGGATAATGACGTCGGTAACACCCTGCAGCGCCTTTTCCACGTCGGCCTCGCGGCGGACGTCGCCGCGCATGAACTGATAGTTCGGGTTCGACAGGTACGGCAACACGGTCAAATTATTATGGTAGGCGAGGCCATCCAGACAGCGCACGCGGTAGCCCCAGCGCAGGAACTCGCCCGTCATCACCGAACCCACATAGCCGGCGCCACCGACGATCAGCACCAGCCGATCCGGAAGGCCGCGCTTCGCCAGGACCTCGCCCTCGACGCGCTCACCCTCGGCCTGTACGGCGGCACGCCAGGATTGCGGCATGTGAGCGTTGACCGTCGAAACCACGGAGGCGAGGTGGTCACGGTAGCTGCGCTGGCTCATGGATGTACAATCCTCTGGTGATGGCGGTCCGTCCGTTTTAGTGCGCCCCCGCCACCGTTGCAAGACGGGGAAGATCAGGCCAGGTCTTCGGCCCGGAGGATTTCGCCTTTGGCCCTGGCCTTGACCAGGGTGCGGCCGATCACCTGTTCCGGCCGGTCAGGCGGCAGGCCCCAGGCCGGGCGCATCACCGTCAGCCATTCGGCTCTGATCGCCACCCCGGCCGGGATGTCCACCGCCGCCGCAAGCGAGCGCCGTGCCGGCTCCAGCAACGCCTTCTCCGGGACGCGCAGAGCACGTTCAGAACTGCCCAGCAGGATTTCGGCCCGGCGTACCGACGCCACCAGATCCATCATGTCCCGAGGGTCGGCGGACACCATGTGGTCGTGGAACGACTGGTCTTCCTTGCGATAGGTGAAGTGCTTCTCGAGCATGACGGCACCGGCGGCAACCGCCAACTCACACGCCTTGATGCCCAGCGTGTGATCGGAATAGCCCACCGGCAGGCCGAATTCCCGCGCCAACCAGCCGATGTTGCGCAGATGCGCCTCTTCCGGCGGGGTGGGGTAGGCGGTGGTGCAGTGCATCAGCGCCAGATGACCATTTTCCGCCGCCTGCGGCTGCTCGGCCAGTACGGCGGCGATGGCGGCGGCGATTTCGTCGCGGCTGGCCATGCCGGTGGATAGAATTACCGGCTTGCCCTTGGTGGCGACACGACGGATCAGCGACAGAGCGGTGATGTCGCCCGACGCAATCTTATAGAGTGGGGCGATCTCATCGAGGAAATCGACCGAGCCGTAATCCAGCGGCGTCGAGAAGAACGTCACGCCGCACTCCCGGGCCAGCTCCGCCAGCCGACGGAAAGCGTCGAACGACAGGGCGCGGGCTCCCACCGCCTGCCGCCGCTCGGGCTGTTCGGCGGTGATGTAGTCCTCAACCACGTAGGTCTGGAATTTGACGGCATCGGCGCCGGCTTCGGCGGCCTTGCGGACCATGTCGGCGGCCTTGGACTCGTCACCTTCGTGGTTGACGCCGATTTCGGCGATGATCCAGGTTCTTGTCAATGCATTCAACTTCATGGCCTGACCTTTACGGTTAGGGGTGTTCTGCCTCGGCCGGCGACGGCCAGAAGCCCAGGAGCGGGCCATTGTCGCGGGGCGGCAGCCCCAAGGTGGCGCGAATGGCATCAAACGGATTGTGGCCGCGAAGATCGATCAGGTCACCGAGCTGCTCTCCGGGATAGCGCCAGTCTCCGGCCTCGATCAGTCGGATGCGTTCGATAGCCTGGCCCACATCGGTGACGCAGAGAAAAGGATAGTTCCGGTAGACCAGCGGCCAGGGCTCGGGATGGTTGAAACCCTGATCGAGGGCGAATGCCTTTAGCCCAAATTGCACCGCCTCGGCCACGATGCTCGAAGGACTGCTGATCAAATAGCCGGCTTTCCCGAGGCCCTCGTAGGTGCCCTGGAGATCCACCACGACATTGGCGGGCGGATTGGCGATAACCGCCTGAATGGCGGCGGTCAGATCGGGACAACGGGCGTAGGTGGTCCCCTTGGGCCTGAAGATGACGGTGCGGTCGGGGAATGCCGCCGCCACCTCGTAAAGTGCCTGCACCGCTTCACGCCCGCCGGGAGCGTTGCTGGTCGCGACGATGATTGCGTTGCTCCGCGATCGCGGCAACGCCGCGCGCTCCACCCGGGTCATTCCCCAGGTGCCGATCGAAATAGTCCGCAGATGAGCGGGCCAATAGGGCCGATAGTGGGATACCGCCGCCTCGTCGCCGAAAAAGAACAGCACGTCGAAATCAAGGTGACAATAGCTGGCCAGATGCCCAGCCCAACCCACGCCATGCCGGATGCCCAGGCTGATGCCGCCGATGGCCCGCAATTCCTGGCTGCGCATGTGATGCTCGGGCGTGTAATCGTCACGGCACCAGAAATAACGCACCTTGTGGCGACGGAAGAAGGCCCGATAGACCAGACGCCAATAGCAAAGCCCAAAGATGGCCCGCGCGATTTCAGGCGGCTGCCCGACGGCCGCCCTCAGCAGCCTCAACATGTCGCCAACGGCGATGGATAAGGCACCGGGCAATTCCTGCCAATCGATGATCCCGTCGAAACGGTCGCAAATATTGCGCCCTTCGAGATGTTGCATGACAGCGGGCATGGCACGGATGCCGGGAAAACGCAGGACGAACAGAAGATCTGCATCGCCACAAAGAATGTCATCGACCAGATTGACGTTGCGTGGCCGGGTCTCATCCAATTGGTCCACGGCAAAGAACACTGTTTCCGCTTGTTTGGCACGACGGGCAACAAAACAAAACAAACGTCCCAGGATGATCGCCAATGCTCCCAGCCATAGCACCACATTGACCGGCCGCCGCAGTTGCAGGGCCGGTCCCACCGCCATCGTCAAGGCTTCACCCCAATAATCCCGGTAGAGCCCGACGATCTCGGAGCCGACGCCCAATACGCCGAATTCCAAGCCAGTGCGTTCCAGGTCGCGAAGCAGAAAGATCGTGAAAATGCGCCGGTGCAGATGGTTCCCGACGCATCCCTTGGCCGCCTCGGCATAGGACGGAACCAGCGCCTCCAAGCGAGCATAGTCGTATTGGACACCGATGCGATCGGCCAGCTGAGGAAACCAGCCGATCAGCGAGCCGAGTTCGTTCGGACTGAAGAAGCGCCAGAAGCGCTCGGTCGCCGGGACCAGTTCCCGGATATCGCCCAATTTATCGGCTGCATTCAGTTTGGCCAGTATCGGCGTGAGTACACGCAGACCCAGCGGCGTGCTGGGCTGGACATCGATAACGCAGGGGCGCCACCCGACCAAGGCCATGGTCAACAGCAGCACCACATTGAATTCATTGAGGACAAAACACCAGACGCGTTCGCCGCGTCCACGGCCCAATCCGAACCAGGCGAGGGTCCGTTCAACCATCGACGTTAGAGTAAACATAGATCTCCGACGCCGAACAAGGCCGTATTTCTGCCATTCGGGTGGTATGCCCCAGGACTTGGCTGGAGGTCAAGGGCTTAAACCGCCGCCTGACCGGGCGGCGTGACGACCGCATGCGACAGCCCGCCGTCCTCGGGCGGCGTCACGATACGAGCGGCAAGATACCGCGGCCCCGAGCCGGGATTAATTCCTGGCCAGCAATCCCACCCGTTCAAGCACTTCGGCCTGGTCCGCCAGCAGGGTGCATTCCAGGTTGCTGCGCTCGGCCACCGCCAGCAGATCCCGGCTGCCGTCGGCCTGGCTGAGAATCCAGCGCAGCGCCAGCATCTCCTGGTTGGTGAAGGCGCGGGGGTCCGACAGGGTCGGCACCAGCTGGTAGCGGCTGAGGAACGGTTCGCCGAATGGTTTGGTCGAACGCCACACCCGGTTGGAATCCAACGCCCGGCAAAAGGCCAACAGCATGTCCACCGTTCCGACCATGCCGTCGAAGGACATCATGTCCTTGTTGTCCAGCGAGGTGTGGTATTGCGGATAGTGGCCGAACTGGCTGCGGGTCAGAGTCGCCACCGGCAAACGGAAGCCGGGTGAGCAATACTGGCGCTCATCGCTGCCGGTGGGGAACCAGTCCTGCACCGTATGGGCATCGGGCGACAGGGTCTTGAGGCAGTGTACGGCGGCGCGGTCGGCCAGGCTGTCGCCCCGCTCGGACCGCTTCAGGGTAAAGGCGCCACCGTCACCGACGCAGGTGACCACATAGCCGGCCACGGTGTGCCGCTTCAGGTGCTCGCCATGCAGGTGCAGATAGGTGATGGCGCCAATGGTCTCGGGCAGGAAGACGAAGCGATAGGTCAGCCGCCGGCGCGGCAGTTGCGCCAGTCGCCGGTACAGGAAGGCGCAGGCCAGTGGTCCCGACAGTTCGTTGTTGGCCATGGACGGGTGGCAGGTATAGGTGGAGATCAGCACCTCGTCGCTGGTCTCGCCCGGCAGCACCGCCTCGGACAGGGTCATGGAGCCGTCAAACAGCCGGCTGTCGATCACCACCCGGTAATCACCCTCGGGCAGGGACTGGCGCTGGTGGTGCGACAGGCAGAAGCCCCAGCGCGGCTGATAATAGCTGGTGACATAGGGGATGGCATCGGGCTGGTCCGGCAGGCTGTGCAGGTGCCGGTCCAGCTCGGCACGGTCCACGGTGCCATGGAATGGGATGGAATAGTTCAGCAGATGCAGATTGTTGTCGGCCACGTCCAGGATACGCCGGCCGGTGGGATCGACCACATAGGCCTCGCGCACCGCCCATTCCTGCGGGACCACCCAATCGAGCACCTCGGTGCCGGTGGGCACCTCGATGCGGGTGAGCGGCAGCAATTCGCCGAGAATGTCATGGGTGCGGCGGACACCCGCACCGGTGATGCTGCGCAGGATCGGCCACAGGCGGTCGAAGACCGCCTCGATCTCGGCCGGCGTTTCCTTGGTGGGCACAGCGCTTCCCCTTTACGAACGGGCGCGGAGCCAGTCCGCCACCTTGCGGGCCATGAAGACCCTGGCCCCATAGATGGACTCGATGGTCGAGCCGCCGATATGGGGCACGATCACCAGATTGTCGTGGGTGCGGGCATGACGGATCAGCGGATGGTCGTACAGCTCGATGCCGGTCAGCCATTCGCCGTCGACCACATCCAGCCCGGCACCGCCCAGGTGACCGCTTTCCAGCGCCTCCAGCAAGGCGGCCTCATCGACGATACGGCCACGCGCGGTGTTGATGAGGATGGCGCCGCGCCGCATGGCGGCGATCCGCTCGCGGCCGATATAGCCGTCGGTCTCGGGCTTGAGGTGGATATGCACCGACAAAATGTCGGACTGAGCCAGCAACTGGTCCAGAGTCACCATTTCGACGTCGGGAACCTGGACATCGCGAACGTCGGTGGCGATCACCCGCATGCCGAAGCCCAGGCCGATGCGGGCGGTGATGGTGCCCAGCCGGCCCAGGCCCAGGATGCCCAGGGTCTTGCCCATGAGCTGAAAGCCCTGCAATCGCTCACGCAGCCAGTTGCCCTGTTCGGCGGCACGCATCGCCGGCTTCATGTTGCGCACCACCGACAGGATCAGGGCGAAAGCCATTTCCGAGGTGGCGCTGAAGCTGTCGAGCAGGGCGCGTTCCTTGGCGATGTCGAACACCTCGATGCCGCGCGCCCGGATTTCCGCCAGATCCATATGGTCGGTGCCGGTGGACGGGCTGCCGATCAGTTTGAGCCGGGGCGCGGCGTCCAGAAACTCGGCATCGATGCGCACCGAGGCCGAGGCGAGATAGGCGTCCGCCTCGCCGATGCCGGCCAGCACCTTGGGGCGGTCGGCGGGCAGCGACACCAGCCGGCCCACCTCCTCGACGGCGGCCACCGCCTCGGGGGCGCCGTCCAGGTCCAGGGTGTTGACGATGACCCAGGTCATGGCGCTCACCGCCCGCGGGCGGCCAGGCGGGCGGTCGCGCGCTCCAGGTCGGCGGCGAAGTGGATGTTGGTGCAATCGTCGACCACCGTGACGTCCTTGCGGCTGGCGCCGGTGTCGACGAAATGGCGCGACAGCACGTAATGGGCACCGCTCTTGATGCCGGTGGGCTCCATGCTCATGACGCGGTCGGCGCCCTCGGCCTCGAGCAGCGCGATGGTGCCGTCCACCGACAGGTCGCGGTCGGGGTGGTCGGGCTGCAGCCCGACCACGATGGTCACCTTGTCCGCATCGGCCATGCTGGCCAGGGCGTGGCGGTAGACCTCGATGATCGGCACTTCACCGCCCAGGGTTTCGGGGCGGCGGATCACCTTGATGCCGCGGCCGGCGGCGTGGGCGGCGATTTCGTCGCTGTCGGTCGAAATGTAGACGGCGGCAGCGCGCTTGGACGCCAGCGCATCGTCGATGGCGTAATCGATCATCGGCCGCCCGCCGATCGGGGTCATGTTCTTATTGGACAGGCGATTCGAGGCGCCCTTGGCGGGAATGACGATGACGATCATGATCTTATCCTTGCGTGGGAACGGCGTGGAGCTCGGGGCACAGCGGCACCTGGGTGGTGACCGCGTCGGCGTCGACGAAGGTACGGAACCACTCCTCGACGTTGATCCACTGCCAGACGAAGAACGAATTGTCGAATTTGCCGGTCTTGAACTCGGCCCAGGCGGCCTTGACCTTGTCCACCTGGAACAGCCCGCGATCGGCGAAGCTGGAACTGGAAATCAGCGATTCCACATAACCGGCCATGGGCTCGGACCGCAGCCACAGGCCCTGGGGCGCCTGGATCGAGCGCTTGGGGGCGATGCGCACGGCATCGTCCATGGCGCCGGCCAGCGCCTCGCGCAGGATCGACTTGGAGCGGCCGTGCAGGAAGTAATGCTCGGACGGCAGCGACAACGCCAACTCGATCAGGCGGTGATCCAGGAAAGGCAGCCGCAGCTCCAGCCCATAGGCCATGCTGAGACGGTCCTTGAAGCGGGTGTTGCGCGGCACCTTGCGGACCTGGAGGTAATCGACCAACTGATCCTTGAGGGCATCGCCGGTGCTATCCACCCCCGGACGCTCGCCGGCGTGGCGGGCCAGAAACTCCGGCCGCATCAGATCGGGGCGGGTCGGCACCGTACCGTCGATAGCGGTGACTGGCCGGGCCAGTTCGGCCAGGGCGGCCTGGCGCGCCTTGTCCGGGGTGGTGCCCCAGTTGGCTGCGTATTCGGCCACGGCCCTGTCCGCCCCGGCCGCACCCGAGGCGATGAGGCGGCCAAGCCATAGATTATGGTGATTGCGGTAGCCGGCGAAAGCCTCGTCCAGGCCGGTACCGTCCTGGATCACCTTGAAGCCGCCGTAATGCGCCTGGGCCATTACCAAGGCCAGGGCGCTATTCATCAGGCCGCCGATGGGACCTTCCAACTGCCACATCATGGGCCGCATATGGGCCAAGAAGCTGGCGTTGTCGTATTCCAGCACGGTGCTCGACAGGTCATGGTGGGCGGCGGCGGCCTTGAACCAGCGGGCCTCGGAGAAATCACCGCCGAAATCCACCGAGAAACAGGCCACCTTGGGACTCAGCTCGCCCGCCAGATCCAGGCAGGCCAGCAGGGCCGAGGAATCCAGACCACCGGACAGCGACACCGCCACCGGCACGTCGGCGCGCATGTGCAGACGGGCGGCGTCGACGATGATGTCGCGGACCTCGGCGGCCGCCTCGGCCACCGACAGCGTGCGCGGCACGACCCGCTCGGCAAGCCGGTACCAGCGCCGCCGGGTCAGGCCGCGTTCCGGGTCCCAGGCGGCGCATTCGCCGGGCACCAGCTGGCTCACGCCGGCGAAGAAGGTGCCCTCGTCGTCATCGTAGGACGCGTTGACCAGGTAGCGCGACCAGACATCGAGATCCGGTGCCGCCCTGACCCCGGCGGCCAGCAAGGCCTTGACCTCGGAGGCGAACAGCAGGCGGCCGCCGTCCCGATGCAGGAACAGCGGCTTCTGGCCGAAGCGGTCACGGGCCAGAAAGGCATGGCCGGTGACGGTGTCCACCACGCAAAAGGCGAACATGCCGTTCAGCCGCTCCAGGCAGCCCTCGCCCCAGCGGCGCCATGCCTCGAGCAAAACCTCGGTGTCCGACCCGGTGACGAAGTGGTGGTCGCCGGCAAGTTCGGCGCGTAGTTCCCTGTAGTTATAAATTTCGCCATTGAAGACGATGACGTGGCGGCCATCGGTGCCGCGCATGGGCTGCAGCCCGGCATCGGACAGATCGATGATGGATAGGCGGCGATGCCCCAGCACCGCGCCCGGCACCACCACCACCTGCCCGGCATCGGGACCGCGATGGCGCTGGATCGCGTTCATGGCCGCCACCCGGGCGTGGTCGGCAGGTTCGGTACGTCCCAGGATTCCGGCGATGCCGCACATCAGAAGTTGATTCCCCTGGTGATATTCAATAGTTCGAAGTCAAAGAAATTGCGCACCCACTGGCCTGAATTCTCCTTGAACGTCAGGTCGCGGCCACGGCCGAATACGACCACGTCGTCGGGAATATCGCGGTCGATGACCAGCGCGCCGGTGGCCAGATGGACATTGCGGCCGATGCGGCAGCCGCCCAGAATGGATGAGCCTGGGCTCATATAGAGGCCGTCGCCGATAACCGGGTA
>Ga0265314_10005123_pt1 | contig 11925 bp, 11 predicted proteins | sample 4126metaG_FD_203106 | JGI IMG/M metagenome (GOLD analysis project Ga0265314, IMG submission 203106) | Rhizosphere microbial communities from Carex aquatilis grown in University of Washington, Seatle, WA, United States - 4-1-26 metaG | ecosystem: Host-associated > Plants > Roots > Rhizosphere >... | reverse complement strand
CGTGCGTCCGGCGGATGACGCGTTCAACCTGATCGATCGGGTGGACCAAGTGGACGGCCGCACGCTCCCCGAGCGCGCGGTCATGCGCGTGGCATGGAACGCCATCAGCCCAGGGTATTTCTCCGCTGTCTCGACGCCGGTCGTCGCAGGCCGCGATTTTGAGCAGCGGGACAACGAAACCGCGCCCAAGGTGGTCATCGTCAACGAGTCGCTCGCGCGCATCGCCTTCCCGGACCAGAGTGCAATCGGGCACCGGCTTGGCATGGGCACGGTGGTTGGCATTGTGCGGGACTCGCACTACGGCGATGTGAGGGAGCGGCCGGGACCCGTGCTCTACTACCCGCTTGGCCAGCAGGGGCCGGATCAGGCCTTCCGGTGGGGCTTCGTGTCCTACGAGCTGCGCTGTAGCGCCCAGACAGGCCTGCTGGACGAGGTGCGCCGGGAAGTCGCTTCCGTGGATCGCAATCTGCTGGTCTTCCGTGCCAAGACGCTGGTTGCGCAAACCGAGCAGTCGCTGCTGAAGGAGCGGCTTCTCGCGACTCTTTCCAGCTTCTTCGGATCGCTCGCTCTGCTGCTCGCCTGCGTCGGTCTTTACGGACTGATGGCTTACGCGGTCGCGGGGCGCACGGCCGAGATCGCCATACGGCTGGCGCTCGGCGCCCAGCGCGGTCACATCATCTGGCTGGTCCTGCGCGAGACCCTTTGGCTCACGTTGGCAGGCATTGCGGCCGGAATCCCCCTGGCCCTTTGGGCGGCGGGCTACGTGAAGGGCTCGCTGTTCGGCATCAGCGCTAACGACCCGCTGACGATTGCGGCCGCAATCGCGGCGTTGCTCGGCGTGGCGGCGCTGGCCGGCTATCTCCCGGCGCGGCGGGCGCTGCGGGTAGACCCGATGGTTGGCCTTCGGGCCGAGTAGGGAGCGGGCAGGCTTCAGCCCCGCAACCGCGCGGACACATTTTGGCCGCTCAATGTACAATGAAGTTCCAGAAGTGGCCGATAAAATCAGCACGGACCTTGGCAAGAAGTCGGCGACGCTGCTCCGGCAGCTCGGAATCTTCAGCGCCACCGCGCTGGTGATCTCGAACATGATCGGCCAGGGCATTTTTACGAGTACCGGCTTTCTGGCCGGCGATCTCGGCAATGCCAGGCTGGTGCTAGGCATATGGGTGGTGGGCGCGCTGTTTGCCCTGGCGGGAGCGCTCTGCTATTCCGAACTGGGCATCAACTTCCCGAGTTCGGGCGGCGAGTACGTTTACCTGACGCGCGCCTACGGCCCGACCTGGGGCTTCATGACCGGCTGGGTTTCGTTCTTCGCCGGGTTCTCGGCGCCCATCGCGGCCGCTTCGCTGGCTTGCGCGAAGTACCTCGGCGGAGTGCAGGAGGCCGTGCGGCACGGCGTGCGCAACGGTGGCCCGGAATGGGCCGGGTACGTCAGCGGCCTGCTGCCCGATCTCGGCGGGACCTGGATCACCCTGAGCATGGGATGGGGCCACATCCAGTTGCAGTTCGGTCCCGCCCAAGTGGTTGCCGGGACGCTGATCGCCGTGCTGACCGTGGTCAATATCTTCGGCGTGCGGCGAGTGGCGAAACTCCAGAACCTGCTCACGGGCGTGAACCTCACCGTCATTCTGGCTTTCATCGTGCTGGGCCTGGTTGCGGGCCACGGAAGCTGGGGCCATTTCTCGGAAGGGGTGGCGCGCACCTCGAAATTCCCGGTGGGCGCCCAGTTCGCCATCAGCCTCTTCTGGATTTATGTGTGTTACAGCGGCTGGAACGCGGCCACGTATGTGGCGGAGGAACTCAAGCTGCCGGAGCGGACGCTGCCGATGGCGCTGACGTTCGGCACGCTTCTGGTGGCGGCCATCTACATCGCTCTGAACATCGTGTTCCTCTATGCGCTGCCCCTGGCGGGGATGAGAGGCGCAGACGGCAAACCGATCGTGGAGATCGGCGCGACCGCCGCCACCGCGCTGTTCGGGCCCGCGATGGGCGGCCTTTTCGGCGCGCTGATCGCCCTCTGCCTGGTGGCCACGGTGAACGCCGAAGTCACGGTGGGACCGCGGGTCTACTATGCGATGGCGCAGAACCGCGCGTTCTTCAAGATGGCGGCGCACGTGCATCCGCGGTGGCGGACGCCGGTGATCGCGATCCTGTGCCAGGGGCTGTGCGCGGTGCTGATGACGCTGACACCGTTCCCCGACCTTGTTGTCTACATCGGCTTCAGCCTGACCTTCTTCGCCGTGCTCTCCGTGGCGTCGCTGTTTTTCTTCCGGAGGCGGCCGAACTGGCAGAAGCTGCGCATTGTGAGCTTCGCGTGGCCGCTGATCCCGCTGGTGTTCATCCTGGTGGGCCTGTGGACGATCGTTTACGGAGTGATGCTTCGGCCGGGCGTTTCGATTGCGGCAATCCTGACCATCGCCGCCGGCGCCGCGGTGTACCACACGCGCATCAAGCGGGCGTGAGAAGAACGGGCGATCGTCGCTGCGCCGCTCCGCCCCACCCGTGATATTCTAGTGACGCTCAACCCGATGCCGTCGCCGGAATCATTCCCGCGCATTGCTGTCGCCCTTGGCTTCACCACCCCCGAGAAGCTGCTGGAGCATGCCCGGCGCGAGCTCGTATCCGGCGAGACGTTTCTGGAATTCAGGCTGGACTGCCTGGACGAGCCGGAGCAGGGCGTGGCCGTAATCGGCAGCCTGCTCGCCGCGTACCCGGACGTTACGATTCTGGCAACCTGCCGGCGCCACCAGAACCACGGCCGATTCAACGGCAGTGTCGAGGAGCAGATACAGATGCTCGACGCCGCCGTCGCGGCCGGCTGTCGCGCCGTCGATATCGAGATCGAAACCGCCGAAGTGGCCGGCCCGAGGCTCGACCTGTTCCGCGGACGCGCGCGGCTGCTGCTCTCCTACCACAACTTCGAAGGCACGCCGGCCCTGGAGACGGTCCTGCGGCGGATGCTGCGCATTCCCGCGGACGCGTACAAGGTTGTCACCACTGCGCGCAAGCCTTCGGACAACCTGCGCGTGCTGGCGCTGGCCCGCGCCCACCCGCGGGTTCCGCTGATGGCGCTGGCGATGGGTGAGATAGGATTTCCCTCGCGGGTGCTCTCGCCGGTTTTCGGCGGGCTCTACACCTACGCGGCGCCGAGCGCGGCGGAGGGCACAGCGGCGGGGCAGGTCTCCGCGCGCCAGTTGCGGCACATCTACCGCGCCGAGAAGCTGAGCCGCGACACGCGCGTCTACGGCGTGATCGCGGACCCGGTGCGCCACTCCATCTCTCCGGCGGTTCACAACCGCGGCTTTCAGGCGCGCCGCATGGATGCGGTCTACCTGCCGTTTCTGGTGCAGCCGCCGCAGTTGAAGGACTTCATGACGATGGCCGAGAGTCTGCCGGTAGCGGGCTTCAGCGTCACCATACCGCACAAGCAGAAGATCGTCCGCTACCTCGACATCGTGGAGCCTCTGGCGCGCCGCATCGGCGCCGTCAACACGGTCTGGCGCAAGGCGGGGAAATGGCGCGGCGCCAACACGGACGCGCCGGGGATCACGATTCCACTCTCCAAGCATCTGCGCCTCGCGCGCTCGTCGATCCTGGTAGTGGGGAACGGAGGCGCGGCCCGAAGCGCGGCCTTCGCGCTGGCGGACGCCGGAGCGACGCTGGCCATCACCGGCCGCAACCCGGATCGGGTCCGCGCGCTGGCCAAGGCCTGCGGTGCGGAAGCGATTCCGCGCGATCAGGCGGCGGCGCGCACTTTCGACGCGCTGGTCCACGCCACGTCGCTGGGGATGTGCCCGAACGTGAACGAAGTCTTCTTCCCGGAGCGCATCCCGGCCGCGGTGGTTTTCGACATGGTGTACAACCCGCTCGAGACGCTGCTGATCCGGCGCGCGCGCGAGCAGGGCGCCGAGGTTGTGCCGGGGATCGAGATGTTCCTTGAACAGGCAACACGACAGTTCGAGATCTGGACCGGCGACAGCGCGCCCCGCACGGCCATGCAGAAGGCGGCGCTCGAAGCACTGGCCGGCTCTGGCGAGCCTATAATGAACTCCAAATGAGACTGACGCGCAGAGAACTGGCAGGCCTGGTGGCCGCGGCTCCGATGGCCGCGCGGCGGTTGGCTCCGGCCAAGCCGCAAGCGACGGCAGCACCCGATCCAGCCGCCTCGCCAGCGCAGTCCGCGGCGGAGGATCTTCACAAGAACGTCGCCGCGGTCCGGAAGCTGGCCGTTCCAGCCGCGACCGAGCCGGCTTTTTCGTTCCGCGCCCAATAGCCATGCCCGCATTCACCGACGACGTGTTCTTCGCCACCGTGGGCGAGCTGGGCTCGCGGTTGAGGGCGCGCGACTTTTCCGCCGCCGAGCTGGTGCGCGCCTTCGCGGACCGTCTGGACAAGATCGGCCCGACGTACAACGCGCTCGCCCTTTCGCTGCGCCAGGACGGGATCAAACAGGCCCGCGCCACCGACGACCGGATCAAGCACGGGCACCTGCGCGGCCCGCTGGAAGGAATTCCGTACGGCGCCAAGGACCTCCTGGCCGTCCAGGACCGCGTTGCCACCTGGGGTGCGCGACCCTTCGCCACGCAGACGTTCGATCAGGACGCTACCGCCATCGGCAACCTCGACAAGGCCGGGGCGGCGCTCATCGGCAAGCTGTCGATGATCGAACTGGCGGGCGCGGGCGGATACCGTTCCGCCTCCGCCTCGCTGTTCGGTCCGGGCTTGAATCCGTGGGACCGCACCCGCTGGTCCGGCGGCTCCTCGAGCGGCTCGGGCAGCGCCGTGGCGGCCGGCCTGGTTCCTTTCGCGCTGGGCTCGGAGACCTGGGGGTCCATCATGAGCCCGTGCGCTTATTGCGGCGTCACGGGCCTGCGGCCCACTTACGGCCTGGTCAGCCGCGCGGGCGCCATGCCGCTCTCCTGGACCATGGACAAGATCGGGCCGATGTGCCGCTCGGCGGAGGACTGCGCGATCGTGCTGCATGCCATTTCGGGCGCCGATTCCCACGACCCGGGCTCAGCCGGCCAGCGCTACTACTACTGGCCCGAGTACGCGCCGGACTTCAAGGAGATTCGGGTGGGCTTCGCGCCGGTCGATTTCTCGGAGTGGGCGTCGCCCGCCGCGCGCCCGGCATTCCAGGCTGCGCTCGACGTCGTCCGCGCGACCGGCGTTCAGATGAAAGAGGTAGCACTCCCCGATTTCCCGTACGAGGCGATCGCCGAGGTTGTCATCGCCACGGAAGGTTCCGCAGCCTTCGAGCGGCTCATCGAGAGCGGCGACGTGGACCAGCTTGCCGATCAGAAGCAGATCGCGGGCCTGCGAGCGGGCCTGGAGGTCGCGGCGCGGGACTACCTCAAAGCGATGCGTGCGCGGCGCCTGATCCAGGAGGCGCTCGGCAGGCTGTTCGTGGATTGCGACGTGCTCGTTTCGCCTTCGTGCTTCGGCCCCGCGAGCAGGATCGCGGATCCGGTGGACAGCGAGCCGGCGCGGCCCAATCCCAGTCAGCGCGGCCTCTCCGACCTGAGCGCGGCGGGCAACCTGGCCGGACTGCCGGCGCTGTTTTTGCCTTGCGGGTTCGCGGATGGCTTGCCGGTGGGGATTCAGGTGGTCAGCCGGCCGTTCCGGGAGGCGCTGCTGGTCGCGTACGGGCGTGAGTTCCAGAGCCGGACCGACTGGCATCGGCGTCGGCCGCCGGCTGCGGCTGCATAGGGCTTACAAAAGGGGGCGCATGAACTCCACTCATTCTGAATCGGCCGGGATGGGGCGCCGGTCGTTCCTGGCGCTGGCCGCCGCCGCTCCCGCGCTCGCCGAGACCCAACGCGATTGGACCAACGGGCAGCCGGTGCGCTATCCCGATCCGGACGTCGTTACGCTCGACAAGCGCTTCGCGAAATACCAGGTGTTCAATGCCGCGATCTACCGGCACTACCTGGGGACCAAATGGGCCGAGGGGCCCGCGTGGTGTGCGCAGGGCCACTACCTGGTGTGGAGCGATATCCCGAATAATCGGCAGTTGCGCTTCCTCGAAGAGGACGGGCACGTCACCACCTTCCGCAGTCCGTCGGGTTACAGCAACGGCAACACGTTCGACTTCGAGGGCCGGGAGCTTTCGTGCGAGCATGCGGGGCGGCGCGTGGTCCGCTACGAGCATGACGGCAGCGTCACGGTGATTGCCGATCGGTACAACGGCAAACTGCTCAACTCGCCCAACGACATTGTGGTCCACCCCGATGGATCGGTGTGGTTCACGGATCCGCCTTACGGCATCCTGGGGAATTACGAGGGCAACCCGGCCAAGCAGGAGCTGAAGGAGGCCGTGTACCGCGTGGATGCGAAGACGGCCAAGATCGAAATCGTCACCGATGCGCTCGATAAGCCGAACGGGATTTGCTTCTCGCCCGACTACCGGAAGCTGTACCTGTGCGACACGGGCGCGCCGCGGGACATCCAGGTATTTGACCTCGTCGATAGCAAGCTGCGCAATCAGCGGCAGTTCACGGACATGAAGCTGAATGGGCGGCCGGGACTGGCCGATGGCATACGCGCCGACGTGGACGGCAATATCTGGGGTGGTGCGAGCGGCGGGGCCGGCTACGATGGCGTGCACGTCTTTTCGCCAGAGGGGCAGCGCATCGGGATGATCCTGCTGCCGGAGATCTGCGCCAACATCTGCTTCGGCGGCGCCAGGCGGAATCGGCTGTTCATGGCGGCGAGCCAGTCGTTGTACTCGGTGTACGTGGGCACTCAGGGCGCGCACGTTTCGTAGCGGTTCTAGCCTTGCCCGAACCCCCCTGCATTTTGTACACTGTACATGCACACTGTACACAAATGCGCCACCCGCCTCGAGTCCGAGTTGACCTGAGTTCGGCCGTGCCCGTGGCCCGCCAGATCGTGGATGCGATCCGCGCTCACCTGGTGGAGGGTGAACTCGCAGCGGGCGACGCGCTGCCCTCGGTGCGGCGGCTGGCCATGGAACTGGGCGTGCACTTCAACACCGTGGCCCAGGCGTATCGCCAGCTTGCCGGGGAGGGCTGGCTCGATCTGAAGCACGGCCGCCGCGCCACGGTCCTCGGCCGCCAGTTCCCCACGGCCGCGGGCCCGCGGCAGGCCGTCGATTTTAAGCGGCGCCTGCGCGAAATGGTGGCCGAGTTGCGTGCCCAGGGTCTCTCGTCCAGAGTCATCGCCAACGAACTTCGGTCGCTTGCGGAAAGGCTGAAGCCATGACCATCGCTCGAGTCTTTTTTCTGATGCCCTTAATTCCGGTCCTTGTTCTCATGCACACGCTTCCGTTTCTGCCGCGGCGCGAGCGGCTGTTCGGCCTCGCGGTTCCGCCCGAGATCCGCCACGGCGCCCAGGGAGCGCAGCTTGTCGGCGACTACGAACGGAGGCTGCTGCCGTGGACGATTGCCGCGGTCCTCCTCGGCGTGTTCATGCCCACGGCCTGGCTGGTGGCGGTGCCGATCGCGGTCCCCCTGGTGCCGCTGTCCGGGGCGTGCCGGCTCTTCCTGAAGGGCCGCGCGGCAGCCCGCGCGTTTGCGCTGCCGGCTTCGCCCATCCGGGAGGCACTGTTGACCGACGCGGGCGACCGCATTGCGTCGCGCCTGCTGTGGTTCGTTCCGCCGCTGGGAATATTAGCTGCGGCTGCGCTCTATCTGAGGGCCAACTGGGATCGCATTCCGGAGCGTTTCGCAATTCATTGGGACATAAACGGCCACGCGAACGGCTGGGCACATCGCTCCGCGGGCGGAGTCTACGCTCCGCTGATCCTCGCGGCGTTCATCATCCTCTTCCTGCTGGCGATTGCGGTGGTCACGCACTACGGCGCGCGCCGGGGTACGCAGCAATCCGCCACCTTCGCCATCCTGACGGGGGTGGCATACCTGATGGCACTGGTATTTTCGATAGCCGGGCTCTCGCCATTCTGGGTTCCCTCGCCGTGGGTTCTCTTCGGGCTGCTGGGTGTTTTTCTGTGCGGCGTCGTGATCCTGGTCATCCGGGCATATAGCCGTCCGGAGCCGGAGGGCGTGACCGCGGAACAGACCCCAGAAGAGTGCTGGCACGCGGGCGACTTCTACTACAACCCGAACGACCCGGCGCTGTTTGTCGAAAAGCGCATTGGGATCGGCTACACCATCAACTTCGCCAATCATCTTTCATGGGTAGTGCTGGGCGCGACTGTGCTGTTCGTTGCCGGGATGGTTCTTCTTGTTCCGCTCTTGTTAAGGAGCCACTGATGAGAACTCTATTGCTTGTCCTCCTCGGCGTTTGCTGCGCACCCGGGCAAGCTCCCGAGGAGCGCACGCGCCAAGCGCTCGACCAGCTTCTGGCGGGCGAGTTTTCCGATTTCTACGCGGCGTTCTCGCCCCAGATGAAGAAGGCCATCAGCCTGGCGACATTCTCGTCGCAGACGGAACAGATCGTAGGCCTCGGCGCGCCGCAGAAGATCGACGCGCCGCGTACCACGACCGTGGGCGAGAACTCCGTCGTCGTGATCGGAGTGCATTGGGCCCCGGTGTCGCTCGACTTCCAGGTGGCCTGGAGCAAGAGCGGGAAAGTCGAAGGTGCCTACTGGCGTCCGGCCGCCGTGCCGGCATCACAGCGTCCGCAGGAGCCCAAACCACCGTTGCCCTACCGGGCGGAAGAGGTTTCCTTCGCGAGTCACGCGGGGGCGGGGAAACTCGCCGGCACGCTCACCGTTCCCGGCGGGGAGGGACCGTTCCCGGCGGCCGTTCTGCTTTCCGGCTCCGGCCCCAACGATCGCAACGAAGCGGTGTTCGGCCACGAGCTGTTTCTGGTGCTCGCGGACTACCTGACTCGCCACGGAATCGCCGTGCTGCGCTACGACAAACGCGGCATCCGGAAGCCGCGGGCGGAATTTCTGCAAGCCACCCCGGCCGATTTCGCCGACGACGCCGAGGGCGCGTTCGATTACCTGAAAGGCCGCCCCGAGATCAACGGCAAGTCGATCGGCCTCATCGGGCACAGCGAAGGCGGCCTGGAAGCGCCGATGGTGGCAGCGCGCCGTCCCGACGTCAGGTTCGTCGTGCTGTTGGCAGGGCCGGGCGTGCGCGCCACGGAGCTTCTGAAGGTCCAGGCCGCGAAGCTCGCACGCGCTTCGGGCGCCCCAGAGTCCGCGATCGAGCAGAACGCGGAGCTGCAGGACAGGATCTTCCGGATTCTCGCGGACGAGAAGAACGATCAGGCCGCGCGCGAGAAGATCGTGGCCGCGATGGCCGGGTTGCCGACGGCGCAGGCAGAGGCGGAGCAGGACGCCTCGCCCTGGTTCCGCTTCTTCCTGTTCTACGATCCGGCGCCCGCACTCCAGAAGACGAAGTGCCCGTTGCTGGCGCTCAACGGCGAGCTCGACCTACAGGTTCCGCCCGAGCAGAACCTGCCGGCCATCGAAGCCGCGCTCACAAAGGGCGGGAACAAGAATGTCGAGACCAGGAAGCTCGCCGGGCTGAACCACCTTTTCCAGACCGCCAAGACCGGCTCGGTGATGGAATACAGCCAGATCGAGGAGACGATTTCGCCGGTGGCTCTGAACGCGGTGGCAAGCTGGATCGCGGCACAAACGACAGTAAGCAGGGGCCGCGAATGAACAGGAATGAACGCGAATCAGAGCCATGGATTCCATCAGAGGCGGTGCGAGAGACGATGGCGGCGCCAGGCGCAACCGGCTGTTCATGGCGGCGAGCCTGTCGTTGTACTCGGTGTACGTAGGCAGTCAGGGCGCGCACGTGTCGTAGCGGCTCTCACTTGGCCGCAGGGTGGTGGTCGTAGCTGATGGCGCGGGTGATCTTCCAGGCGCCGTCCTTGTATCGCCAGAGGGTCACGAACTGGGCTTCGCCGGGCGGGGTGTTCGACTTGGGGTGGTAGAAACGGTGCACGCCGGTCTCGACGGCGCCGTAGCCTTTCATGTAGTAGACCTGGAGCGTGCCGGGCACCAACTCCCGCCGCACGTCGCCGCCGCAGATGTTCTTCTTGACGCTCTCGGTCATTTTCTCTTTGCCGAGTGTCACGCCGCCCTGATCGTGATAGAACTCCATATCGTCGTCGAGCAGGCTGCTGAACTTCATCAGATCGCAGCGGTTGTAGGCGTCGAAGAGGGCGGCGTCCAATGACGTGACGACCTTATCGAGCTCTTCTTGCGACTTGATGCTTTCGAGAGCCTGAGCGCCGGCCCGGCCGACAAACAGCGCCAGCAGAGGCAGCAGCAACGCAGTTTTTGACATCGGGGAATTCTCCTTTCCCAGAGACGCGGTCTGGTGGAGTATACGCGGGGGGAAGGGGAATGTTCCGTGTGCCCTCAGCCGGCGCGCAGAGCTTCCTTGAGCACACTGCGGACGCGCTCGATCATTTCGGGTACCTCGGCAGCGCGCGCGACGGGTCCGTGGCCAGGAACGACCATCTCGGGCGCCAGCATTTCGACGCGGGCGAGCGAGTCGAGCCACTGCCGCCACTCGGGCGCGGCACCGCAGGCGAGGTTCGGCATGTAGCCGTTGACCAGGCAGTCTCCGCTGTAGACCACGGCTTCGGAGGGGAGGTAGACCGCGAGGTTGGCGGGGGTGTGGCCTGGCGTCAGCAATACGCGCACCTCGAGGCCGCCCAGGTCGAGCGCCGTATCCTCGGTGATGAATCGACTGGGGAACTCCAGGCTGGTGCCGCGATAGAACACCTCGGCCTCGCCGTGAGCGCGCCGCAGCGGATCGACGATCGCAGCGTTGAACTCGGCGAGCTCGGCCTGGAATTCCTCCTCGGTCCGGACGCAGGCGGGGTGGCCTAGGATCTCCGCGCCGCGCTCGCGGAAATACGCGTTGCCACCGATGTGGTCGAAGTGTCTCTCGGTGTTGATGACTAGCAGTCGGTTGCCGGGCCGCGCGAGCGAGGCGTACCCGTGAATCGTGGCCGCCGCCAGGGCGCTCGCGGCCGTATCCACCACCAGCGTCGTGCGGTCGCCGACGATGAACCCGGCGTTCAACTCCCACGGCGGCAGGTAGGCCAGGCCCGTGAGTGCCCAACAATGCGACGAAAGCTGCATGACTCAGGGTACAAAAGCTGGCACCGGGAAGGCGGCGGCGCAGTCCTTCACCTCGCTGGACAAGCGCGCGGCGTCGGCCGGATGCCGGAGGGCGTCGACCAGCCAGGCGGCAATGCGAGGCATGTCGGCCTCGGTCATTCCGCGGGTCGTCATGGCAGGCGTGCCGATGCGCAGGCCACTGGGCCGCATGGGCGGACGGGGATCGTCCGGGATCACCTGCTTGTTGGTCGTGATGCCGATGCCGTCGAGCACCTCTTGCGCGCACCTTCCGTCCAGGTTGAAGCTGGCGACGGTATCGATGACCAGCATGTGGTTGTCGGTGCCTCCGGTCACCAGCGTCACGCCGTCGGCGAGGAGCGCGTTGGCCAGCGCCTTCGCGTTCTTGAGGATCTGGCGCGCGTAGATTTGGAACTCCGGCTCGGCGGCCTTGCGGAATGTGACGGCCGCGGCGGCGATGGAGTTCATGTGCGGTCCGCCTTGCAGGCCTGGGAAGACCGAAGCATCGATGGCCTTCGCGTGCTGCGCGCGGCAGAGGATCATGCCTCCGCGCGGGCCGCGCAGGCTTTTGTGGGTGGTGGTGGTCACGATGTCGAAGCCCGCGTCCATGGGGTTCGGCAGGGCACCTCCCGCGATCATGCCCGCTACGTGTGAGACGTCGGCCATGGCCAGCGCGCCCACTTCGTCCGCAATGGCTCGGAAGGCCGCGTAATCGTAGTCACGTGGGTACGAGGTGTAGCCGCAGAGGACGACCTTCGGGCGGTGCTTCCGCGCCGTGTCGCGCAGGGCGTCGAAATCGATGGCGCCGTCGGGCTGGGTTTTGTAGCGGACGAAGTTGAACAGCCGCCCCATGTGGGAGACCGGCGAGCCGTGCGTCAGGTGGCCTC
>Ga0265314_10005122_pt1 | contig 11925 bp, 12 predicted proteins | sample 4126metaG_FD_203106 | JGI IMG/M metagenome (GOLD analysis project Ga0265314, IMG submission 203106) | Rhizosphere microbial communities from Carex aquatilis grown in University of Washington, Seatle, WA, United States - 4-1-26 metaG | ecosystem: Host-associated > Plants > Roots > Rhizosphere >... | reverse complement strand
GACATCGTAGTCGCCTTTCTTGAAGGCTTCGAAATACGTGTTGCCGTCGCGGTAATAGACGAACTTGATCTGGTCGAAATTCCATAAGCCGTGGTTGATCGGCAGATCGCGGCCCCAGTAGTCCGGCGCGCGCTTGAAGACGACGCTTTCGCCGGGCTTGACCGCGCTGACGGTGTAAGGACCGCTGCCGAGGAGGGGGGCGAAACTGGTGTCCTCGAAAGTGTCGGGATCGACCGCATGCTTGGCGAGCACCGGCATCAGTCCGAGGATCAGCGGCAACTCCCTGTCGTCCGCGTTCGCGAGATCGAAACGCACGCCGCGCTCGCCCGCTTTCTCGGCTTTGACAACCTTGATGTAGTAAGTGCGGTAGTTCGGCCGGCCCTTGTCGCGCAGCAATTCCCACGAGAAGATCACGTCCTCGGCCGTTACCGGCATGCCGTCGGCAAAGCGTGCCGCCGGATTGATCGTGAAGGTGACGTAACTTCGCGCGGCATCGGTCGCCACGCTGTCGGCGAGCAGCCCGTAGAGCGTGAACGGCTCGTCGTAGCCGCGCGCCAGCAGGCTCTCGATGACGTAGCCGCGAATATTCGCAGCGGCGAGGCCTTTGACGATGAACGGATTGAGGCTGTCGAAGGTACCGAGCACGCCGTGGTTCAACTGGCCGCCTTTGCGCGCCGCCGGATTGGCGTAGGTGGGCGCGGCAAAATCCGGCGGCCAGGCCGGCTCGCCATGCATCGCGATGGCGTGGCGCGCGTCGGCGCCGGCGGCGGCTTGGGCCCCGCGTCGCGACAATCCGGCTGCCAGCACGGCGGCCAGCCCGCCGCGCAACAAGCCGCGCCGGGACGCGCGTAGCCGCGGCGCCGGGGTAGCTTCAGGATGAGATGGGCGCGAAGGTCGAATGCGATTCGTTCCGTTTGGCTGGAATTTAACACAGCGGGCCGTGACAAAGGCCCGTCAGGCCGATAATTCGGCTCATTCGTGGCTTTATCGCGCGCGCGAGATGGGCTATCACGCAGCCCAAGAGGCACGCGAACGGGGTCACGCTCCCGCCGTATTTCGTGGGGTAAGACCCGTTCTTACAAGGCGACCGCGCCGGATACTGGGATCGACGCGCGGTTCGAACAAAGGACTAACTGCATGGATCATCGGATTGCATCGGCCCGGTCATTGGGCCGCGCGCTGGCCGCCGCAGGTTTGCTGACGGGAACGCTGCTCGCCGCCCCCGCGCTGGCGCAAGCGCCGGCTCCGGCACCGGCCCAGAAGCAGGCGCCCAAACCCGCCGCGCCGAAACAAGCGCCGGCCGCGCCCGCCGCTCAGCAGCCGGCCCCCGCCCAGAACGGCCAGCCGCAACCGCAGGCCGAGGCGCCGCAGCTGATGTACTCGCCTTGGATGAAGGTCTGCGGCAAGGGGCCCGACACCAACAACAAGCAGGTTTGCGTCGTCACTAAAGACGGCCGCCTGGAAAACGGCATGCCGGTGGCGATCGTCCAGTTGTTCGAGCCCGAAGGCGACCAGAAGGTCCTGCGCGTCACCGTGCCCCTTGGCATGCAGATCCAGCACGGCACCCGCATGATCATCGATCAGGGCCAGCCGCAGCAACAGCCCTACAAGATTTGCTTCCCCGTCGGCTGCATGTCGGACTATCCGGTCAGCGACGAGATGATGAAGCAACTCAAGACCGGTCAGCAGATCACCATCCAGGCGATCAACATGCAGGGCACGCCGATCAGCCTGCCGCTGCCGCTGGTCGATTTCGCCAAGGCCTATGACGGCCCGGCCACCGACCCGAAGGCGTTCGAAGAGCAGCAGCGCAAGTTGCAGGAAGAACTGCAGAAGAAGGCCGAAGAGGCGCGCAAGAAGCTGGAAGCATCGCAGCCATCGGCGGCCGCACCGGCGCCGGCCGCACCGGCCGCGAAGAAATAGCGGCGCGCGCGTCGACAAATTAAAAGGCGCGGCTTCGGCCGCGCCTTTTTTTATATCAGTTCAATTGATTGTTGCGCGGCTTGTAACCGCCCTTGCGGTCGCGGACGAAGACCTCGGCGACCTGCGGATGACGCACCGGCTTATCGGAGGTGTCGGGTAAAAGGTTTTGCTCGGACACATAGGCGACGTATTCGGTGTCGGCGTTTTCCGCGAACAGGTGATAGAATGGCTGATCCTTGCGCGGCCGGACTTCGGCCGGGATCGCCTCGTACCATTCGTCGGTGTTGTCGAATTCCGGATCGATATCAAAAATCACGCCGCGGAACGAAAACAGACGGTGTTTGACCACCTGACCGATCGTGTATTTTGCCGTTCGCATCTTGTTCATGGAAGCCCCAGATAGGTCATCATGACCCCTTTGGCTAGTGCCTGACTTAGAGGCCATAGCGCGCTCCCATATCCGGATCCTTCGCCGCGACCAGCCTGGCCAGATCGAGCAGCACCTTGGCCTGCTTCCAAGTGGCGTCATCCTGCATCTTGCCGTCGATCATGACCGCGCCGGCGCCGTCCGGCATGGACTCGACGATCTTTTTGGCGAAGGCAACCTCGGCCGGATCGGGCGCGTAGACCTTCTTGGCGATGGCGATCTGCGAGGGATGCAACGTCCAGGCGCCGACGCAGCCGAGCAGGAAGGAATTGCGGAACTGCACCTCGCAGGCGGCGGCGTCGGAGAAATCGCCGAACGGCCCGTAGAACGGCTTGATGCCGGCGGCGGCGCAGGCGTCGACCATTTTTGCCGTGGTGTAGTGCCAGAGGTCCTGCTGGTAGGACGCGCGGGGCGCATCTCCTTTGGCGTCTTCCAGCACTTTATATTCCGGATGACCGCCGCCGACGCGCGTCGTCTTCATCGCGCGAGAAGCCGCGAGATCGGCGGGGCCGAGCGACATGCCGTGCATGCGCGGCGAGGCGGTCGCGATTGCCTCGACATTGTTGACGCCTTGCGCGGTTTCCAGAATGGCGTGAATCAAAATCGGCTTTTCGACTTTATGCCGCGCCTCGAGCTGCGCCAGCAATTGGTCGAGATAGTGAATGTCCCAGGGCCCGTCGACCTTGGGCAGCATGATGACGTCGAGTTTGTTGCCGATGGTGCCGATGATTCCGGTAATGTCGTCGAGCGCCCATGGCGAATTCAGCGCGTTGATGCGCGTCCACAGTCCGGTGGCGCCGAAGTCGGTCGATTTGCCCATCTCGATGAAACCCGCGCGCGCGGCTTCTTTCGCCTCCACGGGAATGGCGTCTTCAAGGTTGCCGAGCACGACGTCGACCTGCTTGGCGATTTCGGGCACCTTGGCCCGCATCTTTTCCATATGCGGCGGGACGAAATGGATCATGCGCTCCAGGCGAACCGGCAGGTCGCGCATGGGGGCCGGCGCGCCGATGGCGAGGGGCTGAAAAAACTGGCGCGGAAGCTTCATGGCAGTCCTTCCAAAGGGCTCTATTGCCGTTTAGAGGAATGCAAAGGCCGCGCCAAGTGGCGATTATGTAGGCAAAGTCAGGCGCCGCCGGAGCCTTTAATGATCGACGTCATCAATCTGGCGCTGCCGTTTTTCGGGCTGATTTTCATCGGTTTTGCCTGCGGCAAACTCAAGCAGATTCCGGATACGGCCTTGGCCTGGATGAATTTTTTCATCGTCTACGTGTCGTTGCCGGCCTTGTTCTACCGCATTTTGGCGCAGACCCCGCTGGAGCAACTGGCCAAGATCGATTTCATATTCGCCACGACGCTGTCGACCTTTTGGGCTTTCGCCGCGGCCTTCGCCGTCGGCATGGTCATCCGGCGCGGCCATATCGCGGAATCGACCATGGCGGGCCTGGCCGGGGGCTACGGCAATATCGGCTATATGGGCCCCGGCCTGGCGCTGGCGACCTTGGGCGCGCAGGCAGCTGTGCCGGTGGCGCTGATTTTCTGTTTCGACACGCTGCTGCTGTTCACGCTGGTGCCGTTTTTGATGGCGCTGGCCAACCCGCGGCAGGCGAGCCTCGGCCGGACCGCGCTCGAGGTGATCAAGCGCATCGTCACCAACCCGCTAGTGATCGCTACCGCGGTCGGCATTTTGTCGGCCGCGGTGCATTTTCAGCCGCCGGTGGCGCTGGAGCGGCTGATGCAGTTTCTGCAGAATGCCGCGGCGCCCTGCGCGTTGTTCACGCTCGGCGTCACGGTGGCGTTGCGGCCGTTGAAAAAGATGCCGTGGGAAGTGCCGTTCACCACGGCGGTGAAGCTGGTGCTGCATCCAATTCTGATGTTTCTGCTGCTATCGCTGTTCGGGCCGTTCGACCCGTTGTGGGTCTATACCGCGGTGCTGATGGCCGCCTTACCGCCGGCGCTCAACGTCTTTGTGTTCGCGCGGCAGTACGACACTTGGGTCGAGCAAGCCTCCGGCGCGGTGCTGGTCGGCACACTGGTGTCGGTGGTGACGCTCACGACCGTGATGTGGATGGTGAAGACGCACACACTGCCGCCATTACTATTCAGGTGATCGATGCAGCCTTTGAGCGGCCTGCTGGTTCTCGATTTCACCACGCTGCTGCCGGGGCCGTTGGCGTCATTGATGCTGGCGGAAGCCGGCGCCGAAGTCATCAAGATCGACCGGCCGGGCGGCGAGGATATGCGGCGCTTTCCGCCGGCGATCGATGGCGAGAGCGTGCCCTTCGCAATGCTCAATCGCGGCAAGCAATGTCTCACACTTGATCTCAAGAGCGCGGCGGACCGCGCGACGCTGACGCCGCTGCTCAAGCGCGCCGACATTCTGATCGAGCAGTTCCGCCCCGGCGTCATGGGACGGCTGGGCCTCGGCTATGACGACATCGTCAAGATTAATCCGCGACTGGTCTATTGCTCGATCTCCGGCTACGGCCAGACCGGCCCGCGTGCCGACGAGGCGGGGCACGACATCAATTATATCGGCAGCACCGGCTTGCTCGATTTACAGCCGGGGCCGATCAAGCGCCCCGTCGTGCCGCCGATGCTCGTGGCCGACATCGCCGGCGGCAGTTTCCCGGCGGTGATCAACATTCTGCTGGCGCTGCGGGGACGCGACCAAAGCGGGCAGGGCGCTTATATCGACATCGCCATGACCGATGCGATGTTCACCTTTGCCTGGTACGCGCTGGCCCTCGGCGCCGCGGCGAAATTCCCGAAACCCGGCGAGATGTGGCTGGTCGGTGGGTCGCCGCGCTATCAGCTCTATCCGACAAAGGACGGCAAGATTATCGCCTGCGGCGCCATCGAAGAGAAATTCTGGCTGGCTTTCGTGGCGGCGATCGGATTGGCGGCGGAATTCATCGACGACAAGCGCGACCCCGCGCCAACGCGCGACGAAGTCGCCAAGTTGATCGCGGCGCGCAACGCAGACGAATGGCGGCCGATCCTCGCGGCAGCCGATTGCTGCGTAACCGTCGTCACCCCGCTTGAGGAGGCGATGCGCGATCCGCATTTCGTCGCGCGCGGTCTGTTCGCGCACGCTGTCGAGATGGCGTCGGGCGCGACCATGGCGGCGCTACCGGTCCCTATCGCGCCGGCATTCCGCGACAAGCCGGGCACCAAGGAGGCGCCTTAGATCGCCTCGCCGCGCATCAGGCGCGGCTGGCTCGCCGCGGGTGCGATGCCTTCGCGCATAACAGCGCGGCGCAGCGGGCCGATGCGGTCGAGCAGATAGAGCCCGACACCCCGCAAGCCCTGCGCCGGCAAAAGATCGGTCAGCAGCGTGCGGTTGAGCAGATCGATGGCGAGCGTGCGGCTGCCCACATCGGCACGGCGCTTCTTGTCATAGGCGGCAAGAACATCGGCGCCGCCGATGTCGGCGCCGTCGCGATACGCGGCAACGGCGAGTTCGCCGATGGTGGCGGCGTCGCGCAGGCCGAGATTGAGGCCCTGCGCGCCGATCGGCGGAAACACATGGGCGGCCTCGCCGATCAGCGCGATGCGGTTGTCGCCGAAGCGCCGCGCCGTCGCGGCGCTGAGCGGAAACAGGCCGCGGCCCGGCTCGACCTCGATCTTGCCGAGGATCGAATGCGACGCGCGCTCGATCTCGTCCGACAGCGCGTCGTCGTCGAGCGCGGCGATATCGTCGGCGCGCTGCGGATCGAGCACCCAGACGAGACTTGAGCGTTGGCCGGGCAACGGCACCAGGGTGAACGGGCCGCTGGGCGTGTGAAATTCCGTCGAAGTGTCGCGGTGCGGCCGCGAATGGTGGAGGCAGACCGTGAGCGCGACTTGCGGATAATCCCGCGTGTCGACGCCAATACCGGCGGCGCCCCGGCATAGCGAACGGCGTCCGTCGGCGCCAATGACGAGCGGCGCATGCAAAATGTCACCGCTCTTGAGGCTTACTGCAACCGCATCGTCGCCCGGCACGACCGCGACCACGTCATCCTCGACCAGGCGCAGGTTGGGCAACGTGGCCGCGTGTCTTTCAAGCGCCGCGACCAAGTCGCGGTTCTCGATATTGTAGCCAAAGGCGTCGAGATCGATCTCGTCCGACGAGAACTTTGCCTCCGGTGCGCGCCACAGCCGTCCGGTGTCGTCGACGATGCGCATGATCCTGAGGGGCGCGGCCTTGGCCGCGCACAGCGGCCAGACACCCAGCGTCTCCAACGCGGTCACGGACCCGCCGAGGAGTGCCGTGGTACGGTTGTCGGCCCGCGAGGGGCGCTTACCGGCGAGCACGGTCGATAAACCGCCGGCGGCCAGCAAGATGGCCGCGGTCAGGCCCGCAGGACCGCTACCAACGATGATGGCGCCGTCTTTGCCATATTTGTCCGGCATCAAAAGGCTCGCTTCCGTTTGGCGTTACCTAGCACGGGACAATAGGCTATGCAGCAGTTCGAATGACCGAAACGACCGGCCACAAGCTCAACCACTTGCCGCCCGCTGCGAGCCGCCTGGGCGCGGCTTTCGGGCGGCCCAAGGTGATTGCGGTCGCCTGCGTAATCGCCTTGGCCGGGCTCGGCTGGTGCGCGCTTGGGCTTCAAGCCGCGAACAGCACCGTCTTCGAGGCACTGTGCCGCGCCATGACGGGCGAGACCACGAGCGCAGCCGGCGTCGCGCTGGTGGCGGGCATGTGGGGCGCCATGACGCTGGCCATGATGCTGCCGACCGCCGCGCCGATGATCCTGACCTATGCCGAGATCGCCGATACCGCGGCACGCAAAGGCGAGCCGGTGGTGACCCCGTTCATGATCGCGGCCGGTTATCTTGCGGTCTGGTTTGGCTTTGTCGCGGTGGCGACGGCGGCGCAAATCGCGTTGACGCGCGCGGCCCTGCTCGATGCCACCATGACATCGGTGAGTGGACTGTTCTCAGGGGCGATCTTCGTTGCGGCCGGCGCCTACCAGTTTTCGGCGCTCAAGCACGCCTGCCTGACGCAATGCCAGCATCCGTTTCCATTCTTCTTCGCCAATTGGGCGACGACCCCGCGCGGCGTGTTCAAGCTGGGCCTGCGCCAGGGGCTGTTCTGTCTCGGCTGCTGCTGGGCGATGATGTTGGTGATGTTCGCCGTCGGCGTCATGAACGTGGTCTGGATGGCCGGACTTGGCACCGTCATGACGGTGGAGAAAATCGGCGTCGGCCGATGGTTCACGTACGCCATTGGCGTGGCGCTGATCGGCGCGGGCGTCGTGGTTATCGGCCTGTCGGCGGCCGCCCATTGGCCGGGGCGGGCGATTTAAGCTACAAAATCGCAAAGCCTGGGGAGGAACGCGTTGGCCGAATCTTGGACGTTGAAAGGCGAGATGGCACTGTCGTGCAGTTGCACGGTGTTCTGCCCCTGCGTGCTGTCGCTCGGCGATCACCCGCCAACGGAGGACCGTTGCCAGACCTGGGCCGGCATCCGTATCGACGACGGCCATATCGACGGCGAGGATCTGTCCGGCCTCAAGGTCGGGCTGATGATGGATTTACCGGGCATTATGTCGCGCGGCAACTGGACCGCCGCTTTGTTCGTCGACGACAAGGCGTCGGCCATGGCGGTCAAAGGCCTGACCCGCATCTTCACGGGCCGCGTCGGCGGCACCACGCATCTTCTCTCGATCCTGGTCGGGCAGTTCCTCGGCGTCCGGCAGGTGCCGATCTCTTATGAGACCCAAGGCGAGACGCGCATCGTCCGCATCGAGAAATATGTCGACGGCGCGATTACGCCGGTGCGGGGCAAGAGCGAGGGCAACGTAGTCATCCGCAACAGCGAATACTGGATCGGACCGGACGTCATCGTGTCGCGTGCCGACAAGTCGCGCTTCCGCGGCTTCGGCCGCAACTGGAATTTGAGCGGGCGTTCGGCCGAAATCGTCAAGCTCGACTGGGGTAACGAGCACAAATGATGCCGAACTTTGCGACGGTTCGCGCCTTCACGATTCACATTTTCACCGCCAGCGGCGCCGCGCTGGCATTGCTGGCCATGATCCTGGCAACCGCTGGTCAATGGCCGGCGATGTTCTTCTGTCTCGGTCTTGCATTAATCGTCGACGGGCTCGACGGCCCGATGGCGCGCGCCTTCGACGTCTCAGAGGTGCTGCCGCGCTGGTCAGGCGAGACGCTGGATCTCATCGTCGATTTTGTAACGTATGTTTTCGTGCCGGCGTATGCGATCGCCGCCAGCGGCTTGTTGCCGCCCGCGCTGTCGCTCGTCGGCGGCTTGGGCATCGTCGTCACCGGCGCTTTGTATTTCGCCGACCGCAACATGAAGATGGATGAAAATTATTTCCGCGGCTTTCCGGCGTTGTGGAATATGGCGGCGTTCCACCTGTTCGTGCTGGAGCCGCCGGCTTGGGTCGCTGCGGCCGTCGTCGCCGCGCTATGCGTCTTGACCTTCGTGCCGATGCGTTTCGTCCATCCGCTTCGCGTCAAGCATTTGCGTCCGCTCACCATCGGCTTGATGGCAGTCTGGGCGGCGCTCGCGCTTGCCGCCGTCGTCCAAAATCTCGAACCGGGGCCATACGTCACCGTGCCGCTCGCAGGCCTCGCGGGCTATTTTCTGATCGCCGGTTTCTTGCGCCGGCCAAACTGATCCGGGGGAAAACATGTCGCGTCCCGTTCTTTTGATCGCGGGCGGCAGCCGCGGTATCGGTGCGGCAACCGCCAAGCTCGCGGGCGCGCGCGGATACGACGTTGCCGTCAACTACAAGAACAACGCAAACGCCGCGGCCAGCGTGGTCGCGGCGGTGAAGGCGTCCGGCGGCAACGCCGTCACGATCCAGGGCGACATGGCACTCGAGGCCGATATCGAGCGCACTTTTGACGAGACCGCGCGCCAGCTTGGCCCAATCACCCACTTTGTGCATTCCTCCGGCATCATCGGCGACAATTCGCGGCTCGACGAGGTGGACGCCAAGACCATCCGCGAGGTGCTCGACATCGACACCTTCGGTGCGCTTCTGTGTCTGCGCGCCTGTGTGCGCCGCATGTCGACCAAGCACAACGGCAAGGGCGGCTCGGTCGTCATGCTGTCGTCGATGGCGGCGCCGCTCGGCGGCGCCAATGAATGCGTCTGGTACGCGGCGGCCAAAGCCGGCGTCGATTCCATGGTGATCGGCGTTTCGCGCGAGGTCGCGAAAGAGGGTGTACGAGTCAACGCCATCACGCCCGGCGTCATCGACACCGACATCCAGCCGCCAGGCCGGGTCGAACGCGTCACGCCGATGCTGCCCATGGGCAGGGCGGGTCAGGCTGGCGAGGTCGCCGAAGCGATCTTGTTCCTGCTCTCGGATGCCGCGTCCTACGTCAATGGCGCGAATTTGCGGGTGTCCGGCGCGCGGTAGGCGGCTTGCGCTTACCGCTTGGCTCCCTATGATCCCGGCCGAAACGCCTTCCCACCAATTAAGCTATTCAATTCAAGGGGTGAAACATGGTCGCAGCAGTGCGCGTACACAAAGCCGGCGGTCCGGACGTTCTGACTTTCGAGGACATCGAGGTCCCGTCGCCCGGGCAGGGCCAGATCAAGATCAAGCAGCACGCGGTCGGCGTCAATTTTATCGATACCTATTTCCGAATGGGCATGTACCCATCGCCGGTCGGGCTGCCATTCGTCGCGGGCAATGAAGGCGCCGGCGAAGTGATCGCGGTCGGCCCCGGCGTGACGGATGTCAAAATCGGCGACCGCGTTGCTTACGTGGTGCCGCTCGGCGCCTATGCGGCCGAGCGCCTGCTGCCGGCCGAACGCGCCGTGAAGCTGCCGGACAATATCAGCTACGAGCAGGCGGCGGCGATGATGCTCAAGGGCATGACCGTACAGTATCTACTCAACCGAACCTTCAAGGTCGGCAAGGGCACGATCGTTTTGATCCATGCCGCCGCCGGCGGCGTCGGCCTCATCGCCTGCCAATGGGCCAATTATCTCGGCGCCACCGTGATCGGCACTGTCGGCTCCAAGGAAAAGGCGGAGCTCGCCAAGAACGCCGGTGCGCACCATACGATCCTCTACCGCGACGAAGATTTCGCCGCGCGGGTCAAGGAAATCACCAACGGCAAGCTGTGCGACGTGGTCTATGACGGCATCGGCAACGACACCTTCCCGAAGTCGCTCGATTGTATCCGCCCGCTCGGCATGTTCGTGTCGTTCGGTTCGGCGTCGGGCCCGATCAAGGCCTTCGACATCAATCTGTTGCAGCATAAGGGTTCGCTGTTCGCGACGCGGCCGACGCTCAACCACTATGCCGCCAAGCGCGAGGATTTGCTCGCGACCGCCAACGATCTGTTTCAGGTCGTCGGCTCCGGCGCGGTAAAGATTCCGGCGAGCCACAAATACGCGCTCAAGGACGCGGCCCAAGCGCACAAGGACCTGGAAGGCCGCAAAACCACGGGCTCGGTGGTATTGCTGCCCTGAGGCAAACCATCCGTTAACGCCAGCGACATGCCCGGCTTGTGCCGGGCATGTTGTTTTGGGGACAAATTTGACTGTGGCCGGTAAGCTCTCCGCATGCCGCGGGATTCGAAGGTGACGGACGTGATCAAGCCTTGGGGCCGGCTCGCTACCTTCGGTTTCGGCTTTCTCGCTTTGATGGTCGGCCAATTCACGGCGCTGGTGGCGCTGACGCTGTGGCTCGGCCAGGATTTGACGCGCATGCCGGATTTCAGCGGCGACGGCGTCGCCGTTACGTTGATTATTCTGGTCTCGACGCCGATCCAATTGCTGCTGCTGGCGGCCTTCGCGCAGATGGCCAAAAGCAACCCCTTCGTCTATCTCGGCCTGACCATGCCTCGCCGCAGCGAGGTGGTCTTCGGCGTCGCCGTCACCGTCGCGCTGATCATCGCCGGCAATACCCTGAGCTGGTTGCTCGGCAACAACATCGTCACGCCGTTCCAGAGCGACATTTTCCGTACCGCCGCCGAAGGCGGCGTGCTGCCTCTGCTATGTCTGTGGTTTGCCGTCATCGTGGTGACGCCGCTCGGCGAGGAGATCTTGTTCCGCGGCTTCCTGTTTCGCGGCTGGCTGCGGGCGCCGAACGACGCCTGGCCGGTGATCCTCATCACCGCGGGGTTGTGGGCGATCATCCATATCCAATATGACTGGTACGTCACTGGCCAGATTTTTGCATTCGGTCTGATGCTCGGCTGGATGCGCTGGGCGACCGGCTCGACGGTCTTGACGATCTTGTTGCATGGCCTGATCAATCTCGAAGGCATGATCGAAACGCTGGTGGCGTCGCAATGGCCGACTTGAATCCAAAAGCCGTCGGCGACCGCGCCGAGCGCATGATCAATACCCTGGGTTCGGTGTCGGCTGAGCCGAACCGGCTGGTGCGGACGTTTTTATCGCCGGCGCACCGCAAGGCCGCCGACCTGGTGGGCAAGTGGATGCAGGACGCCGGGCTCATCGTGTCGGAGGACGCGCTCGGCACCGTGCGTGGCTCGCTCGGCGGCAGCGGGCCGAAGCGGCTGCTGATTGGCTCACATATCGACACCGTGATCGATGCCGGCATGTTCGATGGCCCGTTCGGCGTTATCGCCGG
>Ga0265314_10005120_pt1 | contig 11932 bp, 9 predicted proteins | sample 4126metaG_FD_203106 | JGI IMG/M metagenome (GOLD analysis project Ga0265314, IMG submission 203106) | Rhizosphere microbial communities from Carex aquatilis grown in University of Washington, Seatle, WA, United States - 4-1-26 metaG | ecosystem: Host-associated > Plants > Roots > Rhizosphere >... | reverse complement strand
CGGTCGGCGGCCAACCTCTGAAGCCGCCAGCGGTGAGCACACCCTTTGGTCCCGGGAACTTCACAATCCTGGCCGACGGAGCGACGATTCAGTTTCAGCTCCCGGCCGGCCTCGCGGCTCCCACGCCGCAAAGCCCGCTGCCGGTGCGCTTGCTCGTCAATGGCGCCACCGCGACGCCGTCATGGATCACACAGGCGACCGGACCATGACGGTGGTCGACATGGATCCCGCCAGCTTCCCGTCTCCCGGCGCTGCCGCACCCGCGGCGGAACGGCGGGCGAACGCCTTCGTCCCGCCGCCCAGCAACCAGGCGGTGCTGGCCGCCGTGTGCCGGCGAATCCAGGCGCTCGCCGGAAGGCGGCGAGCCTGGACGGAGTACGCGGCCACGCTCGCGGGGACGGCACGGCAACCAGGCATCGACGGCGAGGGCTCGCGCGCCTCGGGCAATCTCGACGGCGCCGAGGCGGAACGGGCGTGGAACGCGCAGAGCGCCGACGCGTCCCTGTTCAACGACGAGATCGTCGAGCAGACGCGGTTGCTTCACGCCGATCGAGGATCGCGGCTGGCAGTGCTGTGTCGCAGCCTGGGCCTGACAGAGCTCGACCGCCTGGTTCTGGAGGTGTGCCTCGCGCTGTCGTTGCAGCCAGAGCTGGCGCCCTGGCTGGTCGAGGCGCAAGGGCGCGAGGGCCAGGTCACCGAGTACCTGGTCGCGCGGTTGTTCGGCCTCGACCACCCGATCCTGACCGAGGCGAGCGCGCTGTTGCGCTGGTTGCTGGTGGTGCCGCACGATGCGGGGCCCGGCGAGCCCCGGCTGCTGAGCATCGATCGGCACGTGGTGGCGTTCCTCACCGGGAGCGACGCGACGGATCCGGCGCTGCTCGACTGCGCGCGACTGCGGGAACCGCTGCCGCCACTCGAGGACTGGCCGGTGGACGCGGTCGCGGCCCGGCTCGCGCGCGCGATGGAACGCGTCGAAACCACGCGCCTCGTGGTTAGTGGGCGGCGAGGGACCGGCAGGCGAACGTTTGCCGCCTGCGTCGCGCGCGCACTGGGCGGCGCCGCGCTGATTGTCGACACCAGCGAGATCAGCGAAGCCGACTGGCCCCGAGTCTACGTGCTCGCACAGCGCCACGCTCTGCTGCACGGCCTGGTTCCGATCTGGTGCGGCCGCGAGGTTGCGCGGCGGCGGCCAGCTCTTCCCTGCGGCGTCTCGTTCGAAGCCGTCACGATCGAGCCCGATGTGGCTCTGGAACCGATCGACAACGGAGCCGAGGAGCGCCTCACCATACCGGCGCTGACCATCGACCAGCGACGGCGATTGTGGCTGCAGATGGTCCCCAGCGTCCGCGCGTTTCCGCCGGCCGAGATCGAGCAGGTCGTCGAGCGCTACCGGCTGTCGATCGGCGATCTGGCCGCGCTCTCCCGCCGAGGGGTGATGACGGTGGACGAGGCGCGCGAGCTGTGCCTCGAGGCGACGCGGCTGCGGCTGGGCGAGCTCGGGCAGGCGCTGGAGTGCCCGTTCGTGAGAGAGGACCTACTGATTCCGCCCTCGCTGGATCGCACACTGGACGATTTCCTGTTCGAGGCCCGTGCGCGCGCCCGGTTCTGGGAAGGAACGGCGGCGCGCCGGCTGTTCCCGCGCGGCCGCGGGCTGGTCGGATTGATGACCGGCCCGCCCGGGACCGGCAAGACCATGGCGGCGCAGGTGATCGCGCGCGAGCTGGGGCTGGACCTGGTGCGGATCGATCTCGCGACCTGCCTCAGCAAGTACATCGGCGAGACCGCCAAGAACCTGCATCGCATCTTCGATCAGGCGGCTCACATGAACGCGGTGTTGCTGTTCGACGAAGCCGACGCCCTGTTCAGCAAGCGGACCGAGGTGCGCGACGCGCACGATCGCTACGCCAATACCGACACGAACTACCTGCTGCAACTGATCGAGGACTTCGAAGGGGTCGCGTTGCTGACCAGCAACCAGAAGCAGAACATGGACGGGGCGTTCACCCGGCGCATCCGCTTCCTGTTCGACTTCCCTCGCCCGAGCCCTCGCGAGCGCCTGGCGATCTGGCAGCGTCTGGTGCGCGAGCTGGCGGGCGCGGATCGCGAGGTGGTGCTGCGCGCCCACCTGGGTGCGCTGGCCAACCGCGTGGACCTGTCGGGAGCGCAGATCAAGGTGTCGCTGCTCGGTGCCATGTTCGCGGCTGCGCGCGCGCGGGCGCCGCTCGGTCTCGACCACCTCTATCACGGGATCAATCAAGAGCTCCTCAAGGAGGGGCGTTCGGTGAGCGCTAACGATCGACAACGCATCGAGGGTGGCCAGCCATGAACGGCAACGACGGCAACGACGGCAACGGCGGCGACGGCAACCGCGGCGCGAGCGCCAGGCCCCCAACGCGGCTGCGCACGCCGGACCGCGCTGGCGATCTCCGGCCACGACGACCGCGGGATCCCGGGCCCGTGCCGGCGGCGCACACCGGCGGTTCGTCAGTCACCATCGACGCTCTGCACATGCGCGTCCAGGCGCACAACGCGTCCGCGGGCCGCGCCATCGCTGAAGAGGCCGTGCGCCAGGTCGCCGACCGCCTGCCCGTCGGGCTCACCGGGCGGATACCGGCGATGAAGCTCCGTGTGCGTCCGCGGCGCGGTGGCGCCGCGGGCCTGCGCGACGCCATCGCCGACTCGATGCTCGAGATGCTGACGCTGCGCGGGCGAGGCGAGCGATGAGCTCCAGCGGCTTCACGCGCAGTCCCAAGATCCAGAAGGGCGCCTTCGTCCAGCTGGCGGAGACGCTGGGGATCCCGCTGCCCAACATCGTGCCGTTCCAGTTCAATCCCGCGAAGATGACGCGGTCCCTCAAGCCCTGGAACCCGCTGCAGGTCGACGAGAACAACCGCGGCCAGCTCGCGCCGGCGTCGCAGCCGTTCGATCCCGAAGAGACGATCAGCATGACGCTGGAGCTGGACGCCGCCGATCATCTGGAAGACGACCAGTTCATCGCCAACACGTTCGGCATCGGCGATCGGATCGCCGCGCTCGAGGCGATGCTGTTTGCCGGCCAGACGCCCCTCGGACAGCTTGTCGCGCTCGCGGCCTCGCTGCTGTCGGGGCCGCAGCCGCCCGCGCGCCCGACGGTGCCGGTGACCTTCCTGGTCTGGGGGCTCGGACGCATGGTCCCCGTGCGCATCACCGAGTACTCGATCGAGGAACAGCTCTTCCTGCCGTCGCTACGCCCCATCCAGGCCACCATCAACGTCGGGCTGCAGGTCCTGACGCCCGAGGCGTTCAAGTGCATCGACACGCCCAGCGTCACGCTGGCCAAGGCCGCCTATTCCTTCTACCGCACGCAGCAGACGGTGCTGGCGCTGCTCAACATCGTCGACAGCGCTGACGAGCTGCTCGCGATCCTGCCGTTCTGAGCGCATTTCACACGCTGGAGAAAAAACATGGCCATCTTCGACCGTCTGAGCCGATACGTGAAGCCGCCGCTGGCTACCTACGACGTCGTCGACGTCCGCGGCCGCCGGGTCAAGGCGCTGCCGTCACCGGATGCGCCCGGCGAGATCGCCGTCGGGCAGCACGTGAAGAAGGAAGGGCAGACCGCTGACCAGCTGGCCAACGGCTACCTGGCAGACCCGCACGCCTACTGGCGGCTGGCGGAGGTGAACGACGTGATCATTCCCGACGCGCTCGAAGACTTGACCCTGATCAAGATCCCGGCGCCCAACCGGTGACCCAACATGGCTGACGACATCCGCTACGACGTCCTCATCGACAACCAGGCCGATGATCGGGTTACCGCGGATCTGTCGCACATCCAGATCGTCGAGTCGGTGCGGGAGATGACGACCTTCCTGGTGCGCGTCGAGATCGACATCTGCGGATCCAACCTGTCTTTGATCGACGAGCCGACCCTGCAACCGCAGAGCTCGAGCCTGATGACCATCATCGCCTACGTCAACGGCGCATCGCAGGTGCTGGCGCACGGCCGGATCACGAACCAGTCGAAGAAGATAATCCAGGGCGGCCCGGGCTCGTACATCGAGGTGATGGGCGCGGATCGCCGCATCGAGATGGATCGCAACTTCACGCCCTCGGCGGGGCCGATCAGCGGAACGGCCGACCTGATCGTCACGCCCATCCTCAGCAAGTACAACTTCACCGTCGACGCCGATCAGTGCCAGCTCAACTACGACCAGGACCACCCGTTCAGCCAGACGACGAGCGATCTGCGGACCGTCACCCAGCTGGCCATGGACAGCGGCGTCGAGTTCTGGCTGGACTGGGTCCTGTCACTGTCCAGCGTCGCCGAGACGGCGCATTTCAAATCGCAGCCGCCGCTGAACAACAGCCCGGCCGGCGGCGGGCTCGGCGCGCTGCTGTCGTCGCTGCTGGCGCCGCCCGACATCATCACGCTGTCGATCAACACCGGCGACGGAAGCAACAGCATCAATGACATCGGGCCTACCTACAACGCGGAGATGCCGAACCAGACTGGTGACGTCTGGCGCATCGACATCGACCACGGGCGGCTGGTCAAGGCCAACATCCCCGCCCCGACGCAGAGCCCGCTCGGTGGTCCCGTGCCGATCACCGCGCCGTTCACCAGCTCGTTCCCGACCGCCGGCGACGCGGATCGCGCGACCAGCATCTTCACGTCGGCGGTCAACGACGCCGGCTGGCGCTGGTCGGCCACCACAGCGACCACGGCGCATGCCGCCTGCGGTCTGATCCGTCCGCGGCAACTGGTCAACGTGCAGGGGACCGGCTCGATCGACGACGGCCAGTGGTTCGTCTGGAAGGTCAGCCACGACATCACGCCCGCGGACCACAAGATGAGCCTGGAGCTCCGCCGCAACACGCAGGGCTCGCCGTGACGATGGACGACCAGGGCGCGGCGCAGTCTCTGCTGGCCAAGCAGCGGACCCAGTTCTTCGGCAAGTACCGGGGACTGGTGACCGACAACAGCGACGAGCTGAAACGCGGGCGCTTGCAAGTCCAGGTGCCGCAGGTGCTGGGCCTACAGCCCGTCTGGGCCCTTCCCTGCGTCACCTACGCCGGCAAGGACGTCGGCTTCTTCGCCATGCCGCCCATCGGCACCGTGGTTTGGGTCGAGTTCGAGGCCGGCGAGCCGTCGTTCCCGATCTGGACGGGCTGCGTCTGGGGGCTGGGCGACATCGCCGACGCCGACGCCATCCCCACGGTGAAGTTCCTCAAGACCGACAAGTTCACCATCCGCATCGACGACGACGGCGGCGAGCTGCGCATCGAGGACACCAACGGCACGCAGATCATCATCACGCCGTCGAACCTCGTATTGAAGAGCAGCACCACCAAGGTGCAGGGGGGCGGCGGCAGGGAGGTCGCCCTCGACAACGTCTCGGTGACCGTGAACCAGACGTCGATGGAGGTGAAATGATGGCCAACAGCCCGATCGACGCTTTTCAATTTCCGGTCAGCGTCAACGGCGGGCGCGGCGAGCTCAAGCGCGAAGGCGACTACAACGCCTACGTCGCGCAGCTCATCCGGCAAGTACTGCTCACCGCGCAGGGCGAGCGAACGCACCGGCCCACCTTCGGCGCGGGGTTGCTGCGGATGGTGTTCGCGCCCAACGACGACGCGACCGCGTCGTTGCTGCAGACGACGATCTTCCAGGCCCTGACAGAGAACCTGGGGACGCTGATCAATGTGAACGACGTGCGCGCGACCGCCAACGACAACATCCTGGCGGTGTCCGTGACGTACACGATCAAATCAAAGCGCGACAAGCAGATCCTGAACCTCGAGGTCGCGATCTGATGCTGTCCACCGTCGACCGCGTCAACCTCCTGCGCCTCCGGCAGACGCAGTTCACCGGCATCGACTTCGTTCACGTCGTCGATCGCTGCGACGAGACCACGCTGCAGGTCTTCTTCCAGACCGATCTCTCGGCGCTGGCGCCGCCGTTTCAGGGCGCGACCCGCCTGGATCCGGCGCGCATTTTCATCGAGGCGGTGGCCGATCCCACCGTGCCGCGCGTTCCGGTCGTGGCCATCGACGAGATCGGCGTGCAGAACCAGGCGCAGCAGGACACGGAGACCCAGCGCTGGTTCATCACGATCCACGTCGCGCACCCGGGGACGTTTGCGCGCTATCGGATCCGCATCGAAGATCCACTGGCGAACCCGAACCCGGTGCTGGCGCCCTTCTCGCGCGTCGACTCGTTCTTCAACGCAGTCGAGTTCTCGTTCAAGGTCGGCTGCGACGATCGCCTCGACTGCCAGACGCCGCCGGTCGACTGCCCGCCGCAGGCGCGCGTCGACTTCCCGGTCGACTACCTGGCGCGCGATTTCGTCAGCTTGCAGAATGCGCTGCTCGACTTCGCCGGCCAGCGCTTCCCGGGCTGGACCACGCCCATCGCCGCCGACATGGGAACGATGGTGATGGAGGTCTTCGCGGCCGTCGGCGACGAGCTGTCGTACACCCAGGACCGCTACGCGCGCGAGTCGAACCTCGAAACCGCGACCCAGCGCCGCACGCTGCGCAAGAAGGCGCGCCTGCTGGACTTCGAGATCCACGACGGCCTGTCGGCGTCGACGTCCCTGGTCGTCCACGTCGACCCCGCCCAGCTGGCGGCCGACGGAACGCTGCCGCCGCCGGCGGCGCCGGGGACGCGGCCGTTCGTCGAGCAGGGCCAGACGGTCTGGTCGGATTCGGACAACACGCCGCCGGTGCCATTCGAGATCGGCCGCGGGCTCAACGACCTCGAGGCGGTGCAGAGCGGCGGGATCACGACGACGCGGCCACGGCAGTACCGGGTGGACGTCTCGTGGAATCCGGAGAACCTGACGCCGTTCATCTTCGACTCCAGCCAGGCCTGCTTGCCCATCGGCGCCACCGAGCTGTTCGTGGTCGGCGCAGTCCAGGATCCCGAGCTGTTTCGCGACGTCAGCACGCCGCGTCTGATGCTGATGCGGACCAGCACACCGCCCAAGGTGACGCTGGTTCGCGTGATCGCGATCGATCAGTTCGTGGATCCGCTGCAGGCCGATCAGCTGATCAGCCGGATCCAGTGGAACCCCGACGATGCGCTTCCCTTCCAGATGGACCAGGCGGATCTGACGCTGTCCCTGAACGTGGTCCCCGCCACCGCGGGCGAGACGCTGTGCACGCAGTTCGCGGTGGGGCCGGTGCCGCTGAACGAGGTGGTCGATTCATCGCTGTGCACGGGCGCCGTGAACATTCCACCACCGGACGGGCAGATCCTGGCGCAGGCGGTGGAGCGCGAAGGGCCGCTCAACGTGCTCACGCAGCAACGCGGCCGCATCGTCATCTTCAGCCTGCCCGAGACCGACCAGCTGGGCCTGGGTTTCGTCGGCGAGCAGCCGCGGGGCGCGCTTCCTGAGCTGACGCTGGAACAGATCGGTGTGTCCGAGCCATGGACGTTCTTCCCGTCGCTGCTGGAGGCTGGCCCCGAGGAGCCCGCCTTCACGCTGGAGGACGGCCAGTGGGGCCCCATCCGCCAGTTCCGCTCGCTGGGCCAGGTGTTCGTGCACCAGGACTACATCGGAGGGCTCGGATACTCGCTGCGCTTCGGAGACGGTGACTTCGGTCTGCCGCCTGCCGAGGGTGCGCGGTTCGTGGTTCACTACCGCACCGGCCCCGGCTCGGCCGCCAACGTCCCGCACGACACCATCACGGCGCCGGTGGTCCCGGGACGGACGCGCGAGATCCCGGCCTTCATCGACGGCGTGACCAACCCGCAAGCGGTCACCAGCGGCGTCGATCCGGAGAGCGCAGACGAGATCAAGCAGGCGGCGCCACAAGCCTTTCGTGCGCCGCTCTTCGCGGTGCGGCCCGAGGACTTCGAGACGCAGCTGCAACAGCAGCTCGGCTTCGTGCAGCGCGCGCACGGCTCGCAGCGCTGGACCGGATCTTGGTCGTCGATGTTCGTGTCGGCCGATCCGTTCGGCGCGGCGAACCTGACCAGCGATCAACAGACGCAGGTTCAGAACCTCGTCGACTGCGTCCGGCAGGCGGGACGCGACGTCATCGTACGCGCTCCGGATACGGTCGCGATCGACGTCGAGATCACCATCTGCATCGAGCGCTTCGCCTACCCCGCGCACGTCGCCGCCCAGCTGCAAGAGGTCTTGCTGGGGACGGGGACGGGGACGCGGGTCAAGGGGTTCTTCCATCCTGACAACTTCACCTTCGGCACGCCCCTGCGGCGCAGCGCCCTGGAGGCGGCGATTCAGGCCGTGCCGGGGGTGCGCTCGGTGCGGCTGGTCCGCGTGCGCAAGCGCGGGGTCGCCGCGTTCAAGGTGCTGAACAAGCTCACGCTGTCGGTCGGGTTGGATCAGATCCTCCGTCTCGACAACGATCCGCTGCGGCCAGAAAACGGCACGCTGACACTGATCACCGAGGGCGGCGCATGACGGCGCCCGAGCGATGCGCGCGGGCGCGCGGGAGGTCGCGGTGAGCAACTGCGAGTGCGACACGCCGCCGACGCTCGTGCTGAGCATCGCGGCCGGGTTGAACGCGCTGCCGCGCCAGCTGCGCTCGTTCCCCGACGTGCGCGCCGCGCTGCTGAGCGCGCGGCAAGGAATCGATCCCGCGGTGGCGCCGCTCGGCGCCTGGCGATCGACCGAAGGCGACGACCTCGGCCTCATGTGGCTCGAGATGTGGGCGTACGTCTCCGACGTGCTCGGGTTCTACGACGAGCGCATCGCGAACGAGAGCTACCTGCGCACGGCCGCGCTGCGTCCGTCGGTGCGCCGGCTGGTCGAGCAACTGGGCCTGGCGGTCGGACCGGGCACCGCGGGCAGCGTCAGCCTGGCCGCGCTGGCCGGTGGGCACGCGCAGGTCACGGTGCCGGCAGGCACGGCGTTCCGCTCCGACGCCTTCGGCTCGGAGCCACCGCAGATCTTCGAGACGATCCGGGACTTCACGATCCACCCGCTCAGGAACCAGTGGTCGATCGGCCCGATCCGCAACAAGACGTTGCCCGAGGTCACCCCCAGCCTGGCGGCGGCGGGGATCACCACGCCGCAACGGCCAACTCCCTTCCTGGTCTTCCGCACGTCCGACTTCGGCCTGGCGCGCGATCGGCTGGTCCTCTTTCAATCCGACGCGTTCCCATCGCCCGGGCTGGTCTCCAAGGTCAAGAGCTTCAAGCCGTTCAACGCCAAGGACGGACAGCAGTACATGGAGGTCGAGCTGGATCCGCCGGTCGACATCCCGCCGAACACCGACCCGACGACGATCAAGGTGCTCACGCCGACCGCGACGGCCGGCCTGACCCAGGACGACAACGCGGAATCGCCCCAATCGCCGCTGCGCAACCTGCACGGCGCCGGCGTGGCCTTCCTCGACTCGGTCAACCGGCAGATCAAGCAGAACGATCCGATCATCATCCAGCGCGAATCGTCGGCGCCGCCCAAGACCCTGCAGGTCTTCACCGTGACGGGCGTGCGCGAGGTGTACGTCAATCTACCGCCTCCCAACCCGCCCCCCGCGCCGCGGTCGACGGCGTTCTTCATCACCACCACCGGCGTCAACAAGCAAACGGCCCTCAACAATCCGATGGCCAGGTTGAACCTCGACACGACCCCGAGCGTCGCGCCTGCGCAGGTCCTGGTCACGCGCCTGGATCTCAGCGGCGCGGTCGACGCGGACGCCTTTCGCCAGCTGAGCCTGCACTTCTCGTTCATCGCCGCCGGCACCGTCACCACCGTCGCCAGCCGCGAGGTGACCAAGGACGATCTCACCTCGTCGAGCGGCGTCTCGGTGCTGGGCATCGTCGAGGTGCCGCCCCCGATCGCAAACCAGCAGGCGGCCAACGTGCTCGAGCAAGAATTCCTGCTCCAGGACGCGAACAAGGTCGGCGCGCTGGTCGAGGGAACGCTGACCTTCGACGTGGCGGGCAGCGCAAAGTTCCAGGTCAAGACGCTGGTCGAGGGGACGCTCGACGGGCTGAAGACACCGCTGACGGTCTTTGGAAACGTGATCGACGCGTTTCGCGGTGAGAGCGTGTTCAACGAAGCGCTGGGCAGCGGAAACCCACGTACGCCCGGTCAGGCCTTCAAGCTGCAGCGCAAGCCGCTGACCTACGTCGGCCCCCAGGCCTCGCTCACCGTCACGGTGGACGGCGTTCGTTGGACGGAGGCGCCCACCTTCTTCAACGCCGGACCCGCGGACGAAATCTACGTTCTGTCCCACGACGACAATCAAGAGACGTTCGTGACCTTCGGCGACGGCGTCCACGGGCGCCTGCTCCCGTCGGGCATCAAGAACGTGGTTGCCACCTACCGCGTCGGCGCGGGCCACGCCGCGCCGCCGGCCGGCACGATCGCGCAGGTGGCCCGACCCGTCGATGGACTGCGCGCCGTCGTGTCGCCGATCGATGCCGACGGCGGCCACGATCCGCAGACCCTCGACGACCTGCGCCAGGATGCGGGCACCCAGGCGCTGCTCATCGGTCGCGCAGTTTCGGTGGCGGACTTCGAGGCGCTGGCCAACAACGCCGACAACTTGCTGCCCCCGGCGCCGGGGACCGTGATTCGCGCGGCGGCTCGATTCCTGTGGCTGCCCGAGGAGCAGCACTCCGGCGTCCAGGTCACGTACATCGGCACGCGCGCCGCCGCCGATCTCCAGGGCCAGCTGCAAGCCCAGGCCGATCCCGACCTGACCATCAAGGTGTTCGAGGCGACGGCGCTGCCGCGCATCCTGGCGATGACCATCGGTGTCGACACGCGCTTCATCGATCCGACGCAGGTGTCGCTGGCGGTCGTCCAGGCCCTGAGCGATCCGCAGAACGGCCTGCTCGCGATCAAGAACGCCAGCATCGGGGGCCAGTTCTGGGTCAGCCGCCTCTACCAAGTCGCCATGGCGGTCGACGGAGTCACCGAGGTCCAATCCGCCACGTTGACCGACGAGAACGGCGCCGTGCTCTCGCTGGCCAGCACCGATCTGGTGTGCATCCCGGCCGGGAGCTACTTCGACTTCGACGAGGGGCGGCGCATCCAGATCACCGGCACCAAGCCGGCGGGCAACGTCGCCAACCAGACGCGTCTGACGGGAGGGAGCTGAGATGGCGCCCCCGCTCACGCCCGCCGCCGATCAGTTCGAGCGGTACTTCACCGAGAAGCTCTGGGCCATGATCCCCGAGGTCTATCGCAACGCGGACGCCGACGGCGGCGGCGCCGGCGTTTTACGAGGGATCATTGCGATCATCGCGCAGCAGGCGGCCATCAGCCGGCGATCGATCGACCGCCTGTGGGAAGACCAGCACATCGAGACCTGCGACGACTGGGCGGTCCCGTACATCGCCGATCTGGTCGGGACGCGCCTGCTGCCGGAAAGCGACAACACCGGCCGCCGCGTCGACGTCGCGCAGACGATCCATTTCCGGCGCAGGCGCGGCACGCCGGCGCTGCTGGAGGAGCTGGCGCGCGAGCTGTCGGACGGCTGGGGCGCGTTGCTGGTCGAGGCGTTCCGCGCGCTGGCACGCGCACCGCACCGGCTGGACGCCTTCCCGGTTCCGGTCTCGCGCGTGACGCGCACGCCGCGTGGAGGGATGGCGAATCTGCGCAGCGCGCGCTCCAGCGACCTGTCGGCGGGTCCGTTCGACGAGTTCAGTCACACCGCCGACGTGCGGCGCTTCAGGGGCGGCGTCGACGGCCGCTACAACATCCCCAAGTTGAACGTCCATCTGTTTCGCACGACGCCGTTCGGTGTCGAGGGCACCACGCCGGTGCAGCTTCAGGACGCCGGGCCGACCACCTTCGTCGTCGATCCCAGCGGGCGCGACATCCCGCTGTTCTCGACCAACGACGCCATCGCCAGCCAGACGGAAGATTCCGCGCGTTGCCTCACCGTGTTCGAATGGGAGGTCGCGCGGCCGATTCCCTGCCGCTTGCTCGCCGAGGCCGCCTTCGTGGTCACGGGCGACGCC
>Ga0265314_10005116_pt1 | contig 11939 bp, 11 predicted proteins | sample 4126metaG_FD_203106 | JGI IMG/M metagenome (GOLD analysis project Ga0265314, IMG submission 203106) | Rhizosphere microbial communities from Carex aquatilis grown in University of Washington, Seatle, WA, United States - 4-1-26 metaG | ecosystem: Host-associated > Plants > Roots > Rhizosphere >... | reverse complement strand
GCCCACGCCGCGGTGCACGCGATAGCAGGTCAGCGCCGCCACAAAAGGGGTCGCGACGTGGAGGGACGGAAAACAGTTGTAGGGTGGATCGGCCGAGTAGACGCCCCGCAGGACCCAGGCGAAAAAATCGTCTCCGATCACCCGGCCCGATCGCGGGAGCGTGGTCGGGTAAACCAGAAAGCAGGCATACCCGACAATCCACACCAGCAGCCAGGCCAGGAAGGTGCGGCGGATCTGCTCTTCCTGACGCATCAGGAGGATGGGCAGGAAAGGACAGAGCAGGTAGGAAAGATAGATCAACGACCACGCGGGCTGCAGGGGCACCAGACGGTCCAAAGCCAGTTCGGGCACGTGCGGTGTGCGACCATCCGTCACCTCGGCGATGACGAGGTAAACGGGGACGAGCAGCATCAGCGCGACCGCGGGCACGACGACGCGCGGGCGCAGCGGGTAGGGCCGGGTCAGCATCGCCGCGACCGCGCTCCACCGGGAGCGGTCGGCAACGGGCGTGCTCAATTCAACTCTCCCCGCGAAAGCCATCGCGGCGTGATAGCCTCCCGTGGTTTCAAGGCAAGGATGCCGTTCGATGGCCTCCACCCGCCCGCACCCGGACCGTCACCGTGCGGCGCCCGCTGGCGTCGGGTTTTTGCTCCGTCACATCCACGATCTCCCCGGTGTCGTCGAGGAAGCGGCGGCCGGAGCCGCTCACCTCCGAGCAGCGGGCCATCCCGGTCTCTGCTCTCGTTGATGCGCTTTTGATAGCGATGGCCCCATCCTTGATACCCGGAGGCGTGTGGGCTGCTGGTAATGGTGCGTGCCCAAAACTGCGCCATGAAATTCAACGACCTCCTCCAAATCATTCTTTTCTTCGGCTTGGGAATCGCGCTGACGCCCATCGTCGGCCGGTTCATGGCCCGAGTCTTCAAAGGCGAGAAGACCTTTCTCCATCCGCTCCTCTTTCCCATCGAAAAGCTCGTCTACCGGCTGACGGGCGTCGACGCGGAAGAAGAGATGTCGTGGCTGAAGTATCTGTGGGGCGTGGTGATCATGACCTCCGTCGGCTTCGTCTCGCTCATGGCCATCCTGATGACGCAAAAGTGGCTGCCGCTGAATACGCAAGGGCTCGACAATCTCTCGTGGCATCTGGCGTTCAACACCGCGTGGAGTTTCACCTGCAACGCCGACTGGCAGTCCTACACCGGGGAAACGACCATGACCTACCTGTCGCAGACCCTCGGCCTCTCCGTTCACCAGTTCATCAGCGGTGCCGCGGGCCTCGCGATCCTCGTCGCGGTGGGACGGGCGCTCGCCCGCGCGTCGGTCAAGACGATCGGCAACTTCTGGGTCGATCTCACCCGCTGCACACTCTACATCGTGCTTCCGCTGTCGGTCCTGTGGGCGATTCCGCTGGCCTGGCAGGGCGTGCCGCAAACGTGGAAGCCCTATCCGACGGCGAATCTCGTCGAGTCTTACACGGCGCAAGTGCCAAAGACCGATGACAAGGGCAACCCCGTGACGACGTCGGTCCCGAAGCTCGACGACAAGGGTCAGCCGATGGTCGGGCCCGACGGAAAAGCCGTGATGGTCGATCAGCCGGTGATGGTGGACCAGAAAGTGGAGACGCAACCGCTGCCCGTCGGACCGGTGGCATCGTTCGAATCCTGCAAGCAACTTTTCACGAATGGCGGCGGCTGGTATGGCGTGAACAGCGCGCATCCCTACGAGAATCCCACGCCGCTCGCGAATTTCCTCGAGATGCTCGCGATCATCGTGGTGCCGATGGCGCAGGTCTTCATGTTCGGCCTGCTGATCGGAAACAAGAAGCACGCATGGACGCTGTTCGCGGTGATGCTCGCCATGTATGCGGGGTCGTTTGGCGTCGCGTGGTATGCGGAGGCGCAGCCGAATCCGGTCACCGACAATATCATGCCGCACCTGGAGGGGAAGGAGCAGCGCTTCGGCGTGATGAACAGCGTCCTTTGGGGTGTTTCCTGCACCGCCATCGACAACGGCTCGGTGAATTCGATGCACGATAGCTGGATGCCGATCGCGGGCATGATGCCGATGTGGAACATCCTGATCGGCGAAATCATGTTCGGCGGCATCGGCTGCGGCGTGTATTGCATGCTCTTTCACGTCATCATCACCGTGTTCATCGCCGGGCTGATGATCGGACGAACGCCGGAGTATCTCGGCAAGAAACTCGACGCGTGGGTGGCCACTTGGGCGGTTATCGGCGTGCTCCTGCCCAACGCCGCCGCGCTGATTCCGACCGCGATTTGCGTCTACGCTCCCGCGGGCGTCGCCAGCATGAACAACGCCGGCCCGCACGGCTTGAGCGAAGTGCTCTACGCCTACGGCGAGGCGGCGAACAACAACGGCAGCGCCTTCGCCGGCCTCAACGCCAACGTGCCCATCTACAACGTGCTGCTCGGCGTTGCGATCATCATCGGCCGGTTCGCGCCGATCGCCGCCGCGCTCGCGATCGTCGGCCGGCTCGCGTCGAAGAAGACCGTCGAGCCTTCCGCCGGCACGCTCCCGGTGCACGGCTGGACCTTCGGCCTCACGCTGACCGGCGTCATCATCATCGTGGCCGCGCTCACCTTTTTCCCGGCGCTGTGTCTCGGACCGATCCTCGAGCACGGACTCATGACGGCCGGCCGCGCTTTTTGAAATCCAGTCAAACTTCCCGACCATGAGCACCACCTTCAAAATCGAATACTCCTCCCTGGTCCGCCAGGCGGTGATCGACTCCTTCAAAAAGCTGCACCCGCGCGACGAGGTCAAAAACCTCGTGATGTTCGTGGTGTGGCTGGGGTCGGTCGCGACGACGATCTTTCTTTTCCTGCCCGGCCAGTTCAACTCGTTCAACGTCCAGATCTGTTTCTGGCTCTGGTTCACCTGCCTCTTCGCCAATTTCGCCGAGGCGATGGCCGAGGGCCGCGGGAAGGCGCATGCCGACGAGCTGCGCAAGATGCGCAAGAAGACGATGGCGACCGCGCTCGTCAACGGCAAGAAGGTCCAGGTGGCCAGCTCGGAACTGAAGATCGGCGATTTCTTCGTCTGTGAAGCGGGCGATCTGATCGCGGCCGACGGCGAAGTCGTCGAGGGCATCGCGACCGTCGACGAGTCCGCCATCACCGGCGAGTCGGCGCCCGTCATCCGGGAGAGTGGCGGCGATCGCAGCGCGGTCACCGGCGGCACGCGGGTCACCAGCGACCGCATCGTCATTCGGGTCACCGCGGAGGAGGGCAATTCCTTCCTCGACCGGATGATCTCGATGATCGAGGGTGCGCGCCGCCAGCTCACGCCGAACGAGATCGCGCTCAACATCGTCCTGGTCAGCCTGACGGCGCTCTTCATCGTCGTCGTGTTCGTGCTGCCGCCGATGGCGCACTACGACGAAGTCGCGGCCAATCAAAAGGACGCCGTGCTGACCTCGCTGCCGGTGCTGTTGGCTTTGATCGTGTGCTTGATTCCGACCACCATCGGCGGGCTGCTCAGCGCGATTGGCATCGCGGGCATCGACCGCCTGATGCGGCGCAACGTCCTCGCGACGTCCGGCCGCGCCGTCGAGGCCGCGGGCGACGTCGACGTGCTCCTGCTCGACAAGACCGGCACCATCACCCTCGGCAATCGCATGGCGACGGAGTTCATCCCCGCGCCGGGCGTCACGGTGAACGCGCTCGCGGACGCCGCGCAACTCGCCTCGCTCGCCGACGAAACGCCCGAAGGCCGCAGCATTGTCACGCTCGCCAAGGAGAAATTCCAGCTCCGCGGCCGGGAGGTCGCAAATCCCGAGGCGACCTTTGTGCCGTTCACCGCGCAGACGCGCATGAGCGGCGTCGATCTCGCTGGCCGGCGCATCCGCAAGGGTGCCGCCGAAAGCGTGGAGTCGTGGGTTACGTCGCAGGGCGGCACGTATCCCGCCGAAATCGCGGCCGCGGTCGACCGGATCGCGCGCGCCGGCGGCACGCCGCTCGTCGTGGCGGAGAACAACCGGGTGCTGGGGGTCATCCTCCTTAAGGACATCGTGAAGGGCGGCATCAAGGAGCGGTTCGAACAGCTCCGCGCGATGGGCATTCGCACGGTGATGATCACCGGCGACAATCCGCTCACGGCCGCCGCCATCGCCGCCGAGGCGGGCGTGGACGACTTCATCGCGCAGGCGAAGCCGGAGGACAAACTCGCGCGCATCCGCCAGGAACAGGAGGGCGGCAGGCTCATCGCGATGATCGGCGACGGCACGAACGACGCGCCGTCGCTCGCGCAGGCCGACGTCGGCGTGGCGATGAACACCGGCACGCAGGCCGCGCGCGAGGCCGGCAACATGGTCGATCTCGACAGCAATCCCACGAAGCTCATCGAGGTCGTCGAGATCGGGAAACAACTGCTCATGACGCGCGGCGCGCTGACGACGTTCAGCATCGCGAACGACGTCTCGAAGTATTTCGCGATCCTGCCGGCGATGTTCGGCCTGCTCTACGCGACGGAAAAAGGCGGCTACGGCCCGCTGCAGGCCTACAACATCATGTTCCTGCACTCGCCGCAGAGCGCGATCCTCAGCGCGGTCATTTTTAATGCGCTCGTGATCGTCGCGCTCATCCCGCTCGCGCTGCGCGGCGTGAAATATCAGCCGCTCGGCGCGAAAGTGATTCTGCGGAAGAACATGCTCATTTACGGCATCGGCGGCATCCTGGTGCCCTTCCTGTTCATCAAGCTCATCGACCTGGTGCTCGTGGCCCTGCACCTGGCCCCCTGATCTCCCGCGACCACGCATCCGAAAGGAATTATCATGATCAAGCTCATCATTCAGTCGATCCTCCAGACCCTCGTCTGGACCCTCCTCTGCGGCGTGCTCTATCCGGTCGCGATCACCGCGATCGCGCAGGTGGCATTCCACGACCAGGCGAATGGCAGTCTCATCGAACGGGAGGGAAAGTTGGTTGGCTCGGAACTGCTCGCGCAGCAGTTCACCGGCACCAAATATTTTTGGTCGCGGCCCTCGGCTGCAACCTACGGCACCGGGCCGTCGGGGATCGCGGGTTCCAGCGGCAGCAATCACGGGCCGACGAGCGCACAGCTCCAGACCGACGTGCGCAACAACGCCAAGTCGCTGCGCGAAGCCCACAAGCTGGCCCCCGATGCGCCGGTGCCCGCCGACCTGGTTTACGCTTCGGCGAGTGGACTCGATCCGCACATCAGCCCGGAAGCGGCGCGGCTCCAGATCGCGCGCGTCGCCGCCGCGCGCGGGATCAGCGCAGATCAGGTCAAGGCGCTCGTGGAGAAATCCATCGAACCGCCGCAATGGGGATTCCTCGGCGAGGCCCGGGTGAACGTCCTGAAGTTGAATCTGGCGTTGGATGAGGCCGGGGCGAAAAAATCAGGATGAACTGATCGACTCCGCTTTGCCGAGGCCGCACCGACCCGCGACTTGACCGGCCCGTTGAAACCCCACCCCAAAGTGCTGATTGTGGATGACGATCCCGCAATCGGGCGCATGCTCCGCGTCGTCCTTGAGCGGGAGCGCTACAAGGTGCTGGTCACCGCCAGCGGGGCGGACGGCGCGATCGAGGCGGTGGAAAAGCGACCGGACGTGATCATTCTCGAATTGGATTTGCCCGATGGCGACGGCCTCGCCGTGCTGGGGGCGTTGCGGGAATGGAGCGAGGCGCCCGTGTTGATCCTTTCCGGGCGGGCCGGCGTCGCCGACAAAGTCCGCGCACTGGATGCTGGCGCAAACGACTACATGGTGAAGCCGTTCGCCCCGGCAGAATTGGTCGCACGACTGCGCGTGCTCCAGCGCTGCGAACCGCCGACAAGCGACGGGCCGCTGCTGGTCACTGGCGCGCTGAAAATCGACATGGCCACGCGCGTGGCGACCGTGAACGGCACGGCGCTCGAACTCACGCCGACGGAAGAAGCCGTGTTGCATGTCCTCGCGCGTCATGCCGGCAAACGGGTGCCGCCCCGGCGATTCATCCGGGTTATTTGGGGAACCGACGCCGCCGACAAGAATCACGATCTTCAGGTCCACATCGCCCGGTTGCGGCGCAAGCTGGAAGAGCACGGCGGCAAGCACCTCATCCGGGGAGAGGGGAACATGGGCTACTGCCTGTCGCTCGGCGTGGAAGAACCCGCCGACGCCCTGCGCGCGCCGGCCACAGCCCCCGGCGTCGTGCCCCCGTGAGATCCCAGTTGGCCGCGGCGCGGCAAAACCATCCCGGGCGCATGCGAATTGACGGATTCTTAATGTGAATCGCTCCGCACTTTACTAGCCGGGCGCGGTGACATCGCGCATAATGGGGGCGTTGTTGGAAACGCACCATGAGATTCACCGAACCACTCCGGAGCATTCGCCTCTTCGTCATCTTCGGTGCCGGCCGGAGAGAAAGCCGCGCGGGCGACCATCCTTTTATCCGCTTCACCCCATGAGCACACCGTTATCCAAGCTGGCTTGTGCCGACTTTGGCATTATGGCCGACCGGTTGCTGCTGCCGGTCGATCTTGAGCAGTGTCCGCTGGAAGCATTTCCGCTCGCCAATGGATTCGTCCGGCCGTTTGGCGGCGAGATCGTTCTCCTGCATGTGCTGGAGCAACGGACGAATACGATGCAGGTGGGCGGCCCCGACGTCGATCTTCGCCGGGCGAAGCGGCACCTTGAACGCCTCGGCCGCGAGCATCTGCGCCCGACTGTCGACGTATCTTCTCGGGTGCGGGTCGGGATTCCACACGAGGAGATCATGGCCGAGGCCGCAGCCAGCGGCGTCGAACTGATCCTCCTGCCGGTTTTTGCCCCGTCCTTTTTGGAAAAACTGCTGGGGACCGGTTGTGGCGAGACCACAAGGAACTTGGTCGTTGGCGCCACCTGCCGCGTTTTCGTCTTCGATGTCCGCGAGCGTTTCAATTGCTTGCGCCGTTGGGCGGAGGAGGAAGCTTCGGGTCGACGCGTCGCATGATCGGGAACGAGGTCAGTCTTGCCTCGCCCCGCGAGGTCACGGCCCTCGACGCGCCGCCGCTGGCGGACGTTGACTGCTGTCGGGACATTCCGGAGTTCCACGGCAGCTTTGAACCGTCGCTCGAGCCGCAGCTTCGCCCAGGCCAGGTGTTGGATGGCCGGTTCCTGATCCGTGAAGTCATCACGCGCAGCGGCATGGCCACCGTCTATCGGGCCGAAGACCTGCTAAACGGACGGCGCGAGGTGGCGATCAAGGTGCCGCTGCGGAGCCTTGAATGCGATTCCGCCGGCTTCTCACGCTTTCAGCATGAGGAGGAAATCGGTCTCCGACTCTCGCACCCGTCCCTGCTCAAGTTTCATGCGGTGGCGGGTGGAAAATGCCGGCCGTATATCGCGACGGAATTCCTGCGCGGCTGCACGCTTTCCCATCTCGCCCAGGTCAGGCGGCCCATCGGCGAGACCGACGCGCTGAAGGTCGCCGCGCTCGTGTGCGAGGCCGTGGGCCACATGCACGCGCAGGGCGTCATCCACTGCGACCTCAAGCCGGCGAACATCATGATCTGTCGCGACCAGACGCTGCGCGTGCTGGATTTTGGACTCTCATCCCCGCCGATGCGCCAGCGGAGCGTGCTGGCCAAGCTGACCACGATCTTCGGCGCGCCCGAATACATGGCGCCGGAGCAGGTGGAGAACGGACCGATCGACGAACGCACCGACATCTACGCCCTGGGCACGGTGCTCTACGAACTGCTGACGGGATCCGTTCCATTTCCCAATGAAGATCCCTGGCAATCGGCCTTCCAACGAACGAGCGGCGATCCCATCGCGCCGCGGCAACTGAACCCCGAACTGTCGCCCCAGGCCGAGGAGATCGTCCTGCATGCGCTCCAACGCAATCCCGACAACCGGTATCCCAGCATGGCGGCGTTCAAAGCCGACCTCGATGCCCCAAAGCGCGTTCCGGTGACCGGCCTCTGCAAGCGGCTGCGGCCGCCGCGATGGAAATTGAGTTTTCACGGGACACCGGTGCTCGCCGGCCTGTTGCTCGGATTCGGCAGCATTGGGCTCCTTGTCATCGCGTTCTTAGTCCTGCGGGCCCACCTGCCCGGCCGATAGCGCGACGGCCGTGATAACGATCACTGTTGAGGCCGCTTCGATGGACTAACGCCCGCATTTATTCGGACCGGGCCAACGATGGACTCTGATTGTCGAATGAACGCACCGATCACATTTCCCCCTTCGTCGAGCGATCTCGACGGCCCACCCAGCGTGCACCACGAGAAGGACCGCCTTCGTGATTCGGCCTATTGGGTCATAGCCATGGTGGCGTTTATCGCCGGATTGGCGGTGGATCAACCGCGCGAAAATGCGCCAAACGAATGACCGCTGAAACGCGAAAGAGCGAGGTCGTGATCGTCGACGACGAAGTTCAGATTCGCCGGCTGCTGCGCGTTACCCTTGAAAGTGGCGGGTTCTTGGTGCGGGACTGCGATTGCGGCCAGGTCGGTTTGAATGAGATTGCGCTCCGGCGCCCCGACATCGTGGTTCTCGATCTCGGCCTGCCGGATATTCCGGGCGTCGATGTGCTCGAGCGGTTGCGCGAGTGGACGCAAGTGCCCATCCTCATTCTCTCGGCCAACGGGCAGGAAGACGACAAGGTCGCGGCCCTCGACTCAGGCGCAGACGATTATCTGACGAAGCCATTTAGCGGCCGAGAATTGCTCGCCCGCCTGCGCGTGATGCTGCGCCACGCCCAGCCGGACGACGGCATTAGCGTCATGCGGTTTGGCGCGATCGAAATCGATTTCATCCGCCGGATCGTGACCCTGCAGGGCGAGGAAGTGCCGCTCACGGCCAAGGAATACGATCTGCTGCGACTCCTCGTGTCGCACCGCGGCAAGGTGCTTACTCACCGGCAGGTCTTGCGCGACGTCTGGGGACCCAACGCCGAAGACCGGACCCACTACCTGCGCGTGTATTTGGACCGACTGCGCCACAAGCTGGAGGAAAACCCGCGGCAGCCGAAGTTTTTCAAAACCGTGCTCGGCGTCGGTTACCGCTTCGTCGAGGAGTGAAGGTGTGACGCTAATCGGCAAGTCCCGCCCAACCGGTCTCACGGCCTGCCGTGCGGGCTCCACCTGCCGTTCGCATCGGACCGCCTTGACAGCTCGGTCTAGCGACCGTGGCGATAGCTTACCGGGATTTCCAAAGGGACTTGAGCGGCTGGGGCAGGTCCGGACAGTCGTGGTTGCGCCGCCGATTTGATGATTTCTTTGCGCGTTGGCGAAGTGCCTTAACTACCTGGGTGCGCAGAATGAGAGTAGAGTTCGGGCATGAAATCCTATTACTCCTCACTCTCCTCGAATCCCAAGCAACCTGTCGTCCACTCCCTCGCAGAGCCACTTTTCGTGCTCTGCTGCATCGGCATCTTCTGTGCCGCGATTTGGTTCTTGGGAAGTTGAGACCCGCTGCGCACTGTTGATCGCCGAGGAAAACTTCTTTGCGCAGTCTATCGCGGGTTGGCGGCTTCGCGCTGCAAGAGCCGGGTTCGCGCCGCTGGTTCGCGAGCGCAGGTGGATTGGCTGCGGATGCACGAAAATACGCTGCGGGGCCGTGATGATGCCTTGATGGAGCTCAATGATGGGCTGCGGAAGCGCATTGATGAGTTGCGGGACTGCAATTTTGGGCTGACGGACGACCGGGAAGGGTTGCGGAGCGGTGACTACCGGCTGAAAAAGCGCGCAACCTGCTGTTTATTGTGACTTTCGCGCAGCGGAGGTGACGACGGCGAAAATTCGGCCAATCGCCTCTGGCGGGTTGGCCCCCCATTTGCTAGCATGGCTCCGAATCGGGGTAGCCAGATTCGCCTATAAAAATATGACAGCCATGAAAAAGACCACGACCAAGACCACCAAGTCGCCCGCCCCGGCGATCAAATCCGCCAAGCCGGCCGCGAAGAAAAAAAACGCGCCGGCCGTGACCCGGGTTGCGACCACCCCAGTCGTCACGAAGATCACGGCGCAAATCGACGTCGGCTTCGGCAATGCACTTTACATCCGCGGAGACGGTCCCGGCCTGAGCTGGGACAAGGGCGTCTTGATGGACTGCGTGACGGACCACGAATGGCAGTTCGTCGCCGCCGAGTCGGCGCGGCCGATCGTCTTCAAGTTTCTCGTCAACGACCTGAGCTGGAGCGCGGGCGAGGATTACACCGCGGCTGCGGGCAGCAAGGTGACGCTGAAGCCGACGTTCTGAGCGGACCGCGCGGGCTCAGACCCGCATTCGCATCAGACGGGTGAGACGAAACGGGCGGGTCGCGCCCGCCGTTATCCCGCGTTATCCGTTGGTATCGCGATCCGGATTCAACGCGAGCAGTCGCGACTGGATCAGCGCCATAGCCGCGTCGCGGTCGGCGAGCTGGTCCGTCGTGATCAGCTCGCACCGCATCCGCACGCGCGAAAACGGTTTGGGAATATAAAACCGGTCCCAGCTGCGCAGCCGCCAGGCGGACGCGAAGTCGGCGCCGACGAGCAAAGCGGGCGCGCGGGCGCGGCGCGTCACAATCACGCCGCCGGGTTTCAATTCGTAACACGGGCCGCGCGGGCCGTCGGGCGTGATGCCGACGTCGGCGCCGGCCTGCAGCACCTCGACGAGCGCCGTGGCCGCCTCGCGACCGAGCCGGCTGCTCGAGCCGCGCACCGCGCGCATCCCGGCGAGCGAGAAAAACGCCGACAACCACGCGCCGTCCTGGCTGGCGCTGACGAGCGCGTAAGTCGGCCGGCCCCGCCGGAAGCGGCGGACGATCTCCGCGGAAAGAAACAGCCGGTTGTGCCAGAGCACGATCGCGACGGGTTCGTCCTTCTTCGTGTAGTTGCGGAAATCCTCGGGCGAGACCTCGAACCGCAGCGTCAGGCCCCAGAGTTTCAACAGCAGGGCGAACGGCCACAGCACCACGCGACGCCAGCCGGTGATGGCCTTGACGGTTTTCTCGGACGGAGGGGCGGAGTTGGCGGACGGAGGATTCAGGCGGTTACGTTGTCGCCGAAACCGCCGCGCGCGCCAAGCGAAGAGTCGCGCTTGCACTCGGCCGCGTCCCGCGGCTCGCTGCTGTCTCGCATGCCGCCCGCGTTCCCACCCTGTCCGCACCTGCCCGCGCCCCGCGCCGGGCTCGACTGGCGCGCGTTGCACGTGCATCGCGAGGATGTGCGGGGCGCGGCGTTTTATCGCGACTGCCTCGAATACGCCCACGCCCTCTGGCAACGCCGCCTCGCCGCGCGCGCGATCCTCTGCCTCGACCGGGCGCTCGGCGCCGATCTGCGCGGCGACGAGCCCGTGCTGCGCGAGTGGCCGCTGCCCTACGCGGCGATGGTCTGGTTCATCGCGCACACGCCGGCCGATGTGTTCATCGGCAATCCGCGCGTCCACTTCCAGCATTACGCCGACCGGATGAACGAACCGCGCCGCGAGCAGCGCCGCTGGCGCGCGTGGGCCTGCTGGGCGCTCGCGCGCGCGGTGCGGCCGGAGCTGCCGGGCGATCCGAAGCATCGCGTCGAGGAGCCGGCGCTCGCGGCGATCGGCGACGCGCTGCGCGCCTACGGACACGCCGGCGAGGCGGAGTTGTGGCAGGAGGAACTGCGGCTCGCTGGCGGCGGCGGGCGCGCGAGCTAGACCGTCGTGATCTGGTGAGCGCGCGCGAGTTGCTCGCGCAATTCCGGAATCTCGGCCAGCAAATCATCCCGGGTCAGGTGGAGCGCGGCGAGAATCTCCCCGTCGAGGCCGAACTCGGCGGTGGGCTTGTTGTGCGTGACGACCACCTGCAGCCACTTCGCGCCATAGAGCACCGCGGCCATGCGGTCGTGGGGCTCCTGGGCTTCCAGCGGATCATATTGATGGAGGATCGGCTGGATCGTCGAAGGGGTGAATTCCCAGCGGGCGAGCATCAGCGCCCCGACGTCGGCGTGGGTGAAACCGAGCAGCGCAA
>Ga0265314_10005115_pt1 | contig 11940 bp, 12 predicted proteins | sample 4126metaG_FD_203106 | JGI IMG/M metagenome (GOLD analysis project Ga0265314, IMG submission 203106) | Rhizosphere microbial communities from Carex aquatilis grown in University of Washington, Seatle, WA, United States - 4-1-26 metaG | ecosystem: Host-associated > Plants > Roots > Rhizosphere >... | reverse complement strand
TCGCCGCGGGCCGGCGCACCGCCGATCATGGGCGACAAGCGCACGACCGCAAACTTCATTGCGGGCGCGCGCACGTCGATTCCGAATCGCGCACTGCCGTCGACTTTTTGCGGAATGTCGAGGCGCGCAACCGGTTTGCCGATCACTTTCCACTGCTTGCGCTCTTTCAGGCGCACCGTGCCCGGCGGAGTGGCAGCAGCAAACTTCGCCATCTCGCCATACGCGGCCTTCTTTCCGGAGGGATGCGAGATCACGCCGTCGTTCACGCTCAATTCTTCGACGGGTAGGCGCCATTGCAACGATGCCGCTCCCAGCAACGACGCCCTCGCCGTTGCTGCCGCTTCGCGAACGACGCTCCATGCGTCGGCCACGCTGGCAGACCCGCCCGTCGCGTTGATGCCGAGTTCGCGCGCGGTCTTGCCCAGCATCCAGTGCGAGGCCTTCACTTCCGCGCGCACGAAACCGTCAACGCTGTCTTCGGTGCGCGGATGAAACCACAGCAGTCCGAGCAGGTTCGCGACATTGCCGTAGATCTTCTCTGCGCCAGCTTGTTCGATGCGCATGGCCGACATCGGCACGTCGAGCTCTTCGGCCGCGAGCATCGGCAGCGCGGTGTACACGCCCTGTCCCATTTCGCTGCGCGGCATCGCAAGGATCACGCTGCCGTCCGGCGCGATCTTGACCCAGCCGTTCAGCGCCACCTCGCTTTCACCGGGCAGCATGAAAGCCGCGCGTCCCACGCGCGACCGTGCAGGCATCGCGCTCCAGCCGACCAGCAATGCACCGGCCGCGCCCGCCGCGCTGAACAACCATGTGCGCCGCTTCACGACTTCGCTCCTGACGCGCGCTTGATCGCCGCGCGCACCCGCTGGTAGGTGCCGCAACGGCAGATGTTCGTCATCGCCTCATCGATCTGCGCGTCGGTCGGTTTCGGTGTCTTCTCCAGCAGCGCGGCCGCCGCCATCAGCATGCCGCTCTGGCAATACCCGCATTGCGGCACTTGTTCCGCAATCCACGCGGCCTGCAACGGATGGGCCTTGCCTGATTCACCGAGCCCTTCGATGGTCTGAATCTTCTTTCCGGCGACCGATCCCGCTTGCGTCACGCATGACCGGACCGCCTGACCATCGACGCGCACGGTGCAAGCCCCACACGCAGCGACGCCGCAGCCGAACTTCGTGCCCGTCATGCCGAGAAGGTCGCGCAGCACCCACAGCAGCGGCATCTCGGCTTCGGCATCCACCGTCACAGGCTTGCCGTTGATCTGCAAATCCACGGGGTCTCCTCGCGCCATGTTCTTCGAGCGGTCACTATATACACGTCTTGCATCACCAACCCGCAGCCGATAATCGCGGGCTCCCATGGCACTCATCACACTTCTCAATGCGCAACTCGCGTTTGGCGACGTCGCCCTCCTGAACCACACAGACTTTGCGCTCGAATCGCAGGAGCGCGTGGGCCTCATCGGGCGCAACGGCGCAGGCAAGTCTTCGTTGCTCAAGATCCTCGCGGATATCGAACATGTGGACGATGGCACGTTGCAATTGCAGCAAGGCATCACCATCGCTTACGTGCCGCAAGAGCCCGCGTTCGACGGCCACGCGACGGTCGCCGATGCAGTGACCGCGGCGCTCGCCGACGTGCTGGCCCTCATCGACGACTACAGCCACGGGCGCGGCGACCACGACGAGCTGCAGCGCGCAATCGAAGCGCGCGACGGCTGGCACTGGGAACGGCGCGTGCAGGAGACGATACAGCGCCTGCATCTTGACCCTGCCGCGGACATCGCGGAGCTATCTGGCGGGACGCGCAAACGCGTTGCGCTCGCGCAAGCGCTCGTGCGCCGGCCCGACGTACTGCTGCTCGACGAGCCGACCAATCATCTCGACATCGATTCGATTGAATGGCTCGAGGACTTGCTCGTCGCGTTTCGCGGCAGCGTGGTCACCATCACGCACGACCGCGCGTTCCTCGATCGCGTATCGACGCGCATCGTCGAGCTCGATCGCGGCCGGTTGCGCTCCTACCCGGGCAATTTTTCTCGATACGTCCTGCAAAAGGAAGAGCAGCTCACGCAGGAAGCCGTGATCACGGCCAAGGCCGACAAGCTGCTCGCGCAGGAAGAGGTGTGGGTGCGCAAGGGAGTGGAGGCGCGGCGAACGCGCGCGCAAGGCCGCATCGTGAGGCTCGAGAAATTGCGCGCTGTGCGCACGTCCAGGCGCGATGCGCTCGGAAGCGTCAAGCTCGACGTCTCTACGGGCCTGCCCAGCGGAAAGATCGTCGCCGAACTCACCGACGTGTGGAAGTCGTTCGGCGACAAGACCGTGGTGCGCGATTTCTCCGCCACGATCCTGCGCGGCGACAAGGTCGGCGTGATGGGCCCCAACGGCGCGGGCAAGACGACGCTGCTCAAGTTGATCCTCGGCGAACTTGCGCCTGACAAGGGCAAGGTGAGGCAAGGCGCGAACCTGCAGGTCGCGTACTTCGATCAGATGCGCGACGCGCTCGACCTCGACGCGACGCTTGAAGACTTCATCAGCCCCGGCAGCGAGTGGATCGAGATCGGCAAGCAGCGCAAACACGTCAAGAGCTATCTCGGCGACTTCCTGTTCTCGCCGGCGCGATCGACATCGCCCGTGCGATCTCTCTCGGGGGGCGAGCGCAATCGTCTGCTGCTCGCGCGCCTCTTCGCGCGGCCCGCGAACGTCCTGGTCCTCGACGAGCCGACGAACGACCTCGACATCGACACACTCGAACTCCTCGAGGACCTGCTGCAGAACTACGAAGGCACTGTGTTCCTTGTGAGCCACGACCGCAGCTTTCTCGACAACGTCGTCACAAGCACGATCGTGTTCGAAGGCGACGGAAGGTGGCGCGAATACGAAGGCGGTGTCGAGGACTGGCTCACGCAGTCGCGCCGTGCGCGCGCGCTTGCAAACGCACCGGCGCCCACTGCCGCGCCGCCCAAAGCCGACACGCGCAAGGCCACGCAGAAGCGAAAGCTCAGCTACAAAGAGCAGCGTGAACTTGAAGCGCTGCCTGCGCTGATCGACGAACTCGAGCGCGAGCAAAAGTCGATTCACGACCTGCTTGAAGACGGCAGCCTGTACACGAACGAACCCGATCGAGCCGCGCAGCTCGCGCAGCGCAGCGCGCAGATCGAAGACGAATTGCTGGCCGCGCTCGAGCGCTGGGAAGCATTGGGCAAGGCTTAGGCAGCACAAGCGGTTGAGCCCTTGTCCGGCAACGGATGGGCTGAGGGGCCGTTAGATTCGCTCGATGCTGCTGCGCTCGTCGAAGTTGTCCCTGCGCCAATGGTTCCTGGCGTTTTTCCTTGCGGCGTGGGCCGCAGGGTGCGCGAGCCTGCCGACAAACGTGCAGCGCACGCCCTCGCAGAGCTTCGACGCGCCTGCGCAGACCGCGCTCGGCCAGCTGGTTGCGAAAAAGCAGGCGCAGGACAAGGCGCGGGCCGATTCCGGTTTTGTCCTGCTCGACTCGGTCGATGCCGCGTACGCGAGCCGGCTGACACTCGTCCGCGCCGCGCAACATTCGCTCGACCTGCAGTACTACTCCGTGCACGCCGACGGCAGCACCGAGCTGCTACTCGAGGCGATGCGCGCGGCCGCGCGGCGCGGCGTGCGCATTCGCCTGCTGCTCGATGACTTCAACATCGTCGGCAAGGATGCGCAGGTGTTGCGCCTGGCGTTCGAGCCCAACGTCCAGATCCGCTTGTTCAATCCTTTGCCGGGTGCCCGCGATTCGCTCATCGGCCACATCGTCGGCTCCCTGAACGATCCGGTGCGAATCGCCAAGCGCATGCACAACAAGCTGTTCATCGCCGACAACGCGATCGGCATCACGGGCGGGCGCAACCTGGGTGACGCTTACTTCGGCGCGGATGGCAAGAGCAACTTCGTCGATCTCGACGTCCTGGCAGGCGGGCGCATCGTGCGCGACATGTCCGAAAGCTTCGACCGCTACTGGAACGACGAACTCGCGTATCCGATGCAGTCGCTCGTCACGGCGAATGACCTCGAACAACTGCGCAAGCCAAGCGAGTCCCCCGGTGAACAAACGTCGCAGCCCCAACACGGCATGGTCCTGCCCGACGTCGAGCGGCGCGACGTGGCGCGGGCCGACCGCGGCAATTTTGATCTGGCCGCGTTGCGCTTCTACTGGGCGCCGTCACTGGTCCTGAGCGACAAGCCGGGCAAGATCGGCCCCGACGACGATGAAGTCAACGCGGGCGACACCGTCATCGATGGCCTGCTGCAACTGATGGACACCGCGCAGCACGACGTGCTCATCGTCTCGCCCTATTTCGTGCCCGGGTCCGCAATGATTGAAAGGTTCCGGCGCCTGAAGCAGCGCGGCGTTCGCGTGCGCGTGTTGACGAATTCGCTCGCGTCAAACGACGCTCCCGCGGCGCATGCCGGCTATGCGCGCTATCGCAAGGACCTGCTGGCAGCCGGCGTCGAATTGCACGAGATGCGCACCGGCCAGCCCGCTTCGAAGACCGGCCCGGGCTCGGGCGCGGACCTCGGTTCCGCCGGGGGCGGCTCAAAGGGCTCCCCTTCCCATGCAAGCCTTCACTCCAAGGCCGTGATCATCGACGGGCGCCTGACAGTGATCGGCTCCATGAACCTCGACTTGCGTTCGCAGATGAAGAACAGCGAGACCGGCCTCGTGATTCGCAGCAGCGGTTTCGCCAGGGCGTGCACCCAGCCGATTGAGGACATGATCGGGAACGGTTCGTATCAGTTGGTGCGCCACGGCGAAGGCTTCCTGTGGAAGGCGCCGCCCGGCGCGAACTTCAAGGACGAGACCAGCGAGCCTCAGGCAACGGCCCTGCAAAAGTTTTTTGCCGGCGCAATCGCGCCCTTCGCCCCCGACGAAATGCTCTGACGTTCAGCGCATCTTCTTCACGAGCTCCGCGTATTTCTTCCAGAACGCCGCGTCCTGCGTCGTCGTGAAGTTGATCCGCATCAGCGTGGACGGCTTGCGGTCCGAATGGAACAACGCGCCGGGCGCAAGCAGGTAGCCCTCATCGAGCATGCGCTGCGCGAGCGCGTCGGTGTCGACGCCGGTATCCACCCAGCCGAAGAGTCCGGCGGGTTCCGCCGCGAACTTGCAGCCCGCCGCTAGCGCGAGCTTCACGCTGCGGCTGCGCGCAGCATCCAGCCGCGTGCGAATGCGCTCGGAGTGGCGGCGCAATTGCCCGTGTTCGATGCACAGCGCGAGCGCCTTTTCGAGCAACGCGGGCGTCGTGAGCGTCGAGAGCAGTTTCGTGTCGAGCAACTGTTCGGTCAGCGACGAGTGCGCCGCAAGAAAGCCGACGCGCCAGTTCGGCGCCAGGATCTTCGCAAAGCCGCTGACGTGGATCGTGCGCTGAAGGCCGTCGAGCGCGCACAGACGCGTGGCATGTTCGGGCGCGATGTGGCTGTATGTGTCGTCCTCGACGATGTGGAAATTGCGGCGGTTCGCGAGCTGCAGCACGCTATGCGCGCTGTGCGGCGTGAGGCAGTAGCCGGTCGGGTTATGGAACACGCTCACGCTGACGTAGAGCTTGGGTTGGTGTACTTCGCAGTAACGCGCCATCACGTCGAGGTCCGGGCCGTCGGGGCGGCGGGGCACGGGCAGCAGGCGCATGCCGAGCGAATGCAGGCGCGCGAACTCCACAGCCCAGCCGGGCTCTTCGACCATCACGTGATCGCCGGGCCTCAGCAACGTGCGGCTCACGATGTCGAGTGCGTGCGTCGCGCCGACGGTGGTGATGATGTTTTCGGGCGCGGCGTGGATGTTCAGCGTCGCGAGTTTTTGCGCGAGTACGCGGCGCAGCCCGCTGTCGCCGCGCGGCTCGCCGTACTGCAGCGAGAACTCCTGCAGCGCGCGCGTGCTCGTCACCTTGCGCACCGCAGCCGGCATGAAGGTCGATTCGAGCCACTCGGGCGGGAACGCGCCCAGGCCCGGCTGCGGCTTGTTGCTGACCGAGCGGAACATGCCGCGAATCAGCGCCGTCGCATCGATCGGCGCGCGAGTCGAAGCAAACCCCGTCGTTGCATTGAGCGCGCTTGTATCCGGAGCCGCCGGAGCAGGACTCACTCGGGTCACGGTCTCGCGCACGAAAAAACCGCGGTTCTTGCGCGCTTCGATCAAGCCCTGCGCAAGAAGCTGGTCGTAGGCGGCAACGACCGTCGACGGGCTCACGCCTTGCTGCTGCGCGCATTGGCGCACCGACGGAAGGCGCGCGCCGGGCGCCAGCAGCCGATCGTGGATGCGCTGCGCGAACCGCGCTGAAAGCTGCTCGGTGAGCGACTGCGACGAAGCTTTCATCAACATGAGAACGTGCGATCCTGTATTGCTGGTCGGGCCAGTACAGATTCCCGGCTGCGTGGGCAAACTGTACTGATGGTGTACTGGCCCGGACGGTACAGTGATCCTCACGACAACGCAAGGCACGCCAATGAAACTGAACGACCTCCAACACACGCAATGGGTGCTCGCGCGCCGCGCCGAGCGCATGAATCCTTCCGTGATCCGCGAGATCCTCAAGGTCACCGAGAGGCCCGGCATCATCAGCTTCGCGGGCGGCCTGCCGTCTCCGCAGACGTTTCCGGTCGACGCGTTCAGCGAAGCGTGCGAGAAAGTTTTGACCAGCGACGGACGCGGCGCTTTGCAATACGCTGCGAGCGAAGGCTACGCACCCCTTCGCGAAGCCGTCGCGCAAATGCTTCCATGGAAGGTCGATCCCGCGCAGGTCCTGATCACGACGGGCTCGCAGCAGGGCCTCGACCTCGTGGCGAAGGTGCTGATCGATGCAGGCTCGCGCATCCTGGTCGAGACGCCCACGTATCTCGGCGCGTTGCAGGCCTTCGCGCCCATGGAGCCCGAGATCGTCGGCGTGGCCTGCGACGCCGAAGGCGTGAAGATCGACGAGCTTGCGGACGTCGCGACGAGCGCGCGTTTTCTCTACGTTCTGCCGAACTTTCAGAACCCCACGGGCCGCACGATGACCGAGGCGCGCCGCAATGCGCTGTCGCATCGCGCGAGCGAACTCGGCCTGCCGCTCGTCGAAGACAACCCGTACGGCGACCTGTGGTTCGACGCGCCGCCGCCGCCGCCGCTGGCCGCGCGCAATCCCGAAGGCGGTATCTATCTCGGATCGTTCTCGAAGATTCTTGCGCCGGGCCTGCGCCTGGGTTACCTCGTGGCGCCGAAGGCAATCTTTCCCAAGCTCTTGCAAGCCAAGCAGGCGGCCGACCTGCACAGCCCCGGCTTCAACCAGCGCGTGGTGTCAGAGGTGATGAAGGATGGTTTCCTCGATCGCCACGTGCCGAAGATCCGGGCGCTCTACAAGTCGCAACGCGACGCGATGCTCGCCGCGCTTGCGCGCGAGATGCAAGGCCTCGATGTCGAATGGAACACGCCCGACGGTGGCATGTTCCTGTGGGCCCGGCTACCGCAAGGCATGAGCGCAGTCGACCTGCTCGCGAAGGCCGTCGAGCAGGGCGTGGCCTTCGTGCCCGGCGCGCCGTTCTACGCGCAGGATCCCGACATGCGCACGATGCGGCTGTCCTTCGTCACCGCGACCCGTGAACAAATCGACACCGGCATCGCCGCGCTCGCAAGGGCAATCCGCGAAAGTTAGATTCCGAGCTCATGCTGAAAATCTGGGGCCGCATCTCATCGATCAACGTCCGCAAGGTCGTACTCGCGGCCCAATGGCTCGGCATTCAATTCGAGCGTGTCGATGCGGGCCATGAATTCGGCATCGTGAAGACGCCGGAGTACATGGCGATGAATCCCAACTCGCTCGTGCCGACCATTGAAGATGGCGAACTGCGCCTCTGGGAATCGAATGTCGTCGTGCGCTACCTGTGCGCGAAGCATTCGATGGGCGGCCTCTATCCCGCGCCGCTGGAGCAGCGCTTCGACGCCGAGCGGTGGATGGACTGGCAGCAAACCACGCTGAATCCCGCGGGCCGCAATGCATTCGTGCAACTGCTTCGCACACCGGTGGACAAACGTCAGCAGAAGCTCATCGAAGATTCGATCACGGCGACGGAGCCGCTGCTGTTCATGCTCGATGCGCACCTGTCGCGCCAGCCCTTCATGGCAGGCGATGCGTTCACGATGGCCGACATCCCGATCGCCTGCGAGATCCATCGCTGGCGCGGCACGCCCGTGCCGCAAGTTGCGTTGCCGCACGTCGATCGCTGGTACGCAAACATCCGCTCGCGCGATGCAGCGCGCGGCGTGCTCGACCTGGCCCTTTCCTGAAAGCCTTTCATGCAGCAACGCGCCTTCAAGCAACTCGATGTGTTCACGCCCGTCGCATACATGGGCAATCCGCTGGCGGTCGTACTCGACGGCATGGGCCTCGCCGACGAAGAGATGCAGCACTTCGCCGCGTGGACGAATCTTTCCGAGACCACCTTCCTGTTGCCGCCGACAAACGACGACGCCGACTACCGCGTGCGCATCTTCACGCCGGGCGGCGAACTGCCGTTCGCGGGGCATCCGACGCTCGGTTCATGCCATGCGTGGTTGCAGGCCGGCGGCAAGCCGCGCCGCAGCGATGCAATCGTGCAGGAGTGCAAGCAAGGCCTGGTGAACATTCGCCGCGACGGCAAGCGCCTTGCGTTCGCCGCGCCCGAGTCGAAGCGAACATCACCGAGCCCTGCGGTGCTCGCACAGGTCGCAGGAGCGCTCGGCCTCAAGTCGAGCCAGGTGATCGCCGCGCAATCGCTCGACAACGGGCCCGTGTGGCTCGGCATTCTTGTCGACAATCCGCAAGCCGTGCTCGCGATGACGCCTGACCACTCCGCGTTGCGCGCGGGCGGCCACAAGGTCGGCGTCGCGGCACGCTATCGCGACGCGAAGGAGGGCGAGCCCGCGCTCGAAGTGCGCGCCTTTGCTGACCCGGTCGGCATTCCGGAAGACCCGGTCACGGGCAGCCTGAACGCAAGCCTTGCGCAGTGGCTCATGGACGAAGGGCACATGCCTGCGCGCTACATCGCAGCGCAAGGCGCGTGCCTCGGCCGCGCGGGGCGCGTGCACATCCATCGTGACGATCACGGGCAGGTGTGGGTCGGCGGCGAGACCGCCACTTGTATCGACGGCACCGTCCTTCTGTGACACTTGAGGCGCGCGTCGATCATCTCGTCGTCGCCGCGGCCTCGCTTGGCGAAGGCATCGCGTGGTGCCGCGAAACATTCGGCATTGAACCGGCGGCCGGCGGCGAACATCCGCTGATGGGCACGCACAACCGCATCTTTCGCATCGACTCCAACGCGTTTCCGCGCGCGTATCTCGAGATCATCGCGATCAATCCGGCCGCGCCGCAACCCGCGCACGCGCGATGGTTCGATCTCGATGACGAGCGCATGCGCGAGTCACTCGCCCGCGGCCCGCAGCTGATCCATTTCGCTGCAAGCACGAAAGACGCGACGGCAGCGGTCGATGCGCTCCACGTGCAAGGCATCGATCGCGGAGCAGTCCTCGCGGCCGAACGCGCGACGCCTTCGGGCCTGCTGCGCTGGAAGATCACCGTGCGAAGCGACGGTCAGCGGTTGTTCGACGGCACACTGCCGACAGTGATCGAATGGGGCGGCGTGCATCCATGCGACTCGTTGCCCGAAAGCGGTATCGCGTTGCAATCGCTGGCCGTCGCTCATCCGCGATCTGCGCAGTTGCGCGCCGCCTTCGATGCAATCGGGCTCACGCAAGTCGAGCTGCAGGGCGGCGCACCGAGCATCGCTGCAACGTTCGCGACTCCCCGCGGGCAAGTTCGCCTGCAAACCGCCACGGCCTAGCTCGTTCCAAAGCGTCACACCTGCGACTGTGCGGCTCGGGCCGCCCCGCCAGAATCCCTTCATGGGAACGCTCTACATGGTGCGCCACGGCCAGGCTTCTTTCGGCGCGGATGACTACGACAACCTCAGTGACCTCGGCCGCCGCCAGAGCGTGCGGCTGGGCGAGTGGTTCGCGCACAAGGGCGTCCACTTCGACGGATTGATCGCAGGCACGTTGCGACGGCACAAGCAGACTCTCGAAGGCATCCTCGAAGGAATGAACCACGCGGGCGAACACTTGTCGTGGGACGGCCTGAACGAATACGACAGCGAAGCCGTGATTGCGACCGTCCATCAAGGCAAGCTCGAAAAACCCACGAGCCCCGAGATGCACCGCCATCACTTCCGCCTGCTTCGCGATGGCTTGGCGAAGTGGATGTCGGGCGATGCGCAACCGGCGGGCATGCCGACTTACGATCAATTTGTCGCCGGCGTCGCGGGTGCTCTCGAACACGTTCGCCGCAACCACTACGGCCAGAACGTGCTGATGGTGTCGAGCGGCGGGCCGATCTCGGCAGCCGTCGGCCATGTGCTCGGCACGAAGCCCGAAGCCACCATCGATCTGAACTTGCGCATCCGCAATTCGTCCGTCACCGAGTTTGCGTTCACGCCCAAGCGCACGATGCTCGTGATGTACAACGCGATCCCGCATCTCGATGCGCCTGAATACGCGGACTGGGTCACGTACACCTGATCGCCGCTAAACTGGAACGCATGTCCGACTGGTGGGTGATCGCGCTGTGTGCCGAGTGGTGCAACGTTTGCCGCGAATGGCGCGCGGCTTTCAATGAAGTTGCCGGAATGCGCGCGGACATGAAATTCGCATGGGTCGATGTCGAGGACGAAGCCGACGCGATGGGCGACGTGGACATCGAGACCTTTCCCACCGTGCTGGTGGGCCGCGGCGCGGACGCGCTGTTCCTCGGGCCGGTACAACCGTCGCCCGCGCAGCTTGCGCGGCTGCTCGCGAGCCTGAAGGCGCCGCAATCGGACGAGGTCTTGTCGCATCCGGCCGTGCCTGCCGACGCCGCGCCACTGCTGGTGCGGCTGCATGCCGGTGTGCTCCCGAAACCATAGCAACGACCGGTAACGCCGTAAGGCGCGGTCCTACGCCTTGCGACTTCATCCCCTGACGCCCGGCCCATCGATTCGGGGTCCCAATCGGGCCATGGCAAGCACGCATGCGGCCATGCTGTTTCAACCGCATTCACCCCAATCCAGGAGAGTTCCACCATGGCATCGAGCTACACGCGCGACGAAGGCGTTTCGAAAAAATCCAGCCGCGGCTTCGCATCAATGGACAAGCAGCGCCAGCGCGAAATTGCGAGCGAAGGCGGCCGCGCAGCCCATGAGAAGGGCACGGCACACGAGTTCACATCGGACGAGGCTCGCGAAGCCGGCCGCAAGGGCGGCATGGCGCGCAGCGCCGAAAACCGCGCGCGCAAGTCCGCATTGGAATTGAGCAAGGATGTGGGCCTTCAACGCGCGGACAACCAGGCCGCGAACGAGTAAGCCTGCAGCCCTCCAGCGGGCTTACCACTCGCCGAGGAGGCGCACTCTTTGATCGAGATCGACCGGCGGTTCCGGCTGGACCGGTGCCGTCTGCGATTGCATGGCGGGCTGCACGGGCGGCTGGCCGAGGAGCCTGCACACGAACTCCGCCGCCGGCGAGCGCTGCTCGCTTTTCGGCATGGGGACGGAGGCGAATCTCATGGCTCCAGTGTAGGAACGCGCTCGTGAATTCGCTGTGACGCACCGCACAACAGCCGGTAATTTGCACGGACGCGTGCATCGAAACAACAGGCGCGCGTGAACTACGCACTGAAGAGCAAGCTACCGCGCGATCGTGGAGAGCGGCAGCTGTGAAATTTCTCGCAGCAGATGAGCAAGCTGCCGGCCCGCCTCATCGAGAACTGCACGACCCTTCGCAGCCGTTGCGGCTTGCGCATTGCCCGCCGCGCCTTCCACGTTGTAGTCCTGCATGTGCCACCCGAGCTTGGCACTCACGCCGTTGCCGAGGATCTTGTATTGCTTCGCGCGCTCTTGCGATGCCGAAGCGAATTGCCGCGCCTTGTTCATCTGAACG
>Ga0265314_10005114_pt1 | contig 11942 bp, 6 predicted proteins | sample 4126metaG_FD_203106 | JGI IMG/M metagenome (GOLD analysis project Ga0265314, IMG submission 203106) | Rhizosphere microbial communities from Carex aquatilis grown in University of Washington, Seatle, WA, United States - 4-1-26 metaG | ecosystem: Host-associated > Plants > Roots > Rhizosphere >... | reverse complement strand
TGACCAGTTTGGTTCCGAGGTCGAAGTAGTCGTACTCGGCCCGCACCGACCACTTGTCGTTCAACGCCAGCGCCAGGCCACCGCCGGCCGTCCATCCCGTCTGCGTGCCAGAGTTCGAAGTGAACGTCGCTCCGACGCTCGGTCCTGACGGATAGTCGATGTAGGGATCGTTCACCGTGCTGCGCATGTCGCCGACAATCACGCCGCCGGTGGCAAACGCGAGCACCCTGCCGTTGGTGAGGCCGACGCGTCCGCGGAATGTGCCTGCCAGACCGCCGCTGCTCGTAAGCATTGTCTCCACATCTTGCGAAGACGACGCCGAGCCCTTGAAGCCAAGGTAACCGGCGTCGGCTTCGATGCCGAACACGGCTGCGCCCTTCTGCCAGTTGTAGCCAACTTCAACCGTGCCGGCAGGCCCGCTCGTATTTGCGGTGAACGTGTCGCCGTCTGCGATCCACGGGCCGAAGCCGACATCCGTATCGACCGCGGTGCTCTGTCCGAATGCACCCCCGAGCGTGATACCGCCATACAGGCCCGACCAGTTGTTGCTGTTGCGGTGGACCGCCAGGTCCAGATCGGCGCCCCCGCTATTCTCGAACTGGGGCATGCCAAGACGATAGTTCAGGCCGAGCCGCAGCATGCTGACATGCGCCAGCGCGGAGATGTTGTCGGTGTAGAAGGGTTGGAGACCGGACGAAAAGAAGGTGTTGTAACTGACGTCGCTGAGGTCCGTGTAGAGGTACTCGCCTTTCAGGCTCCAGCCGCCCCCAAGGGCAACCTCGGCGCCCGCTCCGATGGTCCAGCCAGCGACCACCGCCGACGCTGACCCGCTGGACTCATCCACGAACGCTCCGCCGCTGGTGGCGGTATAGACCGTCTGCGCAGACGAATTCAGTTGCGCGATCGACAGGCCGCCGGTGGCGTAGATCATGAGGTTGTTGCTGACCTCCACGCCAATCCGCGGCCGGATGGTGGCGATCCACGGGATGCTGGTCGTTTCGGTGGTGGTCGCCGTATTTGCGCTATCCGGCGCCAGGCTTGCTGAGCCTTGATACGTCGAGGTGCCGGTCGTGCCGCTGAGGTCGGTCTCGATGCCGAAGACCATGCCGCCCATGGCCATGTTGGCGCCGGCCGTCACACCGCCAACGAATCCGGTAGCCGTGTTGCCGCAGCCGGTGCCGATCGCGCCCAGCGCCGCCGCCTCGGTCGGCACGATGTCCGGCCACTGACCTTCAGCGGTCAGCGTGTTGCAGCCCTGCTGAAGAATCCCGCCAGCCGTCGCGCCAACGTAGAAACCGGACCAGGGATCGCCCCCGCCCGCGAATGCCGGAGACGCGCACAGACTGGCGATGGCCAGCCCGATCAGCCGCAAGATCTTCATGATGATGGCCCCGAAGCGAATGCACGAACCGCCGCGCGCAGATTCAGCGCCGCGCACAACCGGTGGTCTGTGCTGTTTTGCACACTCGACGAGGGCGAGGCGCGATTTTCGGGAGGTGTTGCCGATTAGCGACCGTGCGCCAGGATCAAGCGCACCGCGAACGCCCCCAGCACGCCGGCAAAGAGATAGTCGACGAAGCGCGTGATGCGCTTGGAGCCCTTGAGCAGGCGCGCGATATGGCCGCCGGCGAAGATCAGCGCGCCGCACACCGGGATGTTGATGACGATGAACGCGAGCCCGAGGAACAGGAGCTTGCCAGGGACATGGGCGTCGTTGGTCGCAACGAACTGCGGCAGGAAGGTCACGAAGAAGATGATGACCTTGGGATTGAGCAAGTTGACCAGGAGCCCCTTGGCATAAATCGCATGAAGCGATTCCGCCTTTGGCGCGGCGCGATCGAGATTGAGCGACGAACCGTTGCGGATGGCGTCGAACGCGAGATAGGCCAGATACGCCGCGCCGACGACCTTGAGGACGGTGAACGCCACGACCGAAGCGGCGAGCAGCACGGACAGGCCGGCCGCGACCAGCACCGAGTGCACGACCAGCCCGGTCGACGCACCGGCCAGCGCCGCGAACCCCGCGGTTCGCGATTGGCTGATCGTCTTGGACAGGAAGAACGTCATGTCCGGTCCCGGCGTCAGCGCGAGGACGACGGACGCCACCAGATAGGCGAGCAGGGTCGGCAGGCTGGGAACGAACTGGCTGAGCATTCACGCTTTATAGCCCGCGGCCGCGTTATAAGGGAGGCGTGAGCGACCCCGCCGAGACCTCGCCCCACTATCCACTGCCGCCGTGGTTCACGCCGCGCACCCAGGAGCTGCTCCGCGATCCGCTGGTCGTCTGCCTTATCCTGATCGTCGCCACTTCGCTGTTCTTCGCGATCTTCCCTGGCGTCGATGTCTGGTTCTCCTCGCTCTTCTATCTGCCCGGCGGCGGCTTCCCGACCGGCACGCTGCCGATCTCGCTGGGCCTCCGGGAATTCGGCAACGACCTGATACGCATCGTGGTGGTCGTGCTCATCGTCATCGTGCTCCTCAAGCTGGCGTTTCCGTCGCAGCCCAGCCTGATCCAGCCGCGCGACACGCTGTTCATCCTCGGCACGCTGGTCGTTGGGCCCGGCATCCTGGTCAACTGGGTGTTCAAGAATCACTGGGGCCGGCCGCGGCCGGTTTCGGTGGATGCGTTTTCCGGCAGCCATCCCTTCGTGCCCGCGTGGCACATGAGCGACGCCTGCACGACGAACTGCTCGTTCGTTTCCGGCGAGGCATCGTCGGCGATCTGGTTGCTGGCGCTCGCCGTGCTGCTGCCGCCGGCGTGGCGGCCGCTCGGCGTCCGGCTGTTGCTCGTGCTGGCGCTGCTTCTGTCGCTGAACCGCATCGCCGCCGGTGGCCACTTCCTCTCCGACGTGCTGCTCGCCTGGTGGTTCACGCTCGCCGTCATGGCAGTCGGCTGGCGCTGGCTCTACACGCGCCCGCTGGTGCCGCCCGAGCAGCTGGAGGCCGGGCTGACCGACGCGGGGCTGGCGATCCGCCGCTTCATCGCCAACCTGCGCGCGCCGCCGCCTCCGCCGGCCGCCTGATCCCGGGCGGCTTGCCGCCCGGTGCGGCCACGTCCTATAAGCCCGCGACATTCCGGGGAGCGTACCCAATGGCTGACGTGAAGAAGGTTGTGCTTGCCTATTCCGGCGGCCTCGACACCTCGATCATCCTGAAGTGGCTGCAGACGACCTACGGCGCCGAGGTGGTGACCTTCACCGCCGATCTCGGCCAGGGCGAGGAGCTCGAGCCCGCCCGCCGGAAAGCCGAGCTCATGGGGATCAAGGAGATCCACATCGAGGATCTTCGCGAGGAATTCGTCCGCGATTTCGTCTTCCCGATGTTCCGCATGAACGCCCTGTACGAAGGCGTCTACCTGCTGGGCACCTCGATCGCGCGCCCGTTGATCGCCAAGCGGCTGGTCGAGATCGCCCGCGAGAGCGGCGCCGATGCCATCGCCCACGGCGCCACCGGCAAGGGCAACGACCAGGTGCGCTTCGAGCTCACCGCCTATGCGCTGAACCCCGACATCAGGATCATCGCGCCCTGGCGTGAATGGCAATTCAAATCGCGCACCGATCTCGTCGACTTCGCCGAGAAGCACCAGATCCCGGTGCCCAAGGACAAGCGCGGCGACGCGCCCTTCTCGGTCGATGCCAACCTCCTACACTCCTCCTCGGAGGGCAAGGTGCTGGAGGATCCGTGGCAGGAACCGCCGCCCTACGTCTTCCAGCGCACGATCGCACCCGAGGATGCGCCCGACCGGCCGACCGTCGTCGAGATCGAATTCAGGAAGGGCGACCCGGTCGCCGTGGACGGCAAGCCGATGAGCCCGGCAACGCTGCTCACCCACCTGAACGCGCTCGGCCGTGACAACGGCATCGGCCGGGTCGATCTGGTCGAGAACCGTTTCGTCGGCATGAAGTCGCGCGGCATCTACGAGACGCCCGGCGGCACCATCCTGCAGGTGGCGCACCGCGCGATTGAATCGCTCACCCTCGACCGCGAGGCCGCGCACCTCAAGGACTCGCTGATGCCGCGCTATGCCGAGCTGGTCTACTACGGCTTCTGGTTCGCACCCGAACGCATCATGCTCCAGAAGCTCGCCGACGAGAGCCAGACCAACGTCGAAGGCACGGTGCGGCTCAAGCTCTACAAGGGCAACGTCATCGTCACCGGCCGCAAGTCGCCGAAGTCGCTCTACTCGAACGAGCTCGTGACCTTCGAGGACGACCGCGGCGCGTACGATCAGAAGGACGCCGCCGGCTTCATCCGCCTGAACGCGCTCCGCCTGCGCACGCTAGCCGCCCGCGACCGCGCCAAACGCTAGCCGACGCGGCGACGATTCAGCGCGGGTTGTGCGCCCGATCTTTAATCGCGCATTAAGCGCAAACTGCCAATGCTCGTGCGCATGTGCGGGCGGTCCCTCGGCGAGGCGGAACGATGACCGCGGCCGAGTCCTTTGAAACAGGGGACACGGCCGTCGAGGGGATGTCGCGCGAGCGCCTGGCGGCGTTTCTGGGCGCGCTCGAAGCCGGTGCCTGCGTCTGGGACGCAAACCTGCAGCTCGTCGCCTGGAACAACGCCTTCCGCGACAGCCACGCCGTGCCCGACCATCTGCTGAAGCCGGGCACCCGTCTGGCGGCGATCCTGGACGCCGGCCCCCGCGCTCTGGAAGATCGCCGCAACGGCGAAGAGACCGCAGCCGGCGCGCTCCGCGGTCTGGCGGCCCGCGGCAAGCTCGATCTCGACCGCATCTATGCCGACGGGCGCACCGTCGCGGTCACCTATGACCGCTTCGGCAAACACCATTGGCTGGCGCTCTATCACGACGTCACCAAGCAGCGGAACGACATCAAATTGCTGCGCGTCAGCGAGAGCGAACTGCGCCTGCAACACGCGCAGCTCGATGCCGCCCTCGACTCAACGCCCTACGGCTTTGCCCTGTGGGACGAGGACCACCGGCTCGTCGTCTGCAACGACAAGTATCTCACGATGTTTCACCTGCCTGCCAACCGCGTCCACCCCGGCACGACGCTCCGCGAACTGAGCCAGGCGACCATCGATGTCGGCAACTTTCCGGGCACGACGGTAGACGAGCTGTACCAGCGCTATCTCAATCGCTTCGCCGAAAATCGCGACCCTGCAGTTCCGCAGAATTATGTCGTCGAGTCCGGCGGACGGACGATCCGTTCCACCTACACGCGCAGTGATGCCGGCTGGGTCGCCACCCACCAGGACATCACCGACGACCTCGCCAAGATGCGCACGCTGGAATCGCGCGAACACGATCTCGCGGTGCAGAACCTGCGCTTCGTGGCTGCGGTCAACAACATGTCGCAGGGCCTGTGCATGTTCGATTCCGAACAGCGGCTGGTCATCTGCAACGAGCAATACGCGCGCATGTACGGCCTGCCGCTCGAGCTGTTGAAGCCGGGCACGCCGCTGAAGGACATCCTCGCCTATCGGCTGGCTCACGGCGTGCACCCGGTCGAGGGCGTCGACGCCTATTTCCAGCGCCGCTTCGAGCTCGCCCACGGCGGCCGCGAAGGCGACGACATTTCAGAGCTCCAGGACGGCCGCGTCATCGCCATCATGCACCACCCGATGGCCGACGGCGGCTGGGTGGCGACCCACCAGGACATTACCGAGCAGCGTCAGAAGGAAGCCCTGATCCACCGCGCCGCCCGCCACGACGCGCTGACCGACCTGCCCAACCGGCTGATGTTCAGCGAGACTATGGAGACCGCCGAGCGGCGCCTGCGCCGGCGTGAGCGGCTGGCGCTGCTCGCCATCGACCTCGATCATTTCAAGATGGTCAACGACACGCTGGGCCACGGCATCGGCGACCGCGTCCTGCGCGAGGCCGCCGCCCGCCTGCGCTCCTGCTGCCGCGAGGGTGACGACGTCTTCCGCCTCGGCGGCGACGAGTTCGCCATTCTCACCGGCCCGCTGGAAGCGGAGCGCGACGCCGCGATCATCGCCCATCGTATCGTCAACCGCATGGCCGAGCCGCTCGAGATCGACGGCCACGGCATCATCATCGGTGCCAGCGTCGGCATTGCCGTCGCCCCCGGCGACGGGCCGAGCGGCGAGGACCTGCTCAAGAATGCCGACCTTGCCCTCTACCGCGCCAAGAACGAGGGCCGCGGCGCCTATCACTTCTTCGAACGCGGCATGGACGCCGACTTGCAGGAGCGGCGCGCGATCGAGATCGGGCTGCGCCGCGCCCTCGCGCAGAACGAGTTCCGCCTCGTCTTCCAGCCGCTGTTCAACCTCGAGGAGCACCGCATCTCGTGCCTCGAGGCGCTGCTGCGCTGGTACCATCCCGAACGCGGAACCATACCGCCGTCCGAGTTCGTGCCGATCGCCGAGGACAGCGGTCTCATTATTGCGCTCGGCGAATGGGTGCTGCACGAGGCCTGCCGCGCCGCCATGGCCTGGCCGCCGGACGTCAGCGTCGCCGTGAACCTGTCCACCGTCCAGTTCCGCAACCGCGGCCTGCTCCAGCAGATCCGCGCGGCGCTGAGCGACTCGGGCCTGCCGCCGCAGCGCCTCGAGCTTGAGGTCACCGAGTCGCTGCTGCTCGGCGACGCCGATTCGACGCTGAGCACGCTGCACCAGCTGCGCGCGCTTGGCGTGCGCATCTCGATGGACGACTTCGGCACCGGCTACTCGGCGCTGAGCTACCTGCGCACCTTCCCCTTCGACAAGATCAAGATCGACAAGTCGTTCGTGCACGAGATCTCGGCCACGGACGGCAGCCGCGCCATCGTTACCGCCGTCATCGGCCTCGGTCGTTCGCTCGGCATGTCGACCACGGCCGAGGGCGTTGAGACCGAGGCCCAGCTCGAGCTGGTGCGCCGCCAGGGTTGCACTGAGGTCCAGGGCTTCCTGTTCTCGCCGCCGCTGCCGGCCTCCTCCGTCACCCGCCTCTTCCAGCGGCCGGGCGGCGTCGAGGAATGGATCGAGACGCTGCGCAAGCCCGCCTGAAGCGGACCGGCGCAGCTTAACCCGGCCCCTAGGGCTGCAGTGAACGCGGCCGAAAGGTTTCCGGCCGATGGTTCGGCATGGATTCGCTGCCGCCGACCGTCCGAAGATACTGGCCGCTGGCGCTGACAGCCGTTGGCTTCGCGCTTTACGGCTGGGCAATGGTTGTCGCCACCGGCAGCGGCCACGACGGCGTCATCGGCCCGCACTTCAATGCGCTCGGCGCCGATTGGGCGATCTTCATGGCTGCCGGCCGCGCCATTTTCAGCCACGACGTCAGCCACATCTACGACCAGTTGTGGATCGCACAGGCGGTCAACAGCGAATATGCGAACTGGCTCAGCGCACCTGAGCCACATCCGCTGTTTCCGTATCCACCCGTCTATCTGCTCGTCGTTGTGCCGTTTGCGTTGCTGCCGATTGGCTGGTCTCTGCTGGCGAGTCAGATCCTGCAGTTCGCGGCCCTTGCCGGCGCTTTGATGACGTTCGTGCGAGGGCGCTTCCTTGCCATTGCCGCTCTCATGGCCCCGGCGGCCTCTAATAACGTGCTCGCCGGATCGAACGCGTTGCTGGTGGCCGCGTTGATCGTCGGCGGTCTTGCCGCGCTCGACACGAGCCCCCTTCTTGCCGGAGCCTTGCTCGGACTGGTGATTTTCAAGCCGCAATTCGTCCCGTTGCTACTGGTCGCACTGATCGCAGGTCGCCACTGGCGCGCGCTTGCCGCGATGGGGGTAACGTCCGCGCTTTTCGTGTTGGCCAGCGTCATCGCCTTCGGCCCGAACCTGTGGCTGAAATGGGCTGACGTTTACATCCACCCCCAGGCGGTAGACGGGGTCAACGGAACCGAGTGGGGGCATATATGGGACGACAGCGTCTCGACGTGCGTATCGTTGCTCGGCGCACCGCGTGAGGTTGCAATAGCGGTTCAGATGGCAGCCGCGCTGTTTGCCGCGGTGAGTGTCTGGCAGGTTTTCGCCGCCCGGCATCCCGCGCGCACCGCGATACTGCTGTGCGCGGGCCTGCTAGCCTCTCCCCACATCTCGAACTACGACCTGATCGGCGTCGCCATCGCGGCGGCCGCGCTGACCGCGCAATTACCAGCGAACACTCGCCCATTGCTGTTGGTACTGCCTCTGATGGCCTACGCCGCTCCGCTCTTCGACCCGCCTCGGGTGGTGGCGCTCGGACTGATCACCCCGCTGCTGATCTTGGGGGTTATGGTAGCGCTGTGGCGTAATCCCGCCGATCAGAGGGCGTCACAAGCGGGGACCCGAGCGCCAAGCGAAACCTAGGGCTTCCGAGGCGGCGTCGCGGCGTGGATCGAGACACTGCGCAAGCCCGCTGAGCTAGGCCGGCAGGCCGGCCCGCCCGAGCCCGTCGAGATAGCGCGCCAATACCGAAGGCTCGACGAAACTCAGCACCTCGCCGACCTTGGCGACTGTCAGCCCCGGCCGCGTTTCGGTGAGGCGCCGGATCGCATCGCGCGCCTCGTCATTCCGGCCGGCGAGCGCATAGTAGGCAGCGAGGTCACGGTAGGCCCACGTCATCCCGGCCTTTTCGCGCACACCGCGCAGCGTCCACTCGATCGCTTGGCTGTAATCGCCACGCACGAAATTGGCGAAACCCAGCCCGTTGTGGCTGTTGAACGAGAACGGATCGAGCGGCGACAGGCGGATGGCGTGCTCGAAGGCAAGGATCGCCTCGTCGGCGCGGCCGCGATAGGCCTCGATGAAGCCGCGCCGCGTCCACGCCCAGGCGTTGTTGGCGTCGAGCGCCAGCGCACGATCGACGAAGTGCGCCGCGCGCTCGAGATCGCCGACCAGCAGCGTCGTCGCCGTGGCCAGGGCCGACAGCGCCGTCGGGTCGTCGCCGATCTGGTCCGCCGCCTCGTCGATCAGCCGGCGGCCCTCGGCGCGTGTCTGCTCGACGTCGTTGGTCCATGCGTAGATCACATGCTGGGCCCGCGCCCATGCCGCCACCGCGGTCGCCCGCGCGTAGCCCGGATCGAGCCGCCGCGCCTCGTCGAGCAGGCGGATCGCCTCGGCGTTGTCCTCCCGGCGATGGGCCCACAGGTGCGGCAGCGCCCGCAGCACGAGGTCGTAGGCGGCAAGGCTTTCCGGACGCTTGCGCTTGGCGAGCGCGATTTCGGCCAGCTGGATGGAGGGATGAACCGCGCCCGCCACCTGCTCGGCGATTTCGTCCTCGAAGTCGAACAGGTTGTCGGCCATGCCGTCGTAGGAGTCGGCCCACAGGTGGGCGCCGCTTTCGGCATCGATGAGCTGCGCCGTCACCCGCACCCGGTCGTGCGACTTGCGCAGGCTGCCTTCCAGCACGTAGCGCACGCCGAGCCCGCGCGCGATCTCGCGCACGTCCGCGGCGCGGCCCCTGTAGGCATAGGCCGAGTTGCGCGCGACCACCTTGAAGTCGCGCACCCGCGACAGCGTCGCGGTGATTTCCTCGACCACCCCGTCGGCGATCGAATCGGCCGCGGGATCGCCCGACATGTTGTCAAAGGCGAGCACCGCGATCGACGGCCGTCCGCTGCCGGCGACACCAGGAGCGGGAGCCGGCGGGCTGATCGGCCGCGTCACCGAGGGTGGCGTGCGCAGCGGGCGATGGGCGATGCCGATGATGCCGTGGTTCTCGCGCGCCGGCGAGCCGGTGCCGCGCCACAGCCAGATCTCGAACTGCTCCTCCATGTTCTTGAATTCGACCCACTCGGTGCGGTCGAATTCCTTCGCCAGTTCCTTGACCAGCTGCCAGCGCACCGAATGGGTGATCGCGATGCCGCCCGGCGGGGCCGCCTGCTGCAGCCGCACGACGAAGCCGACCGCCGCGCCGAAGCGATCGTCGCCGGAGACGAAGACGTCGGCAAGGCCGATGCCGAGACGGACCAGGACCGTCTCGTCGGCGTCCCGTCCCTTGTTCCATTCCGCCATCGCCGTCTGGAAGGCGATCCCCCAGCGCACGCTGTCCTCGACGTTGAGGAACTCGACCAGCGCCCCGTCGCCCATCGTCTTGAACAGGTTGCCGCCGAATTCCGCCAGCGTCGGGCGCAGCACGCGGACCCGGAGCCGCGCCAGCGCCATCAGCGTGTGGCGCTCATTCCGCTCCATCAGGCGCGTATAGCCGGCGACGTCGAGGGAAGCGAGGACCGTCAGCTTGCGTTGCGAACGCATGCCGTAAACCGGGCGGCCGTGGCGGCCAGAAGCGAGGGACGGTCCATGCTCTTGCCCTAAGGCAAGACACGGCCGCCGCCAAGGATAATTGCCGGGCGCGGCCGCCCGGCGCGGCCATCGTTTGCGTTTGGGCCGCCGCTCCCTATATTGCACCGCAAACGCGCGCCTCCCGCCGCGCCGGAAGTGCAGGGAATCTCAGTGTTTCGGGCGCAGGCTATGAACAGCCGGCGCCCTTTTTGGTGAACCATGTCCCTTCGCAACGTCGCTATTATCGCCCACGTCGACCACGGCAAAACCACGCTCGTCGACCGCCTGCTCCAGCAGTCCGGCGCCTTCCGCGAGAACCAGCGCGTCGCCGAGCGCGTGATGGATTCCAACGACCTCGAGCGCGAGCGCGGCATCACCATCCTCGCCAAGGCGACCTCGGTGGTGTGGAAGGGCGTCCGCATCAACATCGTCGATACCCCCGGCCACGCCGATTTCGGCGGCGAGGTCGAGCGCATCCTGTCCATGGTGGACAGTGCCATCGTGCTGGTCGACGCCGCGGAAGGGCCGATGCCGCAGACCAAGTTCGTCGTCGGCAAGGCCCTCAAGATCGGGCTGAAACCGATCGTCTGCATCAACAAGGTCGACCGCCCCGACGCCCGCCCGCAGGAAGTGGTGAACGAGGTGTTCGACCTGTTCGCCGCCCTCGACGCCACCGACGCCCAGCTCGATTTCCCGATCATCTACGGTTCGGCCAAGCAGGGCTGGATGGCCCCGACCCCGACCGCGCCCGCGGCCGGCGATCACGCCATGGCGCCGCTGTTCGACCTTATCCTCCGTCATGTGCCCGAGCCGACCATCGAGCCCGGTGAGTTCCGCATGCTGGGCACGCTGATCGAAGCCAATCCCTATCTCGGCCGCCTCATCACCGGCCGCATCTTCGCCGGCAGCATCAAGGCCAACCAGCCGGTCAAGGTGCTGGACCGCACCGGCGCCCTGGTCGAAACCGGCCGCGTCTCCAAGATCCTTGCCTTCCGCGGCATCGAGCGCGTGCCGATCGAGGAAGCCGAAGCCGGCGACATCGTCGCCATCGCCGGGCTGCCCAAGTTCAACGTCGCCGATACCCTCTGCGCCCCCGATGTCACCGAGCCGCTGCAGGCCCAGCCGATCGACCCGCCGACCCTGTCGATGACCTTCATGGTCAACGATTCGCCGCTTGCCGGCACCGAAGGCGACAAGGTCCAGAGCCGGGTCATCCGCGAGCGGCTGTTCCGCGAGGCCGAGGGCAATGTCGCGCTGCGCGTCGACTCCGCGCCGAATTCCGACGCCTACGTCGTCTCCGGACGCGGCGAACTGCAGCTCGCCATCCTCATCGAGACCATGCGCCGCGAGGGCTTCGAGCTTTCGGTCTCCCGTCCGAAGGTCGTGATGCGCAAGGACGAGAAGACCGACAAGCTGCTGGAACCCATCGAGGAAGTCGTCATCGACGTCGATGAGGAGCACGCCGGCGTCGTCATCGACAAGCTGTCGCAGCGCAAGGCCGACATGGTCGAGATGCGCCCCTCCGGCGGCGGCCGCATGCGCCTGGTCTTCCATGCGCCGACCCGCGGCCTCATCGGCTACCAGGGTGAACTGCTGACCGATACGCGCGGCACCGCCGTCATGAACCGCCTCTTCCACTCCTACGCCGAGTACAAGGGCGACATCCCCGGCCGCCGCAACGGTGTACTCATTTCCAATGATTCCGGCGAGGCCGTCGCCTACGCCCTGTGGAAGCTCGAAGATCGCGGGCCGATGATGATCGAGCCC
>Ga0265314_10005110_pt1 | contig 11946 bp, 8 predicted proteins | sample 4126metaG_FD_203106 | JGI IMG/M metagenome (GOLD analysis project Ga0265314, IMG submission 203106) | Rhizosphere microbial communities from Carex aquatilis grown in University of Washington, Seatle, WA, United States - 4-1-26 metaG | ecosystem: Host-associated > Plants > Roots > Rhizosphere >... | reverse complement strand
TTCTATACTGCGGCATGCGGATCAGATCGTTACGCTTGCGGGCATGTTCTGCTACGAGTGGCTTGATCTTGTGACGCGCAGCCTCTGCGACGTTACCGACGGCTTGTTGAGCGCGGGCATGTCCGATGCCGCACCCGTCACCGTACATGTGCAGGCCCTGAGAATGGTGGCGCCCGGCGCCGCAGCGCTCGCTCCGGACGAAGCGGACAGGGTTTTCGAGGGGCTCAAGAAGGTTCAAGCGCATTACCATTTCAGCTCGCTTTCGAACGCGCGCGACACCCAAGGGGACCCGTCCTTTGACGTCAACTGATTCCGCCGAATTGAGAGGGCAAATTTTGCCCAACGGTCCTTAACCGGGGTTGCACCGATGACGATGGTGAATCGGAATCTTGGCGAACATGAAAAGCCAGTCATCACGCGTGATGAACTCGAAGAAATCGTGAGTGCCCACGAATTGTCGATCAAGAATGCGCCGGGCGGCGTGCGTGCGAAGCTTGTTTTGCACAATCTCGCCGGAGTCGACATCTCCCATCGCAATCTTGCGGAGGCGAATTTCTCCGGGTCGGTGTTTTACAGCGCCAATCTCAGATTCGTTAATCTGGCGCGTGCAAACCTTTACTGCACGGACTTGAGGAATGTGGATGGACGTTATGGCGATTTCAGCTACGCGGACATGCGCGGCGCGACGCTGAGCGGAAGCAATTTATCGCATGCCCGCCTCGATCATGCCGACTTTCGCCCCGGCCGGCTGGCGCGCGCTGGATTATGGGGAATCGAGGAAATCATCGACCGCAACGGTTCGGCGGTTGGCGTTGATTTCAGCTATTGCTCTCTGTGCGGGACGTCGTTCGAAAATGCAAATCTCCGTGGCGCCAATCTCAAGGGCGCTGTCATTCACGGCACCAAATTCCGGGGCGCGCGCCTAGCCGACGTGACATTCGAAGACGCCGTTCTGACCGACATCAACATGAGCGAACTTCAGGTGCCGGCCGCGGCTCTCCTAAACTGCGTCCTTCCACCCTCTCCCGAGGCGGTGGACAAAGTACCCCATCTACTTGCCAAGCTTGGGGGCCACCAGCGTTGGGTCGATTTTAATGCGCGCGTTGGTACTGGCGCCGTTCTCGACGGCGAAGATTTGCGACCGTTGGGCAGCTATATCGGCAAGTACAAGTTGACGGCGATTTCGGCACGGCGTGTCATCGCCGCCGGTGTGGATTTCTCGGGGACGGAGCTTCAGGGCGTCGATTTCGAAGGCGCGGACCTGAGAGGCGCGAGCTTTGAAAGCGCCGATTTGCGCGGCGCCATTTTTCGCAATGCCCGTCTGGGGCACGCCAAATTCATCGGTGCCGACCTTCGGACTCTGGAGCTGAGATCCGGCGACCTGCAGCCGTGCGATTTCACGGGCGCCGATCTCAGCCCCGAACAGAGGGCAGCCGCCATCGTCGACTGAATTTGCCGCAACGAGTCGATCGCCTGCCTGAATGCGTGAAAGCCCATGACATTTGTTCTGCTGCGAGAGAACCGGCACAGCCACGCCACGAGCCCGCTTTGGGGGCGCTTCGAGGTCCGGATCAATCTTGTCCACTCCGCGGACGCAGTAGAAAGGCGCGGTACGCCTATCGTTTCGCGTCGCAACTCACCTAGCCATTGACTTGTCGCGGAAAGAAGCCGTGTATTAACGGATAGTTAACCAATTCTTACGCCTGACAACCCAAACGCGATTTGTTCGACGTCGGGTGTCTTTGGGCGTGGCTTCCAGGCGCAGCTGTTGTTGCGAAGTGCCTTCAAGGCAAGGCGGAAGCCGAACAGAGGTACAGATGCTTGCATATGATGAGTTACGCGGCTCGACCGGCCGCGAAATCTGGTATCGGCCGCCCCGTTACGAGAGCCACAAACTATTTTCGGGCACGCCGCCGCGCGTTCGCGCCGGCGCAAATTTTTATCAGATACACAATATCTGTTTGAGCGGAGTCGCGACGATGACGCGGCAGACCGAGGACGACTTCGAAGTCGGCCAAACGCTGCCGATCAGCATCCAGCAATCCGGTATCCCGATCTTCGAGTCGCAAGCCAATGTGTGCCGGACCGAAAGAAACGTCTTCGGTGCGAAAATCGCGTTCAACTTCGTGGACGGGTTCATCGATTTCGACAAACTGCTTAATCGGAATCTTCAGGCGCAGATCCTGACCAGGACCTCGCTCACATCGCCGGAGATGTCGCAGCTCGTTCCGCGGGAATATCGCGTGTTGTGCGCGGATGTGCTCCAGCTGCTGCGGGCCTATCGCAGCATCCTGACCTCCGATGCTTCAAACGCGCCGGAATTCGCCAATCGCATCGACAACAACACCGCCTTCGAAGCCTGCGAAGACCGCCTCATGCAACATTGGCGTTCTCATTGGCGCACCGCCAACGACATTGTACGGACGGTGATGAACGACCGCGAGCGTCTCGAGGCGACGAAAGAATTTACCGAACTGGTGTTGACTCCCGAAATGCGGATGGGCGCGCTGATCGACCGAAGTTACGCCAAACCGCTCGGCTATCCGGGCGACTTCGAGATCATGAATCAGGTCTACGACTGGAAACGCGTCGGAAGCACGGCCTACGAAATGCTCGTGCATCGCATCGGCCTCGAGGTTTCCGAATTCGTCAAAACGCGCATGGAGGTCGTGCGCGGTCAAATAAAGGAGACTTGCCGGCGCGAACTTGGGCGCCCCGCCCGAATCCTCAGCCTTGGCAGCGGTCCGGCGCGTGAAGTGGAGTTGTATCTCGCAAGCAGCGATGCGCAAAACAGCCGAGCCGAGTTCACGCTGATCGACCAAGAGCAGTTGGCTCTGCGTTACGCGCATGAAAAAACCTACCCGCTGACGCTCAAGTCGCAGGGACGCCACAACGTGCGTGCGCTCAACATTTCCTTTACGGACATTATACGCGGCATCAGCGCGATGAATTCCCTGCCGCAACAGGATCTGATCTACTCCGTCGGATTGTTCGACTATCTGACCGACCGGCGCGCCACCAGCCTGTTGCGGCGGCTCTATGACTTGCTGGCGCCCGGCGGCCTGCTCATCATCGGCAACATGAACGAAACGCCGCTGAGCGGCCTTTGGCCATTGGAGTTCATCACCGACTGGACGTTGAACTACCGCGACGATGCCAAGATGCTGGCCTGGACGGAAGGCCTTGGGATGGCTCGGGCCTGGACGGAAACAGAACCGACCGAACGCGTTCGCCTGCTCTACCTACGCAAGCCGTGAGAGGCGACCATTCTGATCGGCGCCGGAGCGGCGTGCGTGACGAGCCGGCTGCTCGGCAGAGAGATTGTTACGGTTGTCCCTTTGCCCGGCTCACTTGAGATGGCCAGCGTGCCGTTGTGCAGTTCAACAAGCCGTTTGGCGTAAGGAAGTCCAAGCCCGGACCCGCCATTCTTGCGCGCGAACGACGTCTCGACTTGTTCGAAAGGTATCAGAACGCGCTTCAGGTCCTCCGGAGCGATGCCGATGCCTGTATCGCGCACCTCGATCTTCACGCCATCCGATTCCGAAGACGCCAAAGCCAAAACGACCGTACCGCCGGGGGGCGTGAATTTGACGGAATTGACCACGACATTGAGAACCGCCTGGAAGATCAATCGCCGGTCGACGAGGGCATAGGTGGGCTTAGCGACTTCACCCAACATCAATCGCACTTCGCCGTCTTCGGCGCGTCCGCGACACATTCGGATGCAATCGTTCAAACACTCGGCCAAATCGCTTGGCTCGATTTGCGGTTCGATCTGGCCGGACTCCGCTTTGGCCAGATCCAGAATGTCGTTGATGATCGCGAGCAGATGCAGGCCGCTGTCGTTGATGTCCTTGACGTATTCGGGGTACCGGATGTTCCCCAGAGGCCCGAACAACTGCTTCTTCAATATATCGGAAAAGCCGATGATGGCATTCAGCGGCGTGCGCAATTCGTGACTCATGTTTGCGAGAAACTCGCTCTTCGATTTGTTCGCCTTATCCGCTTCGACAAGAAGAAGGCTGAGCGTCTCGTTCTTGGCTTCAATGACCTTCTGACCAACATAAGTTCGCCGGATATAGAGTTCCTGCATGTAGCCGCAGAACAATCCGACCGCCGCCGACATGAGCAGGAAGAAATCGTTGCTGACGAATACGTCGCCCGACACCGGATTTATCCAAATGGCGACGACTTGGTAGCTGGCGACAATGAAGACCGAAATCGCCACCGAGGCATAGAACTGCAACCGGCTCAAAGCAGAGCAATAGGTCACTACCATAATCAGGCCCGCGTAATACTTGCCGTTGAACGGCTCCGGCATGACCGCGGTCATCAACACGATGCCAAAGCCGGACGCGAACATTCCGCTCGCCAGCACATACTGGCCGATACGGGGAAAAGAGGGAGAAAAGGTGAGAAGGAATACGGTCACCAGGACGGGGCAAACGAGCCCGAAACGGATGAACCACAAAGTTTCGACGACCGTACCGCCCACCAGATAATCCAGGAAGCCGAACACAACGTACATCGCGGCGCCGCCCAGGATGTAGATCCGGATGAATCCGAGGGCGTCCATCAGCGCGGTGTGAACGAATATCTTCTCCTGTTCGTCGTCGACGAACCGCAGGCGCAGCCAGTCAAGCTTGAACTTCGACCCTGCAGCCGGGGGATGTTGCGGAGAAGACCAAGTCATCAGCCCGTTTAAAAATTTCCTTTGGGAGCATTGAATGTGGTCTCAGCAAGTAAAAATTCGCATAACGTTTTTGGCGTGCGAAAGTATTTATTGTACTTCGTAAATGGTTTCTTAAGTTTGATTTCTTAGGTTAACCGCATTTCGTCCCTAAATTTCGTTGTGCGCCGATGATTGGAGTTGGAAATGCGATACGTTCGTTCTGCAATTATTTGCGCCCTCGTTGCCGGTGGAAATCAAGCGCTCGCCGCGGGCTATGGCCTCAAAGAGCATAGCGCCGATGCGATGGCAGCGGCTTATGCCGGTGCCGCGGCGACCGGCACGGACGCAAGCTATCTCGCGTACAACCCCGCCTCGCTCGCCGACGTGGATACGTTCGACGTTTCGCTCAGCGCGGTTTCCATCATGCCGAGCTCGAAGGCCGATTATACGCTTGCCTCTACTACGGCCGGCACGCCCGTCAGCGGTTCGCGCAGCCCAAAGGCCTTTATCGGCAGTGCGATCGTTCCCGATATCGGACTGCGCTATCGGCTGTCGGAGCGCTGGGCTGTCGGGCTTGTCGTCTCTGCGCCCTGGGGATTGAAATCCAAATACTCCGACGACTGGGCCGGTCGCTACTACGCCGAGGGAACGCAACTTCTTACGATCAACGCGGCGCCCACGATATCGTATCAATTCGCGCCCGGACTCGCCGTAGGCGCCGGATTGCAGGTCGAATATGCCAAAGGCACGCTCACGAGCGCGATCGACCTTGGCACGATCGGCGCGCTGTACCATCTTCCGGGAAGCAATCCCGGTGCGCAGGATGGTCAGGCCAGCTTTCACGGCGGTTCGTGGGGCGTGGGCTTCACGCTGGGCGCAATTGCGCAACTCGACGATCAGCTCAGGATCGGGCTTTCATACCGTTCGCCGGTTCATCACACATTGAAGGGCCCGCTTGCCTTTACGCTTGACAATGCCGGGGTTGGCGCGGCGTTGCGCGGCGCAACCGGACTTTTCACCGATACCGCTGCAAAAGCGGTCGTGACGACGCCGGACCTGATCGAATTGGGGGCGCGCTACAGATTGTCGGAGCGCTGGACCGGCCTAGCAGAGTTCGACTGGACGAATTGGAGTCGCTTTCGCGAGCTTCGTGTCGTCGCCGCAAATCCCGCGCAGCCGGACGATGTCACCGCAGCCAGTTGGAAGTCAGGCTGGTTCGCCTCGCTCGGCGCCGAGTATCGGGCAAGCGATCGATGGCGCCTTCGAGCCGGTGTCGGCTACGACAACTCGGCCGCTTCGCCCGCCAACCTGGGTCCGCGGATTCCCGACGCCAACCGGACCTGGGTCTCTCTGGGGGGGCGCTATCAAGTGAGCGACGCCATAGCCGTCAATTTGACGCTCGCAGAGCTCTTCAACTCGAACGAAGCCGTAAACCTAACGCCGCTTCAGGCGGGGAATGCCTTGCGGGGCAGCCTCGCCGGCACGACCAAGTCGGGCGTGACTGTGGTGGGCATCGCGCTGAGTTATCGCACGCTCTAAGCGAAAGCCGCCTCACGGCTCTGCGGGCTCGTATTCCCCATCCCCCATTCGTTCCGTTATTGCAACTAAGTCGCATTGACAACAGTGGCGGGCACCTCTATCGTCTGCGTACTTGATAACGATTATCATTCTTAACTATAGACAGGCCACGATCTTCATATGCGCGGTTTTCGGCACTTTTTCGGGCGGAGCGCCACGCCGATTGCACTCTCGGCATTCGCCCTGCTCTCGACCGGCGCGAGGGCCGACGACCGGCCGTTCGCTTTTGCCTACACGACCGACATCGAAGCCCAGGGCGAGAAGGAGATCGAACAGGAGATCACCTGGTCGTCGGGGCACGCGCGCGAAGCGTTCCAAGAAATCGAATCCCGCAGCGAATTCGAATACGGGTTCACGGATAGTTTTCAGGGCTCCTTCTATCTGAATTACGATTGGTCGCGCGGCCATCCCCATTCGCCTCTGGGCCCTGTGGAGACATCGAGCCTGCCCGGCGTTTCCGGCGAATTCATCTATCGGCTGATGAATGTGTATTTCGATCCGATCGGTCTGGCGCTCTATGTCGAGCCGTCCATCGGCAACGGCACGCGGTCGTTCGAGGTCAAGGCGCTCTTCCAGAAGAATTTCCTGAACGACCGGCTGCGCTTCGCCCTGAACATCAATGCCGAAGACAATTGGGACAAGAACGGTCTCGGCCAATACGACGAAAGCAGTGCGCTCGAGTTCTACAGCGGCGTTGCCTACAATCTCACGCCCGAATGGAGCATCGCCGCGGAACTCGACAATGAACGCGGCTTCGACGGGCTGATCCTGGGCGGCTCGTCGCGCTTCGCCGAAAACGCCACCTTCGCTGGCCCAACGATCACCTATGTCGGGCACCCGTTTCGCGTGACGTTGGGCGCGCAAGCGCAGCTTCCCTGGGCGAGCGATCCTACCCATACGCCCGGCGCGCTCGACAACGGCTACTTGTCCAGCGCCGAGCGGTTCCGCGTGCGTCTGCGCATCGCCACCGATTTTTGAGGAATACAGATGAGACCGATCCTTTTCGCCGCGCTGCTTGCCTTGGTTTCGACGAGCGCATTCGGCGCGGACACGCTCGTTTCGCTGACGTTGAAGGACCACAAATTTTCGCCCGCGGAAATTCACGTAAAGGCGGATACGCCGACGACCGTCAGCCTGACCAACAACGACGCCGAGACCGAAGAGTTCGACTCGACGTCCCTCAAAATCGAAAAAGTCGTGGCGGGACATACGACCGGGACTATGCGGTGGCGTCCGCTGGCGCCCGGCCGCTATCCCTTCATGGGCGAATTCCATTCGGAAACTGCGCAAGGCGTGGTGGTCGCGGAGTGAGGTCATGCTGGCAAGCCTTCTGATCGTTTTTCGCGAAGTCATCGAAGCAGGCCTGATCGTCGGGATCGTGCTGGCGGCAACCAAGGGCGTGCCGCACCGCGCGCGCTGGGTGGCGATTGGCGTGGGCGCAGGCTTGCTCGGTGCCTGCCTGGTCGCTGCCTTTGCGGGGGAGATTGCCGCACTGTTCGCAGGCTCGGGCGCCGAACTTTTCAACGCGAGCATTCTGCTTTTGGCCGTCGGGATGCTGACCTGGCACAATGTCTGGATGGCCCGTCACGGCCGCGAGATCGCTGCGAACGTGCGGCGCGTCGGCGCCGCCGTTGCGGCGGGCGAGCGCACCATGTCGGCGCTGGCTGTAGTTGTCGGCATCGCGGTGCTGCGCGAGGGTTCGGAAGTCGTTCTCTTTCTCTATGGCATCGCGAGCCAGGGCGGTTCGTCGGTCGCGAATTTGCTGATCGGCGGCGCGTTCGGCCTGGCCGCCGGGGCGGCGCTCTCCGCGGTCATCTATTTCGGCCTGCTCGCAATTCCCATGCACCGCTTGTTCGCGGTGACATCGGGCCTGATCACGCTACTGGCGGCCGGCATGGCGGCGCAAGCGATCCTGTTCGTCCAGCAAGGCGGCTATTTCGAGTTCCTGACGTCGACGATCTGGGACACGTCCTGGCTGCTTCCGGAGAACAGCATCCTGGGCAGGATGCTCCACACCATGGTCGGATATTCCGACGCGCCGAACGGCGCGCAGCTCTTCGCGTATGTCCTGACGGCCGGCATAATCGTCGCGCTCATGCGGCTGGAGCGGACGCAGCGAAAGCAAATCAGGGAAGCAGAAAACTAGCGCGTCGACGCCGCATGGCGCACCGGAAAGAACGAAATTACGAACAGGGCTGTCATAATTGACCGGGGCGCGGCGCCGAGTAGGAACTGGTTGTGAGCTCCTACCTCACGCGGCAACCATCGTGGAAGCTTGCACGCTCCTGGGGATTGTCTCCTCCAACGGCGATTGGACATGATCGCGCGACGCGTATAGCCACCAACCACCGATTTGGCGGCGTTATCCGGCAAACTCAGATCTTACGGTGTTTCCTTTGTTTCGGCGATCGCCGCGTTGGCCGTCAGGATGTAGGCCGTGGTCGTCGCGACCGTGGATTCGTTCTCGAACCACAGGAACGGCCAATCCACTTTCTGCTCGGGGAAGTCGGGTTTGATGACCAGAACGCCCGGGACCATGGCACCCGGAACGAAAGAGTAGTCGGCGCGGTTGTGGCCATACATGATCAGCTTCGACGCGGTGCCGACGGTCGTCACCAGCGACAGGTTGTGCACCGGATGGCGGCCCAGAATGTAATCGAGGGCGTTGATCGTGTATTCCGGCCCAATGATTTCCGGGAATGCTTTGTGCAGGACGTACATGTTGGAGCCGAACATCGCGACCTGACCAGCACCTGCCCAAGTGTCCATGGACACCGGAACGCCGAAGGGACTTGTGGCGAGGTTGGCATCGATCTTGGTCTTGGCTTCTTTCACGGCCGAGGCGAGCTGCGCACGGTAATCGGCATCCATATAGGGAATGGCGCGCACGGCCGTGCCGCCCATCCATTCGAAATGCTGCGTGATCACCGGCAGTAGCGATTTCAGTTTTGCCGTGTAAGTGGGATCGCCCTTGGTTGCCAGGACCATTTCCACTGTCGCCGAGACAGCGCCAACCTCGAGTGCGCCTTCGTTCCAATTGCCTTGGGCGGGCCTGTCCACTCTATCGCCCGAATTCTGCTGGTTCGCCCACATCACCTTGGCGGCAGCGAGCGCTTCAGCCGAGAGCGCCGGATCGAGATCCTTCAGCGCCCGGCTGGCGGCGGCGAGCGCGCCGGCAACGTGATAGTCGTTGGCAGGTACGTCGGAGGTGAAGGCCCAACGGTCGTCGGGTTTGCCCGAATAGGCCCCGTTACTTTCATTGGGGCCCAGCTTGGGATCGTAGATCATGCGGTCGGTCTGCGATCCCGAATCGCCCAAATGCGTGTACTGCTTGAGCGTAGGATCGATGATGCCGACGATGGCGTGGCCGAACACCTTGTATTGCGCCAGCAATTGCAGCGTGCCGTGCCGGATCTGCTGCAAGGCATCGTTGATGCCGTCGGGCTTGCGGATTTCGACGGCATGCGCCGCTTCGTCGATGCTGGTTTCATCCCAGTTGAGGCCAAACAGCTCGCGCCCCCAGACGAGATTGAGAACGACCCAAGCATTGTCCGGCGTCTGGATGTCGTAATCGCCGGCATCCTGCCAGCCACCGACATTGAGGCCGGGAATGTGTTCACCAGGCTGGAACGGCGAATCCAGATCGGGCCCCATCTTATAGCCGTCGAAATGGACGTGATTGGGCGGGGCTTGACGGGCGTCGTCCATATGTGAAACGCCGGACCAGACGCGGTACTGTTCGCGAATGGCCATATGGTCCATCTGCTCGGCGAGATAGGTATCGAGCGACGGTTGCCAGATGCGGGCATAGGCATCGGGCGCGACGCGGAACGGATTGGTCGTTTTGCCGGCATAGGAAATGGCGTAGATGCCGGGCTCACGCACGCTCGAGAAATCGAAACTGGCATAGTTGTACCGCGTCCACTTGCCCCAAGGCTTGGTCTTGGCGCGGAGCACCGGCAGCAGCTTGCCGGCGGCCGTGAGTTTCACCAGCACCGCCTCGGTGGGCGCTTTGAAGTGGGGATCGAGCTCGATGAGAGCGACCTTGTTGCGGCCGGGCGTGTAGCCCGCCTGATTGAACGATACGACCGGCTGGCGCACCCAACCCTTCACGACATTCGGATGTACATGCCAGACCACGGCGTTGTCCTTGGCGCCGGCCAGGATCGCCGAGCGCACCACGAACCAGCCGTTCTGCGCTCGGTTGCGCGCATCGTAAAGCGCCAGCGGCGCAGCGTCTGAGGTGATGGTCACACGTGTCAGCGGATCCTCGGGCGACAGCGTGATGGATTTGCCGCCAGAAGCCAGCGGCATGGGATCGCCGGAACCGTCCTTGGTCATCGGTCCATTTGGAGTGCGCGGAAATAGGCCAGACGCCGCATCGATCAAATAGGTCTTGCCGAAATACGTCGTGGGCAGGAAATCGAGATTGAAGCCGGCTTTGCCCGCGAGGGCTTGCGGCAGAGGCTGATCGAGATTGACCGCAATGCGGAAGCCCTGCCCTTCGGCAGTGACTTCGATGCGGTACTTGAGACCGACCTCCTTATACGTCGAGGTCACAATAAGTTGACTGGGCTTGGGCCCGCGCACACGGCTCACGAAAGCCGGAACCGGATCCCATTGCTCGGGTGTGGGGTTGAGGCGCACTTCGCCATCGGTGGCGATTCGATCGCCGTGCAGGATGAGCTGAATGCCCGCGTTCTTCTCATCGTAGAAAACCGGATGAAACAGGTTTTGATGCACGATTACACTGAGACCTTGCATCTCCAGCGTGTCGTTCGGGCTTAAGGTCAGCCTTGGAGCGCCGGCATGTGCCGCAAGCGTCATGCAGACGGCTGCAAACAGCCCAACGCATAGTTGTTTTTGCATTTTATCTCTCCCGTTAGCGCTACCATAAGTCCCCGGCGGGAGACATACAACGAGCAGGACGCGAATGCTGAGATCATCTCCAAAGGGCAACGAATGCTCGTGCCGCCCAGACGGCGCGTCCACGGCTTCGATCACGCGCTTGCGTGTCGCTTCGCTGACATTGGTCCGCCGGATGACGACGCGAAACGGTCTTGATCAACTTGGGCCAAGACGGCGTACGGCAAATAGCCGCTCGCGGCACAAACCAACCATGGCGCCCAGAATATGGGTGACAGGAATGGCGCACCGGACAGGATGAAAATGAGAACTGGCGCCTGACCGTTACCCGTTGATCTGGCGGGAATTTGTTCAGTGGAACCCACCCGCGGCGAGTGTCCCGCTGGCGCCGTTTAAGCGGATGACGAGATCGGCATTGGCCTGATAGCCCGCCGTGCCGTTGAGATCGACGACCAGAAAGGTCACTCCGGAAAGCGTGCCAGCGTTGGGTTTGAACAGAATCGCATGATGCGCCGTCAGATGTCCGCTCATCGCGGACGCCAGATTGGTGTCAAAGCCGGCGGTGGATAGAGTGCCGCCGGTCGCGGCCCCATCGATGCCGGTGATCGTGCCGGCAGCGCCGGGTGTGTCGAAGATGTCGGAGGAGAAATTGAAGCCGGTGATCGTGTCGTAATGTGTGCTCGTCGATTGCGCCGCCGAACTATAGGTGAAGGTGTCCGATAGCGCGCCGCCCGTCAGGTTGTCCGCACCCAGGCCACCCATGATAATGAAGTGCCCGTTGGTCTCGGCCGCGCCGTTGAAGGTCAGCACGTAACTCGCGCTCAGCGCCG
>Ga0265314_10005109_pt1 | contig 11947 bp, 9 predicted proteins | sample 4126metaG_FD_203106 | JGI IMG/M metagenome (GOLD analysis project Ga0265314, IMG submission 203106) | Rhizosphere microbial communities from Carex aquatilis grown in University of Washington, Seatle, WA, United States - 4-1-26 metaG | ecosystem: Host-associated > Plants > Roots > Rhizosphere >... | reverse complement strand
TGCGGATCGCGACATTCTCGCCGTTCGGCTTTGCGCTGCGCGCGACCCGCGACTCGCCGCTGCGCAGCGAGGCGATCGGGATCGACGGCAAGCGCATCCAGTGGACCGCGTTCGTGATCGCCGGCACGGTTGCAGGCATCGCCGGCGCGCTGTTCGCCTATCTCAAGGGCAGTGTATTTCCCGACAATCTCGGCATCTCGCTGTCGGTCGATGCGCTGGTCATGGTGCTGCTCGGCGGCGTCGAGACGGTTTCGGGCGCCGTGGTCGGCGCCATCGTCTACAAGGCGCTCAACATCTGGCTGGTGAGCCAGACCGATCTGTCAAAACTGGTGCTCGGCGGCTTTATCGTCCTGATCGTGGTGGTATTCCCCAAGGGAATCGTCGGCGTGCTCGAAACCATCCGCAATCGCCGCCGCTCCGCGACGTCGGCTTCGGCGCTGCTGGCTTCACCCGTCGAGACCGCCGAATGAGTGTTGTGCCCACATTGCTGTCGGTCGAGGGGTTGAGCAAATCCTATGGCGGGGTTCACGCCGTGCGCGGCGTGTCGTTCGAATTGCGCGCCGGCGAAATCCTGGCGTTGATCGGCCCCAACGGCGCCGGCAAGAGCACCTGTTTCGACATGCTGAACGGCCAGAAGACGCCGGATAGCGGCCGGATCACCGTGCTGGGCGAGGACACCACGGGCAAGATGCCGCGCGCGATCTGGCGGCTCGGGGTCGGGCGCACCTTCCAGATCACCGCGACTTTTCCGACCATGACCGTGCGCGAGAACATCCAGGTCGCGCTGGTGTCCTTTGAGCGCCAGTTGTTCAATCTCTGGGGCTCGACGCCAAGCTTTGAAAAGGCCGAAGCCGGGCGCCTGCTCGAACTGGTCGGGATGGAGGGCTATGCCGAGCGGCCCTGCGGCGAGCTCGCCTATGGCGACCTCAAGCGGCTTGAGCTCGCCGTCGCGCTCGCCAACCGGCCAAAACTGCTGCTGATGGACGAGCCGACCGCCGGCATGGCGCCGCGCGAGCGGATCGAGCTGATGAAACTCACCGCGCATATCGCGCGGGAAAACTCCATCGGCGTGTTGTTCACCGAGCACGACATGGACGTGGTGTTCGAGCATGCCGACCGCATTATCGTGCTCAACCGCGGCAATCTGATCGCCGAAGGCTCGCCCGCCGAAGTCCGCGGCAATCCGCAGGTCCGCGCGGTCTATCTCGGCGACGGACTGGTCTATGATGCGCGCCATCGCGAGGGAGCGGGCGCATGAAGCTGACGGTGCAAGACCTCAACAGCTTTTACGGCCCGGCGCATATTCTGTTCGATATCGCGCTCGAGGTCGGCGAGGGCGAGGTGGTGGCGCTGCTCGGGCGCAACGGCGCCGGCAAGTCGACCACGTTCCGCTCCATCGTCGGCCTGGTCGCGCAGCGCTCGGGACGGATCGTGTTCGAGGGCAGGGACGTCTCGCACGAGCCGACCCATGCGATCGTGCGCGGCGGGCTCGGTTACGTGCCGGAGGAGCGTCGTATCTTCACCGATTTGACGGTGGAGGAAAATCTCGAGGTCGGCCGGCAGCCGCAGCGGCCCAACGCGCCGCATTGGGACCAGAAGAAATTGTTCGCGCTGTTTCCGAATCTCGGCGAAATGCGCAACCGCCCGGGCGGCCGCATGAGCGGCGGCGAGCAGCAGATGCTGACCATCGCGCGCACCCTGATGGGCAACCCGTCGCTGGTGTTGCTCGACGAGCCGTCGGAAGGATTGTCACCGAAAATCGTCGAGCAGATGGTCGATGCGATCCTGGAGATGAAACGCGAAGGCGTCAGCCTCGTGGTCTCCGAACAGAACCTGCACTTTGCGAGACTGATTTCCGACCGCGCCTACATCATCGAGCGCGGCCGGATCTGCTTTGGCGGCACCATGGCCGAACTCGACGCGCGGCCGGACATCCGCGATGCGCATCTGTCGTTGTGACGCAGGGGCGGGAATGATGGGAAAGAGCGCTGCCGTGAAACCAAGGGCAAAACCGACGAAGCCGGCGTACATTCTCGACGAGCAGATCGGTTTTATTCTTCGCCAGGTCTGGCAGCGCCATGCCGCGATCTTCGCGCGCGAGATCGGCATCAATCTGACGCCGACGCAATGGGCAGCGCTCTCCAAGCTGCGGGAGACCGGCCCGTGTTCGCAAAATCAGCTGGGGCGGCTCACCGCGATGGATGTCGCCACCATCAAGGGCGTGATCGACCGCTTGACGGCGCGCGGCCTGACCGAAACCAGCTCCGACCCGGAGGACGGACGCCGCCTGCTGGTGAGCCTCACGCGCGCCGGCAGGGAGATGGCGGAAAAAGCCGCGCCGAATGCGCTCGTCATCACCCGCGAAACCCTGGCGCCGCTCGATGCCAGAGAGCGTGAGGTGTTGATGGGCTTGCTGGAGAAGCTGCGGTAGGCGCTTGTCGTTTTCGTCTTTGCGAGGAGCGAAGCGACAAAGCAATCCAGCCTTGCTTGCGACACTGGGTTGCTTCGCGGAGCCTGTCATCGGGCGGGCATTCGCCCGACCCGTTGGCTCGCAATGACGAAGTGCAATCCGGACTACGTTTCCGATGCCGGCCCGCGTTGCTCAGAACCGCGCGCGAATCGAGCCGAGAATCCCGGCGGTCGTATCCACCACCTGAAGCGCCTGTTGCGTCTTGGCTGAGGCCAAAGGCGAGCGGGCGCATTGGTCGGGAGTCTGGGCAAGCTTTTTTCGTTCGCCGGCGAGAACGTTGGTCGACTTGTCGAGCGCGAACTTGACGACGTCCCGCATCGGGCTGTTGTCGCCGAAATCGGTCAGATCCTTTTCGATCGTGATCAGATATTCGTAACTCGAAAGCTCCTGCGAGATTTCAACGAGGTCCTGGATCGTCGATTTGATGCAATCGGCGTCGGTGCCGGAGATATCAGTACGCCTCGAGGTCTGAACCAGGTCTCCCATCAGGCCCGCGAACATCGGCTTTAAATCCTCGACCTTCTTCAGGTCGGCCGGGCTGAGCACGCCGGCAAGGCACACCTTGGTGGCGAAGAGCAGACCCGCGCCAATCCACGCCAGCCGACTGGCCGGCGCGCGAAATGCCCGACTGCGCAAAATGTTGCCCGTTGGTCTTGTCATGTCAGGCTTTTGAAATCCTCGAACCTCAGAAAACCGGTGTCGGTTGCGGCCAGGCCCGGCGCGACGCGGGATGTCGCTCAATCGCAACCCCCGCGACGAAAACCCGTTGGCAGGCCGCCCGCTGTGTGACGTTGCGTACATTGTGCCCGAACGGCATTGATGTATTATCAGCGAATATTTCAGGCGCCGCAAATTGATTTTGAGAAGCGGCAAAAAATCGCCGCAGCGGCCGGGCCGCAGGGGGATTGAGGAGTGGCTAACGGCTCCGAGCGTATTTTCCGTGCCAGCGCGCTGCAGCGCGCCGCTTCGCCTGACGAACTCGACCACCTCGTTGCCATTACCAAGCCGTCGGATTGGATCCTTGCGGCAGTCCTCGCCATCGCGCTGGTGGCCGCGATCGTGTGGGGCATTTTTGGCCGAATACCGTCCCGCGTGTCGGGCCAGGGCATTTTGGTCGGCAGCGGCCGGGTGTTTGATGCGGTCTCCGGGGCGGAAGGAAGGCTCGCGTCGCTCGGCGTTGCGGTCGGCGATCACGTCGAACGCGGTCAAACGATTGCGCAGATCGCGCAGACCGATACCGAGCAGAAATACCGCAATGCGGTGGAGAGCTACAAGGAGCGTCAGCGCGAGCACGACGACATGGCCGCGAAGGTCGCCGCGGAACTCGCGGCAAAGGCCACCAACTTTGCCAAACTCGAAGCGGCTTTCAACAAGGTCATCGAGGCCAGCGACCAGAGGGTCCAGTTTCTCGCCACCGATGTGAAGAACCTCGAGCAGCTCATGGCAAAGGGTTTGACGACGCGGAAGATCCTTGAAGACCGGCGGCTGGAACTGACCGAAGCCCAGCAACGCAACGTGGATTCGCAGAACGAGATACTCAAGCTTCACGCGCAACAAACCGACCTGGAAACCCAGCGCGAACGCGAATTGCAGCAGTCCCAGTTCGCGGCCAACAACGCGCGCCGCGAGATGGACGCGCTTGCCGGGACGCTCGGACGCAATTCGGAGGTCTTAAGTCCGATCGCGGGACGTGTTGTGGAAATAAAGGTTTCGACCGGCTCGGTGCTGTCGGTCGGCACGCCGGTGGTCCTGATCGAGGACGAGGGCGCCAAGCTCGAAGCCGTGATTTACATACCCGCGGAGCAAGGCAAGAGCGTCAAGCCGGGTTTTCAGGTCCGTGTCGCCCCAAGCACCGTCAAACGTGAAGAGTTCGGCACGATGGTTGGGACGGTGTTGGATGTTTCGGACTTTCCCGTGACCCCGCAAGGCATGACGGCCGCGCTTCACAATGAGCAACTCGTGAAGCTGTTCTCGCATGACGGCGCGCCCTACGCGGTCGCGGTGTCGCTGCAGCAGGACAGTTCCACGGCGAGCGGATATCGATGGGCGGTCGGGCAGGGGCCCGAGATCCATCTCTCCAGCGGCACGCTGGTTCAGGCCGAGATCACGACCCGAAACCGGCGTCCGTTGGACCTGATTGTACCGCTTTTCAAGAAGCTGACGGGAACAGATGGATAGCCCTGCTCCGTCTCCAGCCGGGACACAGAAACCCTCCTGGCGAATGCGTAAGCGTCGCCGTGGCGCCGGGATCAAGCGAACGCCGACCATCCTTCAGATGGAAGCGGCCGAATGCGGCGCCGCTTCTCTCGCAATGGTGTTGGCGTATTACGGCGTATGGGTGCCGCTCGAACAGCTTCGGGTCGAATGCGGCGTGTCGCGCGATGGCAGCAAGGCAAGCAACATTGTCCGAGCGGCGAAGCGCTTCGGACTGGAAGCCAGGGGATTCCGCCAGGAGCCGTCAACGCTGCATTTGGCCGCGATGCCTTGCATCATTCACTGGAACTTCAACCACTTCGTGGTTCTCGAGGGCATCAAGGGCAAGTTCGCCTACATCAACGATCCGGCTTTTGGGCGCAGACGGATCGGCATGGAGGAACTCGACAGGTGCTTTACCGGCGTCGTGCTGACCATGGAACCGACCGACCGGTTGCTTCCACTCGGCAGCAAGCCCAAGGGACTGGGTCTGCTGCTGCGTGAATTGCGCGGCTCGAAGGCCGCGGTCAGCCTCCTCGTCTTGCTCAGCTTCGTGATGGTGATACCGGGTCTCGTCGCCGCGAGTTTTTCGAAGATCTTTGTCGACGACATTCTCATTCAACATCTCACGGGATGGCTGCGGCCGCTGCTGGTCGGCATGGCCATTACCGCGCTGGCGCGGACGATGCTGGCTGTGTTGCGACAATCCCTGCTTCTGAGGCTGCAAACCAAGCTTTCGGTGGTGATGATCAGCCGGTTTCTCTGGCGAGTAATGGCACTTCCGATTGAATTCTTCAGCCAGCGGCATGCCGGTGATATCGCAGCGCGGGTCGCGGCCAACGAGCAGATTTCACGGCTGCTGTCCGGTGGAATCGCAACCAACGCGTTGAATCTCACATCCGTCGCGTTTTTCGCCGCCGCGTTGGTGATCTACGATTGGTCGCTTGCCGCGATCTGCATCGCTTTGTCGCTCCTCAACGTGCTCTCACTTAGATTCTTCGGGCAGCACCGGCAGGATCTCAGCCGCGGCCTGGCGCAGGAACGCGGCAAGCTGTTGGGATCCGTTGTCGGCATCGTCAGGTCGATCGAGACCATCAAGGCGAGCGGCCTGGAGGATGAGGCCTTTGGGCAATGGTCCGGAATCCAGGCCAAGCTGCTCAATGCCGAGCGCGATCTGGGGGCGTCCTCCATCATGCTCGACATGATTCCGACGTTGATTTCAGGACTGACCCTGACCGCCATACTGGTCCTTGGTGGCCTGAAGGTCATCGAAGGCTCGCTCACGCTCGGAAGCCTTGTCGCGTTCCAGTCGCTGATGGCAAGCTTTTCCGAGCCACTCGCGACGCTCGTCGGCCAGGCCAGCAGCTTCCAGTTGATCCGGGGCGCGCTCGATCGCCTTGAAGACGTTTATAACTACCCGCTCGGCGACACCGGCAATCGAGCTGCCGCGCGGGACAGCTTTCCTCCCAAGCTTGCCGGCAGCATTGAGTTCAAGGACGTGAAGTTTGGCTACTCGCCGCTTGAGCCGCCGCTGATTTCCGACCTGTCGATCGTCGTCAATCCGGGATCGCGGGTGGCGCTGGTAGGCGCCTCCGGAAGCGGAAAGTCGACGATCGGTCGATTGATTTGCGGGCTCTACAAGCCGTGGAGCGGAGAAATCCTGATCGACGGTTCGAAATTTCAGGACATCCCGTCCGAAGTCCTGGCCAATTCCATCGCCTATGTGGACCAGGATATTTTTCTGTTCGAGGGCACGGCGCGCGACAATCTCACGCTCTGGGATCCGACGACCCCGGATGTCGATCTCTCGACCGCTCTCCAGGAAAGCGTCATTCAGGACGACATTGCGACCAGGACCGGCAACTACGATTGTTATGTCAACGAAGGCGGCACCAACTTCAGCGGTGGACAGCGCCAACGCATCGAAATCGCCCGCGCGCTGGTCGGCCGTCCTTCCATTGTCGTGCTCGACGAGGCAACCGCCGCGCTCGATCCGATTACGGAACAGATCATCGACGATAATCTGCGCAAGCGCGGCTGCACCTGCATCATCATCGCGCATCGTCTGAGCACGATTAGGGACTGCGACGAAATCATCGTGCTGCGGCAGGGAAAAGTCGCCGAGCGCGGCACCCATGAGAAGCTGATGGGCATCAACGGCGAATACGCCAGGCTGGTGACGCAGGAATGACCAGCGGGATCGACAGCATCACCTCCAGTGCCGCTCTCGTCCCGTCGGCGGCATCGCCGCTCGACGTCGCAATGGACGGGCGCCGGTCGATGCTGCTCGATCACCGTGGACATGTGTTTCAGGTCAGCTCGGGTCACGTCGATATCTTTGCCGTTGATATTCGAAACGATATTGCCGGCGGCCGACACCACCTCTTTCGTATTGAAAGTGGAGACATCATTCCCGATCTGCCTGATGTCGCCGGCCCGTCGGGTGACGGTTTGCGTTTCGTTGCGGTCGGGTCCAGCGGCGCCCAGGCGTCGATATTCAGCAGAACCGAGTTGAGATCGGCGCTGCTCCCGCTGCGCTGGATCGAGCGGCTTGCCCGCTTTGTCGCGGGACCGGCGCCGCGATGGCAGATGGCCGAATTGCCGGTCGGCAGCAGCGAACTGGCGGCCGGCGAATGCCGCCGCGGTCCGATGCGGGACCTTGCATGGCTGACAGTGGAGAAGGGGGCCGCCAGGCTGAAGGGCGTTGGGCCGGCTTACGCGGCCGGTAGCCATCCACTGCCGTTGACGTCGGGCCTGTGGGTCGAGGCCGGCGCCGAGCCATGCGTCGCCGGCACCTCCGCTCATGGTCCGGAAATCGACTCGATCTGGCCTTCGATCGATCAATTCCATCTCGGCATCGTCGCGTGCATCAGGGATCGCCTGCTCGACGAGAGGCGACGCGAAGGCGATCGCCTGCTTGACCGGACCAACCGGACCGCATCGCAAACGCTGGAAGCGTTTGACCGCCTTTCCGGCATCATTGTCAGGCGCTTCGATCACGCCGAGGCCGATGCTGGTCATCCGGACCGGCTGCTCGGTGCTTGCCGGATCATTGCCGCCGAAATCCGGACACCGATAACCGTCTCCGCCAACGCCGGGGGCGGCCGCCAGGACTTCGCGGCGCTGGTCGAGGTCGCTCAAACGTCCCGCCTGCGCGTGCGCCAGGTCTTGTTGCGGGAAGAATGGTGGAAACTGGACGCCGGCCCGCTGGTTGGCTGGCATGGCGAAAAGCGTGAGCCGGTAGCCCTGATCCACGAGCCGAAACGCGGCTACGTCATGATCGATCCGCAGACCAGGCTGCGTCGGCTCGTCGACCGTGCCCTCGCAACGCAGATCATGCCCGAAGCCGCGACGTTCTATCCGCCGCTGCCGGCGCGACCGCTGCAGTTCCGCGATCTCCTGCAATTTTCCCTGCGACACGCGCGCGGCAACGGGCTGCGCATCGCGCTCGCCGTCGTCGCGACCGGACTGCTTTCGCTGGTGACGCCGCTGATCACCAACGTCCTGATCAGCTCGATCATACCGAGGTCGGAACTCGATCAGCTGGTGTTCTGCGCGCTGGCGCTCGGACTGACCGCGCTGTCGATGGCCGCCATCCAGGTGATGCAGGGGCTCGCCATGCTCCGAATGGAGGCAACCATCGACTGGCGATTGCAATCGGCGTTGATCGACCGCCTGCTCAAATTGCCGGCTTCGATCTTTCGGGAGTACACGGCGGGCGACCTGGTCGACCGCTCGATGGGAATCGATGCCGCACGGCGCGCCCTGACGGGGCGCGCGCTGCTTGGAATGCTGGCGGGCCTGTTTTGCCTGTTCAGTATCGGCATGATGTTCTATTACGACCTCAAGCTGGCGGCCATCGCGGTCCTGCTGATCCTGATCAGGGCAATTGCCATTATCGGCGCCAGCCTGCTGCGACTGCACTATGAAAATGCGCACTTCAACCTGCAAGGCAAGGTCAGCGGCTTCGTTCTGCAATTATTGACCGGCGTCGGAAAATTACGCGTCGCCGCGGCGACCGCGCGCGCGCTCGGGATCTGGTCGAAACAGTTCGCGGCGCAGAAGCGGTATTTCGTTTCATCCCAGATCGTGGGCAACGGCTTTGCTGCTTTCGAGACCGCATTTCCGACCATCGCGACGATGGTCATTTTCGCATACGCATCCGCTGCCGACAGCAGGCTGGCTGGCGACATCGGGGCTTTCTTCGCCTTTTTCTCCGCGTTCGGACAGGCGATGGGCTCGATCGGCTCCTGGGCCACTGGAATCAGCGAGACGCTGAGCGCGATACCGCCGCTGCTTCGGCTGCGGCCCTTGATCGCCTGCGCCGCGGAAGTTCCCGACGACCGGAAATCGCCCGGGGAATTGTCCGGATCGGTCGAGCTGGCCCGCGTATCGTTTCGCTATCTTTCCAGCGGGCCGCCGGTGCTCGACAACGTCTCCCTGAAGATCGCGCCCGGTGAATACGTCGCGATCGTGGGCCCGTCGGGCAGCGGAAAATCGTCGCTGTTCCGGCTGTTGCTGGGATTTGAGCATCCGGGATCCGGCGCGGTATTCTACGACGGCAAATCGATTGCGACGCTGGATACGAGCGCCGTGCGGCGTCAGCTCGGCGTGGTGTTGCAGAATGCCAGGCTGGCCAGCGGCAACATCTACGAGAATATTTGCGGCGGCATCCGCTTGCCGCTGGAGCAGGCCTGGCAAGCCGCGCGCCTCGCAGGCCTGGAAGAAGATATCAAGGCCATGCCGATGGGCATGCTCACCCAGGTTTCGGAAGGGGTCAGCACCCTGTCCGGCGGCCAGCGGCAACGCATCATGATCGCGCGCGCCATCGCGCGCCGCCCGCGCATCCTGCTGTTCGACGAAGCCACTAGCTCGCTCGACAATCAGTCGCAGGCGATTGTCAGCGACGCGCTGGGCGACCTCAACGTCACCCGCATTGTCATCGCCCACCGGCTCAGCACGGTGCAGAGGGCGGACCGCATTATCGTGATGGTGGACGGCAGGATCGTGCAATCCGGCAGTTTCAGCGAGCTGAATTCCGCGCCCGGCGTGTTCGCGTCGTTCTCGCGACGGCAGATGCTGTAACCCATCCGCGCCACCCCTAAATGATGCGGCGTGCGCAGCATGGCGCATGCGGGGGCTTCTTTTGTGACGCAGGTCACGCGGTCAATGAACGCGGCCTCTCCCAAACGTCACTACCGGGCATGAGGGGATGGACCCCTCCTTAAACGAGGGAGACACCGATATGAACACCGGCATTCTCGAACTGAGCACCGACGATCTCGAGCTCGTGGCCGGCGGCAACAGCAGCCAGGTTCACCAGCCCTGGTACCGTGGCCCGACCATGCACGTCCCGGGCTCGATCGCGCAGGGCGACACGCTCGACAACACCTTGACCTTCGACCAGCTGCCGTAATCGTCCTGCGGGTCATGAGAGGGGGGCGTGGCAGCACGCTCCCCCTTTTTTGGCCCGAACGTCACGTCCGGGTGGAGCGCGCACTTGACTGAGGGGCGAGATTTACTTCCGCTTTCGGCGAGATTGCGGACGTGGCCGGACCTGACGCGGGGGCGCCCGTGCAGGGATTGACCGATAGGCGACGTTGCCCGGGCTGATTGAATGCCCTCTAAGTCCTATTCCTCCGACGCCAATTTCCTGTTTTACTTCTGGAGCTACACAGCCAGGTTGACGTGGTCCCGAACCTTGGGGGACGAATGCGACGGCGTGAATTCATTGGTCTAATAGGGGGCTCGGCCGGGCTTGCAGTCGCCAACATCTGCCCCGCAAGGGCTCAGGATAAGGTTGCTCGTGTTGGAGCGCTGATCACCTCACCCCTGGTCAAAAAGACCCTTGAAGGCGTGCTTGGACAACGCGGCTGGACACTCGGGCGCAATCTCCAGATAGACTATCGGATGACGAGCGGCGATACGGAACGGTCGCGACAAGGAGCGCGCGAGCTGCTTGCCGAGAAGCCCGACGTGATATTCGCGGTCACCAATACATCGATGGCCGCTCTCGAAGCTGAAGGCTCCCGTGTCCCGACCGTGTTTGCCATGGTCAGCGATCCCGTCGGAATGCGCTACGTCGAGAGCTTCTCCCGTCCCGGCGGCACCGTTACCGGATTTACACCATTCGAGCCCTCCCTCGGCGGTAAATGGGTTTCTCTGCTGAAGGAGATTGCACCGAATGTTGTCCGGCTGGGCATCATCTACAATCCGGAGCCGGGAAATAATTCCGCGGCATTTCGCGCGTCGATCGAAGAGGTCGCAAAAACGACAGGGATCGCCTCAATCGAAACTCCGGTGGGGGACAGCAGCAGCATTGAGCGCCTTATTTTCTCTTTGAAGGACAAGCCGAACAGTGGGCTGATCTTTCTCCCCGACGCCCTCACGTCCGTTCAGAGGGATCGAATGATTGCAATTGTTCGGGAGTGCCGCCTTCCTGCAATTTATCCGCTCCGTATGTTTTGCGATGCAGGGGGATTGATCTCTTATGGGCCTGATCTCCACAAGATATACGCCGAGCCAGCCTCCTATGTTGATCGGATTTTGCGAGGCGCCAAGCCGGCAGAGATGCCCGTGCAGGCTCCAACCGAGTTTGAGCTGATCGTCAATCAGAGAGCGGCCAAACAACTTGGAATGCGACTACCCAATACGCTTCTTGCCCGCGCGGACGATGTGATCGAATAGTTTGATCACTTCCGCTTGTGGCATATCGCTTCGTTTTTGCGGCTGCGCAACAACGCGTCGGCTATCGGGGCAAAGCGAACTCCGACGCGGCGCCAAACCGGTAGTTTTGGGGGCGCGGCCGAATTGATCGAGCATCGTGGGCTCCGATGCCGACTTGTTTTTCGTTCTCAAGCAACCGCAAAACGAAGAGGCCGCATCTGCGGCGGCCTCGAAGGGATCGGTCAGTTCGGCGTTTATCACGGAAGACCGTCGACGTTGTCGATCTGGTCGTCGAAGGAGTCGGTCCCGCACAGCGGGCGGCCATTGTTGGTTTCGGCAGCGACCAACTCCACTTGTTCATGACCCCAACTCGGACATTGATGTGAAGACCCCCGAGATATCGCAATCATCACGCATTGGTCCTGGATACGCCGTGGTTCTACGGCTGCTGAAATAAACCGGGCCTTCATGCTTCAGCGATAGCCGTAAGTCGGTGCGATAACTTATTGCGGGCGAGCTTGCGAGTTTGCATCCCTCACGGAGCACGGCTATGCGCAGCCCGCTAGCTTGACCAGAGGTCCTTGGGAACGAAGCAGGCCGCTAAATCCGAGACGCTTA
>Ga0265314_10005108_pt1 | contig 11947 bp, 10 predicted proteins | sample 4126metaG_FD_203106 | JGI IMG/M metagenome (GOLD analysis project Ga0265314, IMG submission 203106) | Rhizosphere microbial communities from Carex aquatilis grown in University of Washington, Seatle, WA, United States - 4-1-26 metaG | ecosystem: Host-associated > Plants > Roots > Rhizosphere >... | reverse complement strand
CCGGCTCCAGTCCCACCGGTTCCAATGCCGGATTTACCACCGCTTCCCAGACCGCCACCACTTCCACCACCGCTTCCAGGAACGGTTCCGCCGCCGGCTCCGGGACCGCCGCCGAAGCCAGATCCGCCGCCTGACGTTCCGCTCCGACCTCCAGTGACTGGCGCTCCCCCGCCACCGGAAGAGCCGCCCGTGCTCGCGGTGGTTCCTGCATTCGCAGACCCGCCCGTGCTCGGCGCGCCACCGCTCGCAAGCTTTCCGCCAGCGGCGCTCCCTCCACTCGAGCCTGGGTTTCCGCCCGTCACCGGGTTTCCGCCTGTCACTGGGTTTCCGCCCGCCCCGGTGTTACCACCGGGAATGCCCGCACCGCCAGTCGCAGTGGCATTCGGGGGGGATGTCTGCGACGAGGAACAGGAAGCCTCCGCCAAGAAGATTAGCCCGCACATCCAGCTCGCTGTCAGCGATTTCATGTTGCTCCTGTGGCTGGTTTCCGAGTAGCGCTCGGCCGCATCCAACCGCCCCCCCAGCCTGACCCAAGAGGCCGGTCTGGCGCAATGGGAAACACTGTCGCGAAAGATGTTCCGTCCTCGTGAGCCAATTCACAGAGTCATGCCACAGCCTTCTTGCCACGAGCGTTGGGAGAGATAAAGTCGCGGTGTCCTGGAGCTCGGTTCAATCAACCCCACTCGGAGTCCCCCATGAAATTCACATCGACCATCAACTTCAGGAACCTGTGTTCCGCTCTCCTGTTGGCCGCAGGCGCGACTAGCCTGGTCGGCTGCGACGCGAGCACGACCACGCCCGTCAGCGGTACGGGCGGAAACACCGTTTCCGTCAGCGGCGGTAGCGGCTCTGGCGGCAAGGTTTCTGCGACCGGGGGCTCAACGCCTGCGACGGGCGGCGCCGCGACCGGCGGCGCGACTCCCGCGACCGGCGGCGCGACTCCCGCGACCGGCGGCGCGACTCCCGCGACCGGCGGCTCAACTCCCGCGACCGGCGGCGCGACTCCCGTGGCCGGCGGTGCAACGGCTGGAACTGGCGGCGCGGGCAAGGGCGGCTCCACGGGCGCGGGCGGCGGCGTTGCCGGAGCCGATGGTGGCATGGGTGGGTCAAGCGGAACGGGCGGCACATCCGCAAAAGGCGGCGCCTCGGCCAGCGGCGGAACGGGTGGGAGCACCGACGGCGGCGTGGGCACCGGTGGTTCCGGGCCTCTCCCGGATGGCGCCCCGGTGGATCCCTCGAAGAAGATCACGGTTTGGATGGTCGGCGACTCGACCATGCAGAACTGCAGCGGCACCGGCCAGTGCGGCTGGGCGGCCGAGTTCCAGCAGTACTTCAACGCCAACGCCACCATCTCGAATCAGGCGCGCGGCGGGCGAAGCATCCAAACCTGGATTTGGGGCGACCCCAACGTTTCGAAAGACACGCCGACAACAGCCGGCGGCGAGTGCACGGTCATCGACAACACGACCTACTCCGACAACTTGACGACCATGCTCGATCCTGTGAAAGGCATGCAGCCCGGTGACTGGGTGTACGTCGCGTTTGGCATCAACGATGGAACGGCCACTTGCAATCGGCACGTCGGGACGGCCCTCTTCCAATCCGACCTCGACTTCATGGCGAAGACCATAAGGTCCAAGGGCGCGAACCCGATCTTCGGAACCTCGACGAGCGGGCAGTCGTGCAACGGATCGACCAATGTTCCCAACCGTGGATTCGGCCCGGAAACCAAGGCTGCCGGCGCCGCCGACAACGTGCCGGTCATCGACCTGACGACGCTCTCCGTTGCTCTGTACAACAGCCTCAAACTCTGCCCGAACGGCAGCACGACCTTCTGGTTCGACGGCACCCATTTCAAGACCGACGGCGCCACCCAAGTCGCGGCTGTTGTTGCCAAGGCAATCAAAGATCAAGGCATCGGTCTCGCCGCCTATCTGAAGTAGGCGGCCAGAAGCCCCTCGGCACGCCGCTCGCTCATTCTGCTGGTGGATCGGGCAGCATGGCAACTGCCCAGGTGCCGGGGCCGGTATGCGCGCCCGTGGTCAGTGACAGCGGGCCGACTACGATCTCGGCGTTGGGCGCCGCCTGGCGCAGTCGCGGTAGCAGCGTTTCCTCGACCCAGGGGCGATTGTCTGTGTACTCGGCGAGGACGTAGCCACGGTGCGAACCGACGGCGAACGCGCGTGCGACCCGCTCGCACGCGAAGGCCGCACGATCTTCCGGTTTGCGCAGCATTGCCACCTTGCGCGCGCCATCGGGCATGGGCGACACGACAGGCGCGAGACCGATGGCATCGCCGAACCACGCGGAGGTCTTGGATAGACGGCCGCCGCGCGCCAGATACTCCAGACGTTCGGGGAAGATGTACTCCTCTGCCCGCTGCAAGGCCGCGGCGGCAAACCTAGACAGGGCGGCGATGGCGCATCCGCTTCGGGCAGCCAGAGCCGTCTGTCGCACGACGACTGCCAGGCGCCCTGAAGCCGCGCCGCTGTCGAGCACGGTCATGTGTTCGCCCGCCGGATGCGAAGCCCGCCAGGTGGAAGCCACGGCGTGGTTGCCCGTGTAAACCGAACCCACGCTCAGATAGAGCACGTTCTTCCACTGCGCTGCCAAGCGCTGGTAGTGCATGTGGCGCTCGTAGGTCGAGGCCTGCGCGGTGGTCACGCGCACGCCCTGTCGCATGGCGCGGTACACGTCATCGGGATCGAGGCGGGTCTCGGGTAGCGAGCGATCGCCAAAATCGATGTGACTATCGAGCAAGGTCACGCCCAGGGCTTCGGCCGCTCGCCGGGAAAGCGACGCGGCTCCGTCGGTGACGATGTGCACGTCCTGCTCGCCAGCCTCGGCCGGGCTGGCCGACATCTGCTCGGCTAGATCGTCCCAGGACCAGCCCACGACCTCGCCCAACCCGCCCAGCGCCGAGCGCGCCATTTCTACGTTGCGGGCGTGCAGGTGAATCTTCCACAGCTCGCCTTCGCGCAAGGCCACGACCTCGCTGCCAATGCTAGCCAGCGCCTCGTCCGGCGGCCGCTGGCCGGCGGGAACCCGCAAGATGGCGTCCACGCAGAAGCCCTCGTCGGTGCCGTGCTGTGCGTGTCCGAGCGCCGGGCGATCGAAGCGAACCAACGAGCGAAAGGCTTTGGCCAGTTCGCCCGCGGTATCGTCGAAAAGGCCGTGGTAGGTCCGCAACATTCCGTCGAGAAACACCAGCATCCCGAGCGCGCCGCTATCGACGACGTTGGCTCTACGCAACGATGCCTGCGCCGAGGTCGTTTCCCGCACCACCTGAGCAAGTCGCGCGAGCAATCCTGGCACCGATTCGACGGCCAGCCCTGCCCCTGCCGTGGCAGCAAGCGCATCGAGCACGGTGAGCATGGTTCCTGGCTGGGGAACCGCGACCGCCGTGCGAGCCTGCGCGGCGCCACGCACACAGCGAGCCGCCAGGCTTTCGCCTGCGGCGCCATCAAGCAAGGCGCGCACGAAGGCACAGGCGATGTTGCCCGAGTTTCCGCGCGCCGACAGGAGCAGCCGCTCGGCGACGGTGGCGTCGCTGGCAATCTGGTCGCGTAGGGGCGCAAGGCTCAGCACCAGGTTGCGACCCGTGTCTCCGTCGGGGACCGGGAACACGTTGATGCGGTCGAGGACCTCGGCCCAGGCCGCGGTGCAGGCGCAGCCAGCGGCCAGCGCCGAACGCAAGTTGCCGCTGCCCTGCCCGCCTTCAGCCGTCATCGCGGGAAGAAGAGCCCAGCGCCCGGCGGAAGGATTCGGGCAAACGTAGCTCAAGCGTGCCGTTGGCCAAGTGCACCGCGGCTTGTTCGGTACGCCCCTTGGCGCAAATCGCCCCGCCACCCGCGAGGCGAATCTCGAAGTCGACGACGATGCGACACTCAGCCTCGACCAGGGTGGCCTTGCACTCGACCTCGTCGCGGAAGCGCAGCGGGCGGATGTGTTTGGTCTGCGTGCGCGTGATGGGGAAGACCAGTCCGCCGTCCTCCATGACCTGGTAGAGGTCGATCCCAGCGTCACCAAATAGCCGGTCGCGAGCGGCGTCGAAGTATTTGAAGTAGTTGCCGTGCCACACCACCTGCATGGCGTCCACGTCGCAGAACGGAATGGAGAAGCGCACGGTAGCCGAGCGAAGTGCTTCTGCCATGGGGCCTACCCTCCAGTTTCAAGATGCTGCCCGAGCGGCCCTGCGACCACGGACTGATAGACCGCTTCGATGTCACCGTCGAGCGGGCGGTCGTCATCGAGCCCCGGACTGAGCTCGCGGATGGCGGCGACGATGGATTGGATCGCCGGCCGACCCGGCAGCCCGCCGCGCAGCTCGCACGCCTGCGCCGCCACCAACAAATGAACCGCGACCGCGTGACCGACCAGCTCGCACACGCGCAGGGCCTCGCGCGCGGCGATGGTGCCCATGCTGACCTTGTCCTGGTTGTGCGACTCGGTCGAGCGCGAAAACGAAGCAGCCGGCATGGAGGCCTGCAGTGCCTCGGCGGTGAGCGCCGACAGGGTGATCTGCATGCCCTTGAAACCGTGGCGCGGAGCGAACCCGTTTTCGACCGGCACCACCAGCTGCGCGGGCAGCCCGCGGTTCAAGCGCGGATCCACCAGCAGCGCAGCCTGCCGGTCGCAAAGATCCGCGACCGAGGCCACAGCGGCCTTCACCGAGTCCATGGCGAAAGCGATGTGCCCGCCGTAAAAATTGCCGCCCATGAGCGGCCGGCCCGATTCCGGATCGAAGAGCGGATTGTCGGACGCCCCGCCCGCCTCGATCTCGACCCACCGCTCGACCCAGGCCAGGGCATCGGCCAGGACGCCGATCACGTGCGGCGCGCAGCGCAGGGAATAGGGATCTTGCAGGGATTCAGGCACCTCGGCCTCGTGAACGTCGCCCTCGCAGCGCATGAGCGCACGCAACTGGCCGGCCACTTCGCTCTGTCCGGGGAAGGGTTTGGCCTTGAACAGCACCGGGTGCAGGTGGTGCTCGTGCCCCGCCATCGCGTGCACCGACAGGGCGGTCGCGCGCGTGGCTGCGGCGAGGATGCGCCGGCACTGATCCGCGACCACAATGGCCACGCCGGTCATGATCGGCGTGCCGTTGAGTATCGAGATGGGCTCCTTAACCCCGAACTCGAACGGCGTCAGTCCGGTCAACTCCAACGCACGTGCTGCTGGCATGCGCTCGTTTTGAAAGAAGACCTCTCGCTGGCCAGCCAGCGCCGCCGCGACGTAGGACATGGGCGTAAGATCGCCCGAGGCACCGACGGAGCCCTGCGACGGAACGACCGGCGTGATTTGACGGTTGAGAAATTCGACCAGGCGCCGAAGCAAGCCCACGCGCACGCCGGAATAGCCGAGACCAAGGCACAAAATCCGGCACAGCATGGCCCCGCGCACGGCCGCCACGGGCAGCGCCGGCCCGGTGCCGCAGCCGTGAAAGCGCAGCAGCCCCTGGCCCAAGGCAGCTACGCTTTCCGCTGAAATGCGCGCGCCGCAATTGCTTCCGAACCCGGTCGTCACACCATAGATGGGCGTTCCCTCGGCGACGGCCTTGGCGACCAGCGCCTCACAGTCCGCCATTCGCCGCACCCAGGCGGGCTCTTCCGTCAGGCGGACCTTTGCGCCATGCACGGCTATGCGGATGAGAGTCTCGATATCGAGCGGGCCTTGGCCCACCACCACGGGCTCGGATGTTGAATGCGACATGCTGCTTTGCTCGCCGAACGCGAGGCAGTCTGCCCGCGCCCCCCGAGAAGCGCAAGCACATCACAATCCTAGATCCGAACTACGTCTTTTTTTGTGCGCTCTGTGCTTTCAGTGTCTCTGTGGTTCAATTCCCGGCGAGCGAAGTCGTAGTAGTGCCAGTACTGAACCAGGACGGACACGGCCCGCGAGATGAGCTTCGGATTGGTTCGATAGGCGGCCTTGACCACGTTCCAGAACATCCCGCGCACTCCGGGTGGCACTCGGAAGAGGAAATGTCGCGCGACGCGCAGGATGAGAAAAAGCCGATACAGTGTCTTCTTCCTGGTCGAGTAGAGGCCCGTCATGTAGCGCACGCCTTCCAGCCACTTGATCATGCGGCGCTCGAAGCGCTCGGGCTCGTACAGGCGCTGGAAGAGCGCCTTGTGACCGCGGTACAGTTCCTCCAGGGTCATCTGCTTGGGGATGATGTTGGTGGTCAGGTGCCAGAAGCCGCGGAATTCCTCCTGCAAGCGGCCTTCGTCCTGCATGCGCCGGTACAGCGCGGTGTTCTTCGGCGCATTGAGCACGCTGATCGATGCGATAGGGCTGCCCGTCTCGTCGAGGAATTCCTCCACGTCGGAGAAGACCGCGGTCGTGTCGTGGTCGAAGCCGACGATCATGCCGAGAAATGGCATGATCCCGTAGCTCGATATGCGCGGGATGACCTCGCGCGGATCGAAACGCGCCATCTGGCCTTTGTTGACCTCGTCGAGGCACTCCTTGCGCAAGGTTTCGAGCCCGAGAAAAATCACGCTGAAGCGGGCGTCGGCGAGGAGTTTCAGCAGCTCTTCATCGGCGCCGATCTGCACCGTGGCCTGCGTGCTGAACGAGAGCGGCCGGTCGAGGGTGCTGTTCCAGGCCACGAGTTCGCGCAGAAGCTCGAAGGTGAACGCGCGGTTGATGAAGAAGTTGTCGTCGGAGAAGAAGACCGTCTCGGCGCCACAAGCGTGGGCGTTTTTCACCTCGCGCATGATTTGCGGAATAGCCTTGGTGCGGAACTTTCTCCCCACCAGGCGCACGACGTCGCAAAAGTCGCAGTTGTTGGGACAGCCGCGGCAGGTCTGCACCGAGAAGTACAAATAGTCCGCCGCCTTAACGCGCGAGAGATCCGGGGCCGGGCTGGTCGCAAGGTCGACGAACTCCGCTTGCTGATAGAGCGGCGCCGCCTGCCCCGCCAGCCAATCGCGCAGAAAACGCGGCCAGGTCTCCTCGGCCTCGCCCAGGAACAGATGGTCGGCCATGGGCCGCGCCCGCTCCGGTTCCAGGGTCGCGAACGCGCCGCCCACGGCCACCGGCACCCCGCGCTTGCGAAACGCGTCGCTGAGCGACTGCATGCGTTCGGCCTGCAGCGTGTATCCAGTGATGGCTACCAGATCGCAGGGGAAGTCCAGGCGCGCTGGCGCCAGGTTCTCGTCGCAGAACTCATACACCACGTCCACGTCTGGCGGAGTCAGGGCCGTTAGCGTCAGCAACGCCGCATTGGGCATCAGGGTCTTGCGCTTGCCCACGATGTCCAGCGTCCCCTGCATCGCCCAAAAATTCTCCGGCGTCTTGGGGTTGATGAGGTAGATCCGCTTTGGCATGGCCGCTGCCGTCGACGGCACGACGGATTGCACCCGAATAGCCCAAGCCACCACCGTTGGCAAGCTGCATCCCGGAAACCCGTGCGGAACTTGCCGGTGCACGCCTTGACTGTCGGCGAGGGCGCGTGTTAAACGGCGGGCTAGTTTTTCAGGCGGTCCAAACCAGATGTCGCAAACTCAAAATGGCTCGATGGAACGGCGAATCGCCGAAATTTTGATCCAGGAGCTGAAGCTCGAAAACATCACGCCCGACACATTTGACGCAAGCTGCGACCTGGTCAAAGAGCTGGGTATCGACAGCATGGATCTGACCACTGTGGTGCTGGTTCTGCAAGGCGAGTACAAGGTGAAGTTCGACGAGGACAGCTACCCGACCCTGACCACGGTGCACGCCATCGCGGACCAGATTCGACAGCTTCAAGGCACCGTCAGCTAGCCGCGACCTGGGACGAACAGGGATAGCCAAGACGGTCATGGACCTCGAAATTCCGGCCGCGGCCCCTGCGAAGCCCACCACGGCGGCCGTGGCCGCGCCGGTCACATTCGCGGAGATCCTCAAGCACCCGGACATCGCCGCGCGCTTCCAGCAGGTTCGCCGCTATTTCTTCCTGCGCGAATCGACCTACGACATGACCAGCCGGTGCAATGTGCGCTGCGACGGTTGCTACTACTACGAGGGCGACAAGCAGAACGCCGTCGACAACGTGAACGCGACGGCGTGGCGTGACCTGTTTCGCGCCGAGAAGGCCCGCGGTATCACCTTCGTCGTGCTGGCCGGCGCTGAGCCCGCGCTGGTGCCCGAGCTACTCGAAGCCTGTTACGCCGAAATCCCGCTTGGGGCCATCGCTTCAAACGGTCTGGTTCGCATTCCGGAATCGGTCGGCTATCGCATCCACGTCTCGGTGTGGGGCAACGACGCGACCTCCGAGCGAGTGCGCAAGGCCAAGCGCATGCTCGAACGCCAGATGGAAATCTACGCCGGCGATCCGCGGGCGGTTTTCGTCTACACCTTCACGCGCGAGAACATCGCCGAGTCGCGGGCAGTCGTCGAACCCCTGGCCAAACACGGCTGCAAAGTCACCTTCAACATGTTTTCGGCCACCGTCGGCTACCAGGGCTCGCTCACGCACACGCCCGAGTCGCTGGCCGAGACCCGCCAGACCATGTTGCGCCTACTGGCTGATTTTCCGGAGCAAGTGCTCTTCTCGCCCTACAGCGCCGCCGCACACACCGACGCGCGCTCCCTGCACAATCTCTATTCGTGCCCCTACCCGCGGCAAAACCAGGGGCAGTTCGGCCTCGGCCGGACGTTCCGTCAGTACCATTCCGATCTCACCTGGGTGCGCGAGGCTTCGTGCTGCGTGCCCGACACCGACTGCGCCGATTGCCGGCACTACGCCGCGGGCAGCGCCATCGTCACCGCGCGCATGAACCGCCACATTGGCAGCGCCGACCAGTTCCGTTCCTGGCTCGACTACGTCGACACCTATCTGGCGGTGTGGGTCCAGGGCTATGCGAAGAGCCCCAACCTGTGCGCGGTCCCGGTTTCGCCGTCGCTGGCGCTGCAACCCGAGGCGAATCGATGATCACCGTCCGCTCGCTGCTCGATGACGCTTGGTACGCCCGCTACGAGAAGATCTGCAACCTCAACATCCGCAGCTCGATCTACGACGTGACCAACGCCTGCAACCTGCGCTGCAAAGGTTGCTTTTTCTTCTCGTCGGACGAGCACCTGACCGGCGAGAAGAAGGATGTCTCGGCCTGGGAGACTTTCATCGACGCGGAAAAACAGCGCGGGGTGAACCTGGCCATCCTCATCGGCGGCGAGCCCACCTTGCACCTCGACCGCGTCGAGGCCTTCTACCAGCGCCTGCCCTCCTTCTGCGCCACCAACGGACTCATCAAGGTGCCGCGCGATCGCTTCCCCGACATGATGGTGGGTATTTCGCTGTGGGGTGACGCCGCGACGGAAAAGGCCCTGCGGGGCAAGGATGCCTTCGCCATCTCGGCCAAGAACTACGCCGGCGATGCCTTCACCTACTATCTTTACACCATCACCTCGCAGCAGCTCGGCCACGTCGAGACCATGGTCCGCCGCATTCGCGACATCGGCGTGAAGGTGCATTTCCAGCTGCTTTCCAACGACGAAGACGCCGACGGGTTTTCGTGGACGCCCGAGCAACTCGCCGACGTGCGCAGCGAGATGGACGATCTGCTCGACCGCTATCCCGAGACGGTCATTTCGTCGCGCTACTACCACCAGGTACTGACCACCGGAACCATGCTCGGCCGCCGCTTCGGCTGGCAAGAATGCCCGTCGGTGTCCGAGACGCACGACACGCGCAAGCCGCAGCCGCGCCGACTGATTCGCTTCCGCCGCTGGGCCGCCGACCTCTACACCACGCATCGCTGCTGCACCTCCGCGACCCGCGACTGCGCCACGTGCAAGGACGGCGCGGCCCACATGAGCTGGGTCATGGTCAACAAACGCGACCACATCCGCACCGCCCAGGATTTGCAAAACTGGATCGAGGTGTACGAGATGTTCGCCAAGCTGTACCGATTCATTCCGTGGTAGCCGAAAGCCGGCCATGACCAAGTCGCGACCGGTGCTGCTCGGATGGGATGGGGTTTCCTCGATGGGGATCGAGTGGAGCGAGCAATGGCGTCGCGCCCGCGCCGGCGACAGCGGCATCGGACCGCTTACGCGTTTCCCGCTGCGGCCGGATTCGCCTGTGCGCATCGCGGGGCAGGTCAACTTGGATCCCGCCGCCATCGACCCGTGCCCACCGTGTTTGCGCCCGCGCGAGATGGCGCACTGGAAGTCGCCCGTCTTCCGCTACAGCATGCTGGTGGTGTACCGGGCGCTGGCCAAAGCGGGCATCACCATCACGCCCGAGCTGGCCCCGCGCGTGGCCGTCACCTTCAGCACCGCTATCGGCGGGCTCGATGCCGTGGTGGATGCCGACCGAGCGCTGGTGTCGAGCGGCGCGCTTCCCCTGCCCTACATGAATCCCAATTCCTGCGTGAACATGATCGCGGGAAAGATTTCCATTCTGTCGGGCGCCACCGGCCCGTGCATCACCACCGTCACCGCCTGCGCGACCGGCAGCACATCCATGGCCATGGGCGCTCTGCTCATCGAAACCGGCCGCGCCGACCTTGTGATCGCAGGCGCCGTGGATTTTCCGCTGGTCGAACCCATTGTCGCCGGCTTCTCCACCATGAACGGCTCGTTCAAGCCCAAGAACGACGAAGATGCCCAGCACCCTGAGAAAGCCAGCCGTCCCTTCTCCATCGACCGGCGCGGCTTCGTGATCTCCGAGGGCGCGGCCAGCGCTATTTTGGCTAGCCCGGAATTTGCCAAGGCGCACGGGCTGCACCCGGAATTCGAGCTGGCCGGCTGGTCGCTCACCTCGGACGCGCACCATCCCGTGGCCCCCCACCGGCCGACCATCGCACGCTGTATGGCCGAGGCCATCGCATCGGCGGGAATTCGTCCCGAGACCATCGCCGCGGTGAACGCGCACGCATCGTCGACCCGAGTTGGCGACAAGGTCGAGGACGAGGCATTGCGCGATGTCTTCGGCGGCAAAGTCCCGCCGGTGAGCGCAAACAAGTCTCAGTTCGGTCACGCCATGGGCGCGGCCAGCATCCTCGAATCGCTACTGACCCTGGAAGGCATGCGCGACGGCGTGCTGTTGCCGACCATCAACTTCACCCGCGATCCCGATATCCAACTCGATGTCGTCACCGAAACGCGGCACCACCCCAACCAAGACTACGTGCTCAAGAACGCCTTCGGCTTCGGCGGCACCAACACCTGTCTCATCTTCCACCGTCTCGTGTAGGAGCCACACCGTGACTGAACCAACCGATCCTTTGATATCCGAGCTTGCGCGCAAGCTCGTGGAAACCCTTGGCCTCGACATGGCGCCCGAGTCCGTCGATCCAGCCGCCCCGCTTATCGGCGCGGGCCTTGGCATCGACTCCATCGACACCCTCGAACTCGTGGTGATGATCGATAGGGACTACGGCGTGAAGATCGACAACCGCGCCGCGGGTGTCGAGGCGTTTGCCTCGCTGAGCGGGCTCGCCGCTTTCATCCGGCAGCGCCGACCGGCCACGCCTGCATGAAACCGCGACAGCGCGCCTTCGTGACCGGCATCGGCGTCGTTTGCGCTGGCGCGAACAACGTGGCCGAGTTGCGCTCCCTGCTGGCCAGGCCGCGGCGTAATTTTCGATCTCCGACGGTATTTCCGTGCCAAGGCGAGACCGCGAACCTGCCGGTTGCCGAGGTCAGCGGCATCGAGTCCGATGAGGCCAGCGACATCCCGCGAACGCATCGCCTTGCCCTGATGGCAGCCCGCGAGGCGATCGGATCCGGCCCCGCTCCTGATGCCATCGTTCTCGGCACATCGACCGGCGGAATTCTGACCACCGAGACCGCCCTGAAAGCCGGTATCACGTCGCCCGACGCCTATCGCCGCCACGGCCTCGATACGGTTGCTGCGCACCTCGCGCAGGCGCTCCACGTGCGCGGCCCCGTGCTCACGCTCTCGACCGCGTGTTCGAGCGCGGCCGTGGCGATGTCCGTGGCCGTGGCTCTGCTG
>Ga0265314_10005106_pt1 | contig 11950 bp, 15 predicted proteins | sample 4126metaG_FD_203106 | JGI IMG/M metagenome (GOLD analysis project Ga0265314, IMG submission 203106) | Rhizosphere microbial communities from Carex aquatilis grown in University of Washington, Seatle, WA, United States - 4-1-26 metaG | ecosystem: Host-associated > Plants > Roots > Rhizosphere >... | reverse complement strand
CGCCGATCCTGATCCAGCACGGCGAGCGCGACCGCGTGGTGCCGATCGCCTTCGGCGAGCGCCTGTTTGCGTTGGCGCACGACCCGAAACGCTTCGTTCGCTACCCAGACGCCGAGCATTCGAACCTCGACGACCACGGTGCTGCCGAAGCCGTCAAGGATTTCCTGGCGGGACTGGAATAAGGCGCCCAAAAAGCAATAGCGCGGGCAAAGGCCCGCGCCACCACACAGCGAAACTGAAACCCGTCTATCGCGTCGGCTTAGAAGCGCGGAGCGCCACGGCCACCGCCGCGCTCGCCACCGCGACCGCCCATACCGCCGCCCGGTCCAGCGGCGCCCGGGACTACCCGCGGCTTGGCCGGCAACAGACCTTCGCGCTGCATCTTCTTGCGCGCGAGCTTGCGGGCCCGACGGATCGCTTCCGCCTTTTCCCGCGCCTTCTTTTCGGAGGGTTTTTCGTAATGGCCGCGAAGCTTCATTTCGCGGAAAATGCCCTCACGCTGCATCTTTTTCTTCAGCGCCTTGAGAGCCTGGTCGACGTTATTGTCGCGAACGAGTACCTGCACGCTTGCTCCTTTGTTGTGGCCTGGACGGGTTTCGTCAAAAAAGCCCGCTGTGGCAGGGCCTTTTGAGTCGCGCGGCTGTAGCAGAAAAGCCTCAGGGAGTCCATTCCGTTCCCCCTCTTGGGGGCCCTTCCGGGGCCGATTTAGGCCGCCTGGCTGCTTGCCGCTCGCTCGAACAGGACCATCAGCCAGTCATTGACCACGACGTCGATGACCAGGTGGACCCGGTCCTCGGTTCCCCGGTTGGCCACGCTGTGCGGGTCGGACAGCCGCAGGTACCAGGTGCTTCCCGCCGGCATGACGCAGCGCCTCCCGTTCAGGCGGAAATCGACCCCGTCGTTGGTCGTCACCGGGATGTGCAGCCGCACCGTTCCCTCCTCATAGGCGAGGTCGTGGTCGCGGTGTTCCTTGATGACCGAGCCGGGGGTGAGCCGCATCAGCCGCACCGCCTGCAGCGGACAGGACAGCGCCGCGAGCACGTCGCGGAAATAGGGCGAGCCTAAGAGCATCGGCGTGTCGGCATAGTCGCTGCGGCTCGGGTCGGAATAGATCATCTGCACCGGGTGGCTGGCGCCGGCCGGCCCGCGCAGCGGGATGACGCTCCAGTCGCCGTCGTAGTTCTGCTGCACGAGCAATCACCGAGTCGGGGAGAAACCCGGTTCCACGTCATTTCACCCTTGCGTGCCATGGAGAGTCGGGTGTTTAAGGACTGTTTTTCCCGCAACCGCAACGAGGGAAACACGCCGTGGACGCTCCAACCTCCGATCGCACCAAGCACACCCCGGGCGCGCTGGTCACCGAAGGCAAGACCAAGAAGATCCACCGCATCGCCGGCAGTTCCGATCTCGTGCTGGTCGTCGCCAAGGACGACATCACCGCCGGCGACGGCGCCAAGCACGACATCATCCCGGAAAAAGGCCGCCTCGCCACCGCGACCACCTGCAATGTCTTCCGCCTGCTGAAGGCCTGCGGCCTGCCGGTCGGCTTCGCCGAGCAGGATAGCCCGATCTCCTTCCTCGCGCCGGTCTGCACCATGCTGCCTTACGAGGTGGTGGTGCGGCGCGAGGCGCACGGCTCCTACCTCAAGCGCAATCCGCACATCGCCAAGGGGCAGCTCTTCCCGCAGCTCATCGTCGAGTTCTATCTCAAGACCAAGGACAAGAGCTGGAAGGGTAAGCCGCTGGTCGCCGACGATCCGCTGATGGGCTATGCCGACGGCGGAACGCAGATCAAGCTGTTCAATCCGGCCAAGCCCTTGCTCGGGCAGGAGCCGTTCCTCACGCTGGCGCCGTCCGAAGTGTTCAGCCGCGAGGACGAATACAAGTTCTTCCCCGAGATGCGGCGCATCGTGCGGCAGGCTTTCCTCATCCTGGAGAAGGCCTGGCAGCTCGAAGGCGGCACGCTGGTCGACCTCAAGGTCGAGTTCGGCTTCGACAGCAAAGGCAACCTGCTGCTCGCCGACGTGATCGACAACGACTCCTGGCGCGTGATCGAGAGCGGCGCCTATATCGACAAGCAGGTCTATCGCGACGGCGGCGCGCTCGACGACGTCGCGGCGAAATACCGGCACGTCGCCGAGATCACCGGCCGCTTCCACGTTCCGCGCCAGCGCATCATCCTCTGGCGCGGCTCGGAGAAGGACAAGACGGAAGCTTTCGCCGAGGCGCTCGGCGACTTGGCCGACATGATGACGGTGGTCACCTGCTCCATCCACAAGGAGCCGGTGAACGGCGCGCACATATTCCACCGCCTGGTGCAGGAGGTGCCCGACACCGTGGTGATCGCCAATATCGGCCGCTCGAACGGTGCCGGTCCCGTGCTCTCGGCGATGTCGACGATCCCGGTGATCACCGTGCCGGCGAGCGCGAAGGAATTCCCCGACGACGTCTGGTCGTCTTTGCGCGCGCCGAGCGCGGTGCCGGTGATGACGGTGCTGGAGCCGTCCAACGCCGTGCTGGCGGCGCTGCAGATCCTCTCCGCGCGCAACCCGCGCATCTATGCAAGCGTGCGCGGCGAGATCGAGAAGCGCACCGCCAACACGCTGGTGCTCTGACAGAAGGTTCGCGATGCCAGATCGTCGAGATCCTGCGGGTTCCACGGCGGTCACGATCTCGCTGTTGCAGGCCGAGATCGAACGGTACAAGGCCGAGTTGCTCAAGGCCGAATGGCGCATCGCCGAGCTCGAGGCGCGCGCCGACGTCGATCCGCTGCTCGACATCCTCAACCGGCGCGGCTTCGATCGCGAGCTGGCGCGCTCGCTCGCCTACGTGAGGCGCTATAGCGCCGCCGCGGCGCTGGTGTTCATCGACCTCGACGGCTTCAAGTCGATCAACGACGCGCACGGCCATGCCGCCGGCGACGCACTGCTCAAGGCGGTGGTCGCGGCGGTGAAGGGCCACGTGCGCGCCTCCGACACGGTGGCCCGCCTCGGCGGCGACGAGTTCGCCGTGCTGATGTGGCATCTCGACGAAGAGCGGGCGTTAGCCAAGGCGCGCGAGCTGGAAACGATCATCGGCGAGACGACGATCGTGCACGGCACCAGCGCGTTGTCGGTCGGCGCCAGCGCCGGCAGCGTCGCGCTGCCGCGCGAGGGCACGCCGGAAGAAGTGCTCGAAGCCGCCGACCAGGCGATGTATGCGAGGAAAAGGGAGAAGCGGTAGCGATCCGTCACCCTGAGGTGCGCGCCGCGTGAGCGGCGAGCCTCGAAGGGCGACGGCCCGAGACTCAGCGGCCGCTCATCCTTCGAGGCTCGGCATAGCGCGTCGAAGACGCGCGTAAACGCGCTTATGGCGAGGCACCTCAGGATGACGGGTCACGCAATAATATCCGGCGTCAGTTGATCGTCGATCTGCCGGATCCTGTCGCGCAGCACCAGCTTGCGCTTCTTCAGCCGCTGCACCTGAATCAAGTCGGAGCCGGGCGAGGCCTCGAGCGCGGCGATCGCGGCGTCGAGGTCGCGGTGCTCCTGCTGCAGGCGGGCGAGCTGTCCGCGCAAGGCGCGTTCGTCTTCTTCGGTCATTGCTACCGCTGGTTTGCCCGCACCGGTTACCGGTGGTCCGGCTGGCTTCACAAATTATTGCGTTTTCCACAAAGAGGTTCAAGCCGGGGCAAAAACCTTTCGTTAATCAAGGGCTTTGCGAAAATTTGCCGCACCTTGCGAAGGGGTATAGCGTAGCGCTCCCACCTGAGTCCGAGTAGACTTGACCTCGTCAGGGATAAACAGATTGAGGAGACATTCTGCATGTCGATGCAATCGCACCTCGCGGAACTCGTGAAGCGTCACCAGGCCCTCGAAAGCGAACTCTCAGATTGCCTGGCTCATCCCGCGGTCGATGACCTAAAGCTCATAGAACTCAAACGCAAAAAATTGCTGTTGAAGGACCAGATCGAGCGCCTCCGCCATGATGGCGAGAGCGTGCACTGAACCAAGCGATTTAACGCTCACTGAGACAAGACCGCCGGCTCACGCCGAATTCGGGTAGGCCCCCGGGTTCGGCGCGGGGCGGCGGTTTTGTATTTTTCCAGAGCGTTGTATTCTCGCGCAACGACAAGGCGTCCCGCCAGAGGCCGCACGATTTTTATGGGAGGATTTTCATGCGGCCATTCGCCCGCGCTGCTGCGATTGCCTTTGGGCTTCTCGCCGGCCTTTATGCCGGCGCGGCGCAGGCGCTCGATTATCCCACCCGCCAGATTACGCTGATCGTGCCCTATCCGCCGGCCGGCGGCGTCGACGCCATGGCGCGGGTGGTGGCGCAGAAGCTGTCGGAAGCGCTCAAGCAGCAGGTCGTGGTGGAAAACCGCGGCGGCGGCGGCGGCACCATCGGCACGCGCGCGGCGAGCCGCGCCACGCCGGACGGCTACACGCTGTTCCTCGGCCACACCGGTACGATTTCGATCAACCCGAGCCTCTACGTCAATCTCGGGATGGATCCGCGCAAGGACTTCACGCCGATCGGTCTCGTCGCCTCCATGCCCGTGGCGCTGCTCGCGCATCCCTCGTTCCCGCCGACATCGATCGCCGAGGTGATCGCCTACGCCAAGCAGCAGCCGGGCAAGCTCAATGTCGGCACCTCCGCCATCGGCACCGGCGGCTACATGTGCGGCGAGTTGTTCAAATCCGAGGCCGGCATCGACGTCGCCATCATTCCCTACAAGGGCTCGGCGCCGGTGATGAACGACCTGCTCGGCGGTCACGTGCCGATCGCCTTCAGCGTGCTACCGCCGGCGCTTGGCAACATCCAGGCCGGCAAGGTGCGCGCCATCGCCGTGACCAGCCCGAAGCGCTTCTCGCTCTTGCCCGACGTGCCGACCTTCGACGAGAGCGGCATGCCCGGCTTCGACGCGGTGCTGCACTATGGTTTGCTGGCGCCGGCCGGTACGCCCAAGGAGATCGTCGACAGGCTCAGCGTCGAGTTGCGCAAGCTCGCCGACGACGACGAAGTGAAGCAGCGCATCCATGCCGAGGGCGGCGATCCGCTCACCTCCACGCCGGCCGAATACGCCGCCGACATCGACAAGGAAGAAAAAAAGTGGGCGGCGCTGGTGCACAAGCTCAATTTGAAAGTTGATTAGGGATTGAAAGTTGAGAGGGGCTGGTCGAAGCGGAAGGAACTTTGCCAGAAGGAACTTTGAAATGAGCGACGACGACACGCGAGCCGACGACAAACGCAGCGAAGACAAACGCGCGAAGTTCCCGCGCGCCGACCTTCCTCCCAGCGCCGGCTTTGCCTTGAGCGTCGACGGCAAGTTCAAGCTGGATTATCCCGACATGGACGGGGCCATGAAGGTCGCGCGCGAGCTCAAGAAGAAGTTTCCGGTGATCCAGGTCGCTGTCTACGACGCCACCGCCAAGACCCGCACGCTGGTCGAGTAGAACTCGCTTAACCTTTCCCACAGGGAGAGGTCGCCCGCCGAAGCTTTAGCGAAGGCGGGCGGGTGAGGGGTTACAGCCTAGCGGCCGCAGCTCCGTTCGGCACATTCATCTCGAACTCAATCCGGCGGCAGGATTGCCTGCTCGTCGCTGGGAAGCTCGCCGGCCGACTGCTGCAGGATCGTGGCGAGCGAACCGGCGAGAGGTCCCGGCTGACCGTCGGCAAAGCGCTGCTCCTGCACCAGCACCACGAAAGTCAGCGCCAGCGCGCTCACCACCATGAAGGTGTTCAGCACGGCGCTGATGAAACGCCCTTTCTTCTCGACGCGCGGCTTCGGCGGCGGCAGGTGGGTCGGCACGGGATATCTCCCTTGTGATGGCGCAAGGCTGCGCCACATCCGAACGGACGGCGTAGCAAAACGGTTGCACACGAGAGGTTGCAAGAAGCGGGCCAGCGCAATTCAGCGATGGACCGCGCGCCCCCATCCGGCCATAATGTGCCGCGATATTGAATCGCCCGTTAACGCGAGAGGGACCTCATGACCGTCGCCACCCGCCGTTTGGCCGCGATCGTTGCCGGCTGCGCCGTCGCGCTGTTCGCCGCGTCGGCCGCGCAGGCCTTTACCTTGCAAAATCAGGGCGCCACCGACAGCAACGGCGACAGCGCCGCCGCCATGCGGCTCGATCCGGACAATAAGGTCTCCGGCTCGAACAACCTGGGTACCTACAAGCAGGGCAACACCACGATCCAGTTCGGCGGCCGCCCCGGCGGCAGCTTCAATCAGCAGTACAACGGCAACCGCATGTTCGATCCGGGCAGCCGACTGGATAACGAGCGCTGATTTTTTACGCCGCGTTTATTCGGCGGCGCGTGAACGTTAAGCCCCGCATGATGTGTGGGGCTTTTTGTTTTTCTTCTTCACCTCTCCCCGCATTGCGAGGAGAGGTCGGTCGCCTTCGCGAAGCGAAGGTGACCGGGTGAGGGGCGGTGCACGGCCCCTCATCCGGCTCGCGCGTGCCAGCGCTCGCCACCTTCTCCCCGCAATGCGGGGAGAAGGAAGGACGCTCGCCTCGTTGAAAATACTCGATCAGCTGAATAGAAATGAGGCGGCGGAGAAGCCTCGATGAATTTCAAGCGCAAGCGTCCGAAGAACGCCCGTGCCGGCTGCTTGTTGTGCAAGCCGCACAAGGCCAACGGATTTTGTCCGCGTCATAAGAATATGCGGACCGGCAATCGCAAACGTTATCTCGCAGGCGAGTACGATTTGCGCTGCGAGGGGCTCAAGTGAGCGCCATACGGCTCTCATCCGCCCTACTATTATTTTTTCTCGAATAGAACCCGTCGCTCATAGCGGAGAGGGTTCCGTTAAATCCCTGAATGGCTGCTGCAGCGTCCTGTACGCTCAGGCCATATAACTCCAACTGCCCCCAGCGTGGGTGGTGCTCGTCAACCGTCTCGATCAACTCATCGAAGGCTTGCGGGACGAAGCTCGATATGTTGACACTCTTCGACTTCCGAAGTTCAGCAATAATCGGATTGTTGGTGGGTGATTGGATTATCCAAATCGGCGCGGTTTTATCTAGCGCATCCAAGCGGAAGCCGAATTCTGGACTAAAAATAATACAAACGCGCTCGCCACTCATCGCTAAAAGATTGCCCTTTATAGGTGCAGCTCAAGTAAATATCGTATCAGGAGAAGGAAGGCGCTCACACCGCCTTCGCCATCTCCCGCAATTTGAACTTCTGAATCTTCCCCGTGCTCGTCTTCGGAATTTCCGCGAACACGAAATGGCGCGGCACCTTGTAGCCGGCGAGGTGCATCTTGCACCATTGCAGCAGTTCGTCGCTGGTCGCCTGCGTGCCGGCTTTCAGCTCGACGAAGGCGCAGGGCGTCTCGCCCCATTTTTCGTCAGGCTTGGCAACAACAGCAGCAGCAGCAACAGCAGGATGCTTGTACAGCGCGTCCTCCACCTCGATCGAGGAGATGTTCTCGCCGCCGGAGATGATGATGTCCTTGGAGCGGTCCTTGAGCTGGATGTAGCCGTCCGCATACATCACGCCGATGTCGCCGGTGTGGAACCAGCCGCCTTCGAAGGCAGCGTCGGTCGACTTCTTGTTCTTCAGATAGCCTTTCATCACCACGTTGCCGCGCATCATCACTTCGCCGAGCGCTTCGCCGTCGCGCGCGACCGGCTGCATGGTCATCGGATCGAGCACGTCGAGCGATTCCAGCACCGGATAGCGCACGCCCTGGCGCGCCTTCTTCGCCGCCTGCTCAGGCCCGGAGAGCGCGTCCCAGGCGCCGTGCCATTCGTTCACCACCGAGGGGCCGTAGCATTCGGTCAACCCGTAGACGTGCGTGACGTTGAAGCCGGCGGCCTTCATCGCGGCAAGCACCGCCTCCGGCGGCGGCGCCGCGGCGGTGGCGAAGTTGACCGTATGCGGCAGCGGCTTCTTCTCGGCCTCGGTGGCGTTGAGCAGCACCGCCATCACGATCGGCGCGCCGCACAGGTGCGTCACCTTGTGCGTGGCCATCGCGTCGAACATCGGCGCGGCGCGCACCGCGCGCAGGCAGACATGCGTGCCGGCGACGACCGACAGCGTCCACGGGAAGCACCAGCCGTTGCAGTGGAACATCGGCAGCGTCCACAGATAGACGGGATGCTGCGGCATGCGGCAGGTGATCACATTGCTCATCGCCAAAAGATGCGCGCCGCGATGGTGATAGACCACGCCCTTCGGATCGCCGGTGGTGCCGCTCGTGTAGTTGAGCGTGATGGCGTCCCATTCGTCGTCCGGCATCGACCAGGCGTAGTCCGCATCGCCGCTGGCGACGAAGTCCTCGTACTCGATTTCGCCGAGCCGCTCGCCGGGTCCGGAATATTCCGGATCGTCGTAGTCGATCACCAGCGGCTTTGCCTTGCACAGGCTCAGCGCTTCCTTCATCACCTTGGAGAACTCGCGGTCGATGATGACGACCTTGGCCTCGGCGTGGTCGAGCGAGAAGGCGACGATCGGCGCGTCCAGCCGCGTGTTGAGCGTGTTGAGCACGCCCTTGCACATCGGCACGCCGTAGTGGCACTCGAGCATGGCCGGCGTGTTGGCGCACATGACCGACACCGTGTCGCCGCGCCCGATGCCGCGCTTGGCCAGCGCCGAGGCGAGCCGCCGCGTGCGCGCGTAGAACTCGGCGTAGGGCCGCTTGAGCGGCCCGTGGATCACCGCGGTGTGGTTCGGAAACACGGCCGCCGCGCGCTCGAGGAAGCCGAGCGGCGTCAGCGGCTGATGATTGGCCGGGTTGCGGTCGAGATCGGTATCGTAGGGCGATTTCGCCATTGCGCTTGGTCCCCTTCAGAGGAGGAGGTTAGCGCACCGCGCGCGCTTTTGTCAGCCGTGCCACATCCCCAGCGCCCCCGCGCGGATCAGCTCGACCGAGATCAGCACCATCAGCACCATGGTGATCTTGTAGAACAGCTCCTGCGGCGTGATGCGCACCACCCAGAAGCCGAGCATGTTGGTGGCCATGGCGAAGGGCAGAAGCGCGACCGAGGTGCTTAAGCCCGTCGCGGAGAACTGCCCGAGCGCGAAATAGGGCACCACCTTCAGCGCGTTCACTGCGGCGAAGAAAAAGGCGGTGGTGCCGACGAAGTTCATCTTCGTCACCTTCTGCGACAGCACGTACATGTGGAACGGCGGGCCGCCCGCCTGGCACAGCGTCGAGGTGAAGCCGGAGAAGATGCCGCTGACGACGCCGGCCGTCACCGCCGGGCTGTTGGCGGGGCGCGGCTTGGCGGCGGGCCCCAGCCAGTTCCAGCCGACGAAGCCGATAGTGACGACGCCGATCAGCACACGCACGACCGAGTCGGAGACGTAAGCCGCAAACAGCCAAGCGGCGCCGATGCCGACCAGCGCGCCGGGCATGACGATGGCCAGAATGCGCGCGCTCCAGTCCTTGCGGTAAACCCATAGGGCGGCGGCGTCCTGCGCCATCATGATCGGCAGCAGGATGGCGGCGGCCTCGAGCGGCGGCATCACCAGCGCCAGCATTGGGGTGGCGAGCTGGCCAACCCCGGCAAAGCCGCCCTTCGACAGGCCGAGCGCCACCACGGCCGGCAGGGCCAGCGCGTAAAAAATGGGGTCGGTGATGATGGTCACGGCGTCTCTTTTTCTATCCCTCGCCCCGCGTTTGCGGGGAGAGGGTGGCGAGGACCGAAGGTCCGAGCCGGGTGAGGGGCCATGCACAGCTCCTCACCCGACTTCCTCGCTTTGCTCGGAAGTCGACCTCTCCCCGCATCGCGGGGAGAGGTGAAGGCGCCTGTCTACGACCAAATAGGCAGCCAGAAGTTGCTTAAAATCAAAGCTTGCGGCGGGGTGCTTTGCCAGCCTTGTTCGCGCATGGCGGCCGTTCCAATATCGCGGCCAAAGCCCCTAGGGAGGCAAAAATGGACGCGCGCACGAGCCGCTACCACGACGTCTACGCGCATTGGCAGCGTAATCCGGAAGTGTTCTGGGCGGAGGCGGCGAGCGGCATCGACTGGTACGAGAAGCCGAAGAAGATCTTCGACAAGGACCAGGGCATCTACGGCCGCTGGTTTGCCGGCGCCACCTGCAACACCTGCTACAACGCCATCGACCGCCACGTGGCGAACGGGCGCAACGACCAGGTCGCGCTGATCTACGATTCCCCCGTCACCAACACGGTGAAGAGCTTCACCTACGGCCGCCTCTTGTCCGAGGTGCAACTGCTCGGCGCCATCCTGCGCGACTTCGGCGTCAAGAAGGGTGACGTCGTCATCATCTACATGCCGATGGTGCCGGAGGCGGTGTTCGCCATGCTCGCCTGCGCGCGCATCGGTGCCATCCACTCGGTGGTGTTCGGCGGCTTCGCGCCGAAGGAGCTCGCCACCCGCATCGACGACGCCAAACCCAAAGTGATTTTGTCGGCGAGCTGCGGCATCGAAGGCGCGCGCGTCATCCCCTACAAACCATTGCTCGACGAGGCGATCCATCTCGCCAAGCACAAACCGTCGAGCTGCCTGATCCTGCAGCGCCCGCAATGCGAAGCCTACCTTATGGAAGGTCGCGACCACGACTGGCGCAAAACCTGGGAGCACGCGGTCAACTACGCCAAGACCTCGGAATGCGTGCCGGTCGCCGCCACCGATCCGCTGTACATTCTCTACACCTCCGGCACGACGGGAATCCCGAAAGGCGTGGTGCGCGACAATGGCGGCCACATGGTCGCGCTCAAATGGTCGATGCAGAACCTCTACGGCATCAACCCGGGCGAGGTGTGGTGGTGCGGCTCCGACATCGGCTGGGTGGTCGGCCACAGCTACATCGTCTACGGCCCGCTGCTGCACGGCGCCACCTCGATCATGTACGAGGGCAAGCCGGTCGGCACGCCGGATGCCGGCGCCTTCTGGCGCGTCATCGCGCAGCACAAGGCGGTGGCGCTGTTCACCGCGCCGACCGCGTTCCGCGCCATCCGCAAGGAGGACCCGGACGGCAAGCTCTTGAAGCAATACGACCTGGCGGACTTCCGCACGCTGTTCCTCGCCGGCGAACGCGCCGACCCGCCGACCATCCAGTGGGCGGAGGAGATGCTAAATGTGCCGGTGATCGACCACTGGTGGCAGACGGAGACCGGCTGGTGCATCGCCGGCAATCCGGTCGGCCTCGGCGCGCTGCCGGTGCGCTACGGCTCGGCCTGCGTGCCGATGCCGGGCTACGAGATCGACGTCGTCGACGAGGCCTGCCACAAGGTGCCGGCCAACAAGATCGGCTCCATCGTCATCAAGCTGCCGATGCCGCCGGGCGCCTTCCCGACGCTGTGGCAGCAGGACGACCGCTTCAAGGAAGCCTACCTCACCGAATTTCCCGGCTACTACAAGACGGCGGACGCCGGCTACAAGGACGACGACGGCTACGTCTTCGTGATGAGCCGCACCGACGACATCATCAATGTCGCCGGCCATCGCCTGTCGACCGGCGGCATGGAGGAAGTGCTCGCCGGCCACAAGGACGTCGCCGAATGCGCCGTGCTCGGCATCAAGGACGAGCTCAAGGGCGAGGTGCCCTGCGGCTTCATCGTGCTCAAGGCCGGCGTCGACCGCCCGCACGCCGACATCGAGAAGGAAATCGTCGCGCTGGTGCGCGACAAGATCGGCCCGGTCGCGGCCTTCAAGCTCGCCATCACGGTGCAGCGATTGCCGAAGACGCGCTCCGGCAAGATCCTGCGCGGCACCATCAAGAAGATCGCCGACGGCGACCAATGGACCATGCCGGCCACCATCGACGATCCCACTATCCTCGACGAGATCACCGGCGCGATGAAAGAGCACGGGGTGGTGAAGTAGTTTTCACCTCTCCCCGCGCGCGGGGAGAGGTCGCCGAGCACAGCGAGGCGGGTGAGGGGGCCTAGCCACGAGTCTGAGCATATCGATACGCCCCCCCCCCCCCCCCCCCACAGCCCACGCGCCCCGCGAGCCCCCCCCCCCCCCCCCCCCCGGCGCGG
>Ga0265314_10005105_pt1 | contig 11951 bp, 8 predicted proteins | sample 4126metaG_FD_203106 | JGI IMG/M metagenome (GOLD analysis project Ga0265314, IMG submission 203106) | Rhizosphere microbial communities from Carex aquatilis grown in University of Washington, Seatle, WA, United States - 4-1-26 metaG | ecosystem: Host-associated > Plants > Roots > Rhizosphere >... | reverse complement strand
ATCCGCCGTTCGCGGTTGTTCAGCGCCTGGGTTGCATTGACGGCCAATCCGGGATTGAGTGTGTCGTCCAACACCAGGTTGGGCAGCCGCTTTCCCGGCATGCGCTCGAGGAACGACACGACTTCTTCCGAGGTCACCTTGCCGCGTTGCAGCCAGTCGGATACGACTGACACCGGAATCTCATTGGGGGCGGCCTCGAGAAGCACGCCCTCCGGCGTCAAGCGTCCTTCATATGTGCCGCGGAGTTTTGCGACGACGGCGCTGCGGATCATCGCGACAGTAGCGTCGCTCCGCTCCTCAGGAGTCAGTGAATTGTCCAGGTTGTACAGCAGTGATGCGAGATCAACACGCGACAGCGCCAATTCCCCACGGGCCATATCCAATCGGGCCGTGAGAAGCTTCTTTAACTCCGATGGACTCACCTTCTTTTCGTTCAACGTCTTGATCAACGTACCCAACGTGCTGGCCACTTTTTCGGGCTCGCGAAGGACGGTGGAAAGATTCTTGAGATGAAAGCCGACATTGCCGCTGATCACCCTCGACTCATCGGCGTCGCTTCGCACCGCTTCGACCGGCGCCTGCTCAATTGCCGGCGAATCCTGCGCCGCGAGCGCCTCGGGTGGGCTTGCGCGAACGGCGCCCAGCTTGCTCTTGAGTCGGGCGAACGTATCTCTGTTCAGCAGAACTTCAAGCTCGTCGCGGGCCTGCGCGAAGGGTGCCGCGAATTCCTTGGCCGTCGTCGCGGTCCGGAGTGCGGACTCGATATTCACGCGTACCGCCGCGGGCAGGTTCACCTGGCGAGGCGCGTCTTGGGTGATGAATGTCCTCAGAATGGAGGCCGCGTTTTGCTTCGCTTGCGCGAAATCCTTGATCTCGGCGAATCGATCCAACGCGCTGAGGAGTTCGATGTTCTCTTCGCTGTGCTCATCCATCACGTAGTCGAAAAACTCCCGGACTAGCACTGAGTTCGCCTGAGCGAACAATTCTTGCGCCGTGTCCGGCAGGCTTTCCCCTGTCCACCAGAACTCCACCGGCTTGCCCATCGTGATGGCGCCGTCGGCCGAAATGGCAACTTCGTATTCGAGGCTTGCCCGCATCGGTGTGGTCAGTCTGACGAGCTTCTTCTTTCCGGCTGCGTCGACGACCGAGCCGTTTCTCGTCTCAATCTTGCTCTTGAAGCGAACCAGCAAGCCACCCTTGCCGTCATGTTTGGGTGCCGAGGAATACTTGCCTACGTTCCCGGGGTTGAAGCGCTTTCCGTCGGGCAGGCGGATCGGGCTGTCGACTGCCCATTCATTATCTAGAGCGCTCAAACCGACGGTGTCTTCTTGAACAGTCTTGAATGCGCGCAGCAAATTCTGGTTAGTCACCATTTGGCCGTCGATGAGCCGGGAAGGAAGCGGCGTGCCGCTCTTCGGTTCCGCGGCGAGGTCGCGGACATTCCCTGCCACAGTGGTTTGCAGCGACTTCGATGCTGGACCGGAATTCGAGAGGGGGAGGCCAGTGGGGAGTGCTGGGACGATCTCCTGATCTCCGAGGATATGAATATCGCAGCTGACCAATGCGGCGCGCACTTCCGGCCTCAAAGTGCTGAAATTCTCGATCCTGTTCGGTCGCGACGCGGGGTCCAGTTCCGTACGTATGGCCGACAGGGCGGACTGGACTCTGTACAGATCGCCGGACAGCGTGTCGTCATAGTCCGTGACCGCCGCGGACCGGGCGACTTCGCGCAATGCGTCGATCAATTGGCTCATTGGCGCGGCCCGCATCACCTGGGCCAGCGCGAGGCGTGCTTCTTCAGGCATGCCGCGGATGATCGTGCTGAGCTCGGATTCAAGTTCTTCCTTGCGGCCGAACCTCGACTGCTCATGCGCAGCCCGCACGTCCCTGATGGTGTGCACGATGTCGATCAGCGTGGGTCCGTCAAGTTCCCGGGCATGCACCAGCTTGCTGATCACGCGCCCCGTGGAGGCGAGATGGTCTGCGAGTTTCTGGCCCGACTTGGCAGTCAACGCCTCGCTGACGTCCTTCAGCAATCCCTCCAGATGCGGGCGTTCTAGGTCCAGGGAACGCAAGGCCTGCTCTAGACTCTTGAGGGTTGTCTCGCTGAGGTCGTCGAGGTTGCTGCGAAAGGCGATGTGAATCAGCGCACGATGGAGCAGGGCCGTCTGCTCCTGCGATCTTGCGGCCAATGGGCCGGGTCCTGACAACGATCGAAGGCTCTGGTAGTGAAGCGCTGCTTGTACAACGCTTTTTGCGTAAGTCTCCGGATCGGGCACACGATGAGTCCGTTCGTCGGGCATGGTCTCGCCGAGTTGGGCGACCAGCGTTTCATAGCCCGCTGCTGCCTGTTGTCGCCGTTCTGTCCGCACCTGGTTGACGATGGCGAGCGTTTGAACGTGCTCCGCCATTCCTTGCGCATCGCGCACATTCTCGACGATTGCAGCCAGTTCATTGGGCAGCAACACGTTGCTGAAAAAAGCAGAAACATCGTTCGCCGTGATGGCGCCGTCCGCGCGCGCATAGGCAATGGCAATCAGCACTGTTTCATGACATTTCGCAAAGAGCTTTTGCGGATCGGGGATGTGCCGATAGAACTCGGTAGCCCGCGCAATCGCTGCTGCGTAGTAGGCCGGGTCGGATTTGGTGATGGCTTCGACAAGTTCCCTCTGAAGCGACGGCAGCAACGCGAGACTGATCGCCGCGAGCGAACGCTCGAACGCAACTTCGATCCTTCGCAGCATGAGTTGGTGAGGCCCTATGGCGTCGCCGATCAAGCCTGGGAGTTTGCGGAGTATTTGCTGCCGGGCCGATACAGTGAGGGTCCCTGCGAGTTCGATGAACTGCGCGAGCGACATCTTGTTGCCAAGCAGAGCCCTTGTCAGCGCCGGCGCGTCGAGGGGCCGCCCTTCGGCGATGCCCATCAGTTCCTGCTTCACCTGAAGTTCCGCCTTCTGGGCATCGGTGAGCTTCAACGTCTTTTGCTTGCCGGAAAACAGCTTTGCGAAGCCCGATTTTTTTTCCGGCTGGCTCGGCCCTGCGAGTTCTTCATCGGTCTTGTTGAACTCTGCCGGCGCAAGAGTCGACGTCCTGGTCAGTCGCGGATTCGGAGAAAAGTCTTCTTCATCCCACGGGTTGCCGGACGCCACGCTGGCGAATCGAAGCGCCGGCGTTGCCCTGTGTTCTTCGGGGCGGTTGCCCTGGCCCTTGGATTCCGGCTCGTGGCGCGATGGATTCGCCGGCTCGGGGCTGGGTGTGCGGCCGCGAAGCGGAGGAGACGCCGGCGGCCGAGCGGCGCGGCCGAAGACAGCCGAGCGACGCCCGCGGGAAGGCGGCAGCGGCTCAACCGCTCCGGGCGAAGATGCGTCGCCGGGTCTGACGGGGCTCGGTGTGCGGCTGCGGCCTACGGGTTTCGTTTCCATGGTGTCATCCTTCTGTCAACTGCGTTCTGAGTGACAGCTGGAACGACTTCGTTCCCTTCCTGCGCTCATCTGGAGGTCTGAGTCGGCATCGGCCGGCGCGTTGACCAAAGCCCGCGCCGGTCCAACAATGCGCCTTCTGCCGAAGGAGACAACATGCTCGTCCAGTTCAAGGTCAACGGAAAAGCCGTGAGCGTCGATGTGGCGCCCAACACGCTGCTGGTCCAGGCGCTGCGGGAAAACCTGCACCTCACCGGAACCCACGTCGGATGCGACACCGCCCAATGCGGCGCGTGCACGGTGATCGTCAACGGCCGCGCGATCAAGTCGTGCAACACGCTGGCCGCGCAACATCCCGGCGCGGAGATCACCACCATCGAAGGCCTCGCGGCCGAAGACGGCACGCTGCATCCGATGCAAGCGGCGTTCAAGGAATGCCACGGCCTGCAATGCGGCTTCTGCACGCCCGGCATGGTGATGAGCGCGGTCGACCTGTGCAAGCGCACGCCGCAGGCCACCGAAGCGCAGATTCGCGAACAGCTCGACGGCAACATCTGCCGCTGCACGGGCTACCAGAACATTGTCAAGGCCGTGCAGCTGGGTGCTGCGGGCATGAAGTCTTAAAGGAGCACGATCATGGGTGCATCCGACTTTGCCAAGCTGCCGCACATCGGCGAATCCGTTCGCCGCGTCGAAGACCTGCGCTTCCTCACCGGCGCAGGCCAATACACCGACGACGTCAACTTGCCCAACCAGCGCTATGCCGTGTTCGTGCGCTCGCCGCATGCGCACGCCAAGATCAAGAGCATCGACACGAAGCGCGCATCGGCCATGCCGGGCGTTGCTCGCGTCTTCACCGGCGCCGACATCGCGGGCAAGATGAACGGCCTGCCGTGCGGCTGGCTCATCACCAGCACCGACGGCACACCGATGAAAGAGCCGCCGCATCCGGTGCTCGCTGATGGCATGGTGCGCTATGTCGGCGATCACGTCGCGCTTGTCGTGGCCGACACCTTGCAGCAAGCGCGCGACGCAGCCGAAGCAGTCGAAGTGGATTACGAGGTGCTGGCCTCCGTCGTCGATGTGCGCGACGCCGCCAAGGGCAAAGGCCCCGCTGTGCACGATATTGCCGCCGACAACCGCTGCTACAAGTGGGCGATCGGCGACAAGGCGCAGGTCGACGCGGTGTTCGCGAAGGCCGCGCATGTCACCAAGCTCCAGCTCTACAACAACCGGCTCATCCCGAACGCGATCGAGCCGCGAGCGGCGCTGGCGTCGTACAACCGCGCGGGCGACGAATACACGCTCTATGTCTCCAATCAGAACCCGCACGTCGAGCGGCTCTTGATGACGGCCTTCGTGCTCGGCCTGCCCGAGCACAAGGTGCGCGTGATCGCGCCCGATGTCGGCGGCGGCTTCGGCTCGAAGATCTTCCTCTACGCAGAAGACGTCGCGCTCACCTGGGCTTCGAAGCAGCTCAATTGCGCGGTGAAGTGGACGGCCGATCGCAGCGAATCGTTCCTGTCCGACGCGCATGGCCGCGATCATTCGAGCGTCGCCGAGATGGCGATGGATGCGAACGGCAAGTTCCTTGCGCTGCGCGTGCACACCGATGCGAACCTCGGCGCATACCTGTCGACGTTCTCAACGTGCGTACCCACAATCCTCTACGCAACACTGCTCGCGGGCCAATACACCACGCCGCAAATCTATGTCGAGGTGGATGCATGGTTCACCAACACGGCGCCTGTCGATGCATATCGCGGCGCGGGCCGGCCCGAGGCGACGTACCTGCTGGAGCGGCTCGTCACGCGTTGCGCATGGGACTTGGGCATCGCGCAAGACGAGATCCGCAAGCGCAACTTCATCACGCAGTTCCCGTATCAGACGCCTGTCGCATTGCAATACGACACGGGCGACTATGTGACGACGATGGACAAGGCCAACAAGCTCGCCGACGTCGCGGGCTATGACGCGCGCAAGAAAGCGACGGAAGCGAAGGGCCTCAAGCGCGGCATCGGTTACTCCAGCTACATCGAAGCGTGCGGCATTGCGCCGTCGAATATCGCCGGTGCGCTCGGCGCGCGCGCGGGCCTTTTCGAATGCGGCGAGATTCGCGTGAACCCGACGGGCAGCGTGACGGTGTTCACCGGCTCGCATTCGCACGGGCAGGGCCATGAGACCACGTTCGCGCAAGTGGTCGCGGCGCGGCTCGGCATCCCGATCGAAAACGTCGCTGTGGTGCACGGCGACACGGGGCGTGTGCCGTTCGGCATGGGCACTTACGGCTCGCGTTCGATCAGCGTGGGCGGCGCGGCGATCATGAAGGCGCTCGACAAGATCGAAGCGAAGGCCAAGAAGATCGCAGCCCACTTGATGGAAGCAAGCGACAGCGACATTGAATTTTCCGGCGGCGAGTTTCGCGTAAAGGGCACGGACAAGAAAATCCCGTTCGGGCAAGTCGCGCTCACCGCTTACGTGCCGCACAACTATCCGCTCGACAAGCTCGAACCCGGCCTGAACGAAACCGCGTTCTACGACCCGACGAACTTCACCTTCCCCGCGGGCACATACATCTGCGAAGTGGAGATCGATCCTGCGACAGGCGTCGTGCGGATCGACCGCTTCACGGCCGTGGATGATTTCGGCACGATCATCAACCCGCTCATCGTCGAAGGCCAGGTGCACGGCGGGCTGGTGCAGGGCATCGGGCAGGCGCTGATGGAGAACTGCGTGTACGACAGGGAAAGCGGCCAGCTCCTCACCGGCTCGATGATGGACTACGCACTGCCGCGCGCCGACGACCTGCCGCAGTTCACGCTCGACACCGTGTGCACACCATGCACGCACAACCCATTGGGCACCAAGGGCTGCGGCGAAGCGGGGGCCATCGGCTCGCCACCAGCAGTGATCAACGCAGTGCTCGATGCATTGAAGCCGCTTGGCGTGAAAGACATCGACATGCCCGCATCCGCCGCGCGGGTGTGGGAAGCCATCCACGCAGCGCAACCCTGAACGAACGAAGGAGACACCCACCATGTACACATTCACCTTCGAACGTCCTGCGACGCTTGCCGATGCCAGCAAGCTCGTGCAGAAGCCCAACGTGAAAGCGCTGGCGGGCGGGCAGTCGCTCGTCGCATCGCTGAAGCTGCGACTGGCGAACCCCGACCAGCTTGTCGATCTGGGCGCGATCGGCGAACTCGCGGGCATCGCGAAAGATGGCAGCGGCCTGAAGATCGGCGCGATGGCGCGGCATGCAGACGTTGCTGCAAGCGCCGATGTGAAAGCGGTGATTCCATCGCTCGCGGAGCTGGCCGGTGGCATCGGTGACCGCCAGGTGCGCGCAATGGGCACGCTCGGCGGCTCGATCGCGAACAACGACCCTGCAGCCGACTATCCCGCCGCCGTGCTCGCGCTGAACGCAACAGTTCACACGACCAAGCGCAAGATCGCCGCCGACGATTTCTTCACCGGCCTTTTCGCGACCACTCTCCAAGACGGCGAGCTCATCACGCATGTGACGTTCCCCGCACCAAAGCGTGCGGCTTACATGAAGTTCAAGCAGCCCGCGTCGCGCTTCGCGCTGATCGGCGTGTACGTTGCCGATACGGGCAGCGGTGTGCGTGTTGCAGTGACGGGCGGCGGCAGCGGCGTGTTCCGCCACGCGGGGCTCGAACAGGCGCTGGCCAAGAGCTTCACTGCGCAATCGGCCGCGTCGGTGAAGATCGAAGCCGGCGATCTCTCGGGCGACATCCACGCCACGGCTGCGTATCGCGCGAACCTTGTCAGCGTGATGGCGCAGCGCGCTGTGGCGAAGGCACTGGGGTAGTGTTCGATTCCATCGACACACTCGAAACGGCGCTGGCGGGCGTCGGCTACTTCGCCGACCGCCGCTTGGCCACGGCCGTGTTCCTCGCGCTGAAGTTGCAGCGCCCGCTGCTGCTCGAAGGCGAACCCGGCGTCGGCAAGACAGAGCTTGCGAAAGCCCTGGCCGCCGCGTTGCCGCGCGAGTTGCTGCGCCTGCAGTGCTACGACGGCCTTGAACAGCGCGAAGCGCTCTACGAATGGAACTACGCCGCGCAATTGCTGCACATGCGCGCAGTCGAAGGCACCGAGACCGTCGACGAAGTCGAACGCGAGGTTTACCAGCCGCGCTATCTCATCCGCCGCCCGCTGCTGCAGGCGTTGCAGGCGCCGGATCCCGGCGCGGTGTTGCTCATCGATGAAGTCGATCGCGCCGACGAACCGTTCGAGGCCTTTCTTCTCGAATACCTCGGCGAATATCAGGTGAGCATTCCCGAGATCGGCACCGTGCGCGCCAACGTGCTGCCGGTGACGGTGCTCACGAGCAATCGCACGCGCGACTTGAACGACGCCGTCAAGCGCCGCTGCATTTATCACTGGCTCGAATATCCGGATCGCGATCGCGAACTTGCCATCGTGCGGTCGCGCGTGCCGCAGGCGAGCGAAGCGCTGTCGCAGCAAGTCGCGCAATTCATTTCGCGCCTGCGCAGCCAGCCGTTTACAAACGCGTTCCAGCGCGCGCCCGGCATTGCCGAGAGCGTTGAATGGGCGCGCGCACTGGTCGCGCTCGACACATTGCAGCTTGACCCGGAAATCGTCACGGGCACGGCGGGCATTCTCTTCAAGCAGCGCGACGATGTTGCGGCGCTCACGCAGGAGTTGGCAGCCGAGTTGCTCAAGCCCGAGGCGGAGGCAGCGTGACGGGGGATTCCTGATGCCGATTCCGCTCGGCGATGCGCGCACGGGCAAGCTCGCCGACAACATCACGGGATTCGGCCGCGCGCTGCGACGTGCTGGCGTTCCGGTGGACAGCGCTCGCATCGCGCTGGCACAGCAAGCGATCGGGCTGGTGGGCGTCGAACGCAAGCTCGATCTTGGCGCGGCGCTGGAGTGCGTGATGATCGGCCGCGAACAAGACCGCGAAGTGTTCCGCGAAATGTTCGACGCGTTCTTTCGCGACCCGGACATCGCGCACAAATTGCTCGCGCAAATGCTGCCCAGCACGCAAGGCTCGGTGGAAAAGCCCAAGCGGCCGCGCGTGTCGCAGGCGTTGTCGTCGCCCGCGGCGGTGAAGAGTCGCCAGGAAAAGCCGGACAAGGAGATCGACCTCGACGCCGCGATGAGCGCAAGCGAAACCGAAAGGCTGCGTCACGCCGACTTCAACGCGCTGACGGCCGATGAGTTCGCGTTGGTCGAGCGGCTGGCGCGCGAAATCCCGCTGGCCGCACCGCGCATCGCATCGCGCCGCACACGCGCGGGCGATCGCGGAGTGCGCGCACATTGGTCGCGCACATTGCGCAGCGCAGTGAGAACGGGCGGCGAGCTCGTTGTGTTGCATCGGCTCGAACGCACCGAACAGGAATTGCCGCTGCTCGTGCTGGTGGACGTGTCGGGCTCGATGGAGCGGTATGCGCGGCTGTTGCTTGCTTTCCTGCACGCTGCAACGCGCGGTTCGCGGCGGCGCGATGTGTTCGCGTTCGGCACGCATCTCACGGATCTCACTGCGGTGTTTCGCGAGTCGGACTCTGACGCGATGCTCGTAGCAGCATCGAACGCGATCGACGATTTCGCGGGCGGCACGCGGCTGGGCGATTCGCTGGCCCAGCTGCGCACGAAATATTCGCGCCGCTTTGTCGGCGGCCGTACGCTGGTGCTGCTCGTGAGCGATGGGCTCGACACCGGCGATGCCCGCGCGCTCGACGAGGAATTGGCGTGGCTCAAGCGGCACTGCCGAAAGCTGATGTGGCTCAATCCGCTTTTGCGCTTTGACGGCTATGCTCCGTTGGCCAGCGGTGCGGCGGTGCTGCACCGGTATGCCAACCGTATGGTGGCGGTGCACAACCTCGAGCGATTGCAGGACCTTGCCGCGCAACTTGCGGCGGCGGTGTCCGACCGGAAAGGCTGAAGTTCAATGGAGATGCATGGCAGCCGCGCCATCGCGGCGACACAGCAGCAAACCTGGGAAGCCTTGCTTGATCCGCAGGTGCTGCAGGCCTGCATTCCCGGCTGCGACAAGATGGAAACCACCGGGCCCAATCAGTACGCTGCTTCAATCGGCGTGAAGATCGGGCCCGTGTCCGCGCGCTTCAATGCAAAGGTGGCGCTGTCGGATGTCGATGCGCCGCAAAGCTGCACGATCACGTTCGACAGCCAAGGCGGCGCAGCAGGGTTTGGCCGCGGCAATGCCAAAGTGAAGATCACACCCAGCGACGCAGGCTGCGAGCTCACGTATGACGTGACAGCGCAAATCGGCGGCAAGGTGGCGCAAGTGGGTCAGCGGCTGATCGACGGTGTGTCGAAAGCGATGGCGGAAGATTTCTTCAAGCGCTTCGACGATGAGATGCGCAAGCGCCATCCCTCGGCTGCATCATCGTCAGCGTCGCCTGCCGTGTCGGAATCGGCTGGCGCGAGCAGCGGCATCCCTGCGTGGGCATGGATCGTGGGCGTGATCGTGATCGCGGCCATTGCATGGCTGATGCTGCGGTCCTGAGGAGACGCGAATGGAAAATCTCGACGTCACCGTTTTGCGAGCCCTGCGCGATTGGCGCGGCGCGGGCAAGCGCGCGTTGCTTGCCACGGTTGTGCGCACGTGGGGTTCGTCGCCGCGGCCCACGGGATCGATCATGGCGCTGTGCGAAGACGGCGCTGTGGTCGGCTCCGTTTCGGGCGGCTGCATCGAGGACGATTTGATCTATCGCTTCACTCGCACGGAGAAGATTCCATCGGGCGCGCCGCAGCTCGTGAAGTACGGCATTACCGCCGACGAAGCGCATCGCTTCGGCCTGCCGTGCGGCGGCACGCTCGAGTTGCTGCTGGAGTTCGATCCCGATGCGCAATCGCTCGGTGCGCTCGTCACATCGCTCGAAGCAGGGCGGCTCATGCGGCGCATCACGCGCCTCGGCGACGGCGCGGTCACGCTTGAAGAAGCGCAAGTGCCGCAGGAGCTGGAGGTGGACGACCAGCGCTTGGCAAACACCTTCGGCCCCGAGTTCCGCATGCTGCTGATCGGCGCGGGGCAACTCACCGAATATCTCGCGACGATGGCGCTTTTCTGTGGCTTCGCGGTGACGGTGTGCGATCCGCGCGAGGAGTATCGCGGCGCGTGGAGCGTGCCCGGCGTGCGTGTGTTGCCCGACATGCCCGACGACGTGGTCGCGCAGTTCAAGCCCGACCGCCGCAGTTGCGTCGTGGCGTTGACGCACGACCCCAAGCTCGACGACCTGGCGCTGCTCGAAGCGCTGAAGACCGAGGCGTTCTACGTCGGCGCGATCGGCAGCCGCCGCAACAATGCCGCGCGGCATGAGCGCATGCAAGAGCATTTCGGCGTGACCGATGTCGAACTTGCGCGCCTGCGCGGGCCGATCGGCATCTATGTCGGCAGCAAGACGCCGCCCGAAATTGCCGTGAGCATCATGGCCGAAATCGTCGCGGTGAAGAACAGCGTCACCCTGCCGCGTGACATGGAAGTGGCGCAGGCCAAGAACCTGCGCGCCGAAGCCGCCGGACCAGCGGGCGTCTGCGCGACCTGAGCGGTCGCGGCGTTTTGGTATCTTTGCATTTGCAACATCGACCGATCATGAACAAGACCTCCACAATCTTCGCAATCGTCATCGCAGTCGTGGCCCCCGCCGCGATGCTCTCCGCCTGCAGCAAGGAAGCCGCCGCGCCCGCGCCCGCCGCGGCGCCTGCGGCCGTGCAAACTGCTGCCGCCGCGACTGCATCGGGCGCTTCGGCAGCGGCGCCGGCGTCAACGCAAGTTTCCATCGAGACGATCGCGTCCGAAGCGAAGGGCTTCAGCGTCGGCCCGACGATGGCAGCGCGCACCGTGTATGTCTTCTTCGATGCGCAGTGCCCGCATTGCAGTGCGCTGTGGTATGCCGCGAAGCCGCTCAAATCGCAGGCGAAGTTCGTGTGGATCCCGGTGCGCCTGCTGAATGACACCAGTGAATCGCAAGGCGCTGCGATCCTCGCATCCAAGGACGCCACCACGTCGATGGACGATCACGAAGCGTCGATGATGGATCACAAGGGCGGCATCAAAGCCGACGGCGACGTTGCCGCGCAGCGTGCGCAGGTCAAGAAGAACACGGAGCTTTTCACGCGCTACCAGTTCGCGTCCGTGCCCACGCTCGTCACCAAGAACGCGCAGACCGGCGCGGTCATCACGCATGAAGGCGCGCTGCCCACGCCCGACCTCGCGGCGTTCCTCGGCGTGCCTGCGCCAACGCAGTAACGCCATCCCCACTTGTCACCCCGGGCTTGACCCGGGGTCGTCGGCGGTTGGGGGGCTCGCGACGGCCGATATCCGTCAAGGCCTCATACGTCACCGCAGAACGCTTGCGCGTTCTGTTCCCACCGGCCTACAGCTGCCGCGTCTAGCACGGTCGAACTCACTGCGAGTTTGTCGGGGCCCCACAGCCCCAACAAACTCTCCGTTCAAACACTCGCCCGTGAGTCAGTTCACGAGGCGCAGTCGCACCTGCGGTGCTCCGGCGCTGACGCCGC
>Ga0265314_10005104_pt1 | contig 11953 bp, 16 predicted proteins | sample 4126metaG_FD_203106 | JGI IMG/M metagenome (GOLD analysis project Ga0265314, IMG submission 203106) | Rhizosphere microbial communities from Carex aquatilis grown in University of Washington, Seatle, WA, United States - 4-1-26 metaG | ecosystem: Host-associated > Plants > Roots > Rhizosphere >... | reverse complement strand
GATGACGTTTCGAAATCCCACCGACCGGCTTTGTTTTTCGATCACCGGCGAAAACAATTTGAGCCCTCCCGCGCGCGTGGCACCTGCGTCGCGCCGGCAAGCTCATGCAAAGAAATGCTAAGAACAGCCACGGATCAGCGCCGCCAGACGCGCGATGCCGACGCCTGTTTTCGCCGCAGGCGTGTGCGAAAAATTGAGGCGGAGCGTGTTCCTCTTCGGAGCGTCAAGCCAGAACGGTTCTCCGGGTACAAAGGCAATCTTGTGCGCGCGCGCGTGCTGCAACAGGTGTGTCGCGTCGATCGACTCCGGGAGCGTCACCCACAGGAACATGCCGCCGTCGGGGCGGGTCCAGGTGCACCCTTCCGGCATGTGGTCACCAAGCGCCGCCAGCATTGCGTCCCGCCGCTCGCGGTAGGCGGCGATGAGTGCCGAAAGATGGGAGCCGAAGCGCGTCGTATCGCTGACAAACCCATGCACAATCTGCTGGGTGAATGCCGACGTATGCAGATCCGACGCCTGTTTGAGCGGAACGATTTTTTCAAACAGCGACGGATCGCGCACCACCAGCCACGCCACGCGCAGACCCGGTGCGAGAATCTTGCTCGATGTGCCCAAATATGTCGCCGTGCCGGCCTCGGGAAGCGAGCAGATCGCCGGAATCTCTTCGCCGCTGAAGCGCAGCCGTCCGTACGGATCATCTTCAAATATCGGCAGATCAAACCGCGCCGCCACGTGCGCAATTTCACGCCGCCGCTCCATCGTCATTGTCGCCCCCGTCGGATTCTGAAAATTCGGCACCAGATAAAGCAATTTCACCGGCGTGCAGGCGCTCTGAATCGCCTCCTCCAGCGCCCCGGGCAACATGCCCTGCGCGTCGCTTGCGACGCCCACCAGCTTCGTCTCCGCCGCGCGGAACGCCTGAATCGCCCCAAAATAGGCCGGATTCTCCGCGAGCACCGTGTCACCCGGGTCCACAAACGCCCGTGCCATCAGGTCCAACGCCTGCTGCGAACCGGTCGTGATGAGCACTTGTTCCGACGTCGGTCGAAAACCGGCGAACGACGCGATGTGTCCACACACCCACTCCCGCAGAGGCAAAAATCCCTCTGTCACCGCATATTGCAATGCGGATCGCCCAATTTCTCCCGCCAGAATCTCCGTACAAATCTGCGCAACATCCGCCACGGGAAATAGTTCGGGAGCCGGCATCCCGCCCGCAAACGAAATCACCTCCGGCAGCTGCGTGATTTTCAGAATCTCCCGCACGGCGCTGGGTTTCAACTCCCGTGTGCGCTGGGCTAAACCTTCCAGTTTCATGGCAAGAATCCTCCAGAGACTTCGCGTGGCGCTATCCGAAGCACAGTGGGCGCGAGCGCTTCAATGACCATCCTGCCCGCGGCCGCAGGAAAGAAGCGCTCTCCAGATCGAAGCACCATGTCTTGTGCATTTCCCGCCTGCGTGATCCAGAGAATTCCCTCCGCGCAGCACACCTGCGCCGGTGGGATTTCGCGCACGATCAGCTTTCCCGGCGCAAGCCGCAGCGTCGCCGCACGAACGCGCCGCCGGCCACGCGTCCGCGCCGGTCGCCACACCAGAAAGTTGTGCATCCAGCCTTCCATGTCCTTCACCATCATCGCCCCGGCCGCCGGTATAAAACAGATGCAGAAAAGATGAATTGTGTGTATAACAGTTATTGAGTATTCACAACTGTTACAGTCATTCGGAGTGAACAGTGACCCTCACCCTCAAGCCACACAAAGCACAACCCGCCGCCGAGCCGCTCCGTTATGCCCGGGTCGTCAGCCGCATCGCCTCAATGATCGACGCAGGCACCTTCCGTCCGGGCGACCGCCTCCCCTCCGTCCGCAAAATGGCCCGGCAGATGGACCTCGCCGTCGGCACCGTGCTCCACGCCTACCGCCTGCTGGAGGCCCGCCGCCTCATCGAAGCCCGCCCCCAGTCCGGCTATTACGTCAAGCCGCTCCAGCTCCTGCTCTCTGAGCCGCGCCCCGCCGCACGCCAGAGAATCCCCGACGTCCCCACCGTCGCCGAAATGGTCGTAAAGATGAGCGAGCTCCTCGCCGTCCCGGACGTCGTCCCCCTCGGACACGCCATTCCCGCGCCCGAAAGTCTTCCCACGCGCCAGCTCAATCGCATCAGCGCCGCCATCGCGCGCCGCAGCAGCCAGGGCCTCGCCAGCTACGACGTTCCCCCCGGCTGCCGCGAGCTTCGCACGCAGATCGCCCGATACCACGTCGATGCCGGTTGCTCCCTCGCGCCCGATGACCTCGTCACCACCTGCGGCTGCCAGGAGGCCCTGGGCCTCTGCCTCCGCGCCGTCGCCGGCCCGGGCAGCGTCATCGCCGTCAACACGCCCTCCTACTACGGCCAGCTCCAGGCCATCGAACTCCTCGGCATGAGAGCCATGGAAATAAAGACCGACCCCCATACCGGCACCGACCTCGCCGCGCTCGAAAAAGCCCTCAAGTCCGGAAAAATCGCCGCCTGCCTTTTTTCCACCAATTGCCACAACCCCTTGGGCTTTATCACGCCCGAAGAAAACAAACGCAAACTCGTCACCCTCCTCCACCAGCACAAAATCCCCCTGATCGAAGATGACATCTACGGCGATCTCGCCTTCACCGGCCCGCGCCCCACCGTCTGCAAAGCCTTCGACCGCGCCGGTCTCGTCCTGTTGTGCTCTTCCTTCTCCAAAACCCTCGCTCCCGGCGCCCGCGTCGGCTGGTGCGCTCCGGGAAAATTCCTCGAAACCGTCAAGCGCCTCAAATTCTGCAACACCATCGCCACGCCCACATTGCCCCAGCTCGCCATCGCCGAGTTCCTCGCCACCGGCGGTTACGCCCACCACCTCCGCAAAATGCGCAAGCGCTACGCCGAGGAAGTCCAGATCATCACCAGTGCCGTCGCCCAGCACTTTCCCCCCGGCACCCGCGCCTCCCGCCCCGCCGGCGGCCATGTGCTCTGGGTCGAACTCCCCAAGGCCGTCGACACCATCAAACTCTTCGGCCGCGCCGCCGCCCAGCGCATCGCCATCGGCCCGGGCCCGCTCTTTTCCGCCAGCGGCGCGTATCGCAACTACCTCCGTCTGAACTGCTCCTGCGGATCTTCCTCGCGCATCGAAGCCCGCATCGAACAAGCCCTCGTCACCGTCGGCCGCCTCGCCGCCGAGCAGATTTCACAGGCGCGCTGATGCGCGGCGAAAATCCGGTAAAATGTGGGCCGCCAAGGAGCCGCCCCATGGGACCATCCAAAGAACTCACCGACGCCCTCTTCATCGAAAAGGTGATGCGCGCCCGCCGCACCCCGCCGGAACGCAAGTTCCTCGCCGGCGCCCGCCTCTACGAATACATGCGCTCCATCGCCATGACCGCCATCCGAAATGAAAACCCCAACGCCACCCCCGAAGAGCACCGCAAAATGTTCCAGCGCCGATTGAAGATCAACCGCATGATGGAAGAGCAATCGTTACCGCCCTCCGGAGAACCGTTGTGAAGTTCCATGCACAATATCTCCGGCGATAAAAGACCAGACCAAGTAACCCGTGTTCAGCCCCAGCCGGGATAAGCAAGGTCAATGAGCAACATTCCGACCAAAAACGCCCCGATTGCAATCAGAATGATCAGGCAGCCCACCGAATCCCCCTCGTATTTGAACCATTTCTTCATTTTGCTCCTTCTATTCAACCCGCTTTATTGAAGTGCATAGTAATACCCTTCAACTTAACCTTCTTACGTCATTTTGCCGCGCCCGGTTCGACGCCTTTTCCACCATATCCCAACCGCGCATTCGTATCGCGTCGCCGCTACGAAATTGCTACAATTCCCGCTTGCCCTTTCGCTTTCCCCGGAGCCTTTCGTGTCGGCAATCTCCAATCCCCAAACCCTCCGCCCCTCGCGCCCCGGCGAATCCTGGCCCGCCGCCGAATGGTACGAAGCCACGCCCGCGCCCTATTTCTCCATGGTCGTCCCCATGTACAACGAGGCCGCCTCCATCGAGCAGCTCCACGCCGCCCTCACGCGCAACCTCGCCGCCCTTTCCTCGGCCGAAAAGCCCTACGAAATCCTCTACATCAACGACGGCTCCCGCGATGACACCCTCGAACGCCTCCACGTCCTCGCCCGCCAGGATCCGCATGTCCTTGTGATCAATCTCCGCCGCAACTTCGGCCAGACTCCCGCCCTCGCCGCCGGCTTCGACTACGCCCGCGGCAAAGTCATCATCGCCATGGATGGCGACCTCCAGCACGACCCCGACGAACTCCCCAAGTTCATCGCCAAAATCGATGAAGGTTACGACGTCGTCTCCGGCTGGCGCGAAAAACGCGTGGACGGCTTCATCCTCCGCCGCCTCCCTTCCAAAATGGCCAACAAATTGATCCGCTCCATCTCCGGCGTCGACATCCACGACTTCGGCACCACCTTCAAAGCCTACCGCCGCGACCTCCTCGACCACATCAATCTCTACGGCGACAACCACCGCTTCATCCCCGCCCTCGCCCACATGGCCGGCGCCAAGATCGCCGAAGTTCCCATCAAAAACATCAACGCCCCATATCGCGCCAGCAACTACGGCATCGGCCGCACCTTCCGCGTCCTCCTCGACCTGCTCACCATCAAATTCCTCAACAGCTACCTCACCCGCCCCATTCACCTCTTCGGCAAACTCGGCCTCGGCTCCTTCGCCCTCGCCACGGTCATCTTCGTCTTCATCCTCGTGCGCAAAATCTTCTGGCACATCAGCATCATGGCCGAGCACGGCCCGCTGCTCATCCTCGGCGTCATGCTCTTCTTCATGGCCCTCATGTTCTTCTCCACCGGCATCCTCGCGGAGCTCATCTCCCGCGTCTATTTTGAATCCCAGCGCAAGCCCATCTACACCGTGCGCGAAATCCGCCACGGCGACAAATCCTGGCAAGGTCGTCCGGGCAGGCCTATCCTGCCCCGCGAGTAACGTTTCACATTCATCTATGCGTGAATCAGCAGCGGGATATCCTCCGGCAAATGATCCCCCACCGCCGTGATTACATCCCCGCGCAGCGCCCGCAGAATCGTCCCTTCGCGTGAGACACCCATCATCACCGCCTCAACGCCGTACGTCGCCGCAAAATCGAGAATCGTGTACGCCACATCCGCGGACACCACGTACATCGGCGTCATCTTTACGCCCGCTCTATCGCAGATGTCCCGCGCCGCGGCAAATGCCTTCAAGGCGTCGGCATCCTCGTTCACATCCAGGTCCGGCGACGGCCCGCCCGCAATCGCCACGTTCACCTGCCGCACAAACAGCACAAACATCGACGCGCCGGTTTTCCTGCAATATCCGGCGGCAAATTCCAGAAGCTTCCGCCCGCCGCGCGTCGCCACCAGCACGTGCTGCGACGAAAGATCGATCGCCTCGGATGCTTCAGTCCCGCCCGTCGCGGCGATCCCGAGCGTGCCACCGGCCCCCGTTCCCACCGGCACCGGAAGCACCATCCGCCCGGAGAGATACCGCACCGCGTACGTCGCGCTCGTCCCGCCGAACATCACCAGCACGCAGGCAAACGCAAACATCACATAGTGCGGCTTGGGCGCAAAGGGAAACTGAAACAGCTTCACATTCGCCGCCAATGTGCTTGTGATCACATCCTCAAAGTGAAACAGGCACCCCGCCACCACCAGCATCAGCACCGCCCACGCTGCCAGCGAATACCCCCGGCCTGCCGCACTGAATTTCGGATAGCTCTTGGTGAAAAACCGCGCCGCCAATCCCGAGAACAGCACAAATCCCGCGAAATACCGCGCATCGGGCTTCTGATACACCAGCGTTATTTCGATCGCGATCATAATCGCCGCCAGGATCGCCAGGCACGCCCGCTCCCACTTTTTCACCGGCATCTGGGAGTTCACGCTGCACGATCCCAGATTGATCGCAATCGCCCCCACCACGCCCACCGCATACAAATTCGACAGCGTCCCCACATCCTGGAAAATGCACAGAATAATGATCGGCAGTCCAACCGCCGCAATCAGCGCATACCACGGCACGCCAAAAATATTTAATTTCGTCAATACATGCGGCAGTTCCGACTCATCACGTATTGAATCGAAACCATGTCCGCCACCGCCGTGTTCACCGCGGAGAGCAGCAGTCCGCCGAACACAATCCCGCAGATCCACCCAAACCACGGATGCACATATTGCACCGCCATCACGCGCAGCACAGCATCTTCCGTCAATTCCTGATGTTCCTTGAGCTCGTCCGAGCGATGCGTGAGCTGCACTTCCTCCACCGCACTCAAATGCGCCAGCTGCGCCTGCTCATGAATCAGCGCCTGCGCCGCCGGGTTGGTCTGCCAGTCCGGATGATCCGCCTGCACCTGCTCCACCGCGTCGTATGCTTCCTTGGGCGCAATGCCCAGGTCGTAGCCCGATTTCGGCAGCCCGTTCATCGCCACCGCCAGCACCAGGTTCAGCAGCACCACTTCCACCAGCACCGGCCAGATCGCCTTGTTCGCCGTCCGCGTCACCGGCGGCACCATGATGCCGGTCATGTTCGCGATCGCCTCCACCCCCGAGAGCGCCAGCACCACCCCCACAAAGTGCGACCACTGAATCGCCAAAGGCTCCGTCGGCCGATGAACCGCCGTCCATCCCGCCGCCAGGTGCGGCACCGAGAAGACGCCCAGAATCGCGGTCAGCACCAGCGTCGCCAGCGTGATAAACAGCGCCACCGTCCCCGCCTTCTTGGGCCCAATATAATTGATGACGCCCACCAGCACGATCGCCGCCATCGCCAGATACGGCACCAGCGCCTTCTCACTCGGCGGCAACATGTAGCGCAGCCCGTCATACGCCGACATCGCCGCCGTCACGATGTAATCCGCAAACAGCAGCAGCGCCCCGACCACCGCCAGCTGCCGGCTTGTGTGCTTGGCCGCCGAATACACGCCCCCGCCATCCGGATAGCACCGACAAATAATGGTGTACGCCCACCCCACCGCCGCCACCAGCACGCCCACCGCCAGCACGTAATAAAACGATGCATGCAGCGAGAGCGCCAGCGCGATCCCCAGCACATAAAACCGGCTCGTCCCCCAGTCCCCATAAAGCATCGGACCGGCGTGATACCACTTCAATTCGCGCGGACGTTCACTGTGGCTGACCAGCATGCGACCTTGGCCGCTCTTACCGCAACCACCGAAGCCCGCAAAACGCACCTAAGCCATCGCCGGTCCGCCCTTGAAGCGGCGAGGGTTTGTCGTTCCACATTCTTCGGGGTGGTCGCGCGAGCGGTCCACTCCAGCGTTCGCCTGCGAGGTTAGCTGACGGGCTCGGAAGCGCTGTTCTCCGTCCGCGGATCACTCCGCGAATTAGCCCCTGTTTGGCGGTTGTCACACCGCCGCACGTAAATGATGGCCACTCGCCACCATTCGGGTTCCCCGCTGCCCGGGCCTTGCGCCCAGGCATTCGGCACACTCAGCGAATACATAAAATAGGGTAATGGTTCTGCCATTAAAACGCAAAAGCATCGCTAAGCAGCTGGAATGTCAAATAGTTATGGGTTCTCGAAAACCCGGTCGGTGTCGTGAGGCTTTTCATCGGGCACAGCGGCGAGGTAGCGTTCGAAGTCCTCGCGGCGGGCGCCGGCTGCTTCGCCTCGCAGGTACTCCAGCGTGCGAAGCGCCGCCATTTTTTCGGCAGCTGCACTGGCCAGAAACTGGTCGACGGAATACCCCTCCTTCTCGGCGAGGATCTCGATGCTGCGCTGCAGCGACTCCGGAAGGTGAACTGTGATTTCACTCATTTTCCAGTCCTCGCAGGAAGCCGCGAAAGAAACTCTCCCGGCGTTATGGCCTTTATCCCCAGTTGTTCCGAACCCACGAAATCTCGCACATTATGGGTCACGATAAACTGACAACCCGCGGCAAAAGCCAACTCCAGAATCATATCATCGTCTGTCGTTTTTCACGGCATCGTCGTCGGGTGCGGCGTCTGCGGGTTCTTTGGCAGGTACCACACAATCTGCCGCAGCAGCGTCGGGCTTAGTCCTCCCACGCCAAAGAGCCCGACGTCCACGTGCAGTTCCGTCAATGTCGCGGAGCGCCGCACGATGGTCACCACGAATTTCTGCTTCCGGTCATCGGTATAAATCAGCTTGAGCTGGTCCGGATGCTTCTCCTCTTTGATTTCCTTGAGGGACAATTCCGCCGCCGCCGATTGGGTCGCGGTCACCACCGCCTCCAGTGGGAACGGCTGATACGTCTCGTCTTTGCCCGCCTGCCAGATGTCCACCGTTTTTTCCGCCGCCGCTCCGGCCACGTCCCCGGCCACCGTCATTACCGGCGCGGCACAAGCACCCAGCATCCCCGTCGCCATCAGCAATGCCACAAACCCACAAAAACGCTTCATCAAATTACCTCCATCAGGCCACCACCGTGACTCTTCTGCAACTGCTGTGCCCGAAAACCGGATCATTGCGTCCGCTCATCCGCATCGCGACGTATTTCCTGCCGTAGCAATTCCACATTATCCTGCCGTCATGTTTCTCACCGAGCACCATGGCCTGCTGCAGCTCCGCGTCAAAATCGTCCCCAATTCCAGCCGCACCCAAATCGTCGGCCCCCTCGGCGATGCCCTCAAAATCAAAATCGCCCAGCCCCCCGAATCAGGCAAAGCCAACGCCGCCCTCATCGAACTCCTCTCCTCCGTTCTCCAAATCCCCGAATCAAGCATCACCCTCACCGCCGGCCACTCACAGCCGCACAAGACCCTCCGCGTCCGCGGCATCTCGCTCCAAACGGCTGCTGCCCTCCTTTCTAATTTTTAACTTTGCAACGCGTATTCCTGGCCTTATCCTCCCCCCATGCCAACGAGACAAGAAACCGCCAAGGAAACCGCCCGCCTCCTTGCCGCCGCGAATCTCCAGCAATTCCCTGCCGTCATGGGCTTCGACGGCTTCGTCGACGACATCATCGACGTCGTCCAGGAACGCGCCTCCGTCGACTCCTACACCCGTCTCCCCACCATGGCTCAGCTCGCCCAAATCGTTTCCGACTCCGTCAACCGCTCCTGCAACATGGAACTCGTCGTCAAAAAACAAAAGCTCGGCGGCAACGGCCCCATCATGGCCAGCGCCCTCGCCACCCTCGGACTCCCGATGACCTACATGGGCACCGTCGGCGACCTTGCCGATCCCTCCGGCATTCACCACGTCTTCCACGACTTCGCCAAGCGCGCCACGCTGATTTCCCTGACCAGCCCCGCCATCACCCACGCCCTCGAATTCAACGACGGCAAAGTCATGCTCGGCGAACTCGCCCCCTGCGCCCGCGTCTCCTGGGCCCGCATCCTGGAAGTCGTCGGCCTCGAAAAACTCATCGCCTCCTTCGATTCCGCCTCCTTTCTGGGCCTGGTCAACTGGACCATGCTTCCCCATATGACCGACATCTGGCAGCACGTCGCGGACGAAATCCTCCCCCGGCTCTCCAAAAAACCACGCCGCATTTTCATCGATCTCGCCGACCCCAAAAAACGCAGCCAGGCCGACATCCAATCCGCGCTCGCCGTGCTCAAAAAACTCAACGCCCTCACGCCCGTGTGCCTGGGCCTGAATTTCTCCGAAGCCGAACAGATCGCCGCCGCCCTCGCAATAAAATCCGCCGACTTCCCCCTGCCTCAACTCGCCGAGCAGATCCGCGCCAAATCCAACCTAGACACCATCGTCATCCACCCCACCGAGCGCGCCGCCGCCGCCAACGCCAGCGGTTCCGCCGAATTTCGCGGCCCCTTCGTCAAGGAACCCAAGATCCTCACCGGCGCCGGCGACCACTTCAACGCCGGCTTCGCCGCCGCACTGCTTCTGAACTTCCCCCTCGAAAACGCCCTCGCCATGGCCACCGCCATCAGCGGCTTCTACGTGCGAAACGCGCACTCCCCCAGCGCCGCCGAACTCGCCACCTTCCTCGAGTTCCTCCCCGACCCGCAATGAGACTGTAATTAAGTAACTGAGTTAATTGAGTTAATTGGGACTTCGCCGCCGCCTACGGAGGCTGCTAATCATATTTAGATGTATCGTTGTCCCAATTAACTCACTTAACCCAATTAACCCAATTACTTCAGAGCTCCGGTTCTTCCAGCGGCACCGGACAAACCTCCCGCCGCCCGCACTTCTTACACCGATGCCCCTCCCACAGCAGATTAAACTGCTCCAGCACGCCCTCGATCATCGCCGGCGCCTCGGTCCAGATCCCCATCTCAAAATTCCGCCGCTCCTTTCCCTTCGCCCCCAGCCCTGCCCCCGTCAGATTCGCGCTCCCCAGGTACATCGCCTTGGCATCAATCACCACCGCCTTGGCGTGCAATCGCGGGCAGCGCCGGATGGTCAGCTTCCCGCGCTCTTCCTCGCCGATGCGCTTCAATGCCACGAGCGCCGGTCCGCTTGGCGTCCCCGCATGAAGGATCCGCACCTCCACGCCCTGCCGCGCCAGTTTCCGAAAGAGCTCCACCACCGATTTCGCCCGCCCGCCCTTCCTCCCCGACGGCACCAGCATCGCTTTAAAATCCGCCGTCATGATCTCCACGCTCGACGTCGCCCGCGCCATCCCCTGCTTCACCACCCGCAAAAAATGCTCCTCGTTGATAACCAGCTCGCACGCCCCCGCCGGCCGCACCGCCAGGACCTCGAGTTCATATTCCGTCATGCGCGCCGCTTTCGCCATCCTCTCCCTATCGGTCCCCGGAGAGGCCGCGCAACAAAAACGCCCGCGGTCGGCAGACCGCAGGCGCTTTGATCCATTTCGATCCGGTTTTACCGGTCGACGTGAATCTCATTTTGCACCGGTGCCGGTTCGTGTTCATGTTCGGTGACAACAGGGCGATCGCGTTCGATCACCGTCCGCTCGGCAGCCGGCTGCTGGTTGTACACCTTGGTCGTGCACGCGTTGAGCAGAAAAAAAGACCCAGCCGCCGCACACGCAAGACAAAAAAGTTTCATGGTTGAACTCCTTCAAAAACCATGAAACTCAGCAAGGCAAACGCCGTTCCACCGCCGGTGCCGATTGAAACAGTCGATTTGGGCGCGCGATTCATCACATGTGCACAGCCTGTGGTTCCTTCAACTGGCGTCAACATGTAACGGCAATGCGACCTCGCGAGGGTTTGTCCTCACCGGTTGCCGCCAACCTCCGCTCCGCCCCCATGACCTTCAGGCCGCGCCGACTTTCGCCGGCACGCGCGCTTCGAGGCTCCGGACGTTCGTCGCCTTGGGCCCTTTTTGCCCCGGCTCCAAATCGAACTCCACCGCTTCACCCTCCTTGAGCGAGCGGTAGCCTTCCGCGAGGATCGAGGAATGGTGGACAAAAATGTCCTGCCCCGATTCTCCGGTAATGAACCCGAAACCCTTCTGGTCATTGAACCATTTGACCTTCCCCTGCGTGCGCATCACAGCCACACTCCACACAAGACGACAACCCGCCAACTGCCAATCCATCATCCGCCGGCGGCAGGCACCCCGGCGAACGTCTTCCAGCACGCCGGCCCACACGCCGGCGCGCCTCACCCGCGACGATTCTTCGGATTTCGGAAAATGCCCTTTACGTCCTTGCGCCCAACTTTGTAGACTTCAGGAATCCCGGGGAGACGATGAGCCACACTGCCTTGCGAATTCTTGCGATCCACACCTGCCTTGAAGACATCCGCCCCCTGCCGGCGTACCTGGCCGACCTTGTCGCACAAAACACCTTGCAGATTGACAACGCCCCGACCCTCCACGCCGCCGCCGCCGCCCTTGTGCTCGCCCGGCCCACGTATGACGCGCTGCTGGTGGATGCCGAAATCCTGGCGCGGCGCCATGTCGAAATGCTGCGTCTTATTCAGCGCCATGTGTCACTTCCGCTTTGGTTTTTCCCTGCGACCCGAGGATATGGTCCTTCACCGGAAGTCCTTCCGCCGGG
>Ga0265314_10005103_pt1 | contig 11953 bp, 12 predicted proteins | sample 4126metaG_FD_203106 | JGI IMG/M metagenome (GOLD analysis project Ga0265314, IMG submission 203106) | Rhizosphere microbial communities from Carex aquatilis grown in University of Washington, Seatle, WA, United States - 4-1-26 metaG | ecosystem: Host-associated > Plants > Roots > Rhizosphere >... | reverse complement strand
CATTTCCGAGCACGTCGCCGACCTGATCAGCCAGATGTCGCCGCAGCAGCTCGTTCGCGTGGCTTCGCGCAATCAATCGGTCTGCGCGCTGCGCTTCGACGATGAATTGATCTGGTGCCTGCTGTCCGACACGCATGCGCCGAGCGACCAGGTGGCCGCCAATGCCGACCGCCTCCACGCCAGCGTGCTGATGGCCGGCCGCCGCGCGGTCGCCGCGTAATCAGTAGAAGACAAGAAGAACCCCAAGGAAACCCATGCCCACCGCCGCCACCGCCACCGCCGCCGCCACGACACCCAGGAAGAGCCTCGTCGAGGAAAACCGCCACGTCTCGCGCGCCGTTGATCTGATCCAGCTCGGCGCCCGCATGGCGCTCCTCGAAGCCGAAACGTCGCTGCCGCATGAGCGGCTCGTGCGCCTCTATCGTGAAGTGACGGGCCAGTCGCCCTCGAAAGGGCAGCTGCCTTATTCCACCGACTGGTTCCTGTCCTGGCAGCCGAACATCCATGCGTCGCTCTTCCAGAACATCTGCGACAACCTCGACAAGTCCACGGCGCTCGACTCGGTCGACCTGCTCGTGACGGCGTGGAGGCTGTATCGCGAAGAGATGCGCCACATGGATGCCGAGCCGCTCCTGTCGATCACGCGCGCATGGCGCCTGATGAAGTTCGTCGACAGCAACCTGCTGTGCCTGACGCGCTGCACGCATTGCGGCGGCAACTTCGTCACCCATACGCACGAATACGGCCCGGGCTTCAAGCCCTTCGTGTGCGGCCTGTGCGCGCCGCCCGCGCGCGCGGGCAAGAGCCAGCGCGCCGGCTCCATTCACTAGCGGGTTCTCCCGCTCAAGTCGGCGGGGACGAGGCCGATATTCCTTCCGTGGCCCAGGGGCGTGTGTCCCGCCATGCGAGGAAAGAATCAGATGCTCGTCATTGCCGGCTATTTCGTGGTCCTGGGTTGCGTACTCGGCGGCTATGCGCTTGCGGGCGGCAGCTTTGGCGTGCTCCTGCATGCAGCACCCCACGAAATGTTCGTCATCGCGGGCGCCGCGATCGGCGCGTTCCTCGTCGCGAACGGCGCGAAGACCATCAAGTCAACGCTGCGCTCCCTGCCCAAACTTCTGCAGGGCTCGCGCTTCACCAAGGCGCGCTACATGCAGCTCATGTCGCTGCTGTACGACGTGCTCACGAAAGCGCGCAAGGAAGGCCTCATGGCGATCGAAGCCGACGTCGAGCGCCCCGCCGAAAGCGCGCTGTTCAAGAAGTACCCGATCATCGCCGCCGACCATCACCTGATGGAGTTCATCACCGACTACCTGCGGATGATGACGTCGGGCAACCTCAATGCGCACGAGCTCGAGAACCTCATGGACAACGAGATCGACACGCATCACCACGAAGCCAGCGTGCCCGCGCAGGCGATCCAGACTGTCGGGGACGCATTGCCCGCATTCGGTATCGTCGCCGCCGTGCTCGGTGTCGTGAAGACGATGGCATCGGTCGGCGCGTCGCCGGCGGTGCTCGGGCAGATGATCGCCGGCGCGCTGGTCGGCACGTTCCTCGGCATCTTGCTCTCGTACGGCTTCGTGAGCCCGCTCGCGCAGCTGGCGAACCAGAAGGCCGACGAAGCCACGAAGGAACTGCAATGCGTCAAGGCGACGCTGCTGGCGAGCGTGCAGGGCTATGCGCCGTCGGTCGCGATCGAGTTCGGCCGCAAGGTGCTCTATTCGACCGAGCGTCCCAGCTTCGCGGAGCTCGAAGGCCACGTCAAGCAGCGGAAGGCGGCGTGATATGGCAATCGCACCCGGAAAACTCCAGCCCATCATCATCAAGCGCGTGAAAAAGGGCGGCCACGGCGGCGGCCACGGCGCCGCGTGGAAGATCGCGTACGCCGACTTCGTCACGGCCATGATGGCGTTCTTCCTTTTGATGTGGCTGCTCGGCTCCACCGCGCAGGGCGACCTCAAGGGCATCGCCGACTATTTCAACAGCCCGCTCAAAGTGGCGCTGACCGGCGGCTCGGGCTCGGGCGACAGCTCGAGCATCGTCAAGGGCGGCGGCTCGAACCTGACGCGAACCAACGGCGCGCAGAAGCGCGGCGAGCAGGACGCGCCTACTCGCACATTCAATCTGCAGGCGCTGCGCTCGGAAGTCGAAAGCGCCGATCTCGCGTTCATGCGCGACTTGCAAAAACGCCTGGAACAGACCATCGACTCCAGTGCGAAGCTGCAATCGGTGCGCCGCCAGCTGAAGATGGATGCCACGCCCGACGGCCTGCGCATCCAGATCGTCGACGAGCAGGGCCGCCCGATGTTCGACGCGGGCAGCGCGCACGTGAAGGACTACATGCGCGAACTGCTGCACAGAATCGGCCAGCTCGTGAACGAAGCCGACGCGCGCATCGTGATCTCCGGCCATACCGACGCGTCGCCCTACAGCGGCGGCGAACGCGGCTATTCCAACTGGGAGCTGTCGGCCGATCGCGCGAACGCATCGCGCCGCGAGCTCCTTGCCGGCGGATTGCGCGAAGACCGCGTTGTGCGCGTGCTGGGCCTCGGCTCGTCCGTGCCCTTCGACGCGAACGATCCGCTGTCGCCCCTCAACCGCCGCATCACCGTGCTGGTGCTCGGCGAACTCGGCCGCGAGCGCTGGCAATCGGGCGGCGACACGCCCGTGACCGAAGCCCGGGCCCTCGAAAACCTGATGGCCAGGCGCGCGCCTGCGTCCGAACCCGCCCCATCCGTATCTTCTCCTGGAGTGAAGCCATGACCCAACCGACCGAACTGAAGTTCCTGATCGTCGACGACTTTTCGACCATGCGCCGCATCGTGCGCAACCTGCTCAAGGAAGCGGGCCACGCCAACGCTGACGAGGCGGAAGACGGCGTCGCCGCGCTGCAGAAACTGCGCGGGGGCGGCTTCGACTTCGTCGTGAGCGACATCAACATGCCCAACATGAACGGCTTCGAGCTGCTTGCGCAGATCCGCGCCGATGCGCAGCTCAAGGCGCTGCCCGTATTGATGATCACGGCCGAAGCCCGCAAGGAAGACATCGTGATGGCCGCCCAGGCCGGCGCGTCGGGCTACATCGTCAAACCCTTCACCAAGGCAACGCTCGAGGAGAAGGTCGCCAAGATCCTCCTGAAGCACGCCGCCACTGCTTGAGGCCGGCCATGACTGCAACGCCTCTCGTCTCCAACCCGAACGACGTGTACCAACGTGTCGGCGAAATCACGCGCCAGCTGCACGATGCGCTGCGCAAGCTCGGCTACGACCGACAGCTCGAAGCCACACTCGGACTGATGCCCGATGCGAAAGAGCGCCTGTCCTTCATCGCGCGCCTCACCGGCGACTCGGCGGAGAAGGTGCTCAACACCGTCGACACCGCGCGCGCGCAGCAAGATGCGCTGATCGAGCGCGCCGACCGCGTCGATGCGATGCTGCGCGAAGGCCATGACTGCTCGGGCGCCGAAGTGCGTTCGTTCGTGGCCGAAGTGAAGCAAAGCGCGCAGCTCGCGGGCGCGCAGCTCACCGAAATCATGATGGCGCAGGACTTCCACGACCTTACCGGCCAGACCGTGCGCAAGGTCGTCGAGATGGCTTCGGCTCTCGAAGACGCGCTTGTGAGCCTGCTGCTGGAAGCGTCGCCCCCGGGCAGCCTCGTCGTTCACGGACCGCTCGACGGCCCCGTCGCCGATTCGTCCAAGCGCACCGACGTCGTCGCCAATCAGGCGCAAGTGGACGACTTACTGGAGAGCCTCGGCTTCTGAAAATGAAAATCCTGCTGGTGGATGACGATGCGGTGACCCGCCTGACTCTGGCGGGATTGCTCGAATCGATGGGCGAGGTGTATGTCGCGCGGGACGGCCACGAGGCCTGGCGCATGCTGCGCGGCGGCGAGCGCTTCGACCTGGTGTGCAGCGACGTCCGCATGCCCGGCGACGGCATTTCGCTGCTCGAACGCGTGCGCGCCGATCTCGCGCTGGCCGAGCTGCCGTTCGTGCTGATCACGGCCGTGGACGATTCGTCCATCGTGACGGCGGCGGCTCGCCACGGCATCTCGGGCTACTTGCTCAAGCCGTTCACGGCCGGATCCGTGCGCTCGACGGTCGCGCGCGTGCTTCGTGCCGCGCAAGGGCGCAGCGCCCAAAGCGCGCCGCGCGTCCGGTCGCGCGCAGCAAACGCGCCGGCACTTTTCTCCGCGCTGGAACGCGAGGCACAGGCATTGATGGAAGCTTCTGCCCTCGGCCGCGACGAAATCTGCTCGGGCCTTTTGCGCTTGCAGTCGGCTTGTGTCGAGCTGGGGCTGAAGGATGCGGCAGGGCAACTCGGCCAGGCAAGCCTCGCCGACGATGCAGCGGCGCGGGAATCGGTGCTCAAAGCCGTGCTCGCGGGTGCGCGCGAAATCGCAGGCCCTCCTGCTGTGGCGGAGCCCAGCTCCGACGCGCCGGAGCCCAGTCCCGTTGCGCCCGAAGCTGGCGCTGTCTCACAGGAGCAAGCCGCATGAAATTCATCAAGGCATCCGTGCCGGTCTTCGATGCGGCGGACGTGCGGGCCCGCTTCGCCGAATTCCCGGCCGTGCTCGCCGGCGCGATCGCGTTGTACCTCGAGCTCGCGCCCGAACGGATCGAACGCCTGGGCACCGCGCTTGCATCGCGCGACGAGGTCGCGGCCCGCGACTTTGCGCATGCGCTCAGAGGTTCGTCGGCGAACGTCGGCGCCCGCGAGCTCGCGAACTTCACGGGGCGCATCGAACATCTGGTGCAGGGCAGTCAGCTCGACGACGCCTGCGAGCAGTGGCCCGCGGTGTGCGCGGCATGGAATCGGCTGCGCGGTGCGCTGGCCGATTCCGGTCCCGCGCTGATAGCGGGCTGATCGCGCTTTGAATCGGGCGCCGCGTCGAGATGACGCGGTTTTGCCCCGTTTCTTCGGCATTTCGGATTGGCGGGTGGGCCGAACAATGACACGGTCCCCCCTATCCATATCCAATGTCATCGTCCGAATCCAGCCGCGAAGACCGCCACCTACCGGCATCGCAGCGTCGCATCCAGCAGGCCCGCGAAGACGGCCAGCTTGCGCGTTCGCGCGAGCTCGTGCACTTCGCGGCCGCTGCAGCGTTGCTTGCGCTCGCCACGGCGCTCGGCCCTTGGCTTGCCGAACAAGCGCTGGAGCTCACGGCCGCGGGCCTGCGCTTCGATCGCGCGGCGGCGTTCGATCCGCAAGCGATGGCGCCGCGCCTGTCGTGGCTGAGTGAAGCGGGCCTTCATATCGTCGTGCCCATTGCCGCGGCGATGGCGCTCGTGCTCGCCGCGGCTTCGGTCGTCGTGGGCGGATGGAACTTCACGCTGCAGGCGCTCGAGCTGAAATTCGAGCGGCTCAACCCGATCGCGGCCGCAGGCCGCATCCTCAATTGGCGCGCGATGATCGGCCACCTGCGCATGATCACCGTCGTGGCCGCGATGCTCGGCGGCGCGGGCCGGTATGTCGCAAAGCACGCGCATGAAATCACGAACCTCGTGCACACGCCGCTTGCGAGCGGGCTGGCCGGCGGGTTCGCATGGGTCGCGGGCGGCATCACGCTGATCGCGGCCGCGTGCTTCGCATCGGCGCTCATCGACGTGCCGCTGCAGATCTACCAGCACCTGTCGCAACTGCGCATGACCCACCAGGAAGCGCGCGACGAACACAAGCAGGACGAAGGCAATCCGCACATGAAGGGCGAACGCCGCCGCCGTGCGCGCCAGATCTCGCGCGGCCGCATGCTGGCCGACGTGCCGAAGGCCAGCGTCGTCATCACCAACCCGACGCACTACGCGGTCGCGCTCGTGTACGACGACAAGTCCATGGGTGCGCCGCGCATCGTCGCGATGGGCGCGGACTTGCTCGCAGCGAAGATTCGCGAAGTCGCTCACGCCGCGCATGTGCCGGTGCTGGAAGCGCCGCCGCTCGCACGGGCGCTCTACAAGCATGGCGACATCGGGGGCGAAGTGCCCGTGGCGCTCTACACCGCCGTGGCCCAGGTTCTCGCGTGGGTGATGCGCCTGCGCTCGGCCGTGAGGCCGCCCGCGCCGCCCGTCATCGACGTGCCCGCCGGTCTTGACCCGAACGAGGCCGCAGTATGAGCACGACGCCCACTCCGTCAACGACGCTGCCGCAGTCTGCTTTTCTAGCCGCCCTGCTGCCGAACGCGCGCGCGCTCGGCGCGCCTGTGCTCATCGTGATGATCCTCGCGATGATGCTGGTGCCGCTGCCGCCGTTCCTGCTCGACCTGCTGTTCTCCTTCAACATCGCGGTGTCGCTCGTCGTGCTGATGGTGGCGAGCTACACCAAGCGCACGCTCGATTTCGCGAGCTTCCCGAGCGTGCTGCTCGTCACGACGCTCATGCGCCTTGCGCTCAACGTCGCATCGACGCGCGCCGTGCTGCTCAACGGCCACACCGGCCCCGACGCCGCGGGCCAGGTCATCGAATCTTTCGCGCACTTCCTGATCGGCGGCAGCTTCGCCGTCGGCATCGTCGTGTTCGCGATCCTCACCATCATCAACTTCGTCGTGGTCACGAAGGGCGCGGGCCGCATCGCCGAAGTGGCGGCGCGCTTCGCGCTCGATGCGATGCCGGGCAAGCAGATGGCGATCGACGCCGATCTTTCCGCCGGCAGCATCGACGAGAAAGAAGCGCGCCGGCGCCGCCGCGAAGTCACGCAGGAAGCCGAGTTCTACGGCGCGATGGACGGCGCATCGAAGTTCGTGCGCGGCGATGCCATCGCCGGCATCATGATCCTGTTCATCAATGCGATCGGCGGTCTTGCGATCGGCATGCTCCAGCACGACATGGCCGCATCGTCCGCGGTCGAGTCGTATGTGCTGCTCGCCATCGGCGACGGCCTCGTCGCGCAAGTGCCGGCACTGGTGATCTCCGTGGCCGCCGGCCTCATCGTCTCGCGTGTCGGCGAGGACGACATCGGCCAGCAGATCGCGATGCAACTCTTTTCGATCCCGCGCGCGCTCGGGCTCACGTCGGGCGTCATCGGCATCCTCGGGCTCGTGCCGGGCATGCCGCACATCCCGTTCATCTTGTTGTCGGCGCTGTGCGGATGGAGCGCGTGGGCGCTTGCCCGCATCGCCGCGCGCCCGCAGGCGGAAGAGCCGCCGAAGATCGTCGCGGTCAATCCGGAAGCCAGCTGGGACGACGTCTCGCCGGTCGACGTGCTCGGCCTCGAAGTGGGCTATCGCCTGATCGCGCTTGTCGACAAGACGAACAATGCCGACCTGCTCGGCCGCATCAAGGGCGTGCGCAAGAAGTTCGCATCGGAAGTCGGCTTCCTGCCGCCGGCCGTGCACATCCGCGACAACCTCGAGCTGCATCCGTCGCAATACCGCATCTTGCTGCGCGGCGTCGTCGTCGGCGAAGGCCACGCGCACGCAGGCATGTTCATGGCCATCAACCCCGGCCACATCAAGGTGCCGCTCGCGGGCACGGCCACGAAAGACCCGGCGTTCGGCCTGCAGGCCGTGTGGGTCGAAGCGGCTGTGCGCGATCAGGCGCTTGCCGCCGGCTACACGGTGGTCGATGCCACGACCGTGGTCGCAACCCACCTCAATCACGTCATGCAGACCTATGCGGGGCAACTGCTGGGCCGCACGGAAGTGCAGCAACTGCTCGATCACACGCGGCAATATGCGCCCGCGCTCGTCGACGAAACGGTGCCCAAGGCCCTGTCGATCCCGGTGCTGCAGAAGGTGCTGCGCAACCTGCTCGACGAGACCGTTCACATTCGCGATCTGCGCGGCATCCTCGAATTGCTGGCCGAGCACGCGCCGAAAACGCAGGACGCCGAAGAACTCACGCGCGAAACACGCATCGGCCTTGCGGCCGCGATCGTGCAGCACCTGTACGGCCCCGTCGTCGAACTGGGCGTCGTCGCGATCGAGCCGGGCCTCGAACAAGTCGTGGTGCAGGCGCTCTCGGCGCAATCGGCCGCGCCGCTCGATCCCGGCATGGCCGAACTGCTGTGCGACCAGGCCGCGCGCGCCGCGCAAGCTCAGGAAGAAGCGGGATTGCCCGCGTGCCTGCTCGTGCCCGACCGCATCCGTCCGCAAATGGCGCGCCTCGTTCGCCGCAAGGCGCCGCGCCTTCACGTGCTTGCGCATTCGGAAATCCCGCGCACCCATTCCATCCAGATTCAACGTGTTATCGGAGTGACCTCATGAACGTCAGGCGATTTGTCGGCCGCAATGCCCGCGAAGCCATGGCCCGCGTCCGCGCCACCTGGGGCGACCACGCCGTCGTGCTCTCGAATCGCCCGGTGCCGGGCGGCGTCGAAATCCTCGCCATGCCTGGCGCGGAAGTGCCGCCCGCCGCAGCGAATCCCGAAGGGGCGACAACGGAAGAAGCAGCGGCCGCGCCGATGAGCACCGTGTCATTCCAGCAATTCGTGCGCGAGCGCATGCGCCATGCGCGCGAGACCCCGGTGTCCGCGCCGGTGCCCACTCCCGAGAAAGTGCAAACACCCGCACAACCGAAGCCGCGCACGCTGCCGCGCGAGCCCGCGACCTTTGCCGCGCAGGCACTGGCGCTCGAAATATCGCATCCCGCGAACACGCACGCGCAAGAAGCGGCGCCCGACGTGATGACCGAACTGCGCGCGATGCGCAGCCTGTTGTCGTCGCAGCTGTCGGGCCTGTCGTGGTTCGATGGCGTGCGCCGCAATCCCGAACAAACGCAGCTCTTGCGCCTGATGATCGGCAACGGCTTTTCGCCGGCCGTTTCGCGCCAGCTCGTCGATCGCCTGCCGGAAGGCCGCAGCGGCGCAGCCGCATCGCAGTGGCTGCGCGAAGTGATCGCGCGCAACTTGCGCTGCGCAACCGGCGGCGAAGCATTGCTCGAACGCGGCGGCGTGCATGCGCTGGTCGGCCCCACCGGCGTGGGCAAGACAACGACATGCGCGAAGCTCGCTGCGGAATTCGCGCGCCGCCACGGCGCGGCCTCGGTCGGTCTCATCACCGTGGACACATATCGCATGGCCGCTTCGGACCAATTGCGTGCGTTCGGCCGCCTGCTCAATATTCCCGTGCACACCGCGCGCGACGGCGCCGCGCTGACTGAATTGCTCGACCTCTTCGAGAAGAAGAAGCTCGTGCTGATCGACACCGTCGGCGTGGGCCAGCGCGACAAGCGCCTGGCCGAACTCTTCGCCGCGCTGCCGGAAAACCGCGTCGAGCGCCTGCTGGTGCTCAACGCCGCCGCGCAAGCCGAGACGCTCGAGGAAGTCGTGCGTGCCTATGGCGGCCGCGGCTCGCAGTGCGTGATCACCAAGGTCGACGAAGCCGCGCGCTTCGGCGGCGTCATCGACGTCGCGCTGCGCCAGAACCTCGTCGTGCAGGGATTCGCCAACGGCCAGCGTGTGCCCGAGGACTGGCATGCGCCCAGTGCGCAGCTTCTCGTGCAGAAGGCGCTGATGCGCCCGACCGAAGGCGCATACGGATTGGACGATGCCGAACTGGCGCTGGTCGTGACCGCGCCGCGCGGCACTACGGAGGCTCGCAATGCTTGATGCCGGCCACCACCAGGCTGCGGGACTCGCGCGCGCGCTCGCGCCGCGGACGCCGAACCTGCTGGCGTTTCCGCTGGCCGACGGGCAGCCGGTGCATTGGATCGCACGCATCGCGCAAGGCCTGCGCGCATGCGGCCGCAAGCCCTTGCTGCTCGATGCGTACGGCGGGCTTGTTGCTTTCTCGCTCGGTTCGCGGCCGCAGCACGATCTGATCGAGCTGCTGCGCGGCGAACGCGACTTCGACGAGGTCGCGCTTTGCACACCGGACGGCGTGTGGGTGCTGCGCGGTGAGCGCGGCATCGATGCATTCGCGCAGTCGGGCGAGCCGCCGTCGCGCCTCTTGAGCGCGTTCGCGAACCTGTCGCAGGGATTCGACGACGTGCTGCTCGCGATGCCCGCCGGCGAGATCGCCAGCATGGCACCGCCGCAATTGGTTGTGCCCGTGATCGGGCTCGATGCCGGCAGCACCTCGCTCGTCGCGTGCTATGGGCAGGTCAAGCAGCTGGCGACCGAATTCGGTTTCCGGCGATTCGCATGCGTGATCCACGGCGAGCCGTCGGTGACGCAAGCGGCCGAACAGTGCGGCCGCCTCGCGGACACGCTTTCCGACTTTCTCGGCGTCGACCTGCGCTTCGGCGCGTGGCTGGCACCGGATGGCGCGAACGCGGAAGCACTCGCCATCGCCGCCGAGGCACTGCTGCAAGCAGTCGGCGCGAGCGACACGAACACGAAGGAATGAACACCATGTACACAGCCAAAGGGACCCTCAGCGCACAAGCCGGCATCGAGAATTACATGCCGATGGTGCGTCGCGCCGCCGCGCGGATGATCGGCCACTTGCCCGCGAACGTGGAGATCGACGACCTGATCCAGGCCGGCGTGATGGGCCTCATGGAAGCGATGCAGCGCTACGAGGAAGGCCACGGCGCGCAGTTCGAAACCTTCGCGATGCAGCGCGTGCGCGGCGCGATGCTCGATGAGCTGCGCGGAAGCGACTGGGTGCCACGTTCCGTGCGCAAGGGCCAGCGCGATATCGCATCGGCCGTGCACACGCTGGAACACCGCCTGCACCGCGCACCGACCGATTCGGAAATCGCGGAGCACATGGGCGTGTCGCTCGACACTTACCACGGCATGCTTGTCGACGTGCGCTCGGCGCAGCTGATCTACACCGACGACTACGAAACCGACGACGGCGAGACGCACTACCTCGACCGCCACATCGAAGCCGACGAACGTTCCGACCCTGCTGCGCAGCTGGCGGACCGGCGTTTTCGCGAGGCGCTTGTCGCCGCGATCGGCGACCTGCCCGAGCGCGAACAGTTCGTGATGAGCATGTACTACGAACACGACATGAACCTGAGAGAGATCGCGGCCGTACTCGGCGTGACCGAATCGCGCGTGTGCCAGCTGCATAGCCAGTCGATCGCGCGGCTGCGCGCCCGGCTGAAGACCTGAAGAAACCTGAAGAGGCAAATCCAATGAACAAGCTTCGTATTTCCACACGGCTCGCCGGCGCCTTTGCGGCGCTCGTGCTGCTGATCGTCGCGCTGGGCGCGCTGTCTTCGGTGCTGCTGGCCGATGTCCAGTCGCGCTTCGACGAAGTCGTGCAGGACCGCTTCGTCAAGATCACGCGGTTCACCGAGGTCAAGACGAACATCGATCTTGGCGCGCGTGCGATGCGCGATGCCCTCCTGAGCGCCGACACCGCCGCGGCCGAGCGCGAAATCGCAACCGTCGTGAAGTCGCGCGGCGTCACCAGCGAAATCCTCGACCAGCTCAAGGACCAGTTCCGCACGCCGCACGGGAAAGAATTGATGTCCGCGGTGACCGAGTCGCGCGCGAAATACCGTGCCGCGCAGGACGCATTCCTGGCGCAAGTCAAGGCGGGCCAGAACAAGGACGCGCGCGAAACCCTCGCTGCGCAGGTGCAGCCCGCGCAGGTTTCCTATTTCAAGAGCGTCGACGAGATGACCGCGTATCAGGGCGTGCAGATGCAGGCTTCGTCCGAGGCGGCGCGTGCGGCGATCCGGCAAATGCTGATCGCAACGATCGTCGGCGTCGCCTCCGCGGTGCTGGGCGCATCGCTCATGGCGTTCTGGATCATCCGCTCGATCACGCGGCCGCTGGCTCGCGCGGTCCATGCATCGAACGCTGTTGCGGGTGGCGACCTGTCGCTCGACCTTCACGACGACGGCAAGGACGAAGTCGCGCAACTGCTTGCGGCGATGAACACGATGCAAGGCAAGCTCGCGGAAGTCGTCGTCTCGATCCAGCGCGGCGCCGAAAGCGTCGCAACCGCGTCATCGCAGATCTCGCAAGGCAACAATGATTTGTCGGGTCGGACGGAAGAACAAGCCTCTGCTCTGGAGCAAACATCGGCTTCGATGCGTCAGCTGGCCACG
>Ga0265314_10005101_pt1 | contig 11959 bp, 6 predicted proteins | sample 4126metaG_FD_203106 | JGI IMG/M metagenome (GOLD analysis project Ga0265314, IMG submission 203106) | Rhizosphere microbial communities from Carex aquatilis grown in University of Washington, Seatle, WA, United States - 4-1-26 metaG | ecosystem: Host-associated > Plants > Roots > Rhizosphere >... | reverse complement strand
GGCCGCGCCGGTCGAGCCCGCGCCGCCCGACGTCGAGCCGGCCGCGCCGGTCGAGCCCGCGCCGCCCGACGTCGAGCCGGCCGCGCCGGTCGAGCCCGCACCGCCCGACGCCGAGCCGGCCGCGCCGGTGGTCGAGCCGGCCGCGCCGGTGGTCGAGCCGGCCGCGCCCGTGCTGCCCGCCGCTCCGCTCTTGCCTCCGGTGCCCGACGGCGTCGAGCTCCCGCCCCCGCAAGCGACCAGCGAGGCGCACGCGAGGAGTGTTCCAATGAAGAAGGTAGCGGGGCGGCGCATCATCGTCGGACCTCCGGGTTTGCTTCCTGGTGGTGGGCGTCGGGCGCGACTTTAGTCGCGTCGCCTCCGTCAGGATGTGCGCCGGCGGCCATGACTCCGCAACAGCCGCCCGCCTCCCGGACGGTGCGCATTTTGCATTGCCAAACCCGCGTAGGCGTTACCTTTACGCCACAAAGTCTTGCTGCCCGGCTTGTCCGGGCGGTATGGTCCGAGCCATCGAGGGGAAGGCGCAGCGTGATCACCAAGACCACGATTGCTGACGACGAGGACGAAGGTGGCTCCTCGGCGGGGTTCCACATCCTCCTCATGTCCCCCGACGTGTTTACGTCGCTCCCGCTCCCGAGCTCCGGCGCGCTCACGATCGGCCGGTCCGCGAAGTGCGACGTCCACGTCGACGATCCGATGGCCTCGCGCGAGCACTCGAAGCTGCACGTCGAGCACCTGAACGGCGAGCTCCGCCTCTCCATCGAGGACATGGGGAGCGCCAACGGCACGCGCGTGCGCGACGCCGTCATCAAGCCTCACGACCGGGTCCCCATCCTGACCGGCGACGCCGTGATCGTCGGGTCGACGGTCCTCATGGTCATGCAGAACCGGTCGTCGATGGGGCCGCGCCGGCTCTGGTCGCACGCCTACTTCGAGGCGCGCATCGACGACGAGTGCTCACGCTCCGCCAAGACCCGCTCGTCGTTCGCGCTGACGCGCGTCCGGTTCACCGGCTCGGCGCACTGGACGCGCGTCCTGCCCGTGCTCGCGCGCGAGCTGCCGTCGCCCCACGTCTTCGCCACCTACGGCCCTCGCGACTACGAGATCCTCTTCCTCGACGTCGGCGAGGCGCAGGTCGAGGAGGCGATGCGCTCCCTCATCGCGAGCTGCCACGTCGCGGGGCTCGACGGCCGGTACGCCGTGGCCTGGTACCCGCGGAACGGTACGAACGCCGAGACGCTCATCGCGTCGGCGAACGGGCTGCTCAACGTCCGCAAGGGCCAGAACGGAGAGCCGCTGGGGCCGTCGGTCGCGCTCGGCCCCAGCATGCAGCGCGTCCGGGAGATGGCCAGCCGCGCCGCCTCTTCGCCGATCAACGTGCTCATCTTGGGCGAGAACGGCGTCGGCAAGGACATTCTTGCGCAGTTCGTGCACAAGCTCTCCTCGCGCGCGCACAAGCCGTTCGTGGCCCTCAACTGCGCCGGGCTGTCCGAGACGCTCATGGACAGCGAGCTGTTCGGACACGAGAAGGGCGCGTTCACGGGCGCGACGAGCGCGAAGGTCGGGCTCCTCGAGTCGGCCAACGGCGGCACGGTCTTCCTCGACGAGATCGGCGACATGCCGATGTCGATGCAGGCCAAGCTCCTGCGCGTCATCGAGACGCGCGAGGTGCGGCCCGTGGGCGGCCTCAAGGCGCGTCCCATCGACGTCCGCTTCGTCTCGGCGACGAACAAGGACCTCGAGGCGGCGGTCGTCAAGGGCGAGTTCCGCACCGATCTCGTCTATCGCCTCAACGGCCTGACGCTCGCCGTGCCCCCGCTGCGCGAGCGCACCGACGAGATCCCGGCGCTGGCCGACACCTTCGTCGCCGCCGCCTGCCACGGCATGGGTCGCGACCCGAACGTGCGCGTGCGGGCCGACGCCCTCGATCATCTCCTGCGGTACCGCTGGCCGGGCAACATCCGCGAGCTCAAGAACATCATGGAGCGCGCCGTGGCCATGTGCGACAGCGACGAGATCACCCCCGAGCACCTGCCGCTCGAGAAGATGAGCTCCGTCTCCGACGGCTACGTCGATCTGAAACGGATCACGCCCGTCGCGCCCACGGCGGCGATCAACCAGAACCTGCCGCCGCTGTCGGACGCGACGAAGCAGGCCGAGCGGCAGCGCATGGTCGACGCGCTCGTGGCCTCGCACGGCAACCAGACGCGCGCCGCGCAGCTCCTCGGCATGCCGCGGCGGACGTTCGTCTCGAAGCTCGACCAGTACCACATCCCCAGGCCCCAGAAGGGGGCGCCCGTGGACGACGTACGGAAGACGCTGCCTGCGCCCTTGCCGAAGGTGCCGAGCGCCAGCAACTCGAGCGACTGAGCCCGCCGTCGCATGGGCGTAAACAAGCGGTTGGCGGGTTGTTCCCTGCGCGGGGACGCGTCGCTGGTATCTTGCGGCCCGACATGAAGCAGGCACCCACGAAGGTCGCCATCATCGGCGGGGGCTGCGCGGGGATCACCGCGGCGTTCGAGCTCACGCGGCCGGCGCTCGCGGGCAAGTACGAGGTGACGGTCTACCAGCTGGGCTGGCGGCTCGGAGGCAAGGGCGCCTCGGGGCGCGGGCCCGCCGATCGCATCGAGGAGCACGGCCTCCACCTCTGGATGGGCTTCTACGAGAACGCCTTCCGCGTCATGCGGGAGTGCTACGCGGAGGCCGAGCGCGATCCGGCGACCTGTCCGATCGCGACCTGGACCGACGCCTTCGTGCCCGATCACGTCGTGGGCGTCATGGATCACGCGCCCGACGGCCGCTGGATGCCGTGGCTCTCGCCGTTCCCGCCGCTGCCGGGCCTGCCGGGCGATCCGGGCGAGCCGGCGCGCTGGAGCATCGTCGACTACCTGACCCGCGCCGTGACGCTGCTGCGGACGCTCTTCGAGGCCGTGCAGCGGCGCACCGAGCACGTGACCGAGAGCGCGGGTCCCGCGGCCGCCGCGGCCACGCCGACGTCGGCGCCCGCCGACATGACCGACCGGATGACGCAATTCATGCGCGCCGGAGCGCTCGCCACGCTGAAGGCGTTGCTCGAGTCGATCAGCATCCTCGACACCGTCGTGCGCGCGCTCCCGAACTATCCGGGCGAGCTCATCCTGCAGTTCCACGACGTCATCACGACGGCGGCGCGCCAGCAGCTCGAGCTGCTCGTGGCGAGCGACGACGGGACGCGCCGGCTGTGGGAGGTCGCCGAGCTCGTGCTCGCGACCATCCGGGGCATCGTGCGCTTCCGGCTCGCCACGGACGAGCGCGGCTTCGAAGCGATCGACAACTACGACTGCCGCGAGTGGCTCAAGCTCAACGGCGCGTCCGAGCGCGCGCTCGACAGCGGCTTCCTGCGCGCGCTCTACGATCTCGCCTTCGCCTACGAGGAGGGCGATCCCAAGCTGCCGAAGATCGCGGCGGGCCAGGCGCTGCGCGGCGCCGTGCGGGCCTTCTTCACGTACCGCGGCGCCTTCTTCTGGAAGATGCAGGCCGGCATGGGCGACATCGTGTTCGCCCCCTTCTACGAGGTGCTGAAGAAGCGAGGCGTGCGCTTCGAGTTCTTTCACCGGCTCGAGAACGTCGGCCTCGCGCGTGACGGCTCGTCCGTCGAGACGCTCGCGTTCGACGTGCAGGCCGAGATCAAAGGCGGCAAGCCCTACGCCCCGCTCGTCGACGTGCGCGGGCTGCCGTGCTGGCCCGCCGCGCCCGACTGGGAGCAGCTCGCGGACGGCGCGCGGCTGCGCGAGGAGCGCTGGCAGTTCGAGTCGCACTGGGACCGGCGCGCGGCCCACCGCAAGACGCTGCAGGTCTCGCGGGACTTCGACCTCGTCGTGCTCGCCGTGCCCCTGGCCGTGCTGCCCCACACGTGCGGCGAGCTCATCGACAAGAGCGCGAAGTGGCGCAACATGGTGACCCACTGCAAGACGGTCCCCACCCAGGCCGTCCAGCTGTGGATGTCCGAGGACATGGCCGGCCTCGGCTGGACGGGCGAGCAGACCAACATCGCCGGCTTCGTCGAGCCGTTCGACACGTGGGCCGACATGCGCCAGCTCATCCGACGCGAGAGCTTCAAGTCGCGCGTGGGGTCCATCGCTTATTTCTGCAACGCGCTCCCCGACGCGAAGCCCGGCGAGGACGTCGGCAAGCCCGAGTACCCGCGGCGGCGTCGCGCGGAGGTGCGGCAGAACGCCATCGACTTCCTCAACAACGACGTGCACCACCTGTGGCCGCGCGCGCGCGACGCCGCGGGGCGGTTCCGCTGGGACGTGCTCGTCGACGCCAGCCGCACCGGGACCACCCCGAAGAAGAACGAGCCGCGCGGCGAGAGCCGCATCGACTCGCAGTTCTGGACCGCGAACGTCAACCCGACCGATCGCTACAGCCTCAGCTTGCCGGGGACGTTGCGCTATCGCGTCTCGCCGCTCGACGACACGTTCGACAACCTGACCATCGCCGGCGACTGGACCGACTGCGGCTTCAACGAGGGCTGCGTCGAGGCCGCCGTCATGTCGGGGCGCCTCGCGGCGCACGCGCTCTCGAAGAGCCCCCCGCTGCGGGAGATTGTCGGCTTCGATCATCCATGAGGAGAGCATGAAACCGTCGAAACGAATCACGCGGCCGCCGCTCACGCGCAAGGCGCCCATTCGCGCCTATTCGACCCTCTTCGGGCCGCCCGACGACAAAGCGTCCGATGCAGCGTCGCCCGCGGCGGCGTCGAACGGCGCCGCGAAGGGGCCGCGAAACGGCGCAGGCGCGCCGCGCCCCTCGCCATTCGCGGCCATCGAGCAGGGCATGGGGCTCGCGTACCGCGTCAGCGAGGAGTTCTTCGGGCCGAGCCGCGGCCTCGCGCAGGTGTTCTCGCGCCCCTTCGCGGGCTCCTCGGCCGCCCCGGGCTCCGAGGGCGGGCTCGCTCAGCTCTCGGAGCGCATCATGCGCTTCACGGTCGAGCTGTCGTCGATGTGGATGGACGCCGCGCGCATGATGCCTCAGGGCGGCGGCCTCGGCGCGCCCGGCGCGCCCGGGCCGCGCTGGCCGTCGGAGCCCCCGCGCGCGCCTCAGCCGCCGGCGCGCCCGTCCCGCGGCGTCGCGATCCAGATCGACTCGAAGGCCAAGGCGCGTGCGACGCTCGACGTCCGCGGTCCCGTCGCGCGCAGCGTGCGCGTCGAGCCGCCGCGGCTGGTCGGCGGCGCGGCCCGCATCACCGCCGTGAAGGTGGAGAGCGACGGTGACGACGGGCCCGTCATCGTGAGCGTGCGCGTGCCCGCGAAGCAGGCGCTGGGCACGTACGTGGGCGACGTCCTCGACGCCGACACGGGCGCGCCCCTCGGGACCGTGACCATCCGGATCACGAAGTGAGGATCGAGGCGCGCCACCGCCCGGCGTCCGAGGCGCGGCCCGCCGACCTGGTCCCGACGCTGCTCGACGAGTACGGCGCGAAGACGAAGGAGAGCCTGCGCGACTACCTGCGCAGCCGCGGCTCGGGCCACCTCGCCTACCTCTACGATCTCCTGCGCGACTACCCGTCGCGCGGCGGGCGCTCGCTGCGGCCGTCGCTGTGCATCGCCGCGGCGAAGGCCTTCGGCGGCTCGCTCGACGAGGCCCTCAACAGCGCCGTCGCCCTCGAGATCCTCCACAACGCGTTCCTCATCCACGACGACGTCGAGGACCTGTCGGAGCAGCGTCGCGGCCGCCCGACGATGCACGAGCTGCACGGCGTTCCCATGGCCGTCAACACGGGCGACGCCATGACCGTCCTCAGCCTGCGCCCGCTGCTCGACAACTGCCGCACGCTCGGGACCTACGCGGCCTTTCGCGTCCTCGAGGAGGCGGAGCGGATGGGCCGCGAGGCCGTCGAGGGGCAAGCGCTCGAGCTCGGCTGGCGCCGCGAGAACGCCATCGACCTCGACGAGGCCGATTACCTGCGCATGGTGCTCAAGAAGACCTGCTCGTACACGACGATCTTCCCCATCCGCGTGGGCGCGATCGTCGCGGGGCACGACGGTCCCTTGCTCGACCGCCTCGGGCACTTCGCGTTTCTGCTGGGCGCTGCCTTCCAGATCCAGGACGACCTCCTCAACCTCACCGGCGATCCGAAGGCCTACGGCAAGGAGATGGCGGGCGACCTCTGGGAGGGGAAGCGCACCCTCATGCTGATCCACCTGCTCCGCAACGTGGGCCCCGACGACAAGGCCTGGCTCACGCGCCACCTCGGCATGCCGCGCGAGCGCATTCAGCCCGCGGACGTGGCGCGGGTCCGCGCGCTCATGGACGAGCACGGATCGATCGAGTACGGCCGCGCGATCGCGCACGGATGCGCCGGCGCGGCCCTGCACGAGTTCTCGGTCGCGTTCGCGGGCGTTCCGCCCAGCGCCGACCGGGACTTCATCGAAGAGCTGTGCACCTGGGTGCTCCGCCGCGCGTGACGTGCGCTCCGATTTCAGCCTGCTTTTTCGCGGCCTTGGAGCGGTGCCGCGCCTCACATATACTGCGGCACCGCAGCGCATGACATCACGCGATGAAAAGGGCGATCGGGGGGACGGTCCGGTAGAAATCACCGCGGAGATCTCGGGCTCGGCGCCGGCCCCCGGCTCGCCGGCGGCGCTCGGGACGGTCGTCGGCGGACAGTACCGGCTCGAGAAGCACCTCGGCGCGGGCGGGTTCGGCGACGTCTATCAGGCCGTTCAGGAGAAGACGAAGCAGCTCGTCGCGCTCAAGATCCTGCGGCTGCGGCAGGGCAAGGGCGCGCCCAGCCTGGAGCGGCAGGTCGCGCGCTTCCGGCGCGAGATGCGGGCCTGCGCCGAGCTGCACCACCCGCACATCGTGCGCCTCATCGACTCGGGCGAGACGGACGACGGGCTCCTGTTCTCGGTCTTCGAGTTCGTCCCGGGACTCACTCTGGCGGATCTGCTCCGCGAGAAGGGCGCGCTCACCGTCGAGTCCTCGATCGAGCTGATGAGCCAGGTGCTCGACGCGCTGGGCGCCGCGCACGCGCAGGGCATCATCCACCGCGATCTCAAGCCGAACAACATCATGGCCAACGTGAGCGGCCTGCGGCCGCGGATCACGGTGCTCGACTTCGGCATCAGCGCCTTCCTCGAAGGCATGTCCGTCGACGACTTCCAGAGCCTCACGATGACGCGCGAGATCCTGGGGACGCCCGCCTACGCTGCGCCCGAGCAGCTTCGCGGCGAGGCGCCCTCGATCAAGTCGGACCTCTACGCGTGGGGGCTCGTGCTCGCCGAGTGCATCATCGGCCGGGCCATCTTCGAGGGGCCCACGGCCATGGAGATCGCGCACCGACAGCTCTCGGCCGAGCCCGTCGTGCTGCCCGACCGCCTCCAGCGGCACCCGCTCGGCACGCTGCTGCGCTGGGTGCTCGAGAAGGACGTCGAGCGGCGCGCGGGGGACGCGGCGCTCGTCATGGAGCGCCTGCGCGAGCGGCGCTCGCTGGTGGGCCTCGTCGACGGCAACGGCTACTTCGTCGAGGGGGGCGTGGCCCCCACGAGCCCGGAGGCGTCGGCCTCCGCGGCCGTCGTCGCGGGCGAGCGCCGGCAGGTCACGGCCGTGTGCGGCCTCATGAGCGTCGGCACGACGGGAGACGGCGCGACGCCCGACGATCTCGATCGCGTGCTGCGGGAGACGCAAGCGCTCTGCACGCGCGTCGCGGGACGCTTCGGCGGCGAGGTGGCGGGCGGCTTCGGGGGCCAGATCCTCATGTACTTCGGCGTCCCGCGCGCGAGCGACACTGACGCGCGGCGGGCCGCGGTCGCGGCGCTCGAGATCGCGCAGGAGGTGCGCCGGGCCAACGAGCGCTCGGCGGTGCGCGTCGACTTCCGCATCGGCATCCACACCGGGCTCGTGACGACGTCGGGCTTCGAGCCCGGCTCGAGCTCCGCGGTCTTCGGCGTGACGCCCGGGCGCGCCGCGCAGATGGCCCAGGACGCCCCCGTCAACGGCATCGCCGTGAGCGAGGACAGCGCGCGGCAGCTCGGCTCCGCGTTCGAGCTGCGCACGGACCGCACGGCGCGCGGCGCGGCCGTGCAGCTGCTCGTCGCCGAGGCGCGCGCCGACGCCGCGGCGACCAGCGCCAGCCGCGTGCCCTTCGTGGGGCGCGCCGCCGAGCTCGAGGCGCTCAAGGCGGCCTGGCAGGGGGCGCGCGCGGGGCGCGGCCAGGCCGTCGCCATCGTCGGCGAGCCGGGCATGGGCAAGTCGCGGCTCACGCGCGAGCTGCGCGCGGCCCTCGACGGCGTGGGCGGCGGCTGGATCGTCGCGCGCTGCTTCCCCGAGCTGCAGCCGAGCGTGCTCGGACCCATCAGCGCGCTGCTCATCGACAAGCTCGGCCTGGCGGTGGGCGGCGCCGAGGGCGCGCGCCGGCTCGAGGCCGCGCTCAAGGACCTCGGCGTCGATCGGCCCGACGCGATGTCGGTGCTCGGGCCGTGGCTCGGCCTCGGCGCGCACGCCGCGCCCCCCGTCTCGCCGCAGCTCCAGAAGCAGATGCTGCTCGAGATCCTCGTCGACCTCACGCTCGCCGTCGCGGCGCGCGAGTCGGCGCCGTTCCTCATCGAGGACCTCCACTGGGCCGACGCCACGACGCTGGAGTACGTCGAGCGCCTCGCGCGGAAGGCGGCGGCGAGCTCGGTGCTCATCGTCCTCACCTCCCGGCCCGACGGGGGCACGCCCTGGCCCGCCGAGGCGGTGCAGCTCATCGAGCTCAAGGGTCTGGGACGGCCCGAGGTCGAGCGCATCGTGCGCGAGCTCGTGGGCCGCGACTATCTGTCGCCCGGTCTCCTCGCCAACGTCGTCGATCGCGCTTCGGGCAACCCCTTCTTCGCCGAGGAGGTCACGCGGTTCATCGTCGAGGCCTCGCGGCAGGAGACGATGGGCGGCGGCGCGCCCGCCCCGACGTCGAGCTCGGGCGTGCCCACGAAGCTGCGCGACATCCTCACGGGCCGCCTCGACCGCGTCGGCCGCGCCAAGGAGACGGCCCAGGTCGCGGCGGCGATCGGCCGCGAGTTCGATCACCGCCTGCTCGCGGCGATCATGCCCGAGAACGAAGCGCAGCTCTTGCCCGACCTCGAGAAGATGGTCTCGGCCGACCTGCTCGTGCGCCGCCGGCACGTCGACAGCTCGATCTACATGTTCCGCCACTCGCTCATCCGCGACGCTGCCTACGAGAGCGTCCCCCTCGCCGCGCGCGCCGTCGTGCACGATCGGATCGCCAGGGCCTTCGAGGCGCTGTTCCCCGAGGTCGTCACGAACCGCCCCGAGCTCGTCGCGCAGCACTACACGTTCGCCGGCCAGCCCGCGCGCGCCGTCGGCTACTGGCAGAAGGCCGGACAGGCCACGATCGGGAAGTTCGCCCACGCCGAGGCCATCGCCCACTTCGCGCAGGCCATCGAGCAGCACCTCGAGCTGCCGCCCTCGCGCGAGCGCTCGCGCAAGGAGATCGAGCTCCGCACGGAGATGGGCGTCGCCCTCATGACGACGAAGGGATATTCGGCGAGCGAGGTCGAGGAGACCTACCGCCGCGCCGCCGAGCTCAGCGCGGAGCTGGGCGACGAGCTGCCGCTCCGCGTGCTGTACGGCATCTGGGTCGTCAACCTCGTGCGCTGCGACCCTGCGCCCGTCGCCCGGCTCATCGAGCGCTTCAAGGAGATCGAGCGCAGCTCGAGCGAGAGTCACACGCTGCTCATCGCGCGCGCCTCCATGCAGGCGGGGACCTTCTGGTATCCGGACTACGCCGCGTCGATGCGGCACGGACGCGAAGCTCGAGGGTTCTTCGATACGACCAACCCGAAGAGCCAGCACGAGACGCTGTTGCGGGAGCACGGCTTCGACGGCCTCTTCTACCCTCACCTCTACGAGGCCTACGCGCTCGTCATGTGCGGCTCCTTCGAGCAGGGCCGGGTGCTCTGGGACACGGTGTTCAACATCGCGAAGGGTGTGGGCGATCCTTACGTGCTCGCGACCATCCGCTCGTTCGGCGTCATGATGGCCTTGCTCACCGAGGACATGGACGCGGCCCGAACCCTGGCGGACGAGCTGCGCGCCACGACGGTGGAGAACAGCTTCCTGCTCTGGAAGGCCTTCGCCCAGGTCCCGCGCGGCCGCCTCATGTTCGCGACGGGCCAGAGAGAGGAGGGGCTCGCCGAGATTCACGAGGGGCTCGCCATCCTCAGGGCCATCGGCGCGATGATCAGCTTCACGTCCTACCTCGCGCTCCACGCCGAGGTGCTCGTCGAGCTCGGACGGCTCGACGAGGCCGAGGCCCTCGTCGCCGAAGGGCTGGCCATGACCGAGGAGCGCCGGGTTCACGCCTACGAGCCGGCCCTCCTGCGGATCCGGGCCGAGATCGCGCTCCGCCGGGGTGATGCACGCGGCGCCGAGGCCGCCTTGCGGCGCTCGCTCGACGTCGCGCGGGGCCAGGGCGCGCTGACGTTCGAGCTCGGGGCCGCCGTCGCCCTCGCGGAGCTGCAGGCGTCCGAGGGCCCCGCCGCCGAGGGCAAGGCGCTCCTCGCGCGTGTGCTCGAGCGCTTCGACCCGAACGGACGCGAGCCCCTCCTCGTGAGGGCCCGGCAGGCTCTGGCGCGGCTCTAGCGATGGACGCGCGGGCGGGGAGGGGGGCGAGCGTGAAGAGGAAGGCGCGGGTCCCGCGCCCGCGCGCCGGCGCGGGAGAGCGGGGACGCGGCGTCCTCCTCTACGGCGCGAGCGGCTACACGGGCGGGCTGGTCGCTCGCGCGGCGGCCCCGTCGTTGCCTCTCGTCCTCGCGGGCCGCGACGCCTCGCGCCTGTCGGCCCTGGGCGCGGAGCTCGCCCGCCCCGTGCGCAGCGCGTCCGTCGACTCGCCGGCGGCGCTGCGCAAGGCGCTCGAGGGCGTCGCGGTCGTCGTAAACGCCGCCGGTCCTTTCTCGAAGACGGCCACGGGTATCGTGCAGGCGTGCATCGACGCGGGCGTTCACTACCTCGACATCAGCGGCGAGGTCGACTCGATTGAGGCCGTCAGCGGCTACGATCGCGCGGCGAGGGACGCGGGCGTCATGCTGATGCCGGCCGTCGGCTTCGACGTCGTCCCCTCGGACTGCCTCGCGGCGCGCGTGCGCCGGCGGCTGCCCGACGCGCGCCGCCTCCGCATCGGGCTCTCCGGCCTCGACCTCGTCTCGCGCGGCTCGGCGCGGACGATCCTCGAGCAGCTCGGCCGCGGCGTGCGCGTGCGCCACAACGGCGAGCTCACGACGCTGCCCGAGGGGCTCCTCGACGCCACCTTCGACTTCGGGGCCGGCCCGCGCGCGGCGACGTGCGTGAGCTGGGGCGACGTCGTCACCGCCCCTCACACGACGGGCATCCCCAACGTCGAGGTCTACTTCGAGGCCACGCAGGCCGTGCGCGCGTTTCAGCTGTTCGCGCGGTCCGTCGGCCTCTTCCCCCCCGCGGCCGCGCTCTCCCAGGTCCTGACGAGGCCGTTCGCCGAGCGCCAGCCCGAGGGTCCCACCGACGAGGAGCGCAGGACCCGCCGCGCCGTGATCGTCGCCGAGGCCGAGAACGCCGCGGGCCGCCGGGTCGCGAGCCGCGCGAGCACGCCCGAGGTGTACACCTTCACGTCGGTGTGCGCGTCGGCCGTCGCCGCGCGCGTGCTCGCGGGGGAGCTCGAGCCGGGCTTCCAGACGCCGGGCCGCCTCTACGGGGAGGGATTCGCCGAGTCGCTCGGGGGCGTCATCGTCGAGGACATTCGGGTCTGACAGCGCGAGGAGGCCGTCGGTGAACATTCCAGGCACGATCATGGTGAGCCAGCTCTGGTGGTACGGCGCGGCCGTGCTCCGGCCGGCGCAGTTCCTGAAGCAGGCGGGCTTGTACCCCGAGAACGTCCTCGGGACGCGGCCGAGCGTCCGGGTCCCCCGCGGGGGTGGGCGGTACTTCTCCCGGCGGCACAAGCGTCCCG
>Ga0265314_10005100_pt1 | contig 11961 bp, 11 predicted proteins | sample 4126metaG_FD_203106 | JGI IMG/M metagenome (GOLD analysis project Ga0265314, IMG submission 203106) | Rhizosphere microbial communities from Carex aquatilis grown in University of Washington, Seatle, WA, United States - 4-1-26 metaG | ecosystem: Host-associated > Plants > Roots > Rhizosphere >... | reverse complement strand
GGCGATATTGGCAGGGTTGTTCCTGAGCCGTATCCCGTTCTATCAGGAGCAGGCAGAAAAGACCAACGTGCAGCAAATGGAAGGCGCGCTGCAAAGCGCGTTGACGATGCGTTATGGCGCGCTGCTGGCGCGCGGTGCAGCATCGGAAAAGGAACTGGGCATCCTTGCCACCGACAACCCGATGAACTGGCTGCAACAGAAGCCGAAGAACTATGCGGGCGAGTTCTATGCGACAACGCCCAAGACGGTCGCGCCGGGTCACTGGATGTTCGACCTCAGGTCGCGCGAACTGATCTACGTACCTGATCGCAGCGAATATCTAACGTCCGGCAAGGACGGCCAGAAGTGGATACGGTTCCACATCAACCTTGGATACGAGCCACCTCTGGGCGCTGTGGCGGGAGACAAGACGAAGGAACTGACTTCGACCCTGTTCGAGCCGGTAGAGCCCTATCACTGGTTCGATTGAGGTGATCGTGGATCCGGTCATCGAATCACTGTTGCTGCGTTCTGCTGTGTTGTTCTTGCTGACAGGCAGTCTCGCCGGACTGGTGGTTGGTGCGCTTTTGTTGTGGTGGCCGCAGCGTCTGCGCGCGGTCAGCGGTATCCTCAACCGCTGGGTTTCCACCCGACGGGTCAATCGCATCTTGGATCAGCTCGTTCTGTTCGACCGCAGGGTCTATCGCTATAGCCGCGTCAGTGCGGTAACCCTGATATTGGCTTCCGGCTACATCCTGTACTACTTCACCGTGCGTCTGGATCGGTCGAGCGCCATCATCGGCCTGTCACGACGATTCGCCCTGCCGTCGAGTCTGGTGGGCGGTCTGCTGGACGCGCTGGTGCTGTGTGTCTTGCTGGGGGCGCTGTTTGCGCTGTTCGTGAGTCTGTTCCTGCTGCGGCGCCCAAGCCTGCTGAAGGATTTCGAACAGAGTGCCAACCAGTGGATATCGTTACGCCGCGCCCTGAGGCCGTTGGAGTTGCCGCGCGAAGGCGTGGACGAATATGTGTTCAAGTTCGGGCCTCAAGCCGGCATCCTGCTAGTGTTGGGGAGTCTATACACGCTTGCCCTGCTGACTATTTGGCTCGCTCATTAGCGCTGACCGTTCGTCGGTATTTCTTTAACCATTCGTCCTAAGCCATTGCTACAAGGGCGATTTTGCTTGTCTTTCTGGGAGTTTTCCTCTAGATTCACAATATTCGTTTGAAATTGATGCTGCGGCATCGCGCAAAACGGACGGAAGTAGCAAAAAAACGGGGCTGCGGCTCCATCAACTCTAGGAGAGAACATTATGAAGAAGCAACAAGGTTTTACACTGATCGAACTGGTCGTGGTGATCGTGATTCTGGGCATTCTGGCAGCGACGGCGTTGCCGAAATTTGTGGATTTGTCCAGCAGCGCCAGAATAGCCGCTGCGCAAGGCGTTGCAGGGGCATTGTCCTCGGCTGGTACGATCAATTACGCACAGCGTTCGATAACATCGGGAACCGGGATAGCCACTTCGAACGTTGCATGCACCTCGCTTGCAGCCAACTTGTTGGATGGCGGTGCGCCTTCCGGTTATACCTTCTCCGGCAACGGCCCAAGCTGCACAGTGACGGACAATAATCTGGCAGCAGCATCTGCTGTGGCACGCGTGGCTGCAATTAACTAAATCGGGGGAGCCACATGAGATGTGGCTCTGGCCATCCCGAGGAGGATAGCATGCGGCAGCAACAAGGTTTTACACTGATCGAACTGGTCATGGTGATTGTGATTTTGGGCATTCTGGCAGCAACGGCACTGCCGAAATTCGTGGATTTGTCCAGCAGTGCCAGGCTGGCTGCAGTAAAGGGTGTCGCGGGGGCGTTGTCTTCAGCCGGTACGATCAATTACGCGCAGCGTTCGATAACATCGGGAGCAGGGATAGCCACCTCGAACGTTGCATGTACTTCGCTTGCAACCAACTTGTTGGATGGTGGTGCGCCTTCTGGTTATACCTTCACCGGCAACGGCCCAAGCTGCACAGTGACGGACAATAATCTGGCATCTGCATCTGCTGTGGCACGGGTGGCTGCAATTAACTAAGTTAATCTGAAATGGTTGGGCAATTGAAATATTTGGGTTGAGCTTGCGAAACCCGGCAGAGAAAACAGGGGGATCGACCCCCTGTTTTTTTTCGTTTGCCGAATCTGTTTATTGCTACACTGCCAATGGTCAGGAAAGGTGTTTTGAGGACGAATCAACATGCGTATGTGTGCGGAACAGATCGAGACGGTCAAGCAGAGCGTTGAAAATTCCTTCGCCACTGAGAGGGGGGTGTTGTCACTTGCGCGGTGCGCAAAAAATCAGCGCGGTTTTACCCTGATCGAGCTGGTAGCTATCATCATCATTCTGGGCATCATCTCGATGGTTGCGATCCCTCGATTTGCAGGGCGCAATGCGTTCGACAGTCGTGCTTTCAGTGATGAGGTGAAGGCGACATTGAAGTTGGCGCAGAAGCTCGCCATCTCGCAGCGCCGCAACGTGTGCGTCAACGTGACGACCACAGTCCCGGCCAGCCTGACCATCAATGTGACAAAGGCGGCGAACTGCGACACGCCGTTGCCGAGCCTCGCTGGGAACGGTAACTATCAGGTCAATACCCGGGGCGGCGCCGCGCTCACTTCCAGTGCTGCCAACATCACCTTCAATGCGCTGGGCAGCCCCGGCGCTACAGACATCACCTTGCAAGTGGATACCGAGCCGCAGATCGTGGTGTCCAAGGAGACGGGCTATGTGCATTGAGGTGGCGGGGTGCACTCCATGAATATGCATGATTTGCTCAAATTATTGTCAGAGTCCAAGGTCGAGTTTGTATTGGTGGGCGGGCTTGCAGTGGCTTTGCGGGGATATCAGCGAGTCACGATGGATGTTGACGTGGTGCTGGCAATGGATGATGAGAATTTGCAGCGATTCGTGTTCGCCGCCAGGGCTGCCGGTTTGCGCCCTACCATTCCTGTTCCACTGGAATCACTTGGGCAGCCCGAGTTGATCGATAAGTGGTTCCATGAAAAAGGGATGCTGGCGTTCAGTTTGCGTGGAGGTGAAACCAAAGCGACAGTGCTGGATGTTCTGGTCAGACCTGTGGTCCCGTTTGACCAGTTGCAGCGCGATGCGGCTGCCATCAAAGTAGGATCACTTGAAATACCCGTGGCCTCCATTGCGCACCTGATCGAGATGAAATCGGGAACGGGCCGCACAAAGGATATGATCGACATCGAGGAGCTGAGAAAGCTTCAGAAACAGCAATGACTACGGCTGAGCAAAACTTCGCATTGCTGCAAGAGATCGAGGCCAACCGCCTGTTTCTCTTGATGGCCTATGAACAAAATCCGGAGCTGCTCGAAAAGGCGGAGCCGCGCATCAGGCAACTGTTCGAGAAAATGGATGCAGAAAAGAGTGTGCCGGAGAGACGGCCTCTTATGGGGCGGCAGTGTGGCATCAGCCTCATTGAGCTCATCATGTTCATCGTCATCGTCAGCGCCGCGATGGCGGGGATATTGTTGGTGATGAACCAGGTGACGCTGCGCAGCGCCGACCCTCTCATTCGCAAACAGTCGCTGGCGATCGCCGAATCGATGCTGGAAGAGATCAAGCTGCAAGACTTGTCCGGTGTCGCCTGCGCGGGGACGCTGGGAGCAAATGCGGCGCGTTCCGGCGTGAGCGCAGTGTGCGATTACAACGGTTACAGCACGACAGGGGGCATCAAGGATTTTTCAACCAATGCGGCGGTGGCGGGGCTGGCCAATTACAACATCACCAATGTGAGCGTGACGCAGATCGCCTCGCTGGGGGGTACGGCGATCAGTGCGGGTAGTGGCGTGGTGATCACCGTCACCGTCGCCGACCCGATGGGCACGACGGTACAGGCGACAGGTTACAGGGCGGGCAGATGATGCGCAGGTACCCGAAAACACAATACGGCTTCACGCTGGTCGAGATGATCATCGTGATCGTCATCACCGGCATCATCGGCGGCATGGTGGCGATGTTCATCCGTGCGCCGGTGCAGGGCTATATGGATAGTGCGCGCCGCGCCGAGATGTCCGACATCGCGGATACTGCCCTGCGGCGATTGGCCAGGGATCTGCGTACGGCAGTGCCGAACAGCGTGCGCCTGCCGACCCCGGCGGGTTCGACGTATATCGAGTTCATGCCGACCAAGGATGGCGGACGCTATCGCGTGGCTAATGTTGGCGCAGGTGGTTGTGGTGCAACCGGAAATGACCTTGATTTTACTGCGGCGGATACCTGTTTCGAGATCGTCGGAACGCCGATTACCTTTGTGGCTGGCGACCAGATCGTGATCGGCAGTACGCAGTCGGATGGCAATCCGCCCTATCTACTAGATACATCGGCATCGGGCGTGCGGCGGGCCATTGCGGCGGCGGGGGTGGGTAACAATCTGACTTTCGTCAAGATGACTTCGACGGTCAAGCTGCCGGATTCGGCAGAGCTGGATGGCCACCGTTTCGAGGTTGTGCCGAAAGACCAACAGGCGGTGACCTACGCTTGTCTGAGTCCGGGCACAGATGCCAGCGGCGATGGTACGGGTACACTCACCCGTTATTGGGCATATGGTTTTAATGCTACACAGGTCGCGCCCGGCACGATTGTTGGCGGTAGCAACGCCGTCCTTGCGGACAAGGTGGAGTCGTGCAACTTCGTCTACGACACCAGCAACCAGCGCAACAGCTTGGTGGCGGTCACACTCAAGATCACGCGCGGCGGCGAGAGCGTGAACCTGTACCACGAGATACATGTGAATAATATTCCATAAGGAACGATGTGAAGAGAGTTAAAGGACAATGCGGTTTCAGCCTGGTCTCAGCCATCTTCCTGCTGGTGGTGATGGCGGGCCTGGGTGCGGCGATGGTCACTTTCTCGACCTCGCAGAACCAGAACCTGGCCATGGACGTGCTGGGTTCGCGCGCCTATCAGGCAGCCGAGGCGGGCGTCGAATGGGCGGCCTACAACATCATATCCAATCCCGGGGTGGCAGGCGCCAATGCTTTTGGCCCTACTGCAGGGAACGCGCTGGGCGGAAATCTTGCTACGTTCGATGTGACGGTCAATTACGACGCCGTTCCGCAGGTGGATGATACGACATGGCCGCCGGACGGCACGACGGAGCCAGTGTGGACGTACAACATCACCGCCACCGCGGTGAACGGTACGGCAGGCTCGGCGAACTATGTAGAGCGGGTCGTCAACGCCAAGATGTAGAAATTATTGCGAAGCATCCGATAGAAGATGCTCGCAGGCAGGAGGGAAGTGATGAGTTCGGAATTCATGCATAGTCCAAAGTTTGCGTACCCGGCGGGCAGTCGCCAGGGCGCTGTTGGACGTTTGCACCCGAAATGGCGGTTCCGTTGGGCTGAATTGCTGTTGCTCATCGCCCCGGAAGCAGCGGTGAGCTTCCCGGCATTCTCCGCTATCGTCTCTACCGTCGCATCCGGCGGTAACCAACGATGTTTTGCCGACAGATACGACAGCGCTGAACGTTGCCAAACTCGCCGGGGCAATTGCGGGGCTGTCCACCTTGCTACGGTGGACATCGAAGGGGCGGGGAAGTGAATAACATCCTGAATTGCGGCAGCCGCGGTCTGTCCCGACTTTTTCTTTTACTGTTGCCTATGTCGGGCTTCCTGTTCCTGTGCGCCAATCCCGCATATGCGACGACGGTGACCAGAACTCCAACTGTGGCGGCGGATTGCACCAACGTCACCGGTATCGGAACGCGGATATGGAGCAATCCCAGCCGTGCGATCTCCAGCAATAATTCCTATGCGTCCAAAAGCGTCGACGGGACGACGACCAACTACCTGCGATGCCTGAACTACGGCTTCACCATTCCGGCGACGGCGACGATCAATGGCATCACGGTCAACGTGGAAAGAAAATCCAACCGTACTACCAACGGCGGTAGCCATGACGCGGCGATGCGTATCGTCAAGGGCGGCGTCATCGGCACCACCGACAGATCCACGGCCACCCTCTACACCACCGGCGATGTCACCGAGGCGCATGGCAGCGCTGCCGATCTTTGGGGGTTGAGCTGGACTGCGGCGGACATTAATGCCGCGACATTCGGGGCGGCATTCGCCGCGATCAAACCGGATCCCACCGGCAACTCGCATACGATCAGCGTCGATGTGATCTCGATCACTGTTGACTACACGCTGGATATCACGCCGCCCACGGTATCTTCCATCTCGCTGGCCAACGGCAGCCCGACCGGCGCAGCCAGCGTCGCCTGGACGGTAGTGTTCAGCGAGAGCGTGACAGGCGTGGATTCAGCCGATTTTTCTTTGGTGCAGGCGGGCGGTGTCAGCGGTGCCAGCATCACGTCGGTCAGCGGCAGCGGCACCACCTGGACGGTGAATGCGAACACCGGTAGCGGTTCCGGCACCTTGGGCTTGAACCTGACGGATAACGATACGATCCTCGATCTGGCCAGCAACAAGCTGGGCGGAACGGGCGCCGGTAACGGCAATTTCACCGGTCAGGTCTATGCCATCGACAAGCTTAATCCGACGGTCAACTCGATCAACCGCGCCAACAGCGATCCCACGGTCGCGAGTAGCGTGTCGTGGACAGTGGTGTTCAGCGAAAGCGTAACAGGTGTTGATACCGGTGATTTTTCTCTGGTGCAGGCGGGTGGAGTCAGCGGCGCCAGTATCACGTCAGTCAGCGGCAGCGGCACCACCTGGACGGTTACTGCAAACACCGGCAGCGGTAGTGGCACGCTGCGTTTGGATCTGGTGGACAACGATACGATCACGGATGCGACGAGCCATCCACTGGGCGGGGCAGGCGCGGGTAACGGCAACTTTACTACCGGTCAGTTTTATACGCTGGACAGAACCTCTCCATCGGTGTCCTCAATCAATCGCGCGGATTCGAACCCGAGTACTGCAGATGCCGTGTCGTGGACGGTGACCTTCAGTGAGAGTGTCACGGGTATGGATACCGGCGATTTCGCGCTGGCCGCGAGCGGCTTGACTGGCGCTTATGTTGCTTCGGTTACTGGCAGCGGTACTACCTGGACCGTAGTCGCCAATACCGGTATCTGTTCCAGCGTCTGTACGCTGGGACTCAATCTGGTGGACGACGACACTATCATCGATGGGGTTGGCAACAAACTCGGCGGTACCGGAGCAGGCAACGGCAATTTCACCGGACAGGTGTACAGCATCGGCAGCACGTCGCCCATCGCCAGTTATAGCATGGACGAAGCGTCGTGGAATAGTACGGCCGACGAAGTGACGGATAGCGAGGGCGATTACCCGGGTACCGCCTTTAACAGCGCCACCACGAAAAGCGGCGACACGGGGACCTGCCGTTACGGTGTGTTCGATAATGGCGGGACGATCACGAAGGGCGGTATTTTGCTGGCCAGTACGAATTTCTCTGCTTTTCCCGATATGACCGATGATTTCACGATCACCGCCTGGATCAGAACCACCGACAACACGGCAGCCGGTCAACGGATATTCATAGATGACGAACAGAATACCGCCAATGGACCGAACGTTTCCGGCTATGGACTGAGCTTGGGGGATGGCGGCACGGGCATGCTGCGTTTCTATGCGCGTGGTTCGTCTGTCATCACTCTGGATACGTCGAACGTGATCGCCAACAACACCTGGTATTTTGTCGCCGGCGTGGCGGATATCACCAACGGCCAACGGTACATCTATGTGTTCAACGCGGCGGGGGCATTGGTGACTTCAACCAGTGTGGCTTCCACCGGCTGGGGAATCGATGATGGCGATGCTTCGATCGGAGCCGAGACAAATGCATCGACCGAAGCGCCTGCATCCTTTCATTTCAAGGGCAATCTCGACGAGGTGCGCGTCTATGGCAAGGTGTTGAATCAGGCGGCGCTGACTGCACTTGCGACGACGACCCATGCCTGCGCCAGCGCCGCTCCGAACCACTATGAATTATCCCTGCCAACCGGCGGTATCACCTGTCTGTCGAGTACCGTGACAGTGACGGCCTGCACCGACAGCAGCAGCCCGTGCTCCAACAACTACACAGCTGCGAGCGGCACGACGGCCACCCTGGTGACCAGTGCCGGGACGCTGGGTGCAACCACTGTCACCTTCGGGGCTACCGGTGTGGCCAATACGACACTGAGCTACCCGGCTGCTGTGAATGGTGCAGCAGCAGCGGTGACGCTTTCGGGTGAGCAGATAGTTGCCACCAGTCCCCGCAAATGTTGCCCGGACGGGATCAATTGTGTGGTGGGGAACAGTTGTTCAGCCACGTTCAATACAGCAGGGTTCATTATTTCCGGCACGGTTGATGATGTGGCAGCGACCATTCCCTCTCAGGTGGCAGGCACGACTTCCGCCACCTACTACCTGCGCGCGATCAAGACGAATACCACCACCAAGGCTTGCGAATCTGCTTTGTCGGGTGCGAACACGGTTAATTTTGCCTATGAATGCAACGACCCGACCACGTGCTACGCGGCCAACTTGATGAGTGTGAACGGGGGCAGTGCGACCACCATCGCGCGCAACAACAATGGCAGTCACGCGAGCGTCACGGCGGTCAACATGACCTTCGATGCCAACGGCAATGCCCCCTTCACTTTTAACTACAGCGATGTGGGCCAGGTGAAACTGTGGGCAAGCAAAACGGTGAATTCCGCACCGCTCTCAGGTTCGACGAATGGATTTGTCGTCAAGCCGTTTGACTTCAGGGTGATTGCCTGTGATGCGGCTGTCGTGGGCGATTGCACCACTGCACCCGCCGATCCCGGGGTGGCGGGCGGTGGCAGCGTGTTCGCCAAGGCTGGAACAAATTTCAAAGCGACTGTGACCGCGCGGACGTCCGGCGGCACGGCTACACCAAGCTTCGGGGCGGGATCGAACAACGGCACGGAAACCGTGAACCTGACCCGCACCCGCGTTGCACCCACTGCTGCAGGAGTGGTTGATGGCACGTTAGGCGGAACCACTTCGATAATCCGCAGCAGCTTCAGTGGCGGTATCGCCACGGTCAGCGATTTGTCGTGGAGCGAAGTGGGGGTCATCACGCTGACCGCCGCTAACAGCACATTTCTGGGGAACGCATTGGTGACGACGGGCGTGACCGGCAATCTCGGTCGTTTCTATCCGGATCATTTCGATACGTCCGTGGCGCTAACCGCAGGCGTGCCTATGGCCTGTCCGGCGGGGCTAACCTGTCCGACTTCGTACAATGGCATCGTCTATTCCGGGCAGGCATACACTACGCAAGTGACGGCCATGAATCTGAGCGGGGGCACCACACAGAATTACAGCGGGGCATTGGGTTATGCCAAGGCGGTGACACTGGCGGCATGGGATGCACTTGGCAGTACGACGACCCAGAATCCATCGGGAGCACTGGCAAACAACACTATCACTACGGCGATGTTTGGAGCGAGCGTTGCCGGTGTCGCCACGACCAATATATCGACTTACACCCTCGCTACAGCGACGACTGTACCGACCAATATCTTCATGCGAGCGAATGAATCTTTGGGTGGAGATAACGTGACTTCGTTGCTGGCAATACCGGCTAATTCTGTCGAAGGTGGTGTAAAGGTGGTGAGCGGGCATATCAAAGTATCCAACGCCTATGGCAGCGAATTATTACCTTTGACGCTGATGGCAACGGCGCAGTACTACACTGCGACCGGCTGGGTGAACAGTATCACTGACAGCATTACGCATCTGACGCTGACAACAACTTACCCGGTCGGGGCGGGCACGACGGCTGTGACGTTGACGCCGGCATCCAGTAACCTGTCCGGCGGACAACTGAATATCAAATTGGGCAAGCCGAGCAGTGGAGCGGGTATAGCGACAATTACGCCAACAGCACCGCCTTACTTGCCGGTCACTGCGGGCACGGCGACCTTCGGGGTGCACAAGGGCAACAACCGTTTCATCTATCGCCGTGAAAACTATTGATGCCGATTATTCGACTGGCGATTTCGATTTGATGGGTGAATCCGAGAGTGATTTTTCGGGCGTTGTCGGAGGTTCGACAGGAAATGTCAGTCGCCGGACAGTAAGTAATAAAAAAATCCCTTGACAGCAATGGGTTAGTGAATTAAGTTCGCGCTAATTATGGAGATGCCACAGTTGTTGAGCCTGTTCAAACGAAGTACCCACGGAAGCGGGTGGATCGCCGTCGTCGTCGGCAAGCGCGGCGTTCATGTCGCTCAGGCGAAATATGTTGGCACTCGCCCACAGGTGACGAAGTGCGCTTTTTATCCGCTCGCCGAAGTCACCGCCTCCGCGCTGGAGCGGATACGCAAGGAAGCGCAGCTCGATGATTCGCGCTTTACCACCCTGCTGTCCTCCAGCGAATATCAATTGATGATGGTGGATGCGCCCAACGTTCCGGTCGATGAGCTGAAGACCGCAATACGCTGGAAGATCAAGGATGCGCTCAGTTATCACGTGGACGATGCCACCATCGACGTGTTGCTGATCCCCACTAACAAGTATGGTGGGGACCGCCCGCAGTCACTCTACGCAGTTGCGTCATCCAACGAGACGATACGCAGACGCATCGGACTGTTCGAAAAGGCAAAGATCGATCTGAGTGTGATCGATATTCCGGAGATGGCGCAGCGCAATGTCGCCGCGCTCTTTGAAGAAGAGGCGCGCGGTCTGGCGATGCTGGCTTTCGGGGATGAGGGCGGACTGTTCACCATCAATTGCGACGGCGAGTTGTTCCTTGCGCGCCGCATCGAGATCACGCTGGGCCAGTTGCAGGATGCCAACGAGAGCCTGCGTCAGCAATATCTGGATCGCGTCGAGCTGGAAGTGCAGCGCTCGCTGGATTACTTTGATCGCCAGTTCCAGCATATTCCGGTAAGCCGCATGCTGGTCTCGGCACCGGATTCTCTGGGTCTGGATAAACTGCTGGCTGAGAATCTCGGCCTGCGCGTGGAGATGCTGGATCTGACGCAGGTGATGGATATCATCGCCGTGCCCGAACTGTCCGACTGTGAATATGTCTGTCATGCCCTGCCTGCACTGGGTGCCGCTTTGCGTCAGGAGACGAAAGCGCTATGAGCCAGCAGATCAATCTGTTCAACCCGGTGTTCCTGAAGCAGAAGAAGTATTTTTCTGTGGTGACGATGTTGCAAGCCTTGGGATTGATCGTACTGGGTTCCTGCGTGTTCTACGGTTACGCGGTGTATCAGGTCAATCAGCTTTCGAAGCAGTCGGAAGAGATGGGAAAGCGTTACATCTCCGAGCAGACCCGGTTGGTCAATTTCACCAATGAGTTTTCGCCGCAACGCAACGGTCAGGTGCTTGAGGATGAACTGAAGCAACTGGAAGCACAGGTTGCGGCCCGGGAATCCTTGTTGAATCTGCTCAAGAGCAGTGCGATCGGGAACACCGAGGGATATTCGGACTATATGCGTGCTTTCGCCAGGCAGTCTGTCAGCGGCTTATGGATCACGGCATTCGACATCGTCGGAGACGGTGCGGAGATGGGATTGAACGGAGCTGCGCTCAATCCGCAACTGGTTCCTGCCTATATCCAGCGCTTGAGCAGGGAAAAGGTCATGCATGGCAAGACGTTCTCTTCCTTGCAGATGCAACAGGCGAAGAAGGAAGCGGATAAACCGCAGGCGCGTTATGTCGAGTTCAATCTGCGTTCGACACTGGCAACCGGAGAGGTGAAGAAATGAAGATGCCGCCGCAATTCGACAAGATCGTGGCCAAGATCGACGGCATGTCGGTCCGCGAACGCGTGCTGATCTTTGCCGCTGCCGCCTTTGTGGTCGTGTCGCTGATCAACGCGCTGTTCCTGGATCCCCTGTTGCAGCGGCAGCAGAAATTGTCGTCGCAAGTCGTGCAACAGCAGGAGAAGATGAAAGAGGTGCAGGCGCAGCTTGCTGCGCTGGTACAGGCGAAGCAGGCTGATGCGGTTTCTCC
>Ga0265314_10005099_pt1 | contig 11962 bp, 6 predicted proteins | sample 4126metaG_FD_203106 | JGI IMG/M metagenome (GOLD analysis project Ga0265314, IMG submission 203106) | Rhizosphere microbial communities from Carex aquatilis grown in University of Washington, Seatle, WA, United States - 4-1-26 metaG | ecosystem: Host-associated > Plants > Roots > Rhizosphere >... | reverse complement strand
GGGCGTGGCCATGGTACGCGCCCTCGGACCCGACTGGGTGGCGGTGGAGTTCGTCCGCCCCACCTTCTCGCTGATGAAGGTGGTGGGGCGCCATATCGGCCGCCTGCTGGTCGGCCGGTCCCACCTGTTCAGGCACTGATGAAGCTCAACGCCATCGAAGCCGGAGCCGATGCCCCGGACGGGATACCGTTGCTGATCCTGCACGGATTGCTGGGCTCGGCCCGCAACTGGGGGGCGGTGGTCAAGAGCCTGGGCGAGACCCGCCGGGTTCTGGCGCTGGACCTGCCCAACCACGGCGCCAGCCCGTGGACCGAGATCATGGACTATCCCTTCATGGCCCGCGAGGTGGCCGCCGTGATCGAGCATCTGGGCGGCCGGGCGGCGGTGATGGGCCATTCCATGGGCGGCAAGGCGGCCATGACCCTGGCGCTGACCCGCCCCGAGATGGTGGAGCGGCTGGTGGTGGTGGATATCGCGCCGGTATCCTACAGCCATACCTTCGCTCCCTACATCAAGGCCATGCGCGGAGTAGCGCTGGCCGAAGTCACCTCGCGCGGCGAGGTGGACGCCGCCCTGGCCGCCGCCATTCCCGACCGGGGCGTGCGGGCCTTCCTGATGCAGAACCTGGAAGGCGGAGCGGGCGGCTATCGCTGGCGGCCCAACCTGGCGGTGCTGGGCGCCCACATGGACGACATCCTGGCCTTTCCCCGCTTCCCCGAGGGCACCCGTTACGACGGGCCGACCCTGTTCGTGGCCGGCGAGACCTCGGACTACATCCGCCCCGCCCACGAGGACGTGATCGCCGAACTGTTCCCCCGCGCCGCCACCGTCGAGGTTGCCGGCGCCGGCCATTGGGTCCATGCCGACAACCCATCGGGCTTCATGGCGGCCGTCGGGTCTTTCCTGTAGCCATTGCGGCACCCCGCGTTGATTTGATAAAAGTCAAATTCCAGGGTGGAGGTCGGTTCGAGTGCAGGTCATCGACGCTGTCAAACTGCAGCGCAATATCATCGTCTATGCGGTACTGGCCATGGCCATGGTGGGGTTGGGCGTGGCGTTCGCCTCGATCATTCCCCTGCATCGCCAGATGGCCGAGGCGGCGGACAAGTCCTTCGACCACGGCCTCGACCTGCAGGTGGCGACATTGCGGGAGAACGTGGCCCGCGCCGGCGATCTGGCCCGGCAGGTAACCAGCCGCAGCGTCATCCGCGATGCCCTGGCCGCCCATAACCGGGGCGCCATGAGCGCCGACGAGCTTCGGGCCTTTACCGCCGACAAGCTGGTCGATTCCATGAAGCTGTCGCGCGAGATGCTGGGCATCACCCGGCTGGGGCGGGACTTCCGGCCCCTGGTCTCGGTGGGCAAGGCCATTCCGCCCGAACTGTGGACGCCTGATTCCGGCGAGCCGCCCGCGTTGGGGGCGCCGGCCATGGTGGGGGGGCGCTGGGTGCTGCTGGCCTCGGCGCCGGTCCTGGGACGGGACGGCACGCGCGAGGGGCACGACCTGCTGCTGTTCGACGCCGAGGGGCTGCACGCCATGGCCGCCGACGTGGAGACCCTGGGCCAGACCGGCGAAATCATCCTCGGCCGCGGCGGCGCGGCGGCGGCCGAAGTGTTCTTTCCCCGGCGGCACGGCGGTGCCAATGTGGACGACGAGGTGCGCGAGGCGTTCGGGCTGGCCGCCGACGACGCCAGCCCCATGCAGATGCAGCATCCCGGCGGCGGGCGCGACGTGGTGCTGGCCCAGCGCCTGCCCGGCTCGGATTGGATCGTCATGGCCCGCCAGGACCTGGGCGAGCTGCACAGCAACATCGACCGGCTGGTGGTCAGCGTCGGAATCGGAGCGCTGGTGCTGGTGGGGTTCGGCATCGCCGGCTTCGTGCTGATCCTGCGGCCGCTGACCGGACGGATGCTGGTCCATACCGGCGAGCTGAAGCAGCAGATCAAGGACGGCGAGCGAGCCCAGGCGGCGCTGGAGCGCGCCCTGGAGGGTACCATCGTGGCGGTGGCCTCGACCATCGAGGTGCGCGATCCCTATACCGCCGGCCATCAGCGCCGGGTGGCGGAGATCGCGGTGGCCATCGGCCGCGAGCTGGGCCTGTCGGCGCATCAGTTGAAGGGGCTGCGGGTGGCGGGCACCATCCACGATATCGGCAAGATCGGCATTCCCGCCGAGATGCTGACCCGGCCCGGCCGCCTGTCGCCCCTGGAATTCGACATCATCAAGGGCCACGCCGCCGACGGTGCCGAGATCTTGAGCGGCGTGGAGTTTCCCTGGCCGGTAGCCGACATGGTGCGCCACCACCACGAGCGCATGGACGGCAGCGGCTATCCCGACGGGCTGAAGGGCGACGAAATCCTGTTCGAGGCCCGCATCCTGGCGGTGGCCGACGTGGTCGAAGCCATCGCCTCGGACCGTCCCTACCGCGCCGCCCTGGGGCTGGACGCGGCCATGGCCGAGATCACCGCCAAGCGTGGGACTCTGTTCGACGAGCGGGTGGTGGATGCCTGCCGCAAACTGGTGGACGAGGGGCGCCTGCCCCTGGGGGCGTAGGATCGGCCGGGGGGCGGCCTCAGTCGGCCGGCAGGGCGTAGGCGGTGGCGGCCAACCGGCCGGGCAGCGCCTCGAGGCGCAGGTGCAGTTCGCTCAGCAGGGGCGCGACGTCCTGGCCGGCCTTGGCGGCCTGCTCCAGGGCCAGACAGCAATCGCGCACGGCCGGCAGGCCCAGGCTGGCGGCGGCCCCCTTGATGGTGTGGGCCTCGCGCCGGACCTTGTCCAGGTCGCCGGCCGGCGCGGCGGCGCGGGCGGTCGCGTGGCGAGCGCGGGCGTCCTCCATGAACTTCACCAGGATTTCGACCACGGTGTCCGCCTCGATGTCGGCGGCCAGGGCGTCCAGCACCTCCAGATCCACCGCCGGGGAATCCGCCGGCGGCGGCGGTGGGGCGGCGGCGGGTTTGAGTTCGGAAGCACCGGAATAGGGGGTGAGGGCCTCGGCCAGCTTGCGGCGGTCGATGGGCTTGGAGATGTAGCCGTTCATGCCGGCGTCGAAACACATCTGGTCGTCGCCGCGCATGGCGTTGGCGGTCATGGCGACAATGGGCACCCGGGCGGCGGGCTGGCCGAGGGCGCGGATGGCCCTTGTGGCTTCCAGTCCGTCCATCTCGGGCATCTGCACGTCCATCAGCACCAGGTCGTAGGGCAGCAGGCGTACCGCTTCCAGCGCCTCGGCGCCGTCGCCCACCACGTCGACGGAATGGCCCAGCTTGCGCAGCAGGCCCAGCGCCACCTGCTGGTTGACCGGGTTGTCCTCGGCCACCAGGATGCGCAGCCGCCGGCCGTCCGATTGGGTGGCGGTCTGCTCGTCCTCGCGGTCGTCGGGACGCTTGGCCGCCCCGGTCAGCCCCAGAATCCGCCCGATGGCGTCGAGCAGCGAGGACTGGCGCAGCGGCTTGTGCAGGAAGGCGTCGACGGCGGCCCTGTCGCCGTCGGGCTCGGTCGGCTGGCCCTGGGACGAGGTGACGATCACCCTGGTGTCCTTCAGCATGGGAATGGCCCGGATCATCCGCACCATCTCGGCGCCGGTGACCACCGGCATCTGGGAGTCGATGATCGCCATCTCCCACGGCACGCCAAGGGCGGCCGCCTTGGTCAATTCCCCCATGCCGGTGCCGGCGTCGGCGCAGGCCCGGACCTCGGCGCCGAAGGCCCGCAACTGGCGCTCGATCACGTCGCGGTTGACCGGGTTGTCATCCACCACCAGGATGCGCCGGCCGCCGAGATCGGGCGGTGCCGCCGATTGCGGCGCCAGCAGTTCCAGCGGCACGGTGATCCAGAACAGCGAGCCCTCGCCCGGTTCGCTTTCCATGCCGACCTCGCCGCCCATCAGTTCGGCCAGCCGGCGGGAAATGGCCAGCCCCAGGCCGGTGCCGCCATAGCGCCGGGCGGTGGAGGCATCCACCTGCGAGAACATGGAGAACAGCCGGTGCTGGGCCTCGGGGGCGATGCCGATGCCGGTATCGCGGACGTCGAAGCGCGCCATGTGGGAGCCGCCCGGCTGCTCCAGCAGCGAGACCTCCATGGAGACGCCGCCTTTTTCCGTGAACTTGACGGCGTTGCCGCCCAGGTTCATCAGCATCTGCCGCAGGCGGCCGGGATCGCTGCGCACCAGCATGCGCAGGCGGGGATCGATCAGGCTGGCGATCTCGATGCCCTTGGCATGGGCGCGGGGCGCCAGGATGTCGACCACGCTTTCCACCAGCGGCACCAGCTCGAACTCGGTGTAGTCCAGGTCCAGCTTGCCCGCCTCCATCTTGGAGAAGTCCAGGATGTCGTTGATGACGGTCAGCAGGGATTCGCCGGAATCGCGGATGGTTTCGGCGAAGTGGCGCTGCTCCTCGGACAGCTTGGTATCGAGCAATAGCCCGGTCATGCCGATCACCCCGTTCATGGGGGTGCGGATCTCGTGGCTCATGGTGGCGAGGAATTCGGACTTGGTGCGGTTGCCGGCCTCGGCGGCCTCCTTGGCCTCGCGCAATTGCCGTTCCACCAGACGGCGCTGGGTGATGTCGCGAAAACCCAGCACCACGCCCACCTGACGGCTGTTCTCCATCACCGGCGAGGCGATGTATTCCACCGGCAGGGTCGAGCCGTCGCGGCGCTTGAAGCTGGCGGTGTCGTCGCGGATGGAATCGTCGAGACGCAACAGGATGCGGTAGAGGGTGCCGGCGGCCTCCAGGTCCGAGGCGATGAGCGGCAGGATGTCGCTGCCCACCAGTTCGGCGGGCTCGAAATCCAGCAGTTCGGCGGCGGCGCGGTTGACGAAGGTGGCCCGCCCGTTGAGGTCGATGCCGACGATGCCGTCGTCGACGCTTTCCAGGATGGAATTGTTGCGTTGGGCCAGATGCTCCATCTCGGCCTGGGTGGCTTTCAGCCGTTCCTCGGCCTCGATCTCCTCGGTGATGTCGGACGCGGTGCCGCGATAGCCGAGGAAATCCCCGGTGGGGCCGAACACCGGCTTGCCGTTGACCCTGAGGAAGCGGCCCATGCCGTCCATTTCCCTGGTGCGGTAGACGAAGTCGCGGAACGGCCGCCGCGCTTCCATGTCGGCGAGGTTCTGCAGCCGGGCCTCCATGGGGGTCTCGTCGGCGATCATCTCGTCGCGGGTATGGCCGACATAGTGGTTGGGCAGGCCCCGCGTATGCTCGGTGAACTGTCCGGAAAAGCCGGAAAAGCGCAGGTCCGGCCCCATTTCCCAGAACCAGTCCGAGGTGGATTGGGCGAAGTCGCGGAAGCGTTCCTCGCTTTCGGCCATCTCGCGCTCGATGCGTTTTCTTTCCGAGATGTCGCGCATGATGACCACGAACTGGGGCGAGCCGGTGGGGGTCAGGTCGCCGGCCGCCAGTTCGATGGGAAAGGACTCGCCGGTCTTGCGCCGCCCCATGCTTTCGCGGCCCAGGGCGAAGATGCGGTCCATGCCGCTGGCCAGCCCGGCCTTGAGTCCGGCCAGGGGAACCAGGGTGGCGACGTTCCGCCCGATCAGATCGCCCCGTTCATGGCCGAAGATGGACAGCAGGGCGGGATTGACGCTGACGATGTCGCCATTCTGGTCGGCGATGACGATGCCCTCGCCCACCGTGTCGAGAATGGCCTGGAGATGGGCTTCGGCCTGACGGCGCGCTTCCTGGTTGGCGGCGCGCAACTCCTCTTCCATCAGCCGGGCCGAGCGGTCCGACAGGCGCCGTTCCTTGTCGTTCTCCTCGTAGCAATCGCTGACCAGGCGCAGCAGCATCTCGAAATCCGGCGTGCCGTCGGCCGACCCGCGCGAGGCGCGGGCCAACTGACGCTGCAGCAGCCGGTGAAGAGGCGGGGGAGGGGACAATCAGCGCTCGGAAATGGTGGTGATGGTCATGGTCTGATTGTGCAGTTCACACTTGCCGGTGAAGCCGTGCGGCGAAATCTCGCCATAGGAGTAGAAGCCCATCAGGCTGGCGTTCTTGCCCAGCACGTCGGCGACGATCTCCACTTCCTCGGCGATGCGCTGGCCCATCAGCAGCTTGCGGCCGATGCAGCTGACCAGCAGCGCCAGGCAGGGGCCGGCCACCGCGGCGGCGGCCTCGGCGGCGCGGCCGGCGCCGTCCACCAGATTGTCGAAATTGCCGCGCATCAGCCGGGCCATGTGGCCGGTGGGCATGTCGCCGGCGAAGATCATGGACTTGGCGTCCTCGTCGACGCCGACGATGGTGCGCACCACCTCGCCGCCGGCATCGCCGCCCACCGGGCGGATGGACAGCGGGAACAGCAGGGCGCTGCTCGGCAGGCCCTGCGCCTCGTCGCCCAGATAGCGCTTGTAGAGGTCCAGCGCCGGTTCGCCGTCCAACTCGTAAAGGACGTTGGCGGCCGAGCGGGTGATGGTGCGCGGCGGACCGAACTCGTCCCAGCCGCCGAAGCTGCCGTGGCCGATGGACAGGGATTCGCCGTAAAGGCCAACCGCCGCCACCCGTCCGGGCCGCATGGCGTCGTCGCAGCCCACCGCAGTGGACTGGAAGCGGGCGCCGTCGCCGGCCAGGCCGCCGGTCACCACCACGTCGGAAGGGACGGCGCCCAGGCAGCCGCTTACCAGGGAATCGCCATTGACCCTGGTGCCGTCGGACAGCAGGAAGATGGCCCGCAATCCGGGAGCGGTCAGCTCCTGGGCCAGGGCGGCGCCGATTTCCTTGGATTGGGACGTGTCGGAAAGGTCGCGGGCCGCCACCCGCACCGAGGCCCGCTCGAAGCCGATCGCCGAGACCACCACCGAATCATCGACGACGTCGGCCCCGAGAATCTCGCCGCCGGTGGTGCAGCCGAGGATGGGCGCCGTGCCGTAGGCGCTCCGCAGGTCGGCCAGGATGGTTTCCGCCGGCAGGCTGCCGGGAGCGGCGAAATAGAGGACCAGCGACGCCGTCCCCCCACGCTTGCCGCTGACGGCCCAGCCGCCCTGGGGTGTCCAAAGCCTCTGCTCGATCCACATGGGCGCGTCCTCCCGATATCGGTATTTCACCGTACGTATAGTAGCTGGGAATTATTGATGAATTATAACTTTATGATTAACCGGAGAACAATGTCTCCGGAGCGGCGCGGCGTTCCGTTACCCTCTGTTACTGACAGGCCGCGTGGCTCCGGTCATAATCCCGCCGACGGAATTCCTGGGAGCGGGCCTTGTCTTCCTTTGATCTCAAAAATCCGGTGTGGCGCAAGCGGGCGGTGATCGTCGGCGGTCTGGCGGTGGCGGCTGGCCTGGGGCTGGCCCTGTGGCCGCAGGCCCAGCCGGCCAAGATCAACGGGCGCCCCGGCGGCCCCGACGGCAGGCCGGTGGCCGTGGTGGTGGCGAGCGCGGCGCGTCGCGACATGCCCATCTATCTCGACGCCATCGGCACGGTGCAGGCCTACAACACCGTGACGGTGCGCTCGCGCGTCGACGGCGAACTGGTCGAGGTGCTGTTCCGGGAAGGCCAGGATGTCCATGTGGGCGACGTGCTGGCGCAGATCGACCCGCGCACCTACCGCGCCCAGTACGAACAGGCCCTGGCCACCCGTGACAAGGACACCGCCCAGTTGGAGGCGGCGCGGCGCGATCTCGCCCGCTATGTCGGCCTGGGCGACCGCGTCTCGGGCCAGAGCGTCGATACCCAGCGCGCCCTGGTGCGCCAGTTGGAAGCCACGGTGCGCGCCGACGAGGCGGCGGCGTCCAACGCCAAGACCATGCTGTCCTACACGGTGATCGCGGCGCCCATCGAGGGGCGGACCGGCATGCGGCTGGTGGATAAGGGCAACATCGTGCGGGCCTCGGACGCCACCGGTCTGGTGACCCTGACCCAGGTGCAGCCCATCGCCGTGGTCTTCACCCTGCCGCAGCAATCCCTGGCCGCCGTCAACGACCGGCTGCGCCAGGACGGCAAGCTGCAGGTCACGGCGCTGCAGCCCGAAACCCGCGTCCTGGCCGATACCGGCGAACTGGAACTGGTGGACAACCAGATCGACCAGACCACCGGCACCATCAAGCTGAAGGCGGTGATGCCCAATGCCGAGCGCAAGCTGTGGCCGGGCGGCTTCGTCAACGTCCGCCTGCTGCTGTCGGTACGCCAGAACGGACTGGTGGTGCCGGCCCAGGCGGTACAGCGCGGTCCGCAGGGGACCTATGTCTTCGCGGTCAAGGAGGACCGCACGGTCGAGATGCGCGCCGTCAAGGTCACCACTGTCGAGGCGGGCCAGGCCCTGCTGGACGAGGGGCTGGCCGAGGGCGATACCGTGGTGGTGGAAGGCACCGCCAAGCTGCAGCCCGGCGCGCGCATCAGCACCGGTGAGAACCGGGGCGAAGGCCAGGGCGGCGATGGCAAAGGCGGCCAGCGGAAGGGACGCCCGGACAAATCGCAATGACAGAATTCGTTGAGGCTTGGCGGTCATGAACGTCTCGGCGCCCTTCATCCGCCGCCCCGTCGCCACCTGGCTGCTGGCCTTCGCGGTGGTGCTGGCCGGTATCCTGGGTTTCCGCATGCTGCCGGTCTCGGCGCTGCCCCAGGTGGACTTCCCCACCATCCAGGTGACCACCCAACTGCCCGGCGCCAGCGCCGAGACGGTGGCTACCCTGATCACCACGCCGCTGGAACGCCAGTTCGGACTGATTCCCGGTCTGGCGGTGATGACCTCGACCTCGTCCCAGGGCACCAGCGCGCTGACCCTGCAATTCGACCTGGGCAAGAGCATCGACGTGGCGTCGGAGGAGGTGCAGGCGGCCATCGACGCGGCGCGTGGCGTGCTGCCCACCGGGCTGCCCTATCCCCCGGTCTATTCCAAGGTCAATCCGGCCGATCCGCCGATCATGACCCTGGCGCTGACCTCGGACTCCCTGCCCATCACCCGGCTCAACGACGTGGCCGATACCCTGCTGGCCCAGAAGCTCAGTCAGATCAGCGGAGTAGGGCGCGTGCTGATCGAGGGCGGCCAGCGTCCGGCGGTGCGCGTGCGCATGGACCCGGCCCGCCTCGCCGCCTACGGCCTGTCGCTCGAGGATGTGCGCACGGCGCTGTCCAAGGCCAATGTGGACATGCCCAAGGGCAGCTTCGACGGTGTCGCCCAGGCCCTGTCCATCGGCGCCAACGACCAGATTTCCGATCCCATGGCCTATCCCGCCCAGGTGGTGGCGTGGAAGAACGGCGCCCCGGTGCGCGTCGCCGATCTGGGCGATGTGGTGGAGGGCGTCGAGAATTCCCGCGTCGCCGGCTGGTTCGATGGCAAGCCGGCGGTGATCCTCAATATCCAGCGCCAGCCGGGCGCCAATATCGTCGCCACCGTCGACCGGCTGCAGGCCAAGCTGCCCGAGCTGACCCGCGCCGTACCCACCGGCGTCAAGGTTTCGGTCCTGGCCGACCGGACCGAGACCATCCGCGCCTCGGTGGCCGATGTCGAGTTCACCCTGGTGCTCACCGTCATCCTGGTGATCGGGGTGATCTGGGCCTTCCTGCGCTCGGTCCGCGCCACCCTGATCCCGGCGGTGGCCCTGCCGCTGTCGCTGATCGGCACCTTCGGGGTGATGGCGCTGTCCGGTTTCAGCCTGGACAATCTGTCGCTGATGGCGCTGACCATCTCGGCCGGCTTCGTGGTCGACGACGCCATCGTGATGATCGAGAACATCGTCCGCTACATCGAGAAGGGCATGAAGCCCCTGGACGCCGCCCTGGCCGGGTCCAAGGAGATCGGCTTCACCATCGTGTCGCTGACCGTCTCGCTGGTGGCGGTGTTCATTCCCCTGCTGTTCATGACCGGCATCGTGGGAAGGCTGTTCCGCGAATTCGCCCTGACCCTCGCCGTCGCCGTGGTGGTGTCGGCGGTGGTGTCCCTGACGCTGACCCCCATGATGTGCGGCCATCTCTTGAAGGGCGGGCACGAGGAGGCCAAGTCGGGGCGCTTCTTCGAGGCGCTGCGCGACGTTTACGCCCGCACGCTGGACTGGGTGCTGGGCCGGCAGGTCCTTACCCTGTGGGTGGCCTTCGCCACCCTGGTGCTGACCGTCGGTCTCTATGTCTTCATGCCCAAGGGCTTCCTGCCTTCCCAGGATACCGGGCTGATCGTCGCCACCACCGACGCCCGCGCCGACGTGTCGTTCTCCACCATGATGGACATGCAGCGCCGGGTGTCCGAGGCGGTGCGCACCGATCCGGACGTCACGGCGGTGGCCTCGTTCATCGGGGCGGGTCCCATCAACCCCACCGCCAATACCGGCCAGATGACCATCGTCTTAAAGCCCAGGAAGCAGCGCTCCGCCTCGGCCGAGGCGGTGATCGCCCGGCTGGCCGAGAAGGTGGCGCCGGTGGCGGGCATGGAGGTGCATTTCCGCCCCGCCCAGGATATCCAGATCAGCCATCGCACCAGCCGCACCCAGTACCAGTACACCCTGACCGACATCGACGCCGTCGAGCTGGCCTATTGGGTGCCGCAGGTGCTGGAGCGGCTCAAGGCCTCGCCGCTGCTGACGGATGTCGCCACCGATTCCCAGGAAGGCGGGCTGCAGGCCGATATCCGCATCGACCGCGACAAGGCGGCCCGCCTCGGCGTGCTGCCCCAGGCCATCGACGATACCCTTTATGACGCCTACGGCCAGCGGCAGATTTCCACCATCTATTCCCAGGTCAACCAGTACAAGGTGGTCCTCGAGGTGACGCCCGAGTATCAGAGCGGGCCGGAGGCGCTGGGCGCGCTGTATGTCCGCTCCTCCACCAATGCCCTGGTGCCGCTGTCGGCGGTGGCCTCGGTGACCCGGGCGCGGGTGCCGCTGCTCATCACCCATCAGGGCCAGTTTCCGGCGGTGACCATCAGCTTCAACCTGGCCCCCGGCGTGGCGCTCGGCGCCGCCACCGACGCCATCGATTCCATCCAGCGCGACATGGGCATGCCCGAGACCATCACCGGCGATTATTCCGGCGATGCCGCCGAGTTCCGCCGCTCGCTGGAAAGCCAGCCCTGGCTGATCCTGGCGGCCATGGTGGTGATCTACATCGTGCTGGGCGTGCTGTACGAGAGCACCATCCATCCGGTCACCATCATGTCCACCCTGCCGTCGGCGGGTATCGGGGCGCTGCTGGCGCTGCTGGGCACCGGCCATGACCTGTCGCTGGTCGGCCTGATCGGCATCGTGCTGCTGATGGGCATCGTCAAGAAGAACGCCATCATGATGATCGACTTCGCCCTCGAGGCGGAGCGGCACGAGGGCAAGAGCCCCAGGGACGCCATCGTTCAGGCCAGCCTCCTGCGTTTCCGTCCCATCATGATGACCACCATGGCGGCGCTGCTGGGCGCCATTCCGCTGGCCATCGACAACGGCACCGGCGCCGAGCTGCGGCGGCCGCTGGGCATCGCCATCGTCGGCGGCCTGGTGCTCAGCCAGTTGATCACGCTCTACACCACGCCGGTGATCTACCTGGCCTTCGAGCGGCTGAAGCGGCGTTTCGCTCCCGCTCCGGCTCCGGCGGAGTAGGCGGGATGGACGGCGGCTTTTCCGCCATCTTCATCCGCCGGCCGGTGGCGACCCTGCTGCTGGCCCTGGGATTGTTCCTCACCGGCATGGTGGCCTTCGACCGGCTGCCGGTGGCGCCGCTGCCCAAGGTGGATTTCCCCACCATCTCGGTATCGGCCAAGCTGCCCGGCGCCGACCCCGCCACCATGGCCGCCACGGTGGCCGCCCCGCTGGAGCGCCGCCTGGGCGAGATTCCCGGCGTATCCGAGATGACGTCGACCAGCAGCCAGGGCTCGACCTCCATCACCGTGCAGTTCGACCTGGACCGTTCCATCAACGGCGCCGCCCACGACGTGCAGGCGGCCATCAACGCCGCCGCCTCGGACCTGGCCGTCGACCTGCCGTCGCCGCCCACCTACCGCAAGATCAATCCGGCGGAATCGCCCATCCTGATCCTGGCGGTGACCTCGGAT
>Ga0265314_10005098_pt1 | contig 11965 bp, 10 predicted proteins | sample 4126metaG_FD_203106 | JGI IMG/M metagenome (GOLD analysis project Ga0265314, IMG submission 203106) | Rhizosphere microbial communities from Carex aquatilis grown in University of Washington, Seatle, WA, United States - 4-1-26 metaG | ecosystem: Host-associated > Plants > Roots > Rhizosphere >... | reverse complement strand
CAAAAACCAGTAAAACATTGTTTTGTAGATAATTATCCAACTAACCTACGGCCTCGTAATGCGTAGGTCCCCGATTCGACTTCGGGCATCGGCTTCAGAACAAGGGTCCGTGGCGCAAGAGGTTGAACTCTTTCACCACGGCTTTTTTTTGCCCGGACGGACGGTCCAAGCCTAGTGGAAATCGTGACTGGAAACCTGGAACTCTCCCGGATTCAGGAACCCTTCGGGGGGCCAGAACCGGTCGGCGATGAGATGGACGACGCCCTCTTCGCTCTGCAACTTTCCGGCAACGCCGAGAAAGGAAGAGGTCAAGATGGTCTTGCGAAATTTGTCCCACACCTTCTTCCAAACGACCACATTGACGGTGCCTGTTTCATCTTCAAGCGTCAAAAAAAGTACTCCTTTGGCGTTTCCCGGCCGCTGGCGGCAAATGACCACCCCGGCGTAGCGGACGTTCTGCCGCGGAGCCTTGGTGGCGACCTGAACGGCCGCTTCATACCCGGCCTGGCGCAACTGAGACCTGTAGCTTTGAAGCATGTGCGCGCGCGGGCTGAACCCGGTGGCAGCGTAATCCCAGGCGATCGCTTCGGCCGAACTTGGTTCGGCAAAGTCCTCTCCCTCGTTTTCGGTCTCAAACGGATAAGTTTCAAGACCGTCGAGGATCTGCCAGAGGGCCTTCCGGCGGTGGACCCCGAAGCTCTCCAGAGCGCCACCCACGGCCAGTTTCTCCCACGTTTCGGAAGAGGCTGGACTTTGGCTCTTCCAAACCGCCAGCGAAGGCTGTTGTACACGGCTGCGGACGGTCAGGAGTTTTTCGGCTTCCGTACGGACCAATCCCTTGACATAGCGCAGTCCCAGCCGAACGGCCCAAGGAGCGCCCGGCGGTTCGGGTTCGAGCGTGCAGTCCCACTGGCTTTTGAGAAGGTCTACCGGAAGAACCTTCACGAGGTGGCGTTTGGCGTCGCCGATGATGGTTCCCGGGGCGTAAAAGCCCATGGGCCAGGCGTTCAGCAGGGCGCAGGCGAAGACCTCGGGATAGTGGCATTTCAGATACGCGGTCGCGTAGGCGATCAGGGCGAAACTGGCGGCATGGCTTTCGGGGAAGCCGTACTCCCCAAAACCGCGGATCTGCTGGAAGACCCTTTCGGCGAACTCCTGTTCGATGCCTTTGGCCACCATGCGGCCGACAAGTTTTTCCCGATGACCCTCGATCTTGCCCGATTGCTTCCAGGCTGCCATGTCGCGCCTGAGCTGGTCGGCTTCCCCAGGGCTGTAGTCGGCGGCCACCATGGCCAGCTTCATCACCTGTTCTTGAAAGAGCGGAATGCCCAAGGTCTTGGCGAGCACGGGTTCCAGGCAGGGGTGAGGGTAGGTGACCTCTTCCTGGCGGGACCGCCGGCGAAGGTAAGGATGCACCATGCCGCCTGTGATGGGACCAGGACGAACCAAGCTGACCTCGATCACGAGGTCATAGTAGGTTCGGGGTTTCAGCCGGGGAAGCATGGACATCTGGGCGCGGCTCTCGATTTGAAATACCCCCACGGTGTCGGCTCGGCAGACCATGTCGAAGGTAGGTTTGTCGTCGGCGGGAATCGTGGCTAGAGACAAGGATCTCTTGTGGTGCTCCCCAAGCAGACGGAAGGCGTAGTCGAGGTGGGTGAGCGCCCCCAGGCCCAGAAGGTCAACCTTGAACAGGTTCATAGTTTCGACGTCGGTCTTGTCCCATTGGATGACCGTCCGGTCGGCCATCGTCGCGTTCTCGACAGGCACAATTCTCGAGATCGCCTCGCTTCCCAAAAGGAAGCCTCCGGGATGAATCGACAAATGACGGGGAAATCCCCTGAGTTGATCGGCCAGAGACAGTAGCCTTTGGTTGACCTCGAGGCCGAGGTCGAGACCCGAGTCTCTCAGTGCGCCTTCCATGCCCTCGTCATGGTGCGAGAGGAGTTTGGCGTACCTGTCGAGGGATACCTGAGAGATATCGAGGACCTTGCCCACTTCCCGCAATGCGGAACGGCTGCGGTAGCGGACCACATTGGCCACCATGGCCGCCCGGGAACGGCCGTAGAGCTGGTACATGTGCTGGATCACTTCTTCACGCCGGTGGTGCTCAATATCGAGATCGATGTCGGGAGGTTCGGCGCGTTCCTTGGAGAGAAACCTCTCGAAGAGCAGGTTCATCCGCACGGGATCGATCGCGGTGATGCCCAGGCAGAAGCACACGGCGGAGTTGGCGGCCGATCCTCTGCCTTGACAGAGAATGCCCTTTTTCTTGCAGAACTGAACGATCTCCCACATGGTCAGAAAGTAGCCGGAATACCGAAGCTCTCCGATCAGGAGGAGCTCCTTTTCGAGCTGTGTTTTGACGTCGGCCGGGATCGGGCCCTGGTAGCGGACGACGGCCCCCTGATCGACAAGATTCCTGAGCCACTGCGCGGCCGTGAAACCTTCGGGCACCCCCTCCTCGGGGTACTGATAGGCAATGTCTGCCAAGGAGAACCGGCAGCGCTGGGCGATCTCCAGGGTCTGGTCCACCCATTGCGGGACGTCTTGGTAGAGCGAGCGGAAGTTGTGAGGACTCTTGAGCGCGTGTTCGGCGTTCGGGCGGAGCCGGGTTCCCGCCTCAAGCAAACGCCGGCCGTGACGGAGGCACGTGAGCACGTCCTGCAGCTCCTGCCGCCCGGCGGAGTGGTAGAGAACCTCGGTGACGGCGACGGGGCGGATGGCATAACGCCGGGCTAGGGCCAGGGTTTCGCGTTCGGTTCGGGCATCGTGTATCCAGCGGTGCCGCGAGACCATGGCGTAGAGACGATCCTGAAAGGCCTCCGACAGGAGATCGAGTTCAGGATGGGCCTGGTCAGCCGAGGCTTCAGGGCGCCACAGGGCGATCAAGTCTTGTCCCTGCTCGGCAATCTGCCGCCACGAAACCTGAAACTGACCCTTGGCGTGCTCCAAGTGGCCTTGGGACAAAAGAGAACACAGCCGGGCGTAGCCCTCGCGGTTCTGGGCCAGAAGAACCAGAGTGGTATTCTCTCCCACAGAAACTTCCGAGCCGATGATCAACGGGATCTTGCAGCTCCTGGCTCTGTCGTGGGCCCGAACGATGCCGTAGACGCCGTTTCTGTCGGTGACCGCCAAGGTTTCCAATCCCAGCTGGACGGCGGTTTCTACAAGTTCCTCGGGGTGGCTGGCTCCCTCAAGAAAAGAGTAGTTGCTCTTGCACCAGAGCGGAACGTAGGCCGGCATCAGTCGACAAGACCTTCGAGTCGGGGAAGACCAGAGAGCTGGTCTCGGGACACCCACTGCACTTCCTTGCGCCGGCTGCGGAGAAACCAATATTCTTTGTCGGTTCTTCTGAGCGCTCCCCCGCCCGCGACTTGAAGGAGAAAGGGGCCTGCAAGGCGGAGACCAGCGGCCAGCGCGGACTTCTTAGGAGGGTCGAGAAAGATCCTTCTGACGGCGGTTTGAAGGGGAGGTTTTTTCAGGGCGCCCGGGGCTCTCAACTGCTCGGCTGGATCCCAGCGAAACGACAGCTCGGGCACGTGACTGTCGAGAAGAACCGCCCGAACGACCGCCTGGTTTCCAAGCTTGGCACGGATCAGCGCGATCGCCTGGTCACCCCGCCGCAGATCGCGTACCACGGGCGGCGCGAACAGTTCCATGGTCTGAGGCGGCAACCCCACATCTTCAAGGACGAGGCGGACCTCGGTCACGCCTGTGGGGAATTCACAGTGAGAGAGCCTGAGTTCGATCAGACGGAGGAGGGAGGCGGCGTTGGCCGTCGGCTCCGCAGGGCGGAGGAGTTCGCTGACTAGGCGGAGATCCTCCAAAACAAAAACGATTCGCAGTTCGGCCACAACCCGGGCTTTTCGGGGGAGGGGGAGCAGTCCTTCCCTCAGCAGTTCTTCAAGGACGGGAAGCAGGCGGAGCCGGTCCGAGACAGCGGTTTCCAAACGCCGGCTGAAAAGGGAGGAAGGCTCGGGCTCGCTGGCCTGCAGGGGGAGAGCGGCCAGGCTTTCCATTTGACGCAGGTCACGGAGAATTTCCGGGCCAAAGCGTTTGAGAATCTCCGGAGCAGGGATGCGGGCCAGCGCGGTCAGGGTCTTGATCCCCAAACGTTCGAGAAGCCGCCGCGTGCGCTGGGGCAGGGGAAAGACCGAGACCGGCGCGCGGTCGAGGTTTTTCTTCTCCGCCTGTCGGGTCAACACGACGGTCGAGCGCCGTGAGCGTGCCAGGACGTAGGTTCCTTCACGGGTGAAACCGACAACGATGACGGCTTGGTAGCGCTTTTGGCAGAGGGCCTCGCGTAGAGAGGTTCCCCATTGGCTTTCGGACCCGTACAACCCCGTCAATCCCGAGGGATTGACCCAGAAGGCCCCCGGATCGAACGGAACTTCATCGGTCTGGGGGCTCCATTTGGCCAGAATTTCTCGGATTTCTCTCCGCGCCGCCGCGAGCTCTTGAGAGGAGACTCTTTCGGCTCTCAGGTCGCAGACGATGGAAAGCGCTTCGCTGTAGCGCATTCCCTGATGGAGTCCCTGGTTCTTAGCGGCTCGGTTCAAGTTTAAAATCAAACTTGTCGGCTTATCCTCGCGAACCAGAACGACGGCTTCTCCGGTCTGGGAAGGATGCCTTTGGAGAGCGATCTGCAACGCGAGGTGGGGGACACTAATACATGCCAAACGGTCCACGAAAGCTCATCCTCTGGGTTGCTAAGGGGCCTGCCCGTTTATCTTTGACCACGGCGAGTTCGATCTCTCCCGAGTCTGTAGTCGAGACGGCAAAGCGCAAGGACACCAAGGTTCCCAAAGACATCTCGGAAGGAGGCTTGCGCGTCAAAAACAGCAGCGCCGTTTCCCGGTCTTGGGCGAGTTTTGAAAGGCGTCCGAGAACCGAGTCTTCGGCCGGGCCTGGGCCCCAATCGACCACGACAAGACCAAAGGCCCCCGAACGGAGAAGCCAGTCTGCGGCTTGAAGCCCTGAAGGCGCTCCAGAGGCCAAAACAACGCTGATGGCCTGGACATCCAGGCCCTGAAAAGCCAGGTCGGGAGGGAAGAAAACACTGTTCCCGGTGGCAATCCAGGCGATTTGTTCGTGTCTGAGCTGGACCTGCCTCAGGACTTCGACGAGCAAACTCAAGACCCCGAAACACCCGTCTTCGGAAAATTCAACGACCCGGCCGGCCATTCTTGAAAAGGCGAGGAGGTCGCCCGGCTCGGCAAGGGGCCTGAGGAAACTTCGTGCTCGGTGAACGGTCGGGGACAGAGCGAAGGCCATGGTCGAATACTAAACATATGAATAGTATTTGTCAAGAATCGGAAGAAGAAAGGAAATGGTAGTCCAGAAACCCTGTAACGGGGTTCCTGTAGACTTTCACCCTCACCCGGAAAGCGGTCCATAGGTGTTCTGCGGTCAAGACTTCCTCGGGGGTTCCAACGGCCAAAATTCGACCCGCCGCCAAAAGGATCAGCCGGCTGCAGAAGCGGGTCGCCATCCGAAGGTCATGAATGGCCGCCAGAATCCCTTTTCCTTGGAGCGCCAGATCCTTCAGCGAAGCAAAAACCTGTTCCTGGTACAGAAGGTCGAGGTTGGCCGAGGGCTCGTCGAGGAGGAGAATTTTTGTTTCTTGGGCAAGGGTTTTGGCAAACAGAACCCGCTGACGTTCCCCCCCTGACATCTGCGTGATGGGCACGCAGGCCAGCTGGGCGGCGTCCGTGAACTCAAGCCAGTCGTCCACGATCCGAAGATCTTGCGCCTTTTCTCCTTGAAAGCGTCCGCGGTGAGGAAACCGCCCCATCATGACCACGTCATGTGCAGGAAACGGAAAGGTGACCAGGGTGTTCTGGTGCATGAGGGCGAGCGCCAAGGCCGCCTTTCGCGGACCCAACCCCGACAGGGGAACTCCATTGACCAGGACGGTTCCAGTCGAGGGCCGTGTGGCGTTGAGGCAGTGGAGAAGAGTCGATTTTCCGGCACCGTTGGGGCCGATGACTCCCACAAATTCACCGCTGCCAAGATCGAACGAAATCTCCTCGAGGACGCGGCGGCCATCCAGCGAACAGGCCAGCGACCTGACCGAAAGAAGAGGAGCCGGGGGATTCAAAACAGTTCCTCCCTTCGGGCCGACCGCAACAGCAGGAAGAGAAAGTAAGGGGCTCCCACCAAGGAGGTCACAATGCCTACGTTGACTTCCTGGGTGGCCGAGAACACGCGGGCCAAAACGTCGCAGCTGACCAAGAAAACGGCGCCGCCCAGGGCGCTTGCCGGAAGCAGAAGCCGATTGTCGGGACCGATCAGCAGCCTGAGCATCGGCGGGACCATCAGCCCGACAAAGCCGACAGGCCCACACAGGCAAACCGTTGCCGCCGTCGTCACAGACACCAGAAGCATCACCAGCAGCCTTGTGCGCGGCACGTCAAGACCCACGGACTGGGCCTCGGCGTCGCCCAGCAGCAAAACATTGAGGTCACGGCCAAAGACAAACAGGCCCGCGATGCCCAGAAGAAGCGGAACCACGACGAGACCGATCGACTCCCAGCGAAGGCCGGCAAGGCTCCCCATCGACCAAAAAATAAACTCGACCACGCGGTCCCGGCTCACCAGGCTCAGCACAAGGGATGTCCCGGCGGCAAAAAACGCGCTGACGGCCAGCCCCGCCAGAATGAGGGTGAAGATGGAGAGTTTTCCACCGCGGAACGAAAGACCCAGGATGACAGCCGATGCGGTCAAGGCGCCCGTCAGGGCCGCAAGTGGAGTGTTCCAAAGGCTTTGTGCGGCGAAACCAAGACCGATCGACGCTACGGCACCGAGCCCGGCGCCTCCGGAAACCCCGAGGATACCAGGGTCGGCCATGGGATTGCGAAGCAGGGCCTGCAGGGCGGCTCCGGCCGTGGCGAGAGCCGCACCGATGAGGGCCGCGCCCAGAACCCGGGGAAGCCGGACCAGCAGAATGATGGCTTCCCACTTCGGATCGGCACCTTCACCCGCCCACAGATGAAACACCTTGGCAAGCGCCGAAACCACGGCGGTCAGCGGCACCGAGACCGAACCCACACCCACGGCGAACACCACCACGAGCACGAGGGCCAGGGCCAACCCTAAAAAAAGCGCGGCCGCTCGCCTCCTCTGGCTCTTCAGCGGAACAGTTGCGGCCACGCCGTCCCCGCAAGGTCCTCGACCCCGTCGACCATGTACTGGCTGTTGGAATCCATGTGTCTGTCAGAAAAGACAACCACCCTTTTGGACTTGACCGCCTTCAGGCTTGAGAAAACTGGGTCTTTCAAGAACCGGTCCCGGTATTCGTTGGCGTCGTTTTTTCCATCGTAGCTCCACGAAGGGAGGGCAATGATGTCGGGATCGAGCTGAAGGATCTGTTCCTTGGAGATCGAAGGCCAGCCGACGATCCCGGCGCGGCCGGCGGCGTTGATCAATCCGGCACGCGACACCAAGGCGTCAAAACTCGTGCCGCGGCCCAGCGTTGTGCCCGAAAACGAATACGCGAGCACGGTCAGCCGCTGTGTCGGCTCAATCGACTCGACCTTGGCGTCAATGGCGGCTAGCCGCCTGTCGATTTTATCCAGCAGATCTTTGCCGCGGCCGGGTTCCCCGACCAGAACCGCCAGCGCGGTCACAGCTTGCCTTAGCTGTGCAAATGTTTCCGGTGCCTTCACAACAAAGACGCGAAGTCCGGCATCGCGCAAGGTTTGAATGAAATCGCGTTCCTTCCAATCGGCGACTAGCACCAAGTCAGGCCTCAGAGCCAAAATAGTTTCTCTTTCGCCCGAGATCTTGTTCGGAAAAGTTTGCGCAAACGCTGAAATGTTGGAGATTCCTGGGTCAGCCGAGAAGGAGTCGATGGCCGCCAGGCGCTTGGGGTCGACAAGTTCCACGAGAATCTCGTCGGTGGCCAAGGTGAGCGAAACAATGGCCTCGGGGGCCTTGTCGACCGTCACAGGGGTCCCCCAGGCGTCGTGAAGTGTCACGGGGAACCCTCCGTTGTCAGCTTGAGCGACGGCAGTCATGAGGAAAAAGAACGACAGGGACAGTGGAGTTTTCAGGCGAACTCCTAACGGTTGTCGCCCTGGCCGTGAATCGAACCCCGCGCCAGCCGGCTGCGAAGTTTCTCAAGGTTCATGGCGGCCACCGATTCCAAATCGAGCCCTAAGGTGTCGGCCAGTACGGCCAAATACCAAAGCACGTCCCCCAGTTCCTTTTGGATTTCGCGCCGATCGTCGTCGCTGATAACGGAATTCTTGTCGCGGATGACCTTTTTGATTTTTTCGGCGACTTCCCCGGCTTCGCCGTTGAGCCCCAGGACGGTGCAGACAAGCTGCTGCTCCGCCGACGTGTAGACCGCCGTTGTTTTGGCCGCGGCCTGATAATCGTTGAGTTGCATGGCCTGATTCTACCCGAGTGTATTGTTTTCGGAAAGGCACCTGTCTCAAAAAGTAGACAGGTGAGCCCGTGAAATGGTGAGGCTTTTCGTCATCTATTTCAAGCTGTTTCCTGGTAACGAGTTACGAATTGTTCTTCTTAATAGAAACCTTGGCATGTTTCTTGCACGACGGAGGAACCGGGGGCCCGTTATGAAAGCTTTGAGTTCCAACCACTCGCAGGATGAATCCTTGGCTCGATACTTTGAAGAAATTTCGCAAACCCCGTTGCTGACTTTTGAAGACGAACTTGAACTCTCCCGAAGGGTCGAGGTTGGCGACGAGCTTGCAAGAAAGCGTCTGATCCAAGCCAACCTCCGACTCGTCGTGAAGATCGCCAAAGCCTATTCCCGTTATGGAACGGCCTTTCTCGATCTGATCCAGGAGGGCAACCTCGGGCTGATCAATGCGGCCGGAAAATTCGACTACCGCAAGAACGTTCGGTTCTCGACCTACGCGTCGTGGTGGATCAAACAATCGATTGTCAGGGCCTTAGTCAACAAGAACCGGATGATCCGTTTGCCTCACCGAAAGGAAGAATCGCTGAGGAAGATGACCTCGCTGCTGGCGGAGGCCTCGATACTGAAGCAGGCGCCCACTCTTGAACAGTTGTGCGAGTCGTTGAGGTTGGGAAAAGACGAAGTTCTTGCCCTTCTTGAACTGGCGGGCACGGTGACAAGTCTCGACAAAGAAATCGGTGAGGATTCGGTGAGCCTCATTGACCTTGTGGAAGACCGTTCCTACCAGCCGGAGAACGAATGCTTTGTCCGCGAGTTTCAGATCGATACCCAGCGCCTTCTCGATTCGCTTCAGGAACGCGAGCGGGACGTTCTCCTCCACCGGTTCGCCTTTATTGGCGACAAGAAGAGGACTCTGAAGACGATCGGTGAACAAATGGGTCTCTCGGCGGAAACCGTCCGGCAAATGGAACTCCGCGCGTTGGAGAAGCTTCGTCAACAGAAAGATGACCTGTTGGAGTACATGTACGGCTGAGAAGACCTTGACCAAAGGTTAGTCCCGCTTTAGTCTCGGTAAGTGTTTTCCTACAAGGCTGTTCTCGACCCCTCCCCTGGGGAATTGACACCATCGGGGGACTGGGAAGCCAACTATCCCCCAGGAGTTTTCTTTGCTGTTGGACAACGAAAAGGGGGCCGAGGTCTTCCCTTCGCCCTTCGAAGGGCGAAAATCCTCCACCTCGCGTCAACGCGCCGTGATGTTCGGCCAGGTCTGGTCGTCGGATCTGGCGGAGAGCCTTATGGAGGTCTATTCCCACCTGCTGACCGGCGGCTATTCGCTCGAAGAAGTTTCAAGGCTGCTCCAGGACCTTCCCGATGATGGTCCTGGGGATTGAGTCCTCCTGCGATGAATGCGCCATCGCCTTGGTGGAAGACGGCCGCCGTGTCGTCTCTTCTGTCGTCAATTCTCAAATTGAGAGGCACAAACCTTTCGACGGGGTTGTTCCGGAACTAGCCTCGCGCCTCCACGTCGAGGCCGTCACCGACGTCTACCGCCAAGCCCTCGCGGCAGCCGGTGTCGGTCCTTCGGGTTTCGATGCAGTGGCAGTCACCAACCGTCCGGGACTTGTGGGAAGCCTGTTGGTCGGTCTGAGTTTTGCCAAAGGGGTTTCGTTCGCCGCCCAAAAGCCGCTGGTTGGCGTCGACCATATTTTGGCGCACTTGTACGCCGTTCAACTGGAATCTCCTGTCGCATATCCTCACATCGGCCTTTTGGTTTCGGGCGGCCACACCCTGTTGGCTCTGGTCCGCGGTTTCGACGACATGGACGTTTTGGGAACCACCATCGACGACGCCGTGGGAGAAGCCTTCGACAAGGTCGCCAAGTTCTACGGGTTGGGCTACCCGGGCGGAAAAGCCGTCGACCAACTGGCCCGTGGGGGAAACCCCGAGGCCTTCCGGTTCCCGCAATCGAGGCTGGACAAGGGCGAGCATCCTTTTGATCTCTCTTATTCGGGACTCAAGACCGCGGTGATCCACCAAAAAGACCAATTCTTGGTTCCGGGCTGCGAGCCCTCCTTGAGCAACCTTTGCGCCAGCTTTCAGAAAGCCGCGGTGGACGCTCTGATCCGTAAACTCAAAGCCGTCGTCAAGAGTACAGGCGTGAGCCGTGTTGTCGCGGGCGGCGGGGTCGCCGCCAATACCTACTTGAGGGACACCTTGAAGAAACACAAAGGCTTGGAGGTTTTCTACCCCTCGCTGGATCTGTGTTCGGACAACGCCGCGATGATCGCTGGCTGGGCCTACCACGCCTTGGTCCGGGGGGACAGGGCGAACTGGGACCTGAATGCGGAAAGCCGTGTGCCGCGGTTTAAGAGAAAGTACCCATGAAGACCTTCCTTTGGGTGCCGTTGGGACTGGCAATCCTCTTGTCGGGGTGTTCACCTGACCTCAAGGAAGCCGTTTCTCTGGACTCCTCGGGACCCTTTCTGAATCTGCGGACTTGGGATTTCGTAAGCGATGGTCCTGTGCGTCCGCAAGGGTGGGCCTGGGATCCCGATGTTCTGTGGTCGCCGTCTGATGGCGGGAGACCGGACACCTTGCCGGCGCCCCTGGCTCGGGGCCCTCTTGACCGCGGGGGAACGCTGATTGACTCGCTCAAACGGCCGTTTCCGCTAATAGGGGCTCCGCCGTTAGCCTCGGCTACGGCTCGGCTGATGGTTCTGGTGGCCCCAGGGAGGGACGTCGGGCTGCAGATCGGTGCCTTTCCCGGGGCCATCCGGGTCTGGGTGAACGGAGTTCTTGTTTGGGAACAAGGCGTGCTTTCGACCAACCCCGTCGTCTACCGGGCTGCAGGCGGAGGAACTGTTCTGACGGTTCAGCCGCGAGAAGGCCTGCTCGACATTGTTGTTGACCTAGTGAGCTCGGACCCTATTGTGCGGCATTCGGAGCTGAACCGACGTTGGGTAATTGGGTCGGCCGAGACCATGTTGAGCTCCTACAGGGCTGAAAATAACTGGCGCTCGCTGCAGGCCGCGGTCCTTCTGATGGGAATCATCGTTTTCTTGTGGGTGGTCACACTGAGAACCGAACGGAGGCCGCTGCTGTGGTTTGTCGGTTTCTTGGCTGCTTGCCTGGTGAAACTGTACGCCAACGTCGAACAGCCCGAACCTCTTTTCGACATGATTTTCCCGCGGCTCTCCCTTTCGGTCTGGCTGTTCCTCAACCATGGGTTCAATGTTCTTCCGTTTCCAATTTTTCTCTGGTTCTTGAAGCGCCAGTTTCCAGGAATCATTTCGATGCGGGCCTCGATGGTTTTTCTGGTCGCTACAGGTGCGGTAGTGCTCTGGGAACTCCTACCCTTCGTCGTTCTGGCCTTCGGCTGGGTGGACGTGTACATAGGAATCCTGCAGCCTCCCTGGTACTTTCTTCTCAATCTCTATGTGGTCGTCTCGACCCTCTACCTGTTTGAAAGACTGTACCAGATCTTCACAAAGAAACTCCCGCTTTCAAGGGCCTTATTTCTGGGAGGCCTTTTCATGGGTCTCATCATTCTGCTTCCCATTCCGCTCAGCTACT
>Ga0265314_10005097_pt1 | contig 11966 bp, 10 predicted proteins | sample 4126metaG_FD_203106 | JGI IMG/M metagenome (GOLD analysis project Ga0265314, IMG submission 203106) | Rhizosphere microbial communities from Carex aquatilis grown in University of Washington, Seatle, WA, United States - 4-1-26 metaG | ecosystem: Host-associated > Plants > Roots > Rhizosphere >... | reverse complement strand
CCCATCGACGGCCGGTGACAGCGAGCAGTCGATCGTGGTCAAGACCGCGTCCGCCCAGACGACCATCCCGGTCACCGTCCGGACCCTGGTCCCGATCCACCGCAACGGCGGAACGTTCAGCGGCGTGCTGACCGGCGGCAACGGGCGCGACTCCTCGTACGGCCAGACCAACACGTACTTCTTCGACGTCCCGAGCGGCAAGTCGGATATCGACGTCAGCGTTGCGCTGGCCGACGACCCCTTCGACGAGCTGATCGGCACCCTCGTCGATCCGCATGGCCAGACGGTGGGCTACTCGTCCAACGTGACCACCGACGCGGACTTCAACCCGATCGTCGGGACGACGATGAGCATCTACCATGTCAATCCCGAGCCCGGCCGCTGGAGCCTGATCCTCGACTGGCAGAACCCGGTCAACGGGACCGAGCTGACCGAGCCGTTCACCGGCGCGATCCGCTTCAACCAGGTGAGCGTCAGCAGCAACCTGCCCAATAGCTCGTCGACCAAGCTGAGCCAGGGCTCGACCAACACCTACAACGTCACGGTGACCAACACCGGTGTCGCGCCGGAGGCGTTCTTCGTCGACCCGCGGCTCAACCAGAACACGACGCTCGACCTGCCCAACCAGAACTCGGCCGTCGACCCGACGAACATGACCCTGCCCTTGCCGGCCGGCTTCACGTTCCCGTACTACCTCGTCCCGACCCACACCAGCCTGCTCAATGCCAGCCTCAATGGCAGCGCGCCGGTGGACTTCGACCTGGAGTACTTCCCGGGCGATCCCGATGTCACCCCGTCGATCTCGTCGCAGCACGTGACGGGTCATGTCGGTCCGACCTCGGCCAGCCTCACCCTCCACCAGCACGGGGACGTGAGCCCCGGCCTGTGGCTCCTCAACCCGTCCGAAGTCGGGCCCTACGGTTCGAGCGGCCAGCCGGCGGTCCACGCCTCGGCCGACCTGACCGTGATCACCAAGGCCTTCGATCCCACGATCGATTCGTCGACGGGCGACATGTGGTCGGCCTTCAACGGCCTGACCTCCGACTTCGCCCCGGTCTACGTCCTGCCCGGCGACACGGCCACGATCACCGTGACCATCAGCCCCACGGCAATTCCCGGCACCCACGTCCACGGAACGCTGTACGTCGGTGACTACAACCTCAGCCAGCTGTCGATCGCCCTGCCGAATGGCGACGACCTGGCGGCCATCCCGTACAGCTACACCGTCAAGCACTAGCAGCTCGTCGAAGGCCCCCGGCGCGCCCCATCGCGGGGCACGTCCGGGGGCCTTCGCGTGCCCCCGCGGGGATTCGCGGGGGATTACCCTTCGGCCATGCGGATCGTGGTCACCGGGGGCAGCGGCAAGGCCGGCCGATGGGCGGTCGCCCACCTGCGCTCAGACGGCCACGACGTGCGGAACGTGGACGTCCGGCACGACGGCAGCGAGTTCGGGCTGTGCGTCGTAGCCGACCTGACCGACCCGGGCCAGGCCCTTGAGCTGACGGCGGGAGCCGACGCGATCGTCCACCTGGCGGCGATCCCGGCACCCGGGCTGCGCTCCCCGGCCGAGACCTTCCGGATCAACGCCCTGTCGACCTACAACGTCTTCGCGGCGGCCGAGTTCAACCACGTCGGCCGGGTCGTGTGGGCCTCGAGCGAGACGGTCCTCGGCCTGCCGTTCGACACGCCGCCGCTGTTCGCCCCGATCGACGAGTCGATCGAAGTCCGGCCCGAGACCTCGTACTCGCTCTCGAAGGTCGTCGGCGAGACGCTGGCCGTCCAGTTCAGCCGGCGGACAGGGATCCCGTTCGTCGGCCTGCGCATCTCGAACATCATGGAGCCGCCCGACTATGCCCAGTTCCCGAGCTGGCAGGACGATCCCCAGGTCCGGCGCTGGAACCTGTGGGGCTATGTCGACGTGCGCGACGTGGCCCAGGCGATCCGGCGCTCGCTGACCGCCGACGTCCAGGGGGCCGAGGTGTGCATCATCGCCGCGGACGATACGGTCATGGTCCGGCCGAGCGCCGGGCTGCTGGCCGAGGTCTTCCCCGGCGTTCCGGTCCGCGGATCGATCGAGGGCCGCCAAACCCTGCTGTCGATCGAGCGGGCGGGCCGCCTCCTGGGCTACCGCCCCGAGCACCGCTGGCAGGACGAGCTGGCCGGCAGCTGACCGAGCGCCCGGTCGAGCGCCGGACCGAACAGTTCCGGCCCGGCGCGCCGTTGTATGGGTGTCAAGCCACTCGTACCTCGGAGCACCCACGATGAGCCCAGCCGCGCGCAGCGTCCTCGTCTACTCGATCTACGTCTTCGGCCTCGGCGCCACCCTCCTGCTCGTGCCCAACCTGCCGTTGCCGATCTTTGGCCTGGCGCAGGCCAACGAGGTCTGGATCCGGGTGGCCGGGATGACCGTGATCTTCCTGTCGTTCTTCTACTTCGTGTCGGCCCGCAACGAGTACCGGCCGCTGTTCGAGCTGAGCGTCTGGCTGCGTTTCGCGGTCGTTGTCTTCTTCGGGGCGTTCATCGTCGCGGGCTTCGCGCCGTGGAACCTGATCCTGTTCACGCCGCTGGACGTGCTCTTCGCGATCTGGACCCTGGTCAGCCTGCGGCGCACGCCGGCAGCGGCCTGATCGCTCAGGCGGCGACCTCGAGCGGCAACCCGAACCGGCCGAGCAGGCCGGGCTGGGCAAAGACGCTCATCCCGGCGATCGCCGCCGGGCCGTCGGGGTCGAGGAGCACGACGGCGTAACCCCGCAGGCGGGTCTCGCCGGCGGCTCCGGAGTAGACCCCGAAGCCCGGGCCGCCGTTGGCTCGCAGGGCCCGCAGCCTGATCCGGAGGCCATCGACGAAGACCGAGTCGGCCAGGAAGGCGGCGATCGCGTCCCGGCCGATCACGGTCAGGCCGGGCGGCATCGACACCACCGCGTCATCGCGCAGGAGGGCGACCAGGCCAGCGACGTCGGCCGACTCCCAGGCCCGGACGTAGCGTTCGAGGAGGCCTCGCAGCTTGTCCGCGGCGGCCGGCCGTCGGTCGCCCGGGCCGCCCGGCCGGCGGTACTCGGCGGCGATCGTGGTCCGGGCGCGATGGAGTGCGCTGTTGACGGCCGGCACGCTCAGCTCGAGCAGCTCGGCGACTTCGGCGGCCCGCCAGCTCAGGACGTCGCGCAGGATCAGGACCGCCCGCTGGCGGGGCGGCAGGAGCTGGAGGGCGGTAAGGAATGCCAGCGAGATCGATTCGTGCGAGTCGTAACGCGTCTCCGGGCCGGCGGCCGTTTCGTCGAGCAGGTCGTCCGGAAACGGCCCGACGCCGAGCCGCTCCTCGAGCCCGCCGCCGCGCCGCCGGCGCTCGATCACATCGAGGCAGGCATTCGTCGCGATGCGGTACAGCCAGGCTCGCAGCGAGATCGCCTGGCGGAAGGTGGCCCGCCCGTTCCAGGCCCGGATCAGGGTCTCCTGGACGGCATCTTCGGCATCGTCGATCGAGCCCAGCATCCGGTAGCAGTGCACGAGCAGGACCCGCCGGTAGGGCTCGGTCAGCTCCCCGAAGCCCTCGGCGGAATCGGCCAGCAGGCCGGTCTGTGGCCCGATCCCGGTCCTGACCCGGAGCGCGTTGGCGACCATCGAATCTCCTGCTCAGCTGCTGCTCGCAGCTCATTGTCCACGACCGCGGCCGGAGCGCCGTCGGAAACCGACAACGGGCTGACAGGCGTACCGGTCGTCGTGGGACACGCCAGCCGGCATCTCCGGGGCGGGCCGCTCGATCACCAGGGAGTACCAGCATGAACCAACCCTCGACCCGGACCACCGTGCGCGGTGTGGGCGGACTGATCCTCGTCGCGTTGCTCGCCGCCGCCTGTTCGTCGGCCGCCACGGCCGCGCCGGCGGCCACCCAGGCGCCCGCTGCCTCGACCCCGCCCGCGGCGTCCGCTCCGGCCGCGTCGGCCCCCGCGGCCGGTGGTGTCGTCGTCAACATGGCCACGACCAGCCTCGGGCCGGTCCTCGTCGGGCCGAACGGCCTGACGCTCTACACCCATTCCGGCGACAGCGCGACCGCGTCGACCTGCACCGGCGGCTGCGCGACCGCCTGGCCGCCGCTGGCCGTGCCGGCCGGATCGAGCGCGACCGGTGGCACCGGCGTCACCGGGGCGTTCGCGACCCTGACCCGCGACGACGGAACCCTCCAGGTCACGTACAACGGCCTGCCCCTGTACGGCTGGAAGAACGATGCCAAGGCGGGCGACACGACCGGCCAGGGCGTCAACGGCTTCTCGGTCGCCAAGCCGTAGCGACTCGCCGGCCCTGCGCCGGCCGACCGAACCCCGAACCGCCGGCTGGCTCAGCCGGCGGTTCGTCCTGTCACGGCCGAATCGTCGAACCGGAACGCGGGCCGGCCGACCGGTCCCGGCCGGCAGCGGAACAGGCGCCCGGCGTGGGGCTGGGTCGCCCGCTCGGCAGCGCTCAGCTCGGAATAGGCGCTGGTGATGTACAGGTCGCCCAGGTCCGGCCCACCGAAGACGCAGCTCGTCACGTGGCTGGCCGGGATCGGGATCCAGGTCTGGGCCTCACCGGCGGGGTCGTAGCCAACGACCCCGAAGCCGCCCCACAACGCCAGCCACAGCCCGCCATCGGCATCGAGGGTCAGCCCGTCAGGCGCTCCCTGCTCGAGAGCCTGGGCGGCGAACAGCCGCCGGCCGCCCAACTTGAGCCCGCTCGGGTCGAGATCGAAGCGGTCGATCCGCTGGGTCGGCGTGTCGACGTAGAAGAACGTCGACCGGTCGTCGCTCCAGTCGAGCCCGTTCGAGATCGTGACCGGGTCGAGCTTGACCCGGACGGTCAGGTCCGGCTCCAGGCAGTACAGGGTGCCGGCGCCGGGCCGCTTGTCGATGCCCATCGTGCCGGCCCAGAAGCGGCCCCACGGGTCGGCCTTCCCGTCGTTCATCCGGATCGTCGGGTCGACCCGCTCGAGGGTCGCCAGGCGGCGGATCCGGCCGCTGTCGAGATCGACGTGGACGAAGCCGGTGGCGATGGCCGCGACGAGGTTGCCCGAACGCGTCGGCGCGATCGCCCCGACCATCTCGCCCAGGGGGATCGTCCGGACGTGGCCGGTGTTGACGTCGAGGAGCTCGACGATGCCCGCCTGGATGTCCACCCACGCGAACGCGTTCCGATCGTCGAGCCAGACCGGCGACTCGCCCAGCTCCGAGGGCGGGCGGTCGGTTTCGATCAGCTCGGCCTGGATCTCACGGGGTGCGTTCATGGCCCAACTCTAGCGGCCGCGGGGCCGGCCGGCCCCGCGGAGTTGCCCACCGTCCTTCCCGCTCCCGTTCAAGGCCGGTGATCGTCGCTCAGCGGGGCGATCACCCGCCTCAATGCGTCCGCCGATGCGCCACGGGATCGGCCCGAGACCCGGCTCGCGCCCACGACTGCCTTCGCCGCGGTCGTTGGCGCGGCGACCATGGCGCTCTTGTCAGATGCCGCCACCAGCCGCGCTATGGTCATGATCCGCCCGAATCAGGGCCTCCTCGGTCCGACCGATGACTGACTCACGCACGAATCGGGGCCAGCGACGAGACGTTGGCCGCGAATCCGGCCCATCTCCGACCGTAGTGCGCCTGGCGACGGCATTTGTCCGAACCCGGGCCGGGCTGCCGCACGGCCGTGCGGGCAGGGCCTAGCCGGGGCAGGGCCTTGGCTGGGGAGGCGACCCCAGTCGACGCACCGCTGCCACACGACCCAAGTTGCCCAGTCAACGAGTTCTGGTAGGCTCCGGCCGACGGAACCACCGACGACAGGGGCGACCACGATGCCGGTCAGTGACCGCGAGCGCGGCTGGAACGCGACGATCATCGAGAACTTCCGCGAGAACGGCGGTCACGTGACCATCCCGCCCTTCCAGGATTCGAAGCTCCTGCTCCTGACCACGACCGGCGCGACGAGCGGCAAGCCGAACACGGTGCCCCTCGGCTACACCCGCGACGGCGACGCCTACGTGGTCGTCGGATCGAACAGCGGCCTTCCGGACCAGCCGGTCTGGCTGCGCAACCTGCTCGCCCAGCCGGTCGTCCGCGTCGAGGTCGGCCCGGAGACGTTCGACGCCCGCGCCGTTGTCACCGCGGGCGCCGAGCGGCGGCGCCTCCTCGATGCCCACCAGGCGGCGATTCCGATCTTCACCAAGTACGAGGGGATGACCGAGCGGCAGCTGCCGGTAATCAGCCTGGAGCGGATCACCGCCGGCTGATCGACCGTCGGTACCGGCCACTGCGGGACGATGGACTCATCCCGGCGCCGTCCGCTGGCCTGCCGGCCGGCCTGATCGCGCCCCCGGCTAGTCCGTCGTGGCTCGGTCGCGGGCGGTGGTGACCTGCTGGCCGAGGGCCACCGATACCCCCTCGCCGGGTGACAGCCGGATCGGCCAGACGGCGACGAAGGCGCTGCCCTGGTACGTCCGCTCGAATCCGAACTCGGAGTTCGAGATCGTCTCGATCGGCGACCACCATGCCGTGGCCGCCGGTTCGAGGGTCGTCGCCAGGATCAGCCCCACGTAGTCGTTGCCGCTCAGCACCCGGCTGATCCCGGACTGCTCGCCGCGCCCATCGTGGGCCGAGCGCTGCCCGTCGACCTCGTACCAGGCGGCCGGATTGGCGCCGCCCCCGAGGAGCATCACCGGCCACTCGATCGCCAGGTCGGCGTGGAGGTCGGTTGCGCCGGCGTTCTCCACGCGGACGTCGAGTCGGATCGCGGGCCTTCGGCGGTCGCCGTCGAACGTGTAGCGCTTCTCGATGCGCAGGCCCGCCGGCGTCCCCTCGAAGCCGGCCGCCCGGCGCAGGACCAGGCCTTCCCCGGCGATCTCGGCAACCTCGTACGACCCATCGTGCGCGTCGCTCAGCTCGATCGCCTCGGCCGCCTCGAACCCAGCTGCGGTCGTGCCCGGGGCGAAGAGGTGGACCAGGCCCAGGCGACGCTCGTAGGCGTCGTAATGGAGCCGGCCCGCGAGACCTGGTTCCCGCGCCCGGACGACGCCGTGGATCGTCGGCGCGCTCTCGCCGCCCTCGGCTTCGGCAGCCTCAGTGGCCCGGGCGGCGGCCCCCGCGTCGGCTTCGAGCAGCTGGCCGTGGTACGCCTCGGGCCGTCGCCGGAGGACCGAAGCCAGCGCATGGCGGACAGCGCGGACGTCCCACGAGCCAATCCCGGCGCCATGGGCCGGATCGACGACGACCACCTGGCCGGGGGAGCTGACCAGGATCTCGTCCACGCCGTCCAGGTCGGTGTCGGTCCGGGCGATCAGGTCGACAGACTGGCCCGCGGCCCGGCCGGCGGCATCGACCAGGTCCTCGGCCGCGATCAGATGCTCGAGGGTGGCCAGGCGCATGTGGGTGATATAGATCCCGCCGAAGACGCCGTGCCAGTAGCAGTCGTTGCTCTGGCCCTGGTACAGCTCGGTCCGCGCGCGCTCGAGCACGTCCGTGCTCGGGCCGCCGGCGGACGCTTCGCCCAGGGCGGCGACCCTGGCCGAGACCCGGAGCATCTGCTTGTGGAGCTCGTTGATCTCGCGGTACTTGACCTGGAAGTTGCGCCAGAAGCCGCCCCGCAGCCAGCGCACCTCGGGGCTGTGCTCGCGCTCGGCCCGTTCGAGGGTCTGCTCGAAGGCCAGGCCCTCGGCGGCGGGCAGGGCCCACTCGCCCATCTCGGCATACGACGCGGTCGGGATGTACACCCGGCCGATCGGCGGCTCGCGATCGAGCCACTGGCTCGGTGTCACGAGCTCGAGCCAGCCGGCGTTCGCGGCAACGGCAACGAAAAAGCGATCCACCCAGTGGCCCGGCGTCCAGCAGTGAGCGAAGGTCTCCGGCCAGGCGCCGAACTTCTCGCCGTCGTCGCCCATCGTGCCGAGCAGGCCGCCACCCTCGAGGGCGTGCGCCCGCAGCTCGGCCAGCGTGGCCTCGACGTCGCCAAACGGCATCAGGTAGCGGAGCGCCTTGGCCGACGGGAAGATCGCCAGCCGGCGGCCCTGGTCGTCGGTCGTGAACGAGCCCCATAGCTTCGATTCGTCGACCGAGCCCGCCCGCAGGTGGGCGTCGTCGAGAACCGTCCAGTCGTGGCCGGCATCGACCAGGCTGACCGGCACATCGGGCTCCCAGACCCGCTCGGCCAGCCATGCGCCGCGCGGCCGGCGGCCACCGATCCGCTCGATCGCGTCGGCCATCCGGGCCAGCTGCGCCAGCCGGTCGCGGTGGGGCAGGGCAGCCAGGACCGGCTCGTAGTAGCCCCCACCAAGCAGCTCGATCCGTCCGTCGGCGACCAGCCGGCCGACCCGCTCGAGGAACTCGGGCCGGTTGGCGGTCAGCCAGTCGAGCAGGGGACCGGAATAGTGGAGGGCCATCCTGATCGTAGGATGGCGCTCAAGGGCACCGATGAGGGGCTCGTAGGCGTGCTCATAGGCGTCGCCGATCACCCAGCCGAAATTGCCGACCGGCTGGTGGTTGTGGAGGACGAGGGCCAGGGAGACGCGCGGCGCCAAGGGCGAAACTCCTCGATCGTTGTCAGACGGCTTTCATGATGACCCAGTAGGATGCTGAATCCACGGTGAAGGAATCTTGATCGGCCGACTACCCCGGTTGAACAGGCCTGCCCCGAGGATAGGGTGCAGTGGAGAGGTCGCCCGCGAGGCCAGCCCATGGCCCGTGTCGCGCGACAGTGAGTGGATGAGGAAACCATGACGAGAAGGCGCCTGGCGGCGTTTGTGCTGTCGGCCGGACTGCTGCTGATCACCGGCATCTCGCCCGTCGCGGCGGCAACGACGTTCAACCTGACGACACCGTACCCCTCGGTCACGATCGAGCCCGGCAACACGGTCACGTTCTCGCTGGACGTGTCGGTGCCCCACGCCGAGCGGGTCGGTTTGGCCGTCTCGGGCACCCCGACCGGGTGGACGGCCTACGTGCGCGGCGGGGGCAACATCGTCGGCGCGATCTACGCCGGCGGCGTAACCGCCGCAGCCGTCGACCTGTCGGTGGTCGTGCCCGCGGACGCGACAGCGGGCACCTCGACGCTGACCGTCACGGCCACGTCCGAGCAGGGCACGAAGACGCTGTCGATCGACGTGATCGTCCTGGGCACGACCGGTGGCGCGATCACCCTGGCCACCGACTTCCCCAAGCTGTCGGGCGCCCCGTCGAGCACCTTCTCGTACAGCGTGACCCTGACCAACAGCGGCACCCAGAAGGAGACCTACACCCTGACCGGGCAGGGCCCCGACGGCTGGACGGTCGCCGTCCATCCCTCGAGCAACGCCCAGGCCCTGACCGACACGATCGACGGCGGCGCCAACGACACCCTGAGCGTGACCGCCACGCCGCCGAGCTCGGTCCCGGCCGGCGCCTATCCCCTCCAGGTGACCGCCGCCGCGGGCTCCCAGACCGCCAACGTCGCCCTCGAGGCGGACGTCACCGGTACGCCGGCGCTCAGCCTCGGGACGCCCAACCAGGTCCTCAACGCGACGGTGACCGCCGGCTCGACGGCGCCAGTCGCGCTGGTCGTCACGAACAGCGGCACGACGGTCCTCACCGACGTCAACGTGACCGCTTCATCGCCGACGGGCTGGACCGCGACCTTCAGCCCGGCCTCGATCGCGACCATCCAGCCGGGTGACTCGGCCACGGTCACGGCCACGGTCAAGCCGACGAGTGATGCCGTGGCGGGCGACTACGACGTGACGTTCACCGCGACGAGCGGCAGCGCGACCTCGAATGTCGACATCCGAACCACCGTTCAGACCTCACCGGTGTGGGGCTTCATCGGGATCGCCCTGATCGTCCTGGTCCTGGTCGGCCTGCTGTGGGTCTTCCGCCGCTTCGGTCGCCGCTGATGGCCCGCAAGCGCGCCCGCGTCGGGCGTGCCGGAACGTCGGGTGACGCCGGGAAGGACGTCGCGATCCAGACCCACCGCCTGACCAAGGCGTATGGCGAGCTGGTTGCGGTCGACAACCTGAACCTGACCGTGCGGGCCGGCGAGGTCTTCGGCCTGCTGGGTCCCAACGGGGCCGGCAAGACGACGACGATCCTGATGCTCCTCGGGCTGTCCGAGCCCACGAGCGGCCGGGCGGAGGTGGTCGGCTTCGACCCGACCCGCGAGCCGCTCGAGGTCAAGCGCCGGGTGGGCTACCTGCCCGACGACGTGGGCTTCTACGGCGGGTTGTCCGGGCGCCAGAACCTGCGCTACACGGCGGCCCTCAACGGGATTGGCCGGACCGCTGCCGACGAGCGCATCGGCGAGCTGCTCGAGCAGGTCGGCCTGGCCAAGTCGGCCGACCGCCCGGTCGAGGAGTACTCGCGGGGCATGCGCCAGCGACTCGGCCTGGCCGACGCGCTGGTCAAGGATCCCTCGATCGTCATCCTCGACGAGCCGACGGCATCGATCGACCCCGCCGGCGTGACCGATGTCCTCGGAATCATCGAGGGCCTGGCCCGTGACCACGGCGTGACCGTCCTCCTGTCGAGCCACCTCCTCCACCAGGTCCACCAGATCTGCGACCGGGTCGCGATCTTCAACCGGGGTCGGATCCTGGCCCAGGGCAAGATGGCCGATTTGGCCGAGTCGCTGGCTGGGGATCAGCTCGAGCTCGAGGTCGGCCTCGACGGCCCGGCCGACCAGGTCGAGGCCGCCCTGCGCTCGGTCACCGGCGTGGTCAAGGTGAGCCGCGACCCGCACGATGCCCACCTGTGGCGGGTGACCGGGCCGCAGTCGATCCGCAACCACATCGCCTCGGACCTGGCCGCCCGGGGGATGGGCGTCCGCCAGCTGCGCCGGGTGGGCGACGAGCTCGACGAGATCTACCTGCGCTACTTCGAACGCGACGAGGGTGGCCGTGGCAACGCTGCCTGACGCCGTCGCCGTGGACCGCCCGCTGCCGGGCCGGCCGCCCCGCTGGGGCTGGCGGGTCGTGGCCGCCAAGGAGTTCGGCGACGGGATCCTCAGCGTCCGGCTGTTCATCCTGATCCTGGTCCTCGGCCTGCCGGCGATCCTGGCGATCCACTCGACCGCGGCCTTCGTGGGCAACAACGCCCAGTCTCTGACCGGCGTGCCGGGCCTGTTCGTGGCCATGTTCGCCCACCAGGATCCGAACTCCCAGGTGCCCTCGTTCGTCGAGATGGTCGCCCTCCTCGGGCCGCTGTTGGGCATCGCCTTCGGCTTCGACGCGATCAACGGCGAGCGGTCCGACCGGACCCTGCCGCGGCTGATCGCCCAGCCCATCCATCGCGACGCGGTGATCATCGGCAAGTTCGTTTCCGGCCTGGCCCTGATGGGCCTCGTCTTGGGGTCGGTGACCCTCCTCGCCTCGGGGATCGCCTTCGTCAGCCTGGGCGTGACGGTCGGTCCCGACGAGGTCGCCCGGCTCGCCGCCTGGTTCGTCGTGGCCGTCGCCTACCTCGGCTTCTGGCTGGCGTTCGCGATGCTCTGCTCGGTGGTCGTTCGCCGTGCGGCGACTTCCGCCCTGGCAGCGATTGCCCTGTGGATCGTGCTGACCCTGTTCGCCGCCCTGCTCGTCGGGATCGTGGCCAACTTCCTGTCGCCAGTCCCCGCGACGGCCACCACCGACCAGCAGATCGCCAACGCCGAGCTCTCGGCCCAGCTCCAGCGAGTCTCACCGGGCACGCTCTACGCCGAGGCCTCGCAGTACCTGCTCGACCCCACCGTCCAGTCGGTCGACATCGCCACGCTGGTGGCCCAGGAATCGAACAGTCGGGCCTTCCCGACGTCGGTCCTGGGGCTCGACCAGAGCCTGCTCCTGGCATGGCCGCAGGTCGTGGCCTTGATCGCGTTGAGCGTGGGCTGCTTCGGGCTGGCGTATGTCTCGTTCATGCGCCAGGAGGTCAGAGCCTAGCCACGCCCTGCGCGTGGATTCGTGCCGTCCGTCCGGCGGCGCGAGTGGCGTCCCGCGGCGCGAGTGGCGTCCCGCGGCGCGAGTGGCG
>Ga0265314_10005096_pt1 | contig 11967 bp, 12 predicted proteins | sample 4126metaG_FD_203106 | JGI IMG/M metagenome (GOLD analysis project Ga0265314, IMG submission 203106) | Rhizosphere microbial communities from Carex aquatilis grown in University of Washington, Seatle, WA, United States - 4-1-26 metaG | ecosystem: Host-associated > Plants > Roots > Rhizosphere >... | reverse complement strand
CGGCTTCGACAGCGCGAAGCAGATCTTCTTGCCGCCCGGGGTCGCCTTGTAGGCGCCCCAGTCGCCGAACTGGCCGAGCAGTACCGCCTGCTCGGTGGGATTCGCCGGCTTCTTCTGCGCCGGCGTATTTTGCGCATAAGCACTGCCGGCCAGCGCTACGGCCAGCACAGCGAGCGCACTGCGGAGCATCATGGTCCTGATCATCGGGCCACCCGGGCTTTATTGGTTTATTTGAAGAGGCTGCAAGAATCGGTGGATATTAGCCCATTACGGGCGAAAATCGGCAATGTGAAGGCGTGATGACTCCTATAGCGACGGACGGTTAACGGCATGAAAGCGCTGCTCTGCACCCAATACGGCCCACCCGAGGCGCTGGAAGTGGCCGATATCCCGGAACCGGTCGCCGGGCCGGGGGAGGCCGTGGTGCGCGTCAAGGCGGCGGCGTTGAACTTCTTCGACACGCTGATCATCGCCGGAAAGTACCAGCATAAGCCGCCCTTCCCGTTCTCGCCCGCGGCCGAGTTCGCCGGCGAGATCGAGAGCATCGGCGCCGACGTCACCGGGTTCAAGCCGGGCGATCGTGTCATCGGCAACATCGGCTGGGGTTCGGCGCGCGAGAAGGTTGCAGCGCCGGTCGCCAGACTGGTGCCCATGCCGGACGGGCTCGACTTCGACCGCGCCGCCGGCCTCACGGTCACCTACGGCACCACGCTCTACGCGCTGAAGGACCGCGCCCGGCTCAAGGCCGGCGAGACGCTGGCCGTGCTCGGTGCCGCCGGCGGCACCGGCCTGTCGGCAGTCGAGATCGGCAAGTTGATGGGCGCGCGCGTGATCGCCTGCGCCTCGTCCGATGACAAGATCGCCTTCGCGCGCGAGCACGGCGCCGACGACGGCGTGAACTACGCCAGCAGCGACCTCAAATCCGCTCTGCGCGAGGCGACCGGCGGCAAAGGCGTCAACGTCGTCTACGATCCGATCGGCGGCGCGCAGGGCGAAAGCGCGCTGCGCGGCATGGACTGGGCCGGGCGCTATCTGGTGATCGGCTTTGCCGCCGGCGACATGCCGAAACTGCCGCTCAATATGATTTTGCTGCGTAGCTATGACGTGCTCGGCGTCTATTGGGGCGCCTGGGTCGAACGCAATCCGTCGGCGCATCGCGACAACATGCGGCAGATTCTCAGTTGGGTTGCCGGCGGCCAACTGCGGCCGCACGTGCAGGCGGTTTATCCGCTCGAAGAGGCGGCCGACGCGCTCAGGGCCATCGCCACGCGCCAGGTGATGGGCAAGATTAATTTAAGGCCTTAGTCAGAGCCGGCTTCATCTTGAAGTGAACCCGGCGCAGCTTGCGTTGAAGCTGCGCCGAAACCTCGTTACCGACCCGCTCGGTCAGCGCGCAGACAGCGCGATCGAGGCCGCGAAGCTCGGGCTCGCAAGGATCAGCATGACGTTGCAAAGGCAGCAGAACAGCGTGCCCAGCAAAAGCGACGTTTCCGGTTTCTTGAAGATAAGTTCGCTCACGGCAGTCTCCCCATCGAAAGGTTCTTTGGCCGGAATTGGCGGCGTATCTTGCGCGGGGAGCGCCCAAAAAAAGGTCAATTCGCCGACCTCAGATATCGGCAATTCGATCCATGGTTTCCGCCAGCTTTATATCGAGCTCGGTGACCCCGCCGGCGTCATGGGTCGAGAGCGTCACCTCGACCGTTTTATAGACGTTTAACCATTCCGGATGGTGATCCATCTTCTCGGCCACCAGCGCGACCCGCGTCATGAAGCCGAAGGCCTGGTTGAAGTCCTTGAACGTAAAGGTCTTCGTCATCGCGTCGCGACCGCTCACCTGCGCCCAGCCGGACAGCTTGGCCAAGGCCGTTTTACGCTCGTCCGCTGTCAGTTTCTGCGCCATCTTGTACCTCCGCACAGGGAACGCTTGGGCCCTCGTAAAGGGTCCGCGGCAATATTAGCTTAAGCCCTGCGCTTTTGAGTGCGACCGATGAGGCTTTCATGTCCTGGTCATTGAATATCGGACGGGTGGCCGGCACCGTGGTGCGCGTCCACCTCACCTTCCTGCTGTTCCTCGGCTGGATATTCGCCGCGAGCTACGCCACCGGCGGCGCGGCGACCGCGGTCGACAGCCTGGTGTTCATGCTGGCGCTGTTTCTGTGCGTGCTGTTGCACGAGTTCGGCCACATCTTCACCGCGCGCGCCTTCGGCGTGTCGACGCCGTTCGTGACACTGCTGCCGATCGGCGGCGTGGCGCAGCTCGAGCGCATTCCGGAAGAGCCGGGCCAGGAATTCCTCATCGCCATCGCCGGGCCGCTGGTGAACGTCGTCATCACCGGCCTCTTGGTGCTGTTCGCCGGCGCGCATCTGACGTCGAGCGCGGCGGCTTCGGTCGACAACATGCATATCCCGCTGATCGACCGGCTGGCGGCGGTGAACCTGTTCCTCGCGCTGTTCAACATGATCCCGGCCTTTCCGATGGACGGCGGCCGCGTGTTGCGCGCGCTCCTGGCAAGCCGCTTCGGCTACGTGCGCGCGACGGAGATCGCGGCTTCCATCGGCCAGTTCGTCGCCTTCGCCCTCGGCTTCTTCGGGCTGATGTACAATCCGATCCTCATCTTCATCGCCATTTTCGTCTATCTCGCCGCCTCGTCGGAGGCGCACATGGTGGCGCTGCGCGCCGCCTCGCGCGGCGTGCCGGTGAGCTACGCCATGCTGAAGCAGTTCGCGACGTTGCCGCCCGAGGCCCACCTCGACGTGGCCGTGCAGGCGCTGCTGCAGACCGGCCAGGGCGAGTTTCCCGTGGTGGACGTCACCGGCCACCCGGTGGGGGCACTGGACCGCGCCGACCTGATCCGCGCCATCAAGACGCTCGGTCCGGACGCGCGCGTCGCCGACGCCATGAACGCAGAACTGCCGACCATCGGCCACCGCATGCCGCTGGATCAGGCTTTCAAGCTGCTGCAGGAGAAACAGGCGCCGGCTGTCGGCGTCACCGACAGCAGTGGCCGCCTGGTCGGGCTGGTGACGCACGAAACCATCGCCGGCATGATGATGCTGCAGGAGGCGCTGCCGAAAGGCGCGCAAATCGGCCCCTGGAGCAAGCCGGCGGGAGCTTAACCGCATTGCCCAGATGCCGGTTGCTTCGGCGCGGTCCATGACTATATTGCGCCGCAATAGCGTCGTAGGTCCCGCAGGATTGCCCCCTGGCAATCCTGTCGCTTTTTGGAGCCGGTTTCCTTAAACGAAACCGCACGCCAGGGCCGCGCTTGGCTTCAGGAATTCAAATGGACATTCGTAACATCGCCATCATCGCGCACGTCGACCATGGCAAAACCACCCTGGTCGACCGGCTGCTGCAGCAATCCGGCGTCTACCGCGCCAATGAGCGCGTGGTCGAGCGCGCCATGGATTCCAACGATCTTGAGCGCGAGCGCGGTATCACCATCCTGGCCAAGGCGGCCTCGGTGGAATGGAAGGGCACCCGCATCAACATCGTCGACACGCCCGGCCACGCCGACTTCGGCGGCGAGGTCGAGCGCATCCTCAACATGGTGGACGGCGCGCTGGTGCTGGTCGACGCCGCCGAGGGCCCGCTACCGCAGACCAAGTTCGTGGTGTCGAAGGCGCTCAAGATGGGCCTCAAGCCCATCGTCGTGATCAACAAAGTCGACCGCGCCGACGCGCGCGCGGTCGAGGTGATCAACGAGGTATTCGACCTGTTCGCCGCACTCGACGCGACCGACGAGCAGCTCGATTTCCCGATTTTGTACGGCTCGGCCAAGCAGGGCTGGATGGCGGAAAAGCTCGAAGGCCCGACCGATAAGGGCATGCAGCCGCTGTTCGACCTGGTGCTCAGTCACGTCAAGCCGCCGTCGGTCGAAGCGGGTCCGTTCCGCCTGCTCGGCACCATCCTGGAAGCCAATCCCTATCTCGGCCGCATCGTCACCGGCCGCATCACCTCGGGGTCGGTGAAACCGAACCAGCAGGTCAAGGTGCTCGACCACGACGGCAAGCTGATCGAGACCGGGCGCATCACCAAGGTGCTGGCCTTCCGCGGCATCGAGCGCACCGCGGTCGAGGAAGCCGAAGCCGGCGACATCGTCGCCCTGGCCGGCCTGCCCAACGCCACCGTCGCCATGACCATTTGCGACCCGTCGGTCGAGCAGCCGCTGCCCGCGCAGCCGATCGACCCGCCGACGCTGGCGATGACCTTCCGCGTCAACGATTCGCCGCTCGCCGGCACCGAGGGCACCAAGGTCACCGGCCGCATGATCCGCGACCGGCTGCTGCGCGAAGCGGAAGGCAACGTGGCGCTGCGCGTGCGCGAATCCGACGACAAGGATGCGATGGAAGTCGCGGGCCGCGGTGAATTGCAGCTCGGTATCCTGATCGAGACGATGCGCCGCGAAGGCTTCGAACTGTCGGTGTCACGGCCAAAAGTTCTGCTGCGTGAAAACGAGAAGGGCGAGAGCGAGGAACCAATCGAAGAGGTCGTTATCGACGTTGACGAGATTCATTCGGGCATCGTCGTGCAGAAAATGGCCGAACGCAAAGCCGAGATGATCGAGATGAAGCCGTCCGGCGGCGGAAGGCTACGCATGGTGTTCTACGCGCCGACGCGCGGATTGATCGGCTATCAGGGCGAGCTGCTCACCGACACCCGTGGCACCGCCATCATGAACCGGCTGTTCCACGCCTATGGACCGCACAAGGGCCCGATCCAGGGCCGCCGCAACGGCGTGCTGATCTCCAACGATCAGGGCGACGCGGTCGCCTACGCGCTGTGGAACCTGGAAGACCGCGGCCCGATGATGATCGAGCCGGGCTGGAAGGTCTACAAAGGCATGATCGTCGGCGAGCACACCCGCGACAATGACCTCGTGATCAACGTGCTCAAGGGCAAGCAGCTCACCAACATCCGCACCACCTCGAAGGACGAGGCGGTCCGCCTCACCCCGCCGATCCGCATGACGCTGGAGAAGGCGCTCGCCTATATCGAGGACGACGAACTGGTCGAGGTGACGCCGAAATCGATCCGCCTGCGCAAGAAGCTTTTGGACGAGACCGACCGCAAGCGCGCCGACCGCGCCAAGGAAGCCGTGGCGGTCTGACCTGCGGCTCCAGACATTGCGGCTCCAGACATAGCGGTTCCGCAGATCGAATCGGAAACCCGAGTCGCAGCCGTTAACTTTTACGCGCCGTACGGTGCCACCGCCGAGGACCGCGGGCGGGCACTTACAAACATGCCAGCGTGCAGTTTGCGCGCGAGTGGCGGGCACTTTCCAGCCGCTGTGGCCAGTAATCCACACCATTAACCCATCGTTAACAATAGGTCTTGAAGGGCGAGGAGTTCGTTGCTTGTATTCTGAAATGAGCACGACCCTCATAGAGATTCGCCGCGCCAAGTCTTCGGATGCGGCGGACGTTGCCGCAACGCATGACGAAGCGTGGCGCGCGGCCTATCAGGGCATCATCCCGGGCAACGAGCTCGACAAGCTGATCAACCGGCGCGGCCCGGATTGGTGGGACTCGGCGATCCGCAAGGGCAGCCGCATCACCATCCTGCAGTTCGGCGACAACGTCGCCGGCTACGCCAATTACGGCCGCAACCGCGCGCGCAGCCTGTTCTACGACGGCGAAGTCTACGAGCTGTACCTGCGCCCCGAGTATCAGGGTCTCGGCTTCGGCCGCCGCCTGTTCGGCGCGGCGCGCAAGGACCTGGTGCAGAGCGGGCTAAAGAGCATGGTCGTATGGGCTCTGTCGGACAACGAGCCGGCGATGGAATTCTATCGCGCACTCGGCGGCCGTGCGGTCGCACGCTCCTCCGAGCGCTTCGGGCAGAAGACGCTCGATAAGGTCGCCTACGCCTGGCAGTAAGGCGCTTTCCTAATCGGCAAATTAAAAATTCGGCGCCGGCAGTCCGTTCTGCGCGCAAGCCGCACGCAGCGTGTTGAGCAGCAGGCAGGCGATGGTCATCGGCCCGACGCCGCCCGGCACCGGCGTGATCGCGCCGGCGACGGCCTTCGCTTCGTCGAAGGCGACATCGCCGACGATCTTGGTCTTGCCGGCCTCGCCCGGCACGCGGTTGATGCCGACGTCGATCACCGTGGCGCCCGGCTTGATCCAGTCGCCGCGCACCATCGCGGGGCGCCCGGCCGCCGCGATCAGCAGGTCGGCGCGGCGGCACAGGCCGGGAAGATCGGCCGTGCGCGAATGCGCAATGGTGACGGTCGCGTTCTCGGCAAGCAGCAATTGCGCCACCGGCTTGCCGACGATGTTGGAGCGCCCGATCACCACCGCTTCCATATTGTCGAAGGACGCGTGCACGGTCTTCGCCAGCATGATGCAGGCGAGCGGCGTACAGGGCACCAGCGACGGAAAACCGGTGGCCAGCCATCCGACATTGAGCGGATGGAAACCGTCGACGTCCTTGGCCGGATCGATCGCCGCGATCACCTTGTGCGGATCGATCTTCCGCGGCAGCGGCAGCTGCACGAGAATGCCGTTCACCGCCGGATCGGTATTGAGCTTGTCGATGAGTGCGAGCAGCTCTGCTTCCGAGGTCGTGGCCGGCAGCTTGTGGTCGTAGGCGTGCATGCCGGACGATGCCACCATGTAGGACTTGGTGCGCACATAGACCTGGCTGGCCGGATCCTCGCCGACTAAAACAACGGCGATGCCGGGCACGATGCCGCGATCGCGCTTCAGGCGATGCACGGCATCGGTCACCTTGCCGCGCAAGTCCGCCGCGAGAACTTTGCCGTCGATAATCCGCGCCGTCATGGAACTACTCCGCCGTCATGCCCGGCCTTGTGCCGGGCATCCACGACTTGCTTTCCTTAGTCTAGTGAAGCGAAAGGCGTGGATGGCCGGGATAAACCCGGCCATGACAGATTGTTAGCCCGAAGCGCAAATCTTCTCCAGCGCCGCGATCAATGTGGGGCAGTCGCCCGTAATCGTCAGCCGTTTGATGCGCGCAGTGGCGCCCGCCGTGAGCGCGACATCGCGCGGTGGGACGCCCAGCGCCTTGGCGACCATGCGGCAGAGAGCGGTATTGGCTTCGCCCTCGCTCGGCGCGGCGCGCACGCGTGCCTTCAGCACCGGCCGGCCGTCGCTTAAAACCTCAACGCCGTCGATGGCGTCGCGGCCGCCCTTGGGCGTCAGTCGCACGCTGAGCGACAGCCCGCCGCCCACCGCCGACCAGGGCACGGCCATCGCCGGCTAGATGCCGAGGAAAATCTTGGCGTAAAGCCAGAAAACGAGCTGGTCGAGGAACATCAGGCCGATCATCAGTATGACCGGCGAGATGTCGAGACCGCCCAGGTTGGGCATGAACGAACGGATCGGCCGCAACGCCGGTTCGGTCAACTGATACAGAATGTTGCCGATACTGCGCACGATGTCGTTGCGCATGTTCACGACGTTGAAGGCGATCAGCCAGGACAGCACCGCCGCCGCGATCAAAATATAGATGTAGAGCCAGATCAGAGTATGGATCAGCCACAAAAAGGGGTTCATCGCGCGCTCCTGATAAGGCCAAGTGAATAGCCGCTCGCCCCGATTTGGAAAAGGGGGCAAACGGCCGGAAAACACCTCCGGGAGACTTGCGGGGCCGATCCTTGACAGGCCGGACCCCTGGTCCTAAATGGCGCCCACTCGCGAAAAATCGTGCGGCGCCAAGGCGTGGCGCCGGTCGAGCGTCGGTTGGGGCCATAGCTCAGCTGGGAGAGCGCCTCGTTCGCAATGAGGAGGTCGGCGGTTCGATCCCGCCTGGCTCCACCAACCTTCGTTCGCGAAGCGAGTGAGGGCTGCCGCGCCGAAACCCACTTGGGCGAAGGCGGGCTCACAGGCTCCAATCCACCCCCTGCGGCTCGCGCTCCGCCTCGACCGCAACCGAATCGAGCGGAATCACCATCGCGCAGCACAGGCCGCCCGGCTCGTAGGCCAATCGTGCGTGGCCGCCGAGCTCGGCGGCGATGCTGCCTTCGATCAGGCGGGAGCCGAAGCCGCGTCGCTCGGGCTCGACTACCGGCGGGCCGCCCAGCTCGATCCAGTCGATCTTGAGCAGGCGGCGATTTTCCTCCTCGACCGGCTGCCAGCGGATCTCGATGCGCCCGCCGGCGGCCGACAACGCACCGTATTTCGCGGCATTGGTGGTGAGCTCGTGGAAGGCCATGGCCAGCGTCAGCACGGCGCGCGGCCGCAGCTCGACATCCTCGCCGCGCAGCACGATGCGGTCGGCGCCGGCGGCGGCATAGGGCGCAAGGCTCCCCGCGATGAGCGCGCGCAGGTCGGCGCTTTCCCAGTGATGCACGGTGAGCTGGTCGTGCGCCTTCGACAGCGCGATCAGACGGCCTTCGAAGCCCTCGCGGAACTGCTCCGGCGTCGGCGCGGCGCGCGCCGTCTGCCTGGCGAGCGACTGCACAGTGGCCAGCGTATTCTTGACGCGGTGGTTCAGCTCGTCGATCAGCAGCTTCTGCCGTCGCTCGGCCGCCTTGCGTTCGGTGACGTCCTGCACCACGCGCACGACATAGAGAAGCTGCTGTTCGTCGGCCCACACCGGCGACGAGCGCACCGACAGCCAGACGACGCGGCCGTCCTTGCGGATCAGCCGCTTCTCGACCGAATAGAACTTGAGTTCGCCCGCCACCTGCTTGCGGAAGGCTTCGCGGTCGGGATCGACGTCTTCCGGATGCGTGTGGCTGAACAGCGGCGAGCCCAGCATCTCGTCGCGGCTGTAGCCGGTAATCGCGCAGATCGCCTCGTTGACGCGCAGCATGCAGCCGTCGGGCGCAACCTCGGTGATGCCGATGGCAGCGTGCTCGTAGGTGGCGGCCAGTCGCTGCTCCTGTTCGAGCGCGAACAGACGCGAGTCTTCGAGCGCGGCATCCATGCGCTTGCGCTCGGTGATGTCGAGGAAGCAGTTCACCGCGCCGACCAGAAGGCCTTTGGCATCGCGCAACGGATCGATGTTGATCGAGACGGTCACCCGCGAGCCGTCGGCGCGTTCGACGATGCGCTCGGCGTCACGCACCGGCGTGCCGGTCTCCAGCACCTCGGCGATCATCGAGCGGGCGATCGGCGTGCCGTCGAGCTCGAATGAGCGCAGGCCGCCGCGGAAATCGTCGTGCTTCTGGCCGGGCTTGGGCGCGCGGCCCCAGATTTCGACGGCGCGCCGGTTGTATTGCAGGATCAGGCCGCGCGCGTCGCAGATGAACGTCGCGATCGGCAGCAGGTCGAGGATGCCGTCGGAGGCCCGCAGCATCGCGGACAGAGCGGAGGAGACGGTGCGGGGCATAGCGCGCGAGCTGTCGTTCGATTCCAGCATCCGCGCACCTCCGCGTGGGCCGTCCGCTCCCCTTTCCCGAGGGCAACGATGCTACCGCAGGCCGATTTGTCAATCGGTTTTGGGCGGCCGCGGGCTGCCGGCGCTCAGACGACCTTCTGCGCGGGCGCCTGAGCGGGTTTGCGACCGATCCAGTGATCGATGAAAGCCGTAAGCCATGCGCGCGATGCGTAATCGTGCACGGCGCGGTCGGCGATGTGCTCATGCCGCTTTTTGGTGCCGGGCAGTTCCATGCGATGCGCGCCGCGAGTAAGCCAGCGGTACATCATCGCGTGCGTGACTTCCGGATGGAACTGCAGCGCGTAGCCCGAGCCGTAGCGGAAGGCCTGCACTGAGAAGGCATCGCCCTCGGCCAGCAGCTCCGCCTCCGCCGGCAGTTCGAAGCCCTCGCGGTGCCACTGGTAGACATGGTCGGGCCATTCCGCGCAGAGCCGCCGGCCCGCCTCGGTCGGGCGGATCGGATAATAGCCGACCTCGGCATGGCCCTGCGGATGCGGATAGACGCGGCTGCCGAGGTGGCGCGCCATCATCTGCGCGCCGAGGCAGATACCGAGATAGGGCTTGTTGTCGCGCAGCGGCACCGCGATCCAGTCGATCTCGCGCTTGACGAAGTCGTCGCTGTCATTGGCGCTCTGCGGCCCGCCGAAGATCACCGCGCCGGCATGTTCTTCCATGGTCTCCGGCAGCGGGTCGCCGAAGCGCGGGCGGCGGACGTCGAGCGGATAGCCGAGCCTGGCCAGCGTCTGACCGACGCGGCCTGGCGAGGAATGCTCCTGGTGCAGAATGAGAAGAACCGGTTTCAGCATGCGACTCGCGAGCGCCTAAACCCAGCCCCCAAGTCCTAAAGGCTTTGCCGCAGTTTGCAACAGAGCTGACGTAACCCTGTCATGACGCGTGCGCGGACCTGCGGCGGGCCTGCCGCTTGTCGAGCGCCGCCAGCAGCAGGCCGCGCGGCATGAAGCGAATCAGCCCGACGATCAACCGATTCACCAGGCCGGGGATGACCACACGCCGGCCGGCCATCAGCCCGGCATAGCCCTGTTCGGCCACGAATTCCGCCGACTGCGTCAGGATGGGCGGCGCCAGGCTCGACAGCTTGACGCCCGCGCGCTCGGCGAACTCGGTCGGCACCGGTCCCGGGCAAAGCACCGTGACGCGGATGCCGCGCGGCTTGAGTTCGCTCGACAGCGCCTGGCTGAACGACACCACGAAGCCCTTGGTCGCGTAATAGACCGCCATGCCGGGCCCGGGCAGGAAGCCCGCCATCGAGCCGACATTGAGGATGCCGCCGCGATGGCGCGCCAGGCTGTCGATGAAGGCAAGCGACAGCTCGGTGAGCGCGCGTACGTTGAGGTCGATCATCGCCAACTGCTCGCCGCGATCGCGCGACGTTGCGAGACCGACCAGGCCGAAGCCGGCGTTGTTGACGACGTATTGCGGCTCGGCGCCCTGCGCGACAAGCGCCTCGCCGAGCCGGCGGGCGCTGCCGGATTGCGCGAGGTCGGCCGCGATCACGATCGGACGCCGCTGGCCGGTGGCGGCGATCTCGTCCGCCAGCGCGTTGAGCCGGTCCTCGCGCCGCGCCACCAGGGCGAGCTCGTGACCGTGGCGGGCGAACTCGCGCGCCAGCGCAACGCCGATGCCGGCCGACGCGCCGGTAATGAGGGTGATGGGGCGTAAAGTCATCATATACGGTCAGCAAATCTCTTCGCCGTCATGCCCGCGCTTGTCGCGGGCATCCACGTCTTTTTCGCGGCCAAAAATAAATCAAGCCGTGGATGGCCGGGACAAGCCCGGCCATGACGATCCTTAATTCCTCTCAAGCCCCCACCGTCGCGACGCCCTCCAGCGACCGCTTGGCCGGTTCGACGCCCCAGAAGTAGACCGCCAGGATCTGCACCACGACCAGCCCGATCATCAGCCACAGCACGCCGGGCAGGCCGGAGCTCGCCATCAGCGAACCGACCACGAAGGGCGAGATCACCGTCGCGCCGCGGCCGAGCGTGTTGCAGATGCCGTTGGCGCGCAGGCGTATCTCGGTCGGGAACAGCTCCGGCGTATAGACGCCGAACAGGATCGCCGTCTGGATGTAGATCGCCACGATCAGCACGAAACCGACGCTGAGCACGATGGTCGGATCGGAGGCGGCATTGAACCGCGCATAGATCCAGCCGGTGACGATGGTCAGCACGGACGCACCGATGATGCTCCAGCGGCGGCCGATCGTATCCGACAGCCAGGCGCCGACGGCACAGCCGCCCACCGACGCAACCGACAGAACCAGCGTATAGCCGAGCGAATTGGCGATGGTCAGGCCCTGGCGCAGGAAGAACTGCGGCAGGAAGATCACAAAGCCGAAGATCAACGTGTTGATGGTGATCAGCAGCCAGCAGCCGACCAAAAGCCGCTGCAGGATCGGCGGCTTGAATATGTCGGCGAGCGACTTCTGCGCCACTGGCGTCACCGGCACCACCGGCGGCAGCGAGCCGGCACTCACCTCGACCTCTTTCTCGATCGATTGCAGCAGCGTCTCGGCCTCAGCGGTGCGGCCTTTCGCTTCCAGCCAGCGCGGCGACTCCGGCAAGTTCTTGCGCAGATACCAGACGATGAGCGAGCCGACG
>Ga0265314_10005095_pt1 | contig 11971 bp, 15 predicted proteins | sample 4126metaG_FD_203106 | JGI IMG/M metagenome (GOLD analysis project Ga0265314, IMG submission 203106) | Rhizosphere microbial communities from Carex aquatilis grown in University of Washington, Seatle, WA, United States - 4-1-26 metaG | ecosystem: Host-associated > Plants > Roots > Rhizosphere >... | reverse complement strand
GGTACTGGTCTGGATGTTCGTGCCGACTTTGACATTGATACCGGTGGTGGTGAAAGTCGCGATCAGTGCGCTGACATCAGTTCCGTTCGGCACTGTCACAGCGATGGTCTTGGCCGCTTCGTTGATGACGCCGGTGATTCCGTCAAGCGAAAAGGCAACGATGTTTTTTTGTGTGGATATTTGCGCCGACACAACACCGATTTCACCGCCATCCAGGAACGAAGATCCTCCACCTTCACACCCGACCACAAGGATCGTCAGCAATAATGCTGCGGTCCGCTTCCATAGATTGGTCACGCCAGCTTTGTATATTTCTGTTGATCGCCAAGTTGGATGGCCATTCCCGATGAACATCCCCCCTACTACCCGTAGCAGATAGCCGAGCGCTTCACCGGTGATATTTGGAGATCCGATCATTTCTTTCTTTTCTTTAGTTACCCCCCAAGCCGCAACTGATCCGTCGAAGTGAGTGCTCAAGGCAGTTTCTTCGCACTCTCTCACTTTCTCTCGCCGCATTCTGTGCACTTACTAACATAGAGTCGAAGAGCGGCTGTTGTCTTTGAGCGCTAGCGCACAGAGCGTGCGCCGGGTAAGCGGGAGAATCGCTGCCAGATGAGGTCCGGGATCGATCCGTTCAGCCGGGTCGGCTGTCAATCAAAGCAAGGTGCCCAGAATGCCGAATGTTCCACATAGCAAGCCCCGTGATCGTGCAACCGGTCTACGCGAGTCGCATGAACAGGAGACCGTAACAGCCGCCACGATCCCTTCGTCCCGATTTATGCGCATGAATGTTTCTCTCGGCCTGCTGGCCGCAATCGCACTCGTCGCCACCCTTTATCTTGCTCGCGACTTCATCGTGCCGTTACTGATCGGCATCCTGGCGAGTTACACACTGACTCCGCTGGTTGACTGGCTCAAGGCGTGTCACGTGCCGCGTCCGCTGGGTGCGGCACTGGTGTTGAGCGCGCTGATCGGCGGCCTGACATGGATCGTGTTCTCGATGAGCGACGATGCGGCGGCGATGATCGGCAAGTTGCCGGAAGCGACGCGCAAGATGCGGCAGAACCTGATCGATACACGGATCAGCCCCACCACGCTGCAAAACATGCAGGAAGCCGCAAAACAGCTGGAAGGTGCCGCTGCCGATGCGGGCACAAAACCCGGCGCGAACAAGAACGTACCCCAGCCGGGCGAATCCACTGCATGGCTGAGCAACTTCGTGCTCGCGCAATCCACTCCGCTGGTCACGATCATCGGCCAGGCGGTCATCGTTCTGATACTCACTTATTTCCTGCTCGCCTCGGGCTCTCATTTCCGCCGCAAGCTGGTGAGCTTTGTCGGTCCGTCGCTGGCGCGACAGAAAGACGCTGTGCGCATACTCGATGAGATCACCGTGCAGATACAGCTGTACCTGCTGACCATGCTGATCTCGAACGTGCTGATCGGCATCGGCACCTGGGCCGTTTTCAGGGCACTGGGCATGGAGCACCCTGGCGTATGGGGCGTCGCATCCTGCATCCTGTCTTTCATTCCCTACCTTGGCCCGGCATCGATCGCACTCGCCAGCGGCATGGCAGCCTTCCTGCAGTTCGGATCGGCATTCGACGCGCTCGTAGTCACCGGCGCATCGCTACTGGTTACGGGCGCTGTCGGTTTGCTGTTCCTGCCCTGGTTGCAAAGCAGGTTCGCGCATGTGAATGCGGCCGTGCTGTTCATTGCCCTGCTGTTCTTCGGCTGGTTGTGGGGGGCCTGGGGTCTATTGCTCGGAGCGCCTCTGGTCGCCATTGTCAAAGTCATTTGCGACCGGGTCGGCTCCCTTAAGTCGGTCGGCGAGCTCCTGGGCAGGTGATGACACCGACCTCACCACTATGTTTGACAGCGTACAGACCTTCTTCCATCCGCACCCTACTCTGGCGCCATCAAGAAATAGTCTGCGCCATCGCAAGACGGTACGGACAAGTTGGATGCCGCAAGAATCTCGCGGCAATGCGAATGGACTCTTGATTCATCGCTGCGATCATGTTCGACATTTAACTCAATGGATAACAAAAATGAAAACACTAAACTGCACTTTACCGAATCGAATGATGCGCATGGCCGGCATCTCCGTAACTGCCGCGATCCTGATGGCCGGATGTGCGACACCTACTGCTCCGACAGAACAAATGGCTGTATCCAGAGCCGCCGTGAAAAATGCGATGGGCACCGAGGCCAGTGAGTTCGCCCCCCTGCCGCTCAAGTCGGCAATGGAAAAGATGACTGCCGCAGAACGGGCAATGGTGGATAAAGACTATGTGCTTGCCCGCAAGTTGGCAGAAGAGGCACAGGTCGACGCACAACTGGCTGCAGCGACGGCACGCTCGGTCAAGGCACAGAAAGCCGCCAGCGCGATACAGGAAGACAGTCGTGAACTGCGCAACGAGATCGATCGCAAATCCAAATAATTCCAATGGAGTCCACTATGAAAAAATTCAAATTCATTCCCGCGACCTTGATCGCCGTCGCGATTCTGTCCGCTTGCAATTCCACGACGCACAATGCGGCACTGTCGGATGCGCATTTCAGCTACGACAGCGCTCGCGTCAATCCCAATGTTGCCAGTCTGGCAGCACCGGAGTTGAAGGAGGCAGGCGACTCGCTCGCCAAAGCTGATCAGGCCTTGAATAACGGCGAAAGTCCGGTCGAGATCAATCATCTGGCCTACCTTGCCACCCAGCAAGTATTAGTCGCGCAAGAGACTGCCAAGCGCAAATCAGCAGAAGCCGTCGTAGCCAACGCCAAGGCGGATCGCACCCAGATCCGTCTGGAAGCCAGGACAGCCGAAGCCGATGCGGCGAAGCAGCAAGTGGCAGTCGTGCAGGCCAACGCCAAAAAACAGGCGGCAGAGATGCAGGCAACCACAGACCAGCAGGCTGAAGAGCTGGCCGCTGCCAGTGCCAATGCCGCCAGCGACCAGGCGCTCATATCCAGACAAGCCAAGGAACTGAAGGAATTGAATGCCAAGAAGACAGAACGCGGTCTGGTGATCACTTTAGGCGATGTCCTGTTCAGCAGCAGCAAGGCGCAACTCAAAGCCGGCGGTATGCACAACGTGCAAAAACTGGCCGATTTCCTCAGGGAAAATCCGAAGCACAAGGTGCTGATCGAAGGCTATACCGACAACACCGGCAGCGAACAACTCAATCAAAGACTCTCTGAACGCCGTGCGAACAATGTGCAATCCGCATTGGTCGGTGTGATGGGCATCGATAGCAACCGAGTCAGCACGCGCGGTTATGGCAAGGAGTTCCCGGTTGCCAACAATGACACCGCCACCGGCCGCCAACTGAATCGCCGCGTTGAGATCATCATCTCGGACGAGAACGGCAAGATCTCTTCGCGCTAGACAACAACTGCAGATGTCACGAACAGGAGGTACAGCATGTCATTAGGCACAATTTTATTGATCATCGTGGTGTTGATGTTGATCGGGGCGATACCGACCTGGCCACACAGCAAGGGATGGGGTTACGGGCCGAGCGGCGGGTTCGGACTGATATTGATCATCCTGCTCATATTATTGCTGAGCGGACGGATCTAACGCGAGCGGTCTGCGTCGCAGCCCGGCTCGCACAACTGACAAGGAGATATAACATGAAACAGCTCAAAATGATTACTGCATTACTGATGGCGCTCGCGTTGCTGGCTGCGCTGGGTTGCGCTTCCACTTCGACGCGCGAGAGCACCGGCGAATATATCGACGACAGCGCCATCACCACCAAAATCAAAGATGCCATCTTTCGCGATTCGACTTTGAAATCAGCCGAGATCAACGTGGAGACTTTCAAGGGCGTGGTCCAGCTTAGCGGCTTTGTCAGCTCGCAGGCGGCAATAGATAAGGCAGACGAAATCGCCCGCAGCACCAAGGGCGTGCAATCGGTCAAAAACGACATGCATACGAAGTAAGCGGCCATTAAGAACGATTCCGGACTTGCACCAATACTACCTTAGGAGATATGCATGAACGCAGCAAGGAAGATATGCACGATGGCACTGCTTTGCGGCATGGGCGCTTCGTCGGCCATGGCTGAAGGATATTATGCCGCACTGGATGTGGGACAGACCAACGCCAAGGACACCTGCACCGGTGTTGCCGGTTGCAACGATTCCGCCACCGCCATGCGCTTTGCCGGCGGCTATCAATTCACCCCGGTCATGGGAATGGAAGTCAGCTATGCGACCTACGGCAAAGCCAGCTTGGGCGGCGCTCGCGGCGATTGGGAGACCAACGGGATACAAGTCTCCGGCATCGGCACCTTCCCGGTGGGCAACGCGTTCTCCGTGCTGGGCAAGTTGGGTGTCGCCCGGATCGAGCACAAGGTCGGCACCACTTCGGCGACCTCCACCAGGACCAATCTGGCCTATGGCATCGGTGCGCAATATGACTTCACCAAGGGCATCGCCTTCCGCGCCCAATACGAACGACTGGGCACGATAGGCGATGCCAACACCACCGGACAAGCCAAGGCATCGCTGCTTTCCGTCGGCGCTGTTTACCGGTTCTGATCTCAAGGAATTCGGCAGCAGACTGACTGCTGCCGGTTACACAAAAGCACTTTAACCTTTCAAGGAGTTTACGACATGAACGCAAAAGCACATTCCAGCATCGCCTCTTCAAAAGAAAAACTGTTGGATGACCTGCAAATGGTAGTGGCGGATGCCGAAGAGTTGCTGCGCGCCACTTCCGCCCAGGCGGGTGACAGCGCGGTAGCCGCCCGCGCCCGCATCCAAAAAAGCCTGCAAGTGGCCAAGGGACGCTTGAACGATGCCGAAGAAGCCGTGATCGATCGCACCAAACAGGCTGCCAAGGCGACCGATGAATACGTGCACGACAATCCCTGGAAAGCCATCGGCATCTCAGCATGTGTTGGCGCCATCGTCGGCATGCTGATCGCCAGGCGTTAAAAATGTCCGAATCTGGCGGACTGCTGGAATCTCTGAAACGATTGACGGGCACCCTGCTCGCCATCGTCCAGACACGGCTTGAACTGCTTGCCAGCGAACTCGAAGAAGAGCGTCTCCGCATCAGGGAGATGTTTTTCTATGGCAGCATCGTGCTGTTCTTCTTCGGCATGGCTGTGATGCTGCTGACGGTATTCATCGTGGTTGCGTTCTGGGACAGTTACCGTCTGCAGGTATTGGGCGGAATGACCATTCTGTTCCTCGTTGCAGGTCTGCTGGCCGGAGTTGCATTACGTCGCGTCGCACGGGAAAGGTCCAGACTGTTTTCCAGCAGCTTGGCCGAACTGGACAATGATCGAGACTTGCTGGACCGGCATCATGAATAAGCGTTTTGCCTGTCTCGCCCTGCGCCGCCTTGAATTGCGTGAAACGATCGCAGCCCAACGCAAAGATCTGGCGGAGATCACTCAGCAATGGCACAAACCGCTGGCAATAGCCGATGTCGGTGTAAAGGCGCTGCATCTGGTCTACCGACATCCAGCGCTCGTGGCCGGTGTGATGACCGCGGTGCTGGCATGGCGGCGCAATGGCATCGCCGGACTGGCGAAGAACGGATGGCGTTTACTGTATCTCTACCCCTCCGCCATCTTCCTCGGGCTAAAATATCTCGCCTCGGCGACGCATGCCTCAACGGAAGAACCTGACTGACTCATCCGCAGTCGGTCGCACGCATACTCCTGGAAGATGGTCAGTTCAAGAAGGCTGCGTTATGATTGCCGCATCGACGGCAACCACAGGCAGGACTCTCAAATGAATCCACGCATCGCAGCATTGCTCATACTGTCGTTACTCTCCGGCGCGGCCTGCGCCGCTGGCGCACCCTGGTATAAATGGATGAACACGATAGACAGAACGATACTGTGCTCTCAGCTCTCTCCGGGCGAGACATGGGTCAAATACAAAGGCCCTTTCATGGAGTCGCAGTGCAAGAAGTCTGGCAACCCGCAATAACTCAAATAGCAACCCGCACTGCCAGTTCAATTTCAATCACCAAGGACCTGTATGAGAATACTTGCCGCATTTTTGCTCGCCACCCCTCTTTCTGTTTTTGGCGCGGATCTGGACGTTCAGCCGATCCCCGACTTGCCGCTCAACACCCTGCCTTCTGCGCCTGCGACCGAAACACAGTCGGCCACAGGACATTGGCGCTTCGCACTGGGAGGTGGTGTCAGTTACTCACCGCGTTATGAAGGTTCCGCTGCCAACCGCTGGCGGCTGATGCCGCTGATCGAAGCAAGTTACAACGATGGCAAGTTCTTCATCAGCCCGTTGCGTGGCATCGGCTACAATTTCTCTGAAGATAAGGACATGCAATACGGCATACGCCTGACGCCGGGACATGGACGCAAACAAAGTGCCGACCCCTACCTGAACGGCATGGGAGACATCGGCTTCACACCCGAAGCCGGTTTGTTCCTCAACAAGCGTTTCGCTCCATGGTTCATCTCCAGCAGCTTCAGCACAAGCAGCCGTGGCAACCGCGCCGAATTGGGCGGCGGCATCGGCTTCCCCCTTTCTGCAGCCGACCACTTGCGCCTGAGCGCCAACCTGAATTGGGGCGATGCCCGCTACAACCAGACTTATTTCGGCGTGACAGCAGCGCAAGCTGCCGCTTCGGGCAATGTACTGACTCCCTATAACGCCAGCTCAGGCATCAAGGATTACGCACTGTCCACCAACTGGATACACAATTACGACAAACATTGGTACAGCACCACTGGACTCTCGTACAAATGGCTCACCGGCTCGGCCCGACAAAGCCCGCTGACACGTCGCAGTTCGATGGGCAGCCTGAATTTCCTGTCGGGTTACCGCTTCTGAAGAGACTGCGGCTTGGGATGTCCGGAATTTGTGATTGAAAAAGTAGGTGGCCGTCCGGCATTAGATCGAAAGCGGCCTTAGATTCATCAATGAAGCGGTACGATGCAGGTCGCAAACCGGCCAATAACCGTCTCTCACAAACAGCTGCTATCGGGCAGGCAATTTGGAAACTTCTGGTTAGGCTTTGTGCCAACACCGGAACTCTTCAGAAGAGTTACATAGAGACTCTGAGTTGTTGGCTCGTCAAATTACCTTCTAACGTTTAACTTTTGCGGGGAAGTAGACCGGAACTTGTACTCTATACATTTTCCGATTGGCTGGCGTCCGCCGGACATTTTGCCAGAAAGGCTGTGCGTCCCTGATTTTTGTATCCTGCACTTCGAGCCAAACAATCGTCTGTTGTCCAATAGGGTCATGCGCATTGGTAACGAAAGCGATTGTGGGGGCAATGCACGTTCAGGAGTTGTAAATTTGAGTAAATCTCGGCCCTTCTCCTGCAACGGTCCTTTGCAATTGGATAACATCCAATTCCGGCTGCAACGATGTGGTAAGGATCGAGTATGGGTGAGAAAATTTTACTGATCGATGATGATGTGGAACTCATCGAGATGGTTCGCGACTATCTGACCCAGGAAGGGTTTGATGTCACCACGGCGCTTGACGGTACGGCCGGCGTGCGCGAAGCGCTGAACGGACGCTATACCATCGCAATCATCGACGTGATGATGCCCGGCATCAACGGCATCGAAGTATTACGCCGCATCCGCCAGGAGAGCACGATACCCGTCATCATGTTGACGGCTCGAGGCGACGATACCGACCGCATCATTGGACTGGAATTGGGAGCAGACGACTATGTGCCAAAACCTTGCACAAGCCGAGAGTTGACCGCGCGCATCCGTGCAATTCTTAAGCGTGCCGGCGGCAAGGGTGATGGCACGCCGCGGGCGGCGCTCAAAGCGGGCGCACTGACTGTCTGGCCGGACAAACGTAAAGCCGAGTGGGACGGTAAGCCGGTTGATCTGACCAGCTCTGAATTCAGTCTGCTGGAGGTGCTGCTGCGCAATGCCGGGCAGGTTGTGAGCAAGGAAGAATTGTCCGAGCGGGGCTTGGGGAAACCATTGTCACGCTTTGATCGTGCCATCGATATGCATATGTGCAACATTCGCCAGAAGCTGGGGGAACTCCCTGACGGTCGATCCTGTATCCAGACCATTATCCGCAAGGGCTATATGTTGATCGGGGAGTAATCGTGGGCAGACTATTCTGGAAATTCTTCATTGTATTCTGGCTGGCGCAGGTGGTTACGTCGTTGGGCGTGGGTATTGCGATCTGGGCGATACGCGCGGAAGAACAACATAAGCTCAGGCCAGTGGTGAATGGTGAACGACCCCTCGCTCAACCGCCGTTCTTTTCACCGGATGGCCGCAAGGAAATGCCACTTCCACCGGCGCAGGCTATGGGGACTCCGCCTGCCCGTTTTCCAGGACACATTTTTCCTCCGTTGATGCCGATTGTTGCCGGCAGCATGGTCAGTCTGTTATTTGCGGCTTGGCTTGCGTGGTACTTTTCGCGACCTATCCGCAACCTGCGCACGGCTTTCGATGCAGTGGCCAACGGAAAGTTGGACACGCGCATCGGATCCACGATGTGCGGACGGCACGATGAGTTATCCGATCTGGGGCAAGATTTCGACCGCATGGCATCCAGGTTGCAGGGACTGATGGATGCGCAGCGACGACTTCTGCATGACGTTTCGCACGAATTGCGCTCACCCCTAGCCAGGTTACAAGTTGCGACCGACTTGATACAACAACAGCCGGAACGCGCGGCAGAATTCATTTCTCGCCTAGAAAGCGATACGGGTCGTATCGATGCGCTCGTGGGGGAGCTGCTGATGTTGGCGCGCCTTGATTCCGGCATGACCGGACGCATGGATAAAATAGTCGCCTTGCACGAGATGCTCGGTCACATTGCCAGCGACGCCAACTTCGAAGCAGCCTCCAGACAATGCACCGTGCAGGCTGACGTGCCTGAAAACATTCAGGTCAAAGGCAATCAGGAGCTGCTCTTCCGTGCCTTTGAGAACGTTGTGCGCAATGCCGTCCAGTACTCTCCCGCTGGCAAGCGGGTTGACGTCTCGGCAAGGCAGAATGCTTCCGGGGAATGGGTTATCACCGTTAGCGATGAGGGTTCTGGCGTTCCTCCATCAGAACTGGAAGCCATCTTTGAGCCTTTCTTTCGCGGCAGAACCGAAGGTGACTATTCAGGCTACGGAATGGGGCTGGCCATTACGCAGCGCGTTGTTCGGGCACACGGAGGCACTGTCAAGGCAGAAAACAGGGAGGAAGGCGGACTGGCCGTGGCCATCACCTTGCAGGCTGTCTAGGCCAGTGGGTCGTACGATTCCGAATAGATTTTGCAGGCCTCATTCCCTGCAAGTTTGAACGCAAGCTCGTGACGAATTCCGACCCACCCGATGTAAAAAATGGTCAGCTGTGTCAGGCCGTGTAAAAGCGTGTAAAGAAAAGTAAATAGCCATATCTATACCCTTCTGTTTTGCGTTTGTCCGCCGATACTGCTGACTATATTGATGAACGCGCATCGCTTCTTCAATAAGACTTGATGGGCAGTTAATTAACCTAATTTAGGAGGTTTCCATGTCTACAATCAATAATGTTTCAGGCACCAGTGCGCTATCGAGTTTGCAATCGATCTACAACGCCATTTCCGCCAAGGGTAACGATTCCGATAGCGACGATACCGGGACAGGCAGCGTAAAGAGCGCCCGTTCAAATTTTCTTCAAGCCATTGAGAAGGCACTGGCCCAGCTGAATGTCAGCAGCACCAGTTCTTCATCATCTTCTTCCTCGTCCACCACCGCTTCAACTGATTCCACCAGTTCAACGCAGAGTGCCCAGTCGGCCATGCAAGCCTTCATGCTCAACCTCATGGCGGCGCTGCAACAGGCAGGCAGCAGTAACAGCACCGACTCCTCGTCTTCCGATTCTGGTGGTCCGGCATTCACCAAGGATCAGTTGACTAGCATGGCGAGTTCGATCGCGACTACCGATCCTGCTCGCGCTGCCGAGATGACAAAGATTGCGAATAACTTTTCCCAGGCGGATACCAACGGTGACGGGAAAGTGAGCGCGCAGGAAGCAATGGCGTTCGACAAGGCCAATTCCAGCAGCTCAAGCACACCGAATGCGTCTGCATATCAAACCACCTCAAAGATTGAAGCCGATATTCAGAACCTGATTCAGGAACTGACATCGTCCACATCCAGTTCAGGAACGACTTCAACATCGAATTCCGGTACTACAAGTTCCGCACTCTCTGATTTGCAAACCAGCTTCCAGAATTTGATCAATGCACTGAACGGGTCCGGCAGTTCGAATTCGTCGAGCACTTCATCTCTGGAGACTTTCCTTAGTAATTTGGCAAGCAACCTTGAAGGCTCGTCCAGTACCGGTAATATCGTTGCTACTAAAGCATAGTTGCCTAAAGCATAGTTGCCTAAAGCGAAGTACTTCTTACCAGCTTTGCCATTGCAGCAAAGCTGGTTCTTTCTGCCTGACAGGTTAGTCTCTTTACAATCCTTTACCTGCTTTTACACCAAGCGGGCTGCAATATGAATTCATTATGCCGATAACTAAATCACGCGAATCATCGCAGGGGTGCAGCCAGAATTTGGAGATGTCGGAGATGATTCCCGAAATGGCGGTCGTTGGATACGCACCACTGGCTACCGGATTAGTTGGCACAAATGAAAGGAGTAAATCATGAGCAGCATCAACAGCATCAGTGGAGGCGGATTCTCGATGATGATGTCCGGCACGAAACGTCCGGATCCATCCAAGATGGTGGACGACCTGTTTTCCAAGCTCGACACCACCGGTAAAGGTTACCTGACAAAGAGCGACCTACAATCGGCATTAACTCAGTTGTCTGGTTCTGACAGTTCAAATAACACCAGCAGCACAAGCAGTTCAGCTAACGTGGACGAGTTGTTCAAGAAGCTGGACGCCAATGGCGACGGAAAAATCACCAAGGATGAATTGACCAGCGGCTTGAAGCAGCTTGCTGATGCTTTTGGAAAAACTGGCGCGCCGGCTGCCGGTGCCACGCCTCCGTCCGGCTCGGGCAATGCAAACTCGACATCCAGGACAACTGGCACCAGTTCTACTCAGTCGAGCAGCACGTCAAAAACATATGACCCAGCCGATACCAATCAGGATGGAACTGTAAGCGCGCAGGAGAGAATAGCCTACGCGCTGAAACAACTGGCAAGCCAGCTCCATTCATCGGCATCATCTACGTCCAGCAATTCCGCCTCATCCACTTCAATGAGTAGTGATGCCAAGATATTTAAACAGATCACGGATATCATGCGCGCGAATGGTAGCCCAGACAGCGGCTATAACAACTCTGACTCCGGATTGTCGGTCACTGCCTAGCATGTGTTACGGATGTTCTTGTTCACGGCGAATTGCCGCCGTGAACAACCTCATTAGTCAACAAAACTGAGTTTCTGCTTCTGGCATATTTTGCTAATCACGAACGATCGAATTATTGCTGCCCATTTCACGCCTCGACAGTCCGCAACTGGATAGCGAAAAGCAGTCGTTCAGAGGTTCCCCCTGTTGGTCTGGTGTGGGTCGAATGTGTGAGTTCGCCAATGTCCGGTTTACGGCAACGAATTCGTTAAGAGTTATGACCGCAGTGGGTTAGGAAGCGACAGTCAACCAAAAACTGGTATATGTCCGCTATTCCTCAAACAAGAGACTTGCTAGATCAATCACAAATTCCGGACACCCAAAATTTAACGCTGTTCTGAACGATCACAGCCAGCTGTCACTTCCGGTTGCTTCCTGCCACGATCTTGTATTCGAACAATCTGCATTCGATGGCACCGTTGTAGAGCGGAATGCGTTTAGATGGCGTCAGGCGCATGAGCTTGACGATGCGCAGGTCGGCAGTGAACAGGTAGACGTCCCAGCCGCCGAATCTTTGTTTCAGAACGTTTCCCAGTTGCGGATATAGTTCAGCCAGTTCGTCTTCATCGCCCATGCGCTCGCCATAGGGCAGGTTGGCGACGAGGATGCCTTCTTTTTCCGGCGGCGAAGCTTCCAGCGCGTTGCACTGT
>Ga0265314_10005093_pt1 | contig 11975 bp, 13 predicted proteins | sample 4126metaG_FD_203106 | JGI IMG/M metagenome (GOLD analysis project Ga0265314, IMG submission 203106) | Rhizosphere microbial communities from Carex aquatilis grown in University of Washington, Seatle, WA, United States - 4-1-26 metaG | ecosystem: Host-associated > Plants > Roots > Rhizosphere >... | reverse complement strand
CACGTTCGTGGTTGTCTTTGGTGGCCCGCCTTAACCCCCCCCCCCCCCCCCCGCCTCGCGCAGCCGCGGTCACCCCCAAGTCTAGGGGGGAAATGCCGTTCATCGTCAGGATGTGGGTTTCGGTCGGCTCTTTATGTCGTCACGCGTGACGGAATGCTCGCGCCGCCTCTGTCTCGCTGTCATGGTCCGAGCAGTTCCGTCCGATACCGCGGCGCCAGGTCCTTTGCTTTTTTCATCATTTCGGCCTGGGCTGCTTTGTCTGGCTTCGGGGGCGGAGTCGTGCGTCCAGCGACGGGGACGCCCACCTGCGCGAAGAAGTCTTCCTGCCCGGCCGGTGCGCAGGTGCAAAGCAGGCGGGCCGGCTGGTTGGAGGCGTTGGTGAAGCTGTGCGGCGCATTGGCGGGGATGTGCAAAGTTTCGCCGGCACGGACGATCGTCGTTTGGCCACGAAACGTGGCTTCGATCTCGCCGGTGAGCACGGTGAAGGTTTCTTCAAAATCGTGACGGTGCGGCGGCGGCCCACCGCCGGGGGGGATGTGCATGTCAATCAGGCAATAACGGCCGTCGGTGTCTTCGCCGGAGAGCAGCACCGTGTAGGTGTCGCCGACGAGGCCGATGTGGGGGAGGCTTTCATCGGCATCCGGGCGCGCGAGCCTGGATTGCCGTCGCGAATCGTCGGGCGGCACCGGCCGGACTGGCTGGTTCGTGAGCGAATGGGTATTCATCGTGGTGCTCCTGATGTCACGCGTGAAGGGCTGACCAATATCGGTTGCGTTGCGCCAGCCAGGCTTTTTCCGGCCGCCGCGCCACGCACACCGCCACTATCCTATGCCGGAGCATGATTCGTGGGGGTCTTTCGGGGGCGAGAATATATCGCCATCGGGATGCGATTTCTGAGATGAGCTCTGCGGCGAAGTCTTGAGGTCGGAGGATTATTCGCGGTGCGTTTCCAGCGTTTTGACAATTCAGGTTCTGTATCGACCGAGCTTCGGGAAGAGAGGAGCCTGAGCCAAGAATCTGGGCGTCAGTGCGTTTTGCGTGTTTCGAGGAGGTGATCGATCATGGGCGTTAAGGTTGCGAAGCGCTCCATCAGGGCGGCAATCTCCGATTCGTGTTTTCCAGGAGCGACATCAATCCATCCCTGCATGAGCGTCTGAGGTCCGTATTTCGTGCTCTCGTTCGGCCAAGCGTGGCGGAGACCGGCAAATTGGCGGCGAAAGTCCGCGGCAAAGTCCCTGCTGGCAATTGTATAGCCCTTGAGTTCCCGCAATTTCAACGCATGAATGTTATAGTTTACGCGATTTCGTTGCGCCGCATTTTGCACAATCCAAACCGAGAAAAAGACGCCGCTGCGATTTCGCGCGTTGTCCATGGAATCGTTGGTCCAGGTTGCCCTCTGAAGCTTCAGCACAAAACAGCCATCGTAAAAGCCCTGTTTGCATATCAGCCCCGGATATTTTCGCGCATCTATATGCGATTTAACCTTCGCGAAGATCGTACCGAAATTCGGGGCGGCGTCAGCTTTCATGACGTTGGCTTTTAGCACAAAATGGGGATGGTGAAAAGTGACGCCTCGGGGGCCGTTTGACTGCCCGGCACGGAACAATCTTCCAGGCCTGAACCGCGACGCCGCTGTGGCCGATGACCGGGCATGGAGAAGTGAACGACTGCAACTCTCCTTTTGCCGTGTCATGCTCCTGCCCGCGGTGGCGCGTGTCGGTATTCGAACGCTCCGCGCGACTTGTGTCATCGGGGAGGCAAGACACCAGTTGAACTTTTCGTTTGTTATTGTGCCGAGAATGCGGTGTGGGCCGCACTGATTTGAATCGTGCGCCCTGGCAAGGATGATGGGCTCTAATACTTCACGCGGCGCGTCGGCTTCCGCCGCGCTCGCGGCGCAGGTGATCGACGACCAACGACGGGATTTGATCGCCAGTGGCGCGGGAGGCGAAACCGGTACGGCCACTTTGTGGTTGATATCGTAAAACCAAATGGTATACTAAACCATATGGTTTTAGATGCATCCCCCAGGCTCGACCGTGTCTTCCACGCCCTGGCGCACCCCGCCCGGCGCGCGATCGTCCGCCAGCTTTCGATCGGCGAGCGCAGCCTCAGCGAGCTTGCCTCCCCCCTGGCGATGACCTTTCCCGCCGTCACCAAGCACGTGCGCGTGCTCGAGGCGGCCAAGCTGGTTCGTCGCCGTATCGCCGGGCGCGAACGCCGTTGCAGCCTGATCGCCTCGCCGCTCAAGGACGCTGCGCTCTGGACCGAGCAGTTCCGCCGGCACTGGGAGGCCCGCTTTGAAGCACTGGACTCGCTGCTCGATGAGATGAAGTCTGAAAAACAAACGCGTTCTCGCCGCCGCTGAGCGTTTCACCGGCAGTCTCCCACCTGTCAGTCACAAGGGCCACACAATGAATACCAAAGTCCTGCAGATCTCGACTCCCGTCGACACCACCATCGTCCTCACCCGCACGTTCAACGCCGGGCGTCAGCTCGTGTGGGAGGCGATGTTCACCCCGGCACGGATGCGCCGTTGGATGCTTCCGCCGCCGGGATGGACCACGACCGTTTGCGAGTGTGATGCTCGCGTGGGTGGCGCGCTGAGTGTGGCGTGGAAGAGTGACGAAGCTGATCCGGCGATGACGCTCAAGGGCGTGTTCACGGAGGTGATCCTGCACGAGCGCGCCGTTCACACCGAAACGATGGCGTTGGGGTCCGGCCAGGTGGTCGGCTCGCTGCTGGAGAAGCATGAGTTTGCCGAGAAGGACGGCGTCACCACGATGCGCATCACGCAGACATACGACTCGAAGGATGCCCGCGACGGCGCGCTGGCTTCGGGCATGGATGAGGGGATGGAAGCCTGCTATAAGCAGCTTGATGCGTTGCTCAATCGGCCCGCGTAAGGAGTCGCCGCGATCGCATGGGCATTCGCACCTCCCTGTAATCTCGATGAATCATGGCCAAATCGGGGCGACAGGATTTGAACCTGCGACTTCCTGGTCCCAAACGGGACCTGTAAATCGGCCGAAAAGCTCGAAAACGCCTTTGTCTACAGCATTTTATGCATTTCACGACGTTTCGCCATTGCTCGCGTTCGCGCGCGTTTTTTTTGCACGTATTCGCGGAATGGCAGGGCCAAAAACGGAATGGAAAAACGGGCCGGTTGTAGGAATGAACAGAGCCAACTGGTTCAACAACGGAGTATTGCCAGCGCGAATACAGTCCGTTCATAGTCGAGGCTCCCCTGCTTCCTGCCGGGTCTCGTGCATTCCGTGTGTGGGCAATCATTAATATTGTTACGGTGGGCCACATACACAAAATCGAATCTTGGTCAGAGTGGACATCACACGTGGCCATCGGCCAATTCTCCGTGTTTTTCTGTCCGCATTGGTTCCTCCGCGGCAGATAATGGGTAACAAGGGCCTGTATGACATTAGCTACCGAGAAAATCAAATCCTTAGTACCCGCTTCCGACGGCGAGCTGCTCGACCGCTACGTTCGTCAAGGCGATCAACAAGCCTTTCGCGAGCTGGTGGGACGCCATGTGGACTGGCTCTACGCCACTGCCCTCCGCCTCACGGGCAACGCAGCGCTGGCGGAGGACGTCACGCAGGGCGTGCTTCTGGCCCTCTCTCGCAAGGCCCGCGCGTTGGCGAATCGGCATTGCCTTGCCGGCTGGCTCTTTGAGGCCTCGCGCTGTGGGGCCCGCGCGCTTCTTCGCGCCGAAATGCGCCGAAGGGAGCGTGAAACCATGTATGCAAAGACGGCTGCCATCGTGGAATCCCCACCCGCCTGGGACGACCTGAAAGACCGCTTCGATGCGGCGGTCGCCCGCCTGCCTGCATCCGACCGGGAGGTTCTGGTCCGGCGGTTCTATCAGCGCATGACCCACGAAGCCGTCGCCACGGCGATGGGTATCTCGGAAGAAGCCGCCCGCAAGCGCGTCACGCGCGCCCTCAATCGCCTTCGCTGCGCCCTGAGTATCAGCGCCTCCGCACCCGCCTTGGGTGCCGCGCTCAACAAGATCCCCACCGTCGCAGCGCCTGCTCATCTACTTCCGCAAGTTCTCGCCGGCACGGTGTCGGCGAAGGCACTGCTTATCGCAAAAGGAGTATCGCTCATGGCTTTTGCTTCCAAACTCAAGATCGCTGTGGCCGTTTCCGCGCTGACCCTCTTCTCCGGCTACCTGGTGAGCAATTACGTGTTCGCGCAAGCCGGCCCCGCAGCTCAGACCGGCGGCGGATTGGGCACCAACGCCAATCCCGCCGTCAGCGGCGGCACGGGGCGCGGCTCGGGTGGAGTCCGGGCCGACGGTTCGGCGGTTGATGAAGTTTTCGATGGTACCAACGACTTCATCTTTACGCGCGAGGGCGTCGCCACAACCCTGGTCATCAAAGATGCCGCGGGAAGAACTCTCTTCGACGGCCCGTATACGACTGCCGACGACAAGGCCAGAATCCCCGCGAACTTCGCCGCCGAAATCGCCCGCCTCGCCTCGCTCCCAGGCGGCGGCCGGGGTGGCAACGTGGGCCAAGCCAGTGTCGGCGGAGGAAGGGGCGGCGGTGGGGCGCGCAGCGGGACGGTGATTCCCGGTAATCCGCCGCCGGGCAGCAGCGGAGCGGTAAGTGGCGGCGGGGTTCGGGGCGGCATGGGCCCAAACGCCGTGAATACGAGTTTCCGGAGCGACGGCACGACCTCCGTCCGCCGCTATACCGACGCCACCCACGACATTGCGTTCACCGAGACCGGCGGTAATACCACTGTGATCGTCAAGGACTCTGCCGGAACGGTCCTGTTCGATGGCCCCTATACGACCGATGCCGACAAGGCCAAAGTGCCTGCCGGCCTTGCCGACAAAGTGACCCGCCTTTTCGCCTCACTTCCCGCGGGCTCGGTCGGTCGCGGGGGCGCTCAATCTAGTGTCACGTCCAGCAACACCAGTCAAGGCGCTGGCCGCCAGCCATGATCCTGAACTTGGTGCAGGTGATACTTGCCGGCGGTCCGGTCTACCCCCGCTCTCATCAACGTGCCAACTTCCACAAAGACCAGGTTACTTCAGTCAAGCACGGTCCCAAGGGGTCGCCCGGGGCATGAAACTCGTGTTGAACCATGCACCGAAGCGAGAGATTAGGCCGCTTCACATGCCTTGCACAGGCGGACATGCCCTATGAGCACCGAAGACGTGTTCGACGTACTTTTCTGGACGCTGCTGGCCGCCATGTTGATGACGCGGGGCTGGTTTCAATTCCGTGTCTGGCGAACAGGCGAGCGCGTTCTGCCTGACCTCGCTGCGAAGCGCCGCGAGGGTTTTTGGGCGCGTGCCGTCGAAGGTTTGTTTTCCCTTCTGCTAGTCGCGTTGATCCTGCATTATTGTTTTGGCGGCGGACGTCTCCAGGCATTCGCGATTCCCGCGCCGCGTTGGGTGCGCTGCATGGGCTTGGCTCTGGGCCTCGCGAGCGTGGGGCTCTTTGCGTGGACGCATGCGACCCTTGGGCGGTTCTGGTCTACCGCCTTGCAGCTTCGGGGCGAGCACCGGTTGATCACATACGGCCCGTACGCACGAATCCGGCATCCCATGTATACCGCGATCCTCGGATGGCTGGCGAGTCTTGGGCTGGTGGCGGGAAGCTGGGTTCCCCTTGTATTCGCAGCGCTCAGCGCGCTGAATTTTATGCTGAGGATTCCGCCGGAGGAAGAGATGATGCTGCAACGATTCGGCGATGAATATCGCGCGTATATGAAACGGACAGGGCGGTTTCTTCCGGTGTCGTTTAGGCAGCACCGGCCCGCACCCCGAGACAGTTATAAACAAGGCCCCTAACCAGACCATGAAGTCGTTTATCCGCAATCTTTCAGCATCCACAGAGTTCCTTCTCGTGGTCCTCGTTTGTTTCTGGTGGGGTATTCTCGGAAGCATCCGAGGAATCGTCAGCCGTTCGTGGGGAGTCAATTCGGCGGCCGCAATTACCGACAGCGGGACTGTTGTTTTGCTCATTCTGGAATTGTCGAGCTTAGCCGCCACATTCTGGATTGCTCGCATCCGCGGTTGGTCGTTGCGATCATTCGATTTACACCCGACTTGGAGATCGACCGGAACGGGCAGTCTTCTGTGCGTAGCCATAGCGTCGTCGAGATACGTCTGTACCGTGCTTACGAATGCCATCTTTCCAGGGGCAGTACATTTACTGCCGGCCGCCAGCCATTTGTCTCCGCCCATGCTTATTCTCACTTTGGCAATCAATCCGGTTTTTGAAGAAATGATTGAGACGGGTTACTTCGTCCGATCGCTGCAGCAGCATGGCATGTGGGCTGCTGTATTAGCCAGTGCGCTGTTTCGCGCGTTTCTGCACGCCCACCTGGGTGTCAATGCCATCGTGGTGGTTTTTCCGATCGGCTTGATCTTTGGATTAGTTTATTGGAGGTGGCGTCAGTTATGGCCGCTGGTCGTTGCCCATGCGCTATTTGATTTATATGCACTATTTCCTCGATCACACGCGACCTGACAAATACCGCGGACCGGACGGGTTTCGCGGGAAGAAGAAGAAGCGCCCGGCGCTGGCCGGCGGCGAGTGCGCAGCCGGGCGATACTTAGGATGCCTGATCGATGATCACGCCGCTGGCAAAATTTCTAGATTGGTCTGCCATCCAGGTGATGACGCTGATGATGCCGGTCAAGGAATATGACTATAGGCTGGAAGAAGCCCTTCGATTTCTGAAAAGTCCGGCGTTCGTGCCCGCAGATAATCAACCGGCACAGGTTGAATTCAACGGACCTCTCCATTTCCGCTTTTTCTCGCCCCAGCCAAGCGAATTTCCGGAAAACAATGTTGTTCACGGACGGTTTTACCGTTGCGGCGACCAATGGCGGGAACGGCCCGTGATCATTCTACTTCCCGGTTACAACGACTCAGCCAGTTACAATCTCAGATTTCCATTGATTGCCCGCCGCGGCAAGCGCGTGGGATTGAGCGTTGCCACGTTGGTGCTGCCTTACCATTTTCAACGCTGTCCGCCCCAGCTTTCGGAGTTTGACACCGGAGATTGTGTCCTTTGGGCGCAGAGAACGGCGCAGGGCATCGCAGAGATTCGCGCTCTCACCGGATGGCTGCTGCGCGAAGGATGCCCCGCGGTTGCCCTATGGGGCTATTCGCTTGGTGCGGGTGAAGCAGGGTTGACGGTGTGTCACGATGCGCGGCTGGCAGCTGTCGTTATGGCTTGCCCCCGCGTGTGCTTCAGACCCACAGTGGAACAACTCGCAGTCCGGTCTCTTATACGGCAGAGACTGCAAACCGTTCGTGCGCTGTGTGAGCCGTTGAATCTGACGCCGATGAATTTGAAAATGATCCGGCCAGCCATCCCCCGGGAAAAGATACTATTGATAGAAGGAATCCATGATTTACTCTGTTCCAAGGACGATATCGAGGACCTCTGGCAATGGTGGGGGAAGCCAGACATCTGGCGGTTGCCATACGGGCACACGAGCATTTGTTGCGGTTTCGTACCAGGTTTGTCGGAGCGCATCCTGCGCTGGCTGTCGACACGGCTTGCGGCCAATCAATGGCGTCGGGAGCCAAAGGTTCAGATCCCTTCGCCAATCCTGCGCAGGTCTTGATTTTAGAGAATTCTTCCAACGCGGATTTGGACGTCTCTGCGGACCATAAAGCATTGCATATAAATGCATTATGGCAGTTATTGCCTACGTGCCTGATCGTATGCAAATCAATCGGAGCAACCAGACACCAGTTCAACTCTTTCTGCGTTTCTGCCCTGAAATCCAGGATTACTGTGTTGGCTGTCGCACGGGCGGTTGATCGATTTAAGGGTGCTCTAAAGACCCAAGGAGTGGCTTTCGAGGGTCTCAGCAACTCTACCCCATGGCCGGTACCCTTACGTCACGCGACCACTTCACTATTCCATCAACGTCACGTTGGACGGCTGCATCGATCATCGTGCGGGTTCCGTCCACGCCAGTCATCCCGAAAGAGAATATATTATTGATTGAAGGAATTTATGATTTGTTCGCGGATAGGCAAGCGATCGAGGAGCTTTGGCAAATGTGGCGGCAGCCGGAAATCTGGCGGCTGCCTTACGGCCACGTAAGTACGCAGTTAGTCTTGGGCATGATGGGGCGCGTGCTTGACTGGCTGGCGCCCAGGTTGGAAGCCGGTTGGAAAAGCGATACATGATGGTGTCTTTGGAAAAACTCCTGAATTGTCTGCCGAATAGGAAGCAAATCTTGAAAACCTGCGCCCTTGCGACGACGCGAATCCGTGGTTTCTTAGCAAGAAACGACCGATTAGTTGTCGCGGCATCAGGCCTCTGTTTCATCCTGGGCGTGATGCTTTCACATCTGATTGAACCGGGCGTTCGCGCAGAAAAAATAATGCTTACTCCAAATACACCCGCGCTTCGAATTTTCCCCACGACGCCAGGTCTGCATCCCATTGCGCTGCTGGCTCATGGAGACGGCGCCTCGAAGGAGATGATGTTTCGTTTCGGCGAGGCGCTCGCCGCCGCTGGTTTTGAGTGCTATTCCGTAGATCTGGCGGGATATGGAGAATCGCCGCACTCTTGCTCCCGCAGCAAGGTCCGGCAGTATTTCGTGGAGGCCGAACAGGCACTTGGAGAGGTGGACGTCTTCGTCGGCCAGTCGATGGGGAGTGGAACTGGCTCCTGGAGCGTGCGTGAAGCGGGGTTTCGCCCCAAGCTTTTTATTGCGGTCGGCAACACGGCTACGTTGGGCGAGCACGGGCCGCCGGCGCTCCTGCTGTTTGGCCGATTCACGGAATTCGGGATACCAGCACAAACAAATGGGCAGTTCGTCATTTCTACCTGGTCCGACCACGCTCTCGAAGCCTTCGATCCAGTGCTCGTGAAAGCGGCGGTCAAAGCCGCGTGCGCTACAGTGGGCAAACCAGTGCCCCCTGCTCCGACGGCGTGGCAGTGGCGATTGGCTGGGCTTGTGCTGGGAATCGCGGGCGCGCTCGTCCTGGTGTTTCGCCTCCCTGAACTTCACCCCCGCCTGGCACGAAATCGAAGCTGGATTGTCCCCGCCATCCTGCTCATCGCCATCGTCCTGACGATGGGCACATGGATCGGAGTGACCCCCCAGTGGCGTCGCATCCCCCAGCAGCTTGTTCTGCTGCCTGGCATCTGGCTGGCTCTCGCCGGTCTGGGCAGGCTGCGGCTGCCCCGATGGAGCCTGCCTGTGGTTACGGGAATATTGACGATAGCCTGTGGCCCGGTGCTTTTCGGTCTGCCGCTCGCCTATGAGAAAGGCATCGAAATCTCCGGCGCTCTCATGGTCATCCTGGTGATCATCACGGTGTCGATGTTTCCGAGTTTGCTGGTCGGCAGAATCGCCACGCAAGGCGGGTCGAGGCGGGATGGCGACATTGCCATGGCCATCTTTGCGAGTTATGCCATCGGGCAATTTCTGCCCATGTTTTATTAAAATAGGATCGCAGGCATAGGAATGGCAGGGACACAAAAAATCCCCCGCAAACCGTCGCGACAGAAGACACGACATTTGCAGGGGATTTTAATCGGGGCGACAGGATTTGAACCTGCGACTTCCTGGTCCCAAACCAGGCGCTCTAGCCAGGCTGAGCTACGCCCCGTACGTTGCGAAGTATAGCAGATGCCCGCATACGAGGCGATACCCCTTCGCGCCCCGTCAATCCACCACTTCATGCAGCAGGCTGATGCTCGCGATCTGCTGCCGCATGACCAGCACCTTTCCGCGATTCACCCGGACCCCCAGCGTGCGGGTCTCCGCGAGATACAGGTCCTTGGTCGCCCGCGAATCGTTACTGTCATGCACGTCGGCATCATGCAGCACCAGGTAGGCCTCGGTGACGCCCCGCAGCGTGCCGATGTAAATCAGCGGGCCTTGCGTATCGAGGATCACCGTCTGTTCGAGATATGCGTGCAGCGGTTCCGAATCGGCCATGATTGTGCCTCCTCTCGCCGCCCAGCATGCTCCGCGGGGACGCGGGTTGTCAATAAAATGAACTTGCGCGGCAGGCGCCATGGCCTCCCTATCCGCCTTGCCATCAAGGCATCCGCCCCTACAATGGCCGTTTTCCCAGCGGAGCGGTTCATTCATCATGGCGGAAGCGATGTCGATCGAAGAGCAAATTTCCCTACTCCTGCGCGGCACGGAGCACGTCTATTCGGCGGAGGAACTCAAAAAACGACTGGAGCATTCCGCCCGCACCGGCCGCCAGCTCCGCATCAAGCTTGGCATGGATCCGACCGCGCCGGACCTGCATCTCGGCCACTCGGTCGTCCTGCGAAAAATGCGGCAGTTCCAGGATTTTGGCCACAAGGCGGTGCTCATCATCGGTGACGCCACCGCCATGATCGGCGACCCCACCGGCAAAAAGAAGACCCGCCCCGTCCTGTCGCCCGAACAAGTCGAGCAGAACGCCGTAACCTATTTCGCCCAGGCCGGTAAAATTCTCGATATGTCCCCGGAGAAAGTCGAAATCCACAAGAACTCCGAATGGCTCCACAAGATGTCCTTTGTGGATTCTCTGAAACTCTGCCAGAAAATGACCGTCGCCCGCATGCTCGAACGCGACACCTTTCAGGAGCGCCACAAGGCCGGCGAACCTATCTACATCCACGAATTCATGTACCCGCTCATGCAGGGCTGGGACTCCGTCATGATCAAAGCGGACGTCGAACTCGGCGGCACCGATCAGACCTTCAACAACCTCGTCGGTCGCGACCTCCAGGAATCCGAAGGCCAGCCCCCGCAGATCGTCATGATCATGCCCATCCTCGTCGGCACCGACGGCGTGCAAAAAATGTCCAAGTCCCTGGGCAACTACATCGGCGTGGCCGAACCGCCCGGCGAACAGTATGGCAAAACCATGTCCATCCCCGACAACCTCATGGAAAACTGGTTCCGCATGGTCACCCCCCTGCCGGACGAACGCATCCGCTCACTGACCGACCCGGCGCAGATGCACCCCCGCGCCGCCAAGGACATCCTTGCCCGCACGGTTGTCGAGCAGTACCACTCCGCGGCCGATGCCGAAAAGGCCTCGGAGAATTTCAAAAAGCAATTCGCCAAGGAGGGGACTGGACTCCCTGCCGACATCCCGACAAAAATAATCGCCGCGTCGCTCCTCAAGGAGGGCCAGATCGGGCTCGCCGCCCTCCTCAAAGAAGCCGGCCTCGCCCCCTCCACTTCCGAGGGCCGCCGCAAAATCGAACAAGGCGGCGTCCACGTCAACAGCGAAAAAGTCATCGATCCGCGCAGAATGATCTCCCCCAAAGACGCCCAGGAAAAGGGCGTCCTTCTCCAACTCGGCCGCAACGCCTGCTATATTCGCTTCGAATAACCGACTAGCCTTGCGTGGAAACGCAAGGCCAAAACGCATCGCCACGCAAAGGGCCTCGCGATACCTCGCAAGGCTAGTCGACGCACCACAAGGACCCCCCCAATGCCCGCAAAACTCATCGACGGCAAATCCCTCTCCGCCACTATCCGCGACAAGGTCGCCGCCGAAGTTACCGCGCTCAAAGCCCAAAACAAACCTGTCCGCCTCATCGCCCTCCTCGTCGGCGACAACTCCGCCGCCCAGGTCTACGCGGAAAATCAGAAAAAAACCTGCGCCCAGGTCGGCATCGATTACGAACTCCGCACCCTCCCCGGCAACACCTCCGCCCACGACCTCCACAACGCCATCCACGCCCTCAACCGCGACCCCGTCGTCACCGGCATCTTCCTCCACGCCCCCCTCCCCAACAGCCTCGACCTCCCCGACGCCCAATACCAGATCGACATCCTCAAGGATGTCGAAGGCGTCAACCCCGCCAACATCGGCCACGTCGTCTACGGCCACACCATCATCGCCCCCTGCACCGCCCTCGCCTGCGTCGAACTCATCGATTCCACCGGCGTCCCGCTCCAGGGCGCCAACGTCACCGTCGTCGGCGCCTCGCGCATCGTCGGCCGC
>Ga0265314_10005092_pt1 | contig 11975 bp, 6 predicted proteins | sample 4126metaG_FD_203106 | JGI IMG/M metagenome (GOLD analysis project Ga0265314, IMG submission 203106) | Rhizosphere microbial communities from Carex aquatilis grown in University of Washington, Seatle, WA, United States - 4-1-26 metaG | ecosystem: Host-associated > Plants > Roots > Rhizosphere >... | reverse complement strand
GTCGCTGTATTACGTGGCTGGAGATAACGACAATCCGGAGTCGATGCAGAAGCTGAAGGACCGCTTGCAGCAGCTCGATTCCGAATTGAAATTGCCCGGCAACCGAATGTTCTATCTTTCCGTTTCGCCGCAATTTTTTCCGGTCATTGTCGAACATCTCGGCGCAGCAAAATTGATCGCGCCGCGCGGCAGTCCGGTCTGGACGCGTGTGATCATCGAGAAGCCTTTCGGCCGCGATCTCGAAAGCGCGAAAAAGCTCAATGAGCAGATCACGTCGGTCCTCGATGAATCGCAGATCTTCCGCATCGATCATTACCTGGGGAAGGAAACCGTTCAGAACATCCTCAGTTTCCGCTTCGGGAATTCGATTTTTGAGCCGTTATTCAACCAAAAGTATGTCGACCATGTTCAGATTACCGTCGCCGAAACGCTGGGCATGGAAGGCAAGCGCGGCGCCTACTACGACACCGCCGGCGCCACTCGCGACATGCTCGAGAATCATATGCTCCAACTGCTCACTCTCGTCGCCATGGAACCGCCGCCCTCGCTGGACGCAAATTCGATCCGCGACGCCAAAGTGATGCTGCTGCGTTCGCTCGTTCCGTTCACGACCGAAGATGTCGGGAAAAAATCGGTGCGCGCGCAGTACGGGGCGGGAAGCAAAGACGGAAAGCCGGTCAAAGGTTTCCGGCAGGAAGAAAATGTGCGTGCGGATTCGAATACTGAATCGTTTGTGGCGCTCAAGGTGGCCATCGACAACTGGCGCTGGGCCGGCGTTCCGTTTTATCTGCGAACCGGAAAGCGCCTGGCATCGCGACTCAGCGAGATCGCCGTGTTTTTCAAACCTCCGCCGATGCGTTTGTTCCAGCAGAACAAGGAATCGGACTTTTGTCTGCTCCGCACGCCCTCTCCGAATCAACTTGTCCTGCGCATCCAACCCGATGAAGGCATCAGTCTTACTGTTGCGTGCAAAGAGCCCGGTCTGCAAATGGTACTCGACGAAGTGGACATGGATTTCCACTATGAGGAAAGCTTTAAGCAGCGTTCGCCGGAAGCCTACGAACGCCTGTTGCTCGACGCGCTGAAAGGCGATGCCTCACTCTTTACGCGATCCGACGAAGTCTACCAGGCATGGGTCTTTGTGACGTCGCTCCTCGAATCGTGGGCGAAAACCCCGGCGCATCTCAATACGTACGAACCGTTCTCCGACGGCCCCAAGGAAGCCGCGGCGCTGATGGGAGAATGCAGAGCCTGGCGTCCGATCCGCTGAAAATTTCGTCAGTCGGGATTCTCCGGTTGTGTGAAACTGAATAAACTCCGGCGCGATCATGCGGCAACGGGTGGTCGCCGAGCTCAACGCCGTCGATTAGCCGCGTCGGATCGACGATCAGACGCTTTTGCGCCGCATCGCTAACCGCCGGAAATTGGCGGCAGAATCTCAATCACATCGCCATCCTTCAGCGGTTGTCGCGCGTTCACCGAAGTCTGTTCCTCGCCGACGAAGAGAAGCACCGACGCATGCGGCTGGCCATTGCCATCCAGCAACAGGCGCCGCAACGCGTCGCCGTGCGCGCTCGCAATCCGCGCGATCAAATCCGCCGGCAGGCAAGCGCCATCGAGCGCGATTTCTTCCTCCGCCACGCCGGCGGCCACATGCGCCTGGGCGCAATAGCGCACACGCACGCAGATCATTGAGCGGCTCCTTTTGATGTGGAGCTCGCGGCAAAACTGTCCTTCACAGCGAAATCGTCCGGGCGGTTCATAGGCACGACCGCGCCGTCTTCCAATTTCAAAAGAGTATCGCCGAGCAATTGTGCTTCGGAACGGCTGTGTGTGACATGCAGCGCAGTGACGTGGCTCTGCTCACGTACGATTTTCAACAGCGCATACATTTCCTGGCGCGTTTCGTCGTCCAGCGCACTGAGCGGTTCGTCGAGAATCAGCACTCCCGGCCGGCACGACAGCGCGCGTCCCAACGCCACGCGTTGCGCCTCGCCGCCGCTCAGTCCCAGCGGCTGGCGATGCAGCAATTTCGCAATCCCGAGCAACTCGGCCAGTTCCCCGACGCGTTTGGCAATATCCGCGTCGTTCCATTTTCGCAGTTCGAGCGCGAAGGCGAGGTGCTCGCGAATGGTCATCGTTGAGAACAGCGCGCGGTCCTGCGGCACGTAGCCGATCCCGCGTTCGGCGGGCTTGAGTTGCGTCACATCGCGGCCCATGAATTCGATGGTCCCGCCCAGCGACGCGCGAAGCCCGCAGAGCGCTTCAAGCAGGGTCGTTTTGCCGCTGCCTGTTTTTCCCATCAGCACGCCGTAGGCGCCGTTTGGAATTTCAAACGAAATATCATTCAAGGCAAACGTGGCTGCGCGAACGTTAAGTGCTTTCACCACGATCACGGTTCGACGGCCTTTCCAAAAGTGCTCTCGGATCCGAAGAGGCGCAACAGCGTCAATACAATAATCGCCGCCGCGATCATCAGCAACGACACTGCAACCGCCGCCTCGATATTGCCCACGCTCAGTTCAAGAAACACCGTCGTTGAAAGAACCTCGGTCCGCAGGCGCGTGGCACCGGAGAAAATCAGGATCGGCCCGAATTCGCCCAGCGACCGCGCCCAGGCCAGCGTCGCGGCCGTCATAACTCCGCGCCGCGCTTCGGGCAGCACGACCATCCAGAAAGCCTGGCCGCGCGTGCAGCCGAGCGTGAGCGCAACTTGTTCGCCGCGCGGATTGATCTGGTCGAAGGTGATGCGCATCGTCCGCACTGCGAACGCGCACGCCACCGAAAACTGCGCAAGAATGACGCTGGGCACCGCGTAGGTAATCGGAAACCTGTCGTCCAGCGCGCGAAAAACCGGCGTTTGAAACAGGATCAACAAACTTAAACCAATCACCAGCGGCGGCAGTACGATCGGAATATCTAAAATGGCATCGACCGCGCCTTTGCCGGGAAATTGAAAGCGCGAAAGCATGTAACCCAGCGGCACTCCCACCCACAGCGACAGAATTGTTGTAATCGTACAAGAAATCAGGCTGAGTTTGATTGCGTAGCGAATTTCAGGACTGGAAAGCGCCTGCAACAAATGCGAAGTGGTGGTGAATCCCAGGTCCGCGATCAGCATCGCAATAATCAGAATAACGTAAGTGCTGCCCAGAATGGCGAAGGCGAAATAAAAAGGTGCATCGGACCGGGCATGAATCAATTGCGGTTGCGCCATGACGGCGTTCTGTTCGCTCACTTCGATCCGCCCTGCCATTTGAATCCACTTTTCTTGAAGCGATCTTCCGAGTCGCGAGCCTTAATCGCATCCAGCAACCGCGACGTTAACAGCGGATTCGCCGAATCCTTTCCGACTGCGAAAGGCTGCACCGCAATGGCGCATTCAAGAGTGATCTCGACGACTTCCACTTCGTCTTTCGAAGCCGTTGCGTTTGAAACGTATGCAATCACCGCGTCAAGCGATCCTGTGCGCAGTTGATTCACCAGCATGTCGCCGGTGGGCGATGTCACGGTCACGTTTTTGGCAACCACGTTATAGCGGCCGGCCGTTTCCAGCATGTTCTTGGTCAGCGCGCCGAGCGCGCATTGCTTTTCGTGGCCCACGCCAACCCGCAAGTTCGGCTGTCCCAGGTCTTTCAGCGAGTGAATGTTCTTGGGGTTTCCTTTTCTTACGAGGATCACGAGCTGATTCGTCGAGATCTCCGACGAATCCAGAAAGAGATCGCTGACCTGTTGCATAAACGACACGTCACAAGCGAAATACGCATCGGGATGTTGCCCTGCTCGCATCTGAGCCACCAGAATTCCGCAGCCGTTGTAAACGCGAGTCACTTTGCAACCTTCGCGCTTTTCGAACGCTGTGATCGTTTCTTCAATGGCCGGCCGCAACATCGCGCCCGCCATAAGGCGAAGTTCAGGAGTGTCCTTCCATACATCACCGTCGACCGGTTTGAATCCATTGCGCTCGATTTCTTTCAATCCCTTGTCACGCGCGCCGAGATACCGCGCAAAGCGCAGCGCGGCCGTGGCATTGGGACTCGACTTCAGCACCGCGACTGACATTCTCGCCGAGACATCCTCGAGTTCCGGAACCGGAATTTTCTCAAGCTCCGGATATTGAACCAGGAACGCATCCCAGACAAATCCGGCATCCGCCGAGCCGATTTTGACGTCGGCGGCGACGTCGTTCACTGTGCTCTTGAATACGGTGGTGTGCTTTTTCAGATCATCCCAGCGGCCGAGCTTCTCCATTTTGTCGCGCGTCAATTTTCCGGTCGCCGCGGCATCGGGATTGGCCTGCGAAAGCTTGACGCTGTCTTTCAAAAGATCGTCGAGCCCTTTGATGCCTTTGGGATTGCCTTTTTTCGCGGCCAGAATGACCTTCATCGTGGCCAGCGGAATGGTTTCAGCGATCAGATCTTTTTTTCGGGCCATGTCGAGATAGCTGTCGTCGGCCGGAAGATAGAGGTCGCCGCGCTTGTTGATCTCAAATTCAGCAAGTAGCGTTTGCGAGCCGCCGTAATTCAATTGGACCGGAACGCCAGTTTCCTTTTCATATTCCTTCGCGACGGCCGCGACGGATTTCTTCAATCCCGCGGCGCAATAAACCAGGAGAGGCGTCTTCGAGGTTTCGCCGCTTCCAGCAGGCCAGGCGAGAAGTCCGATGAGCGCCGCCAGCAGAATACTCGAGCCTAGAAAGGCAAGCCATGCGCCGTTGATGCGACCGGAATAAAGGCGTCGGAGCATGGAACACCTCCTGCGAAGTTACTGCGCGATATGAGCGCTTGCCGCGCATGAAGATGATACGCGGGACAGCCGGGATCGCCTGGCAATAATCGTACGTGATGCGACTCTATTTGCAACGAACGGCCGCACCCCGAATCCTCTCTTCCGCAGTCGCAACTCTTGCAAAAAAAGCGCCATGGTGAAATTACGGGCCCACGACCGATTCTCGTGTCAAACTTCGAGACTGGACCATGCACTCACACCGTGGGCTTGATCTTTATTGGGCCCACTCCTTCGAGCAGGCGGTCTTCAAAATTTGAAAAACGCTGGCGCCACCGCCAGCAGTGCTTACGGAAGTTGTAATGTTAGCCTGTGAAGGTACGGAGCCACGCATGGTCTGAAAATGACATGGATAAGTCAACGTTCGCTATTTAATAACGAACATATTTTGGTGTAATGCGAAAGCAGACTGAACGATTGTCGGAGATTGACTTAACTTCAACGAGGTGAGCCATGCGCATTCAAAGTTTATTTGCCGTAGTCATCCTTTCGGCATTATCGCTCCAGGCTTCCGACCTCCGGGGCGTCAGCCCCGTCACAGATACGATTTTGATGGTCCACTATAATGAAGGCCACATTGACCAGGGCCTGAACGAGCAGCAAGCCAAGCCGTACATTGCAAAGCTCGATACAAAGGCCGCAGCGCTCGCGGAAAATTACAGCATCATTAGCGAAGACGATGCACGTTTTAAAACCGAACAGCATCCGCTCAAAGTCGGCCGCAAGGCGAAGGCGGCGGATACGCTTTCCATGTTCACGCCTCAAAAATTTGTGCTCGACCATTTCATCTACCTGGTTCTGCCGCAATCGCTGCAGCGCGGTTGCACGTATACCGTTCGCGTGACTGGTCTGGCCAGCGCGTCTCAGACGTTCTCGTTTTTGTTTAATGAATACAGCCTGCGGTCGGAGACGCTACATGTCACGCAGATCGGTTTCACGCCGGAGGCTCCGAAATATGCGTACCTGTCGCATTGGATGGGCGATCTCGGCGGAGCGAACCTCGACGCATTCGCGGACAAGCCATTCCATGTGGTGCGTGTGAGCGACAACGAAATTGCCTTCAGCGGCAAAGTGGCTAAGCGCAAGGACACGAAGACCGGCGCGCCACAGACCACGACGCCCGCCGACGGAGCACCCTGGAATGGAGCCAAAAAAGCGGCGCCGCCGAAGAACTTTACCGAAGCCGATGTGTTTGAATGCGACTTTTCCGCGTTCAAAACACCTGGCCAATATCGCGTCGTCGTCGAAGGCCTCGGCTGCACGTTCGCTTTTCCGATCGATGACGACGCTTACCGAGTGGCGTATCAAACGGTCAGCAAAGGTTTATTCTTCCAGCGTGCAGGACTCGAAAAAGAGATTGAGCCTGGCTTGAATTATCCTCGTGACCACCATCCAGACGACGGGCTGAGCACTTTCGAATACGACAAGAACTGGCGCTGGATCGACAAGCCCGACCACGACACCAAAATCACGCCCACTGGCACGCTCAAGCTTTGGGGCTGGTATCACGACGCGGGCGACTGGGACGGTTACCCGGGTCATGTCTTTGTGCCGCTGGACCTGCTCCTTCTTTACGATTTGGCTGGAGAGAAATTCGCCGATGGACAGGTCGGCAATCGCTTCAAATCGAACACGGACGGCAGGTGGGTCGATGAAGGCAAGAACGGAATTCCCGATCTGCTCGATGAAGCGAGCTGGCTCATTCAGTTCTACCGCCGCGCGCGCACGATTGGCCAGCAGACGGGCATGACCACCGGAGGCGTTCCCGGCGGCTACAGCGGCGTCGATTCCTGCGCATTCGATGCATCGTGGAAAGATAAGCGCCCGCAAAAATTTTCAGCCGAGGATCCGGCGACGACGTACCAGTACGCCGCGTGTGCGGCTTGGCTGGCGGTGTGCCTGGATAAGTCAGTGAAGGGAACGCATCCCGAGAGCGCCGAATGGATCAAAGAGGCCCGCGCCGCGTATGCCTGGGCGAAAGCCAATACAAAGGAAGGCGACGACAAAAAGATCGTGAACGAACGCATGATGGGCTCGCTGTGCCTTTATCGCGCAACAAAAGAGGTCGCTTTTCACGAACAGTTTGCGATCGACATCAAGAAAGACGGCGCGCTTCAACGGGCTGAAGTCGGCTGGTCGTCGCCAGTCTGGTGGGAATTTGCAACCGGCATCTACACGATGCTGCCAGCCGATTTTCCGGGACTCGACGTCGGGCTGCAGAAGTTAATGCGCGGCAAAATCATCGAGGCGTCGGATCGGGCCTATATCAAAGCGGCCAGCGAGCGCGGTTATCGCTTCGGATTCGACTGGGGCAAAATTCACGGGCTCGGCGCGCTGAGCTCCCCGATGATCGTTCCGCCGGCAATTGCCTACAAGCTGACCGGCGAAAAGAAGTATCTCGATGTCATGCACACCACCGCCTCATACTTTCTGGGCGGCAATCCCATGAACATGGTTTGGATGACGGGGCTGGGTCAGCGCCCCGTCAAATACCCGTTCCATCCGGATTCATGGTCGCTCATTGATTACAACAGCATGGTTTACGACAATGAAATTCTTCCCGGTTACGTGCCGTACGGAAGTTGCGAAAGCGTCGATTTTTTCGGGCCCGGTTATCATTTTTCCGGCGACGAGGATTTCAGCCGTTCATCGGCATATCCCGATGTGGAAAGCTGGCCGCTGAGTGAAACGCGTTTTGAGAATCGATACAGCATTGCAGGCGGCGAATTTACAATTACTCAGAATATCGCGCCCTCGATTTTTGCCTATGGTTTTCTGTGCGCAAATGCCGCTGCGACTGCAACGCCGTACATCCCGACGCGTCCCGGCGTCGCGATGGAATTCCCGCAGGAAAAAAGCGTCTTCAAGGTTGGTGGCGATATTTCCCTGCGCGTGAGAACGACGCCGGGCGTGCAACGCGTTGAATACTACTACAATGAGCACTTCATCGGCGAATCCAGTGTGGCCCCGTTTGCGCTGACCTGGCACAATGCGCTGCCGGGGGAATGGCTGATCACCGCCAAGGCATTCGACATGGCCGGACACGTCTCCAAGCCCAATGACCCGGCGTTCAAAGTCGACGTGAAAATTCGCGTCGAAGCCGCGGCGCCAGCTGTTGCGGCCGAGAAGGTTGAAATTCTCAACGCACCGAAGCAGCCAATATCCGTCAACTCCGCCTTGCGGCTTTCGGCGTCCTTTGTTCCGCTCACTGCGACGAATCAGTCTGTCACGTGGTCATCGAGCGATGCCAAAATCGCAAGCGTTAACAGCGAAGGCGTCTTACTGGCCAAAGCGACCGGCAAAGCCACAATCACTGTCACCGCGGGAAGTCTGACATTTACATGTCAGATCCAGGTGGGACGCTGAGCGATCGCGCCGTCAGCCTTTGAACTGGTTGCGCCAGATCTGCGGCGCCATTCCTGAATAGGCCTTGAACGATTTCGAGAACGCGAACGCATCCGAGAAACCCAGGCCTTTGGCGATTGCATCAATCGTCCGCTCGCCTTCGCGCAGCCACACGCTGGCCTGCTCCATCTTGCGGCGGCGCAAATGATCGGCGGGACTGAGATGAAAACGCGCAATGTACACACGCGTCAAATAGTCCGGATTCAGGTCCAGGACATTTGCCAGTTCGCTCAGCGACGTGTAGGTCTGAAATTTTTCTTCGATCAATTCATGGCAATGGTCGGCGTGCGCGTCACCTCGCGAACGCGCAGGCAAATTAAGCGTCTGGTCCCCAGCGACGATGCTTAAGAACGCGTTGAAATAATGCAGCGCTGCGGCGCGGTCATGTTCGGCCCAGGACGGAGCGTGCTGGATCACGTCTTCGAGGTCGCGCTCAATTTCGCGGCGGCGGCGAACGACCAGAACACTCGGCCGCGGGCCTCCGAGCGCCTGCCACCAGTCATCGAACACAGTTCCGCTTGCGTGAGCGATTGCCAGCTCGAGGTCTTCTTTAGGTTCGACCCAAAAACGGTAACGATAATTTGGCGGCACCGCAATGAGCTGCGCCGCACCGACGCTTTCGACCTGCTCGTGGCCTTGCGACCCATGCTCAAGCCGGCAGATTCCGCGGTACACATACATCAGCACCGTAGCGCGTATTTCGCCAAAGTGAATTCCGGTGTCACGAATCCAGCGTTCGCGGGCCACACGCTGAATGACGAGATCGCGTGCGTCTGTTTGCAGCGGTTGCGAAGAGGCACGGTGCACCAGAACCTTCAACGGCCCGGCCTGAAACAAACGCGGAGTAGGCATGCGCGTCATAGTCGGTTATTGACATGCACGCGTCAAGTCTTGTCGTGCGCCGCGTTGGAGAGCTCGACACGATGGCGAGTGGCGGGAGCGTTACCGCGCACAAAGTAGCAAGACATCGCGAAAGCTCTCGAACACAAAGTTCATTCTTTGAGTTTCCCTCCGACCTGTAGGGAATGCGGTACTGTAAAGACTGAGTATCCGCAAAATTTCGTCAGTGAGCACTTGTCAAAATTGGCGTAAGCGTCGAGCAGAGTTCACCTGTTACATCGTAATCCATGGGTTTCACGTATTGCTCAATCAACGCCAGTGTCTTCCATGACTTTGCACTAGACTTTTTGTCGCGGACGGAACGCTGTTTATCTTACTTTTTATCCTTCGTCGAGCCGGAGCTGCCGGCTTTCGCGGTGTAGGTTTGCACCTGGGTTTTGGCGAAGACCGCGTTGCCGATGACGATCATCAGCGGAATGCTGACGGCTTTGTCTTTCGCGGCGGCATTGGTCAAACCCAATGGCGCAAGTGCGGCGGCGAAATCGCCCTTGCTCAGTTTTACCGCGAACTTCGCGGTGCGGGCGACGGTACCCTTGCTCTTCACGGCGGCGGAATCGTTGCTGATCTTGATGCTGCCCGTGTCGCTCAACGTGAAACTCTTCGCCACGCCGCCGATATCCACGATCAGCTTCGCGCCGCCGATGTTGAAGCCGTCCGGAAGCAACAAGGTCCCCGCAAGCCCGATCGCATCGCTGCCGGGCTTGGCAAAGTTTAACTTGATGCCCAGCTTCGCATCAGCCAGCGGCAGCGGGTCCTTCGCGGGCGCTCCGCCAGTCGGCGTGTCAGATGCGTTGCTGGCCGATGAGCCGGAGGCGATTTCAATGGCGTCCGGAAATCCGTCGCCATCACTGTCTGTTGCGCCGGCCACTGACGCAGGCGCTGAAACCGGCAGTGCGATGCTGGCGCTAGTTGTGCCGCCCTGACCGTCGCTGACGGTGAGAACCACAGTGTAGTTGCCCGCGACGCTATAAATGTGCGACGCGTTTGCGCCCGTGCCCGTGGTGCCATCGGCGAAGTCCCACGCATACGTTAACGTGTCGCCGTTAATGTCATTTGCGGCGCCAGAGAAGCTCGCAGCCGATCCCGTCGTCGCCGGATTGGGCGTGGCGCCAGGCTGCGAAGTTAGCGTGGGCGGCGCATTGAGCACATTGATTCTGACGGTCGCCGACACGGAGTCGTTGTTTGCCGAATCGGTCGGCGCGAAGGAGCTGCTCAGAATCTGACTCGTTCCGCGTCCGAGTACTGTTCCAGCTGCGGGCGAATAAGTGAATGTTCCGAGAACGTTGCCCGCCGTGGCGTTGAGCTGTGTGCCGCTCAACGCGGTACCGGAAACGATGTCGGCAGGATTGGCCCAGGTGATAACGGGCCTGGCCTTTTTTACAGTGAAGCTCTGCCGCACATCCGGCGCGGCGAGGTAGTTGGCGTTACCGGCCTGCGAAGCGGTCACGGTCACCAATCCCGCGCCAGTGATCGTCACGACGGCGCTGGTAATCGTCGCCGGTCCGCTGACTGCAAACGTGACTGCGTTGCCTGACGCTCCGCCGGTGGCGCTCACGCCAAAATTCGCATCGCCGAATGTTTTGTCACTCAGTGCGCCAAATGTGATCGTCTGTGCGGCTTGGACAGCTTGGATAACTGTGAAACTTTGATCGACTTCGGGTGCTTCCGCAAAGGTGCCGCCACCTGGCTGTGAAGCGCGCACGGTGACCCGTCCGGTGCCCGTGAGCGTGATCGTGCTGCCATTAATCCCGGTCGCGGTCGCCGGTCCGCTGACGATACTGAAGCTGACAGTCAGGCCTGAAGTTGCCGTAGCGCTGACCGTGAAAGCGGCATCCCCGAACGTTTTGTCCGCCAGTGGCGCAAACGAAATGGCCTGCGCAGCGGTGATGTTCAACAGCACGCTCACGTCGTTGCTGTCCCGGTTGGCGACGGCGAGGTCGGGCTTGCCATCCCCGTTGAAATCGCCCACCGCCACGGATTGCGAATCAGAACCCGCGGCAAAGTTTGTAGCTGCGCCAAAACTGCCCGTGCCCGCCCCCAGCAACACGCTCACGGTGTTGCTAACATTGTTCGCGACGGCGAGGTCGGGCTTGCCATCCCCGTTGAAATCGCCGACCGCAACGGAACAGGGACCCGTACCCGTGCTGAAGTTTGTGGGGGCGGCAAAAGTACCGTCGCCATTGCCCAGCTGCACCCCCACGGTGTTGTTACCATTTTTTGCGACGGCGAGGTCTAGCTTACCATCCCCGTTGAAATCGCCCACCGCCACGAAAGAGGGACCAGTGCCCGTGGCAACGTTTGTGGCTGGGGAAAAAGTGCCGTCGCCATTGCCCAGCAGCACGCTCACGTTGTTGCTGGCAATGTTAGCAACGGCGAGGTCGGGCTTGCCATCCCCGTTGAAATCGCCCACCGCCATGGATACGGGAACTATGCCCACGGCAAAGTTTGCGGCTGCGCCAAAAGTGCCGTCGCCAATGCCCAGCAATACGCTCACGTTGTTGTTGCCCTGATTAGCAACGGCGAGGTCGGGCTTGCCATCCCCGTTGAAATCGCACACCACCACGAACCAGGGCTGGGTGCCCACGGCAAAGTTTGTGGCTGCCCCAAAACTGCCTGTTCCCGTTCCCAGGAGCACGCTCACGGTGCTATTGCCCTGATTTGCGACGGCAAGGTCGGGCTTGCCATCCCCATTGAAATCACCCACCGCCACGGAAATGGGAAAACTGCCCGCGACAAAGTTTGTGGCTGCGCCAAAACTGCCCGTGCCCGTCCCCAACAGCACGCTCACGGTGTTGCTGCTATTGTTAGCGACGACAAGGTCGGGCTTGCCATCCCCGTTGAAATCGCCCACTGCCACCGAAAAGGGACCAGAGTCCGCAGCAAAG
>Ga0265314_10005091_pt1 | contig 11975 bp, 9 predicted proteins | sample 4126metaG_FD_203106 | JGI IMG/M metagenome (GOLD analysis project Ga0265314, IMG submission 203106) | Rhizosphere microbial communities from Carex aquatilis grown in University of Washington, Seatle, WA, United States - 4-1-26 metaG | ecosystem: Host-associated > Plants > Roots > Rhizosphere >... | reverse complement strand
CGCTCGTCCCAGTACGGCATGGTGATGGCGATGCCGTTCGACTTGGTCGCCGAGGTGAGATGCTTCTTCGGCGTCGAGCGGGCGAGCTCGAAGGCGAACTTGAGCACGCGGTCGACGCCGATGCGGCTCATCACCGTCTCCTGCACGACGACCTCGCGCTCGGTGCCGGCGAACATCTTGCCGCCGATGGCCGAATACTCGCCCTCGGTGTTCTCGCGCACCACCCAGAAATCGATGTCGCCCGGCGAGCGGCCGGCGAGCGGCGAGGGCACGCCGGGCATCAGGCGGACAGGACGTAAGTTCACGTACTGGTCGAACTCGCGGCGGAACAGGATGAGCGAACCCCACAGCGAGATGTGGTCGGGCACCTTGTTCGGCATGCCGACGGCGCCGAAATAGATCGCGTCGTGCGCGCCGATGCGCTCCTTCCAGTCCTCCGGCATCATGCGGCCGTGCGTCTCGTAATAGTCGCAGCTGGCGAAATCGAAGTCGTCCAGCCGCAGCGCGAAGCCGAATTTTTTCGCCGCCGCCTCCAGCACGCGCACGCCCTCGGGCATGACTTCCTTGCCGATGCCGTCGCCGGGGATGACGGCGATACGGTGGACGCGGTTGGTCTGCATGGGGCTTGATCCTTGTAGTTGGCGAGGCCGAGCGCGGCTTTCTTAGTACCGATAGGGCGCGATCTCCAGAAGCGGGAACGCGCTCAGGACATGCGGGGCATTGGCCGGCGTCGCGGGATGGAGATAAGAGGCGTCGAGCTCGGCGAAGCGGTTGACGCCGAGCAGGCCGAGGCAGCGGCGGATTTCGTCCTCCAGCAGTTCGAGCATGCGGACGATGCCGCCCTCGCCGGCCGCGGCCAGCGCCCAGCATTGCAGGCGGCCGATGCCGACGAGATCGGCGCCGGAGGCGATGCCCTTAACGATGTCGCTGCCGCGGCAGAACGAGCCGTCGACCATGATCTTGGCGCGCCCGCCGACGGCCTGAACGACTTCCGGCAGCACATGCATGGAGCCGCGGCCGTGGTCGAGCTGGCGGCCGCCGTGGTTCGACACGTAGATCCAGTCGACGCCGTGGTCGAGCGCGATCCTGGCGTCTTCGGCGGTGCCGATGCCCTTGATGATCAGCGGAATCTTGTAGTTGTTCTTGATCAGCTTCACCGTGCGCCAGCTCAGTGCCATCTGGTAGGTCTGTCCGCTGACGCGCCGCCGCCCGGCGGTGACGTAGCGCTTGGCGAGATCGCGCTCGCGCCGGCTGTAATGCGCGGTGTCGACGGTGAGGCAGAAGGCGGCGTAGCCGTGTTGAATCGCGCGCTCGACGTGGTCCTGCACGAAGGCGTCGTCGCCGCGCACGTAGAGCTGGAAGATGCGCAGCGCGTCGGGCGCGGCCTTGGCGACCTCCTCGAGGCCGGGCTCGCACACCGAGCTGAGCATATGCGCCGCGCCGAAGCCGCCGGCACCGCGCACAACGGTCGCGGCGGCGCCCGGCGCGAAGGACTCCAGCGCGCCGACCGGTGCCAGCATCACCGGAATGCGCAGCTTGCGGCCGAACACACCGACGGACGGATCGACGTTGCCGACGTCGCGCAATACGCGCGGCCGGAAGGCGATCTCGTCGAGCGCCATGCGGTTGCGCCGCAGCGTCGTCTCGGTCTCGGTGCCGCCGACAATGTAGTCCCAGGAATTCTGATCGAGATTGGCGCGCGCCTTGCCGACCAGCTCGTGCAGGTTCTGGAACCGGTCCGCCAAGGCATTGGCGGGATCGAGCTGGTCGTGCGGCGCTTGGGTCATGGCGTTTCCCCCAGCGCGTGATCCCGAAAAGTGGAAACCGGTTTTCGGATAAGATCACGCGCCAACAAGACAGTCAGGGAAACCTGAATAAGCGAAGACGCGCGGCGAGAACAGGCCCCCCACGCGGGTGGCTGGCCGGTCAATACCGATATGTGTGCTTTAAAAACGCGAGCGCCGGGGCGACCGAATGGGGGTCTTACCTCACTGCTGCGACCCCGCAGGTTCGCTCCCGGCGCGCCGTCCGCGTTTGTGCCGCTATGCTGCCACCCGAACGACTGCGGCAGAAATCATCGCGGCAAGTTGACCCGGTGGAACCATGCAAGACCTCCGTGCCAATAAGGTGACGTACACATTCTAGCGCAACGGCAAAGCAGCGCCAGCGAATTACTGTCGCAGGCTGGTTTGACGCGGATCAATGTGCGTTCCAGTTCCGCCGGTTTCACCCGTGCATCACGCAAGCGCCCCGGCGTTAAACCGGGGCGCTGCATTTTCCGATCGCGCCGTAGACTAGGCCGCCTTGGCGTTGATGCCGCTCTCGGCGAGCCTGGTCAACTTCGCGTCCGCGGCCTTTTCCTCTTCCAGGTTCTGCGCGAGCAGGCTGGCGCAATCGTTGCGACCGAGCTGCTTTGCCCATGCGATCAGCGTGCCGTAGCGCGTCATCTCGTAATGCTCCACCGCTTGCGCGGCGGCGACGATCGCCGCGTCGAGCACCTGCTTGTCGGCGATATCGCCGGCGACTTCGTCGGCTTCCTCGAGGATGCCGTCGATCGCCGGGCAGTCCACGCCCTCAGCTTTCACGCCGTGCAGCTTGAATACCTGCTCCAGCCGCTGCACGTGACCCTTGGTCTCGCCGAGGTGGGCCTGCAGGCCCTGCTTCAGCCTCGCATCGCTCGCCTTCTCGATCATGTCGGGCAGCGATTTCACGATCTGGTTCTCGGCGTAATAGATGTCCTTCAGCGTGTGCACGAAGAGGTCGTTCATCGTCTTGATGTCTTTTGTAAAGATGCCCATGAGTGGGGAACTCCTGCTTGTTCTTGTGTTGGGGATGGAGGACGGCGTCCACCGTCCATCCGTGTGAGGTCAATGCCTGGCGCGCCGTAGGGTTTCCGGCTTTCCCGAAGAAACAGGCCGGTTGGGAATTTCGGCGAAACAGGCCAATTCCCCTGGATGAAAAGTTCCAAACGTGGTCGAACCAATTCGGCCGAACGAGGTTTGGCGCAGGGGCCTTCACATTGACCAGTAGAGTGCGATGACCGGCATATTGGCAGCCCTGACGGCGGCATTATGGATCTACCTCCTCGTGGGCCGTGGCCGTTTCTGGCTCGGCGCCGAGCGGGACGATGCGCGGGTGCCGCCGCCGGCGCATTGGCCCTCGGTCGCCGTGGTCGTTCCCGCCCGTAACGAGGTCGAGGTCATCGGCGACAGCATCGGTTCGCTACTGCGACAGGACTATCCCGGGCCGCTGTCGATCATCGTGGTCGACGATGACAGCAGCGACGGCACCGGCGCCGCTGTGCTCGACGCCGCGTCCGGTGCAAGCCGCGAGCTGACCGTCCTGTCCGGTCAGGGACCACCGGACGGCTGGACCGGCAAGATGTGGGCGCTCCAGCACGGCATCGCCGCCGCCGAGGCGAAGCGGCCGGACTACCTGCTGCTGACCGACGCCGACATCGTGCATGCGCCGGACTCCGTGCGCTGGCTGGTGGCCAAATCGCTGTCTTGGGGCAGCGTGCTCACCTCGCTGATGGCGAAGTTGCGCTGCGAAAGCTTCGCCGAGCGCAGTCACGTCCCCGCCTTCATCTATTTCTTCGCGATGCTCTATCCCTTCGCCTGGGTTAATCGCACCGGCCGCAGCACCGCCGCGGCGGCCGGCGGCTGCATCCTGGTGCGCAGCGACGCGCTCGCAAGCATCGGCGGCATCGGCAGCATCCGCAACGCGCTGATCGACGACTGCTCGCTCGCCGCCAAGCTCAAAGCAGTGGGGCCGATCTGGCTCGGCCTCACCGAGCGCGTGCGCAGCATCCGCCCCTACCCACGCTTTGCCGACGTGCGCCACATGATCGCCCGCTCGGCCTATGCGCAGCTGGGCTTTTCCCCGATGTTACTGGCCGCCTGCACGGCCGGCATGGCGCTCACCTTCCTCGCCGCGCCGCTGCTCGCCGCCTTCGCCGAGGGCTGGCCGCGTTATGTGGGACTGGCGGTCTGGCTGGCCATGGCGCTATCGTTGCGGCCGACATTGCGCTTCTACCGATTGTCGCCACTCTGGGGTCTCGCATTGCCGGGTATCGCACTGCTGTACATGGCCTATACCGTCGACTCCGCCTGGCGCCACTGGCGCCGGCGCGGTGGCGAATGGAAGGGACGCGTGCATGTGAACGCGCCGGGCCTGCCATGACCGCCGCCAGCGCCGAGCTTCGCTCCGGCAAGGGCTCGCGCGACGAGAACTTCCCGGTCGCCTCCTGGCTGATCAAGCCGCGGCATCGGCCGGCGATCCTCGCCTTCTACGAGTTCGTGCGCGTGGCCGACGACATCGCCGATCATGCGACCCTCGCGCCCGCCGAGAAGCTTAAGCGTCTCGACCGCCTGGAAGACAGCCTGGTGAACGACGGCGGCGGCGAGCCGCAAGGCGTGACGTTGCGCGCGGTGCTGCGGGAGCGCGGCCTGCCGCCGAAGCACGCGCAGGACCTGCTCAGCGCGTTTCGTCAGGACGTCACCAAGCTGCGCTACGAGACCTGGGACGAATTGGTCGACTATTGCTCGCGCTCGGCCATGCCGGTCGGCCGCTTCGTGCTCGACGTGCACGGCGAGCAGCACGGCACCTGGCCGGCGAACGACGCGCTGTGCGCGGCGTTGCAGATCATCAACCACCTGCAGGACTGCGCGGTGGATTACCGCACTCTCAACCGCGTTTATCTGCCGCTCGATACGCTGGCCGCGCACGGCATCGGCGTCGAGGCGCTGGCTGAAGCGAAGGCCAGTCCGCCGTTGCTGGCGGCGCTGCGCGCGCTCACCGAGCGCACCGCCGCGTTGCTGCAACAGAGCCAAAGCTTCGACGCGCAGATCAACGATGCCCGCCTCGCCCTGGAGGTGTCCGTCATCCAGTCGCTCGCCACCCGGCTGATCGGGGTCTTGCGCCACCGCGATCCGCTGAGCGAGCGCGTCCACCTCGGCAAGGCGGAAACGACCGCGGCCGCGGCGGGCGGCTGCGCGCGCGCCTTGTTGCACCGGCTTATGCGGCTGGCGCCGGCCGCGCGGCGACGCTATCAGACGCCATGACCCTGCAGCCGCAGACCCTGCCCGGCACAGCCGCGCCCGCCGCCGCGCGCGCCGGCGGCAGTTCGTTTTATCTCGCCATGCGCATCCTCGACCGCGCCCGGCGCGAGGCGATGTTCGAGATCTATTCGTTCTGTCGCGCGGTCGACGACATCGCCGACGGCGACGCGCCGCATGCGGAGCGCCTGGCGCGGCTCGCCGACTGGCGGCAGGCGATCGAGACGCTCTACAGCGGGGCTAAGCCGGCCGGCCTGGACAAGCTCGCCGAAGCGATCCGCCGCTACAGGCTGCGCCAGGAGGATTTCCTCGCCGTGATCGCGGGCGTCGAGATGGACGCGCGCGAGGATATTCAGGCGCCGACCATGCAGCGGCTGGAGCAGTATTGCGACGGCGTCGCCTGCGCGGTCGGCCGCCTCAGCGTGCGCATTTTCGGCATGGCGGAGGCCGACGGCCGCGCGCTCGCGCATCATCTCGGCCTGGCGCTGCAATTGACCAATATCCTGCGCGACGTCGACGAGGACGCCGAGATCAACCGGCTCTATCTGCCGCGCGAGGCGCTCGCCGCCACCGGAATCGCGGCGGGCGATCCGCGGACCGTCATCGCCAGTGCAAATCTCGCTGCCGCTTGCAACTATCTCGCCGCCCGCGCGCGCGCGCATTTCGTCGAGGCCGATGCGATCATGGCGCGCTCGCCGCATCGCGTCGTGCGCGCGCCGAAGATCATGGGCAAGGTCTACCGGCAGATCCTCGAGGGCATGATCGCGCGCGGCTGGTCACCGCCGCGCCAACGCGTGCGCCTCAACAAGTCCCACCTCGTCTGGATTGCGCTGCGGCATGCTTTCTTCTGACACCGGGACGGTCCACATCATCGGCGCCGGTTTGGCCGGGCTGGCCGCCGCCGTGCAGTTGTCCGGCGCCGGCCGCAGGATCGTCGTGCACGAGGCTACGGCTTATGCCGGCGGACGCTGCCGTTCCTATTACGATCAGCAGAGCGGCATGACGATCGACAACGGCACGCATCTCGTGCTGTCGGGCAATCACGCCGTGCAGTCCTTCGCACGGAGCATCGGCTCCGCCGCCGGACTGCAAGGGCCGGCCGCGGCCGAATTCCAATTCGTCGATTTCGCCGACAGCGCGCAGTGGACGCTGCGCTTCGGCGACAGCCGTTTCCCCTGGTGGATCTTCGACAAGGGCCGGCGCGTGCCGCAGACCGGGGTGCTCGACTACCTGCCGCTGGCGAGGCTCGCCTGCGCGTCCGCGGACAGGCCGATCGGCCGCGTGATGGCCTGCACCGGCGCGCTCTATAAGCGCCTGCTCGAGCCGCTACTTCTCGCCGCCCTGAACATCGAGCCCCCCGAGGGCTCGGCTAAGCTCGCGGGCACGCTCATCCGCGAGACGCTGGCGCTCGGCGGCAAGGCCTGCCGGCCATTGCTCGCGCGCGAGGGCCTCGGCCCCGTCTTTGTCGAGCCGGCGCTCGCCTTGCTTGCGGCGCGCGGCGTCGCGGTTGCCTTTGAGGACGAGCTTGTCGCGCTTCATGTCGACGGGCCCCGGGTGACGCGGCTGCAATTCGCCAAACATACCATGGCGCTCGCCGAGGGCGACAGCGTCATCCTGGCGGTGCCGCCCTGGGCGGCGGAGGGCCTGGTGCCCGGCCTGACCGCGCCGAACGAATTCCGCGGCATCGTCAACGCGCATTTCCGCATCGATCCGCCGGCGCAGATGCCGCCGATGCTCGGCGTCATCAACGGCACGGCGCAGTGGATTTTCGCGCACCCCGGCCGCATCTCGGTGACCGTCAGCGATGCCGGCGCCCTGTTCGCGCAGCCGCGGCTGGACCTGGCACAGGCTTTGTGGTGCGACGTCGCCAGGGTCTCCGGCCTGCCGGAGGCGCTGCCGCCCTGGCAGATCGTACGCGAGCGCCGCGCCACTTTTGCCGCAACTCCGGAGCAGAACAGGCGCCGCCCGCAGGCGCAGACGTCCTGGCGTAACCTGTGGCTCGCCGGCGACTGGACCGACACCGGCCTGCCGGCGACGCTGGAAAGCGCCATCCGCTCGGGCTATCGCGCCGCCGAACTGGCGCAAAATATACGGATCGCCGCATGAGTCTCGCTTTCGACAGTGCAACAATCCCGACGCTCGATCGCGCCGCCGACGCGGCGACGCGCGCGCTGCTCGGCTTGCAGCGGCAGGACGGCCATTGGGTGTTCGAGCTGGAAGCCGATTGCACGATTCCCGCCGAATACGTGCTGCTACGCCACTTCCGCGGCGAGCCGGTCGACGCCGTGCTCGAGCGCAAGATCGCCGTCTATCTGCGCCGCGTCCAGGGCGCGCACGGCGGCTGGCCGCTCTATCACGACGGCCCTTTCGACATGAGCGCGAGCGTCAAGGGCTACTTCGCGCTGAAGATGATCGGCGATGCGCCCGACGCGCCGCACATGCGCCGCGCCCGCGAGGCGATCCTGCAGCGCGGCGGCGCGGTGCACAGCAACGTGTTCACGCGCGTCCTGCTGTCGCTGTATGGCATCCTCGATTGGCGCAGCGTGCCGGAAATGCCGGTCGAGATCATGCTGCTGCCGCGCTGGTTCCCCTTCCACCTCACCAAGATCTCGTACTGGGGCCGCACGGTGATCGTGCCGCTGCTGGTGCTGCAGGCGCTGCGGCCGCGCGCCAAAAATCCGCTCGGCGTGCGCATCGACGAACTGTTCGTCGAGAAGCCGGAGACGATCGGACCCGCCGCCAAGGCGCCGCATCAGCGCTGGTCCTGGTTCTTGTTCTTTCGCGCCATCGACATGGTGCTGCGCCCGGCGGTCAAATATGTGTTCCCGCGCAGCCTGCGACAGCGCGCCATCGATCGCGCCGCCGCCTTCGTGCGCGAACGGCTGAACGGCGAGGACGGGCTCGGCGCCATTTTCCCCGCCATGGCCAACGCCACACTGATGTTCGACGAGTTGGGTGACACCGCCAACGCGGCCGTCGCGCGCGGCTCGCTCGAGAAGCTTTTGGTGGTCGGCGAAGAGGAGGCCTACTGCCAGCCCTGCGTCTCGCCGGTGTGGGACACCGCGCTCGCGGCCCACGCGCTGCTGGAGATGGGCGGCGGCGAGGCCGAGGCGAGCGCGCGGCGCGGCCTCGACTGGCTCATCCCCTGCCAGGTGCTCGACGTCGTCGGCGACTGGTCGGCGCGGCGGCCGCACGTGCGGCCCGGCGGCTGGGCCTTTCAATACGCCAACCCACATTATCCCGATCTCGACGACACCGCCGTGGTGGTGATGGCGATGGATCGCGCGCGGCGTGCCGGCGCCGGGGCCAAATACGACGAGGCGATCGCGCGCGGCGCCGAGTGGGTGAAAGACCTGCAGAGCAGCAACGGCGGCTGGGCCGCCTTCGACGTCGACAATACCTACGATTATCTCAACAACATCCCCTTCGCCGACCACGGCGCGTTGATCGATCCGCCGACCGAGGACGTCACCGCGCGCGTCATGTCGATGCTGGCGCAGCTCGGCGAGACGCTCGACACCAGCGAGGCGCTGCGCCGCGGCGTCGATTATCTGCGCGACACGCAGAGCCCGGAGGGAAGCTGGTACGGCCGCTGGGGCCTCAACTACATCTACGGCACCTGGTCGGTGCTCTGCGCGCTAAATGCCTGCGGCATGCGCGGCTCGCCGGAAATGCGCAAGGCGGCCGACTGGCTGCTGCGCATCCAGAACGCCGACGGCGGCTGGGGCGAAGACGGCTCGAGCTACAAGCTCGACTATCGCGGCTACGAGCCGGCGCCGAGCACGGCGTCGCAGACCGCCTGGGCGCTGCTCGGGCTGATGGCCTGCGGCGAGGGAAACCATCCGGCGGTCGAGCGCGGCATCCGTTATCTCATAGAGACGCAAGGAGCGGACGGCTTCTGGGAAGAAGCACGCTTCACCGCCACCGGCTTCCCGCGCGTGTTCTACCTGCGCTACCACGGCTACCGGAAATTCTTTCCGCTCTGGGCGCTCGCGCGCTACCGCAATCTGCGCGCCCGCAATGACGTCGCAGTCGAGTGGGGGATGTAACGCATATCCCGCTCGTCCCCGCGAAAGCGGGGACCCAGGGCCAAGCGTCGTTTTTTTAAAGCTGGATTCCCGCTTGCGCGGGAATGAGCGGATTGAGTCTTTACCGCCCGCTCGAATCGAACATCGCCTTCTGCCGGTTATCCAGCGCGGCGTAGAAATCATTGAACGCGATCTGCACCGTGGTCGCCGCGTAGTTCATCGCGGCGAGCTGATCGTCCGCGGCGTCGAGCCGCGCCACTGGATCGGCCGGAATCGGCTTGGCGCACGACGCCATCAGCAGCTTCGCCATGTCGGAGGAGACCTTGTGCAGGTTCTCCAGCCGCAACGCCTGCTCCTTGTTCGGCCGCATGCGCAGCTCGATCAGCTTGATGAAGCGCTCCGCTTCTTCGACGTTCGGCTGCGCGCAGGCCTGATACATCCGGTTCATCGTGGGATTTTGAGTGGCCGGGTTCTGGTTGCGCGCGTCCGGCTTCGGCGTCTCTTGCGGCGCCTGCGATGCCTGGCTCGCGAAGCTCGCCTTCTGCGACTGGTTCAGCGAGGCATCAAAGTCCTTGATCGAGACGCGCAGCGCCTGGCCTGCATCGCGCACGCTCCACAGAGTCTGCACCAGCGTTCCCAGCCGGTCGGGGCCGGTCTGTGCGTTGGGATCGGGGCAGTTGGTCTTGATGGCGGCGGCCGACTGGTTGACGGACGTCTGCATTTTGTCGACGGCGTCGTGCTGGGCGTCGGCGAGCTGGACGGTCTGGCTGAGGCGGGTCGACGGCCAGGTCGCGGCGTCTGTCGCGGCGTCGGCCGTCGTGTCCTGGCAGGCACCGCCCGAGTCGGCGACCGCGGAGCCCGTGGTGGCGACCTGCGCCGGGCGCCGCGACGGCTCGGTCCGCCCGGCGATGGTGTCGGCGATCACGTCGAAGCCGTGGCCGCGCAGCCGCGGCGCGTATTCGTCCGGCCAGAAGGCAAAACCGATCACGTCTTCGTAGGCGGTCGGCCAGGCGTCCGGGCCGACGCGGCCCAGGCGGCCGTCGCCCTGCTGGGCGGGCTCCGCGCCCTGGCGGTCGGCGGCGGCTTCGCGATGGCGATAATGGTGCGGGAAGTGGCCGAGACGGCCCAGAATCGACCGGAACGGCCGGGTCATGCCGTTCAGCAGGCCTTGCGGCGAAAACTGCGCGCTGGCGGCCTCCGGCAAGGCCACCGTCGCAGCCAGCATCGCGATGAGAAAAACGGTCCGCGTCCGCATGGCCCATCCCCGCTTGTCAGCCGCCTCGTCGATGAGGCTACCGACATAACGGCCGGTTCCGGCTCGCGGTTCCGTTAAGGCCCTATTCGGCCGCGACCATCGGTTCCGGGTTCTCCACTTCGCGCTGCTTGATTTCCTCAAGCTTCTCGTGGACGTGGCGCGCGAACATGAATTCCGCCGGCCGCTGCTTGGAGAGGTCGATGTCGGGGGTCATCGGCCCTTCGGTCTTCACGCCGCGCATCGCGACCGTCATCATCTTGAACGGGCTCGAGATCGCGTCGTTGACGGCGGTCGCCTCGAAGCCGGAATGGACCATGCAGTCGGCGCACTTCTCGTAATTGCCGACGCCGTAGCTGTCCCAGTCGGTCGTCTCCATCAACTCCTTGAAGGTCTTGGCGTAGCCTTCGCCCAGCAGGTAGCAGGGGCGCTGCCAGCCGAACACCGTACGGGTCGGATTGCCCCAGGGCGTGCAGCGGTAGGTCTGGTTGCCGGCGAGGAAGTCGAGAAACAGGCCGGACTGGCTGAACGACCAGTTCTTGCCGCCGTTGCCGCGCTTGAAGATGTTGCGGAACAGGTTCTTTGTCGTCTCGCGATTGAGGAAGTGCTGCTGGTCCGGCGCGCGCTCGTAGGCGTAGCCGGGCGACACCGTGATGCCGTCGACGCCCATCGCCATGACGTCGTCGAAGAACGTCGCCATGCGCTCGGGATCGGCATTGTTAAACAGCGTGCAGTTGATGTTGCAGCGGAAGCCCTTGGCCTTGGCGGCCTTGATCGCGGCGACGGCGCGGTCATAGGTGCCTTCCTGGCACACCGACTTGTCGTGATCCTGCTTGTTGCCGTCGAGATGCACCGACCAGACGAAATACGGCGACGGCGTGTAGTCCTTCATGCGCTTTTCCATCAGCAGCGCATTGGTGCACAGATAGACGAACTTCTTGCGCGCGAGGATGCCGCGCACGATCTCCGGCAGCTCCTTGTGCAGCAGCGGCTCGCCACCGGCGATCGAGACGACCGGCGCGTCGCATTCGTCGACGGCCTGGAGGGCGTCGGCGACGGAGATGCGCTGGTTCAGTATCTCGTCGGGATAGTCGATCTTGCCGCAGCCGGCGCAAGCGAGATTGCACCGGAACAGCGGCTCCAGCATGAGGACGAGCGGGTAGCGTTTGCGGCCCGCCAGGCGCTGGCGGACGACGTAGCTACCGACATACAGCTTCTGCAGAAGTGGAATGCCCAAGAGTACTATCCTTGCTTATCTGGCGGCCGCCGACCACGTCGAGCAGTTCGACCGGCACGCGGAATTCGAGATGCTCTTCCTGCCCCGGCAGCGTGTAGACTTCAACTGGGTTTACGCGCCGCAGCGCATTAATCACGTCGCGCACCATGACCTCCGGGGCGGACGCCCCGGCGGTAATGCCGACCACCTCGACGTCGTGCAGCCATTCTGGCTGGATTTCGGCGCCGTTGGCGATCAGGTAGGTCGGTACCCCGGCGTCGAGACCGAGCTCGCGCAGGCGGTTGGAATTCGAGCTGTTGGTGGCGCCGACCACGAAAATCGCGTCCACCAGCTCGGTGAGTTCTAGCAGGGCGGTTTGGCGATTCTGTGTCGCGTAGCAGATGTCCTGCGTGCCCGGGCCG